>Ga0335072_10016021_pt1 | contig 10630 bp, 11 predicted proteins | sample Lox_Sample_21_FD_206725 | JGI IMG/M metagenome (GOLD analysis project Ga0335072, IMG submission 206725) | Soil microbial communities from Loxahatchee National Wildlife Refuge, Florida, United States - Lox_Sample_2.1 | ecosystem: Environmental > Terrestrial > Soil > Wetlands | place: USA... | reverse complement strand
GTAAAGGACAAACTGGTCGGTGATAGTGATCTTCGAGGGACACAAGGACCAAGGACCGACTTGATAAAATGCGGGAAAGGCAAGTGTCGACACAATCTCTGTTGGTGGGTTCCAACCGGCCTTTCACAATGTTAGTTGCGGAGGGAAGACAGGAACTCACTGCCAATTCTGGACCACGTCACATGTTTGCGCAAGAGCGTTTCCCAAAAGGAAAAGGAAAGTCACTAGTCCAACGATGGATAGATTTATTGCGTATGTGAAGCAAGCCGAACAATGGGGGCGAGTTGGGTGCTTCGGACCGGGGTCTGGACGAAATGAAATGGTGGCGGATGGAGGCACAATTTTGTCCAGCCGTCCGATTTCGCATTTCAACCGGATTGCGAGGTCGCAAATTAGTTGCAGCAACCGGGGAGATAACGAGTTTGCCTGGCGAAACTAAGCGACCGATGTCCGGCACAGTCTGGTCATGCGACCGATGTGTGCCGGTTCAGGCGCAGTTCACCCCTAATTTTGTTGCCTCGTCTTCTGAATGGTCAACTTTAAGTTTAAAGTTACGGCGGATATTCCCCCCGGTAGCGCGGGGAGTAATAAGTCACCAATTAGGAGTCACACATTACCCCATGTGACCCCTGTGGCCTTTATTTATATCCAAAGGCCTTGACGCTGGTATTGGGACAGCATTTATAAATAGCCGATTACGCGGAGCTCGCAAGTCCCGCCTTCGCAATCAACTCCTTCAGCAGTCAATCTATCCTTGAATCATTTGGCAACAGTATGGCACAAGTGAGGGTTAACGTAAATTCCAATGCCAAATCTATTTTAATATTATCAGGCTACGGCGACCAAGCGCCCAAGACACGCAGCCTCGAGGATTCCATCAGACTCCTTGATCGCGTATACCTCGTCGATGACGAACGTCGCTACTTTTGCCGGCGGCTTCACGTTTGGAACGCTCTTCGCCGTCCCAACTTCGTTTAACAACTATGACTACATCACCAATCTCCTTTCCGGTGCCTTTATTTTGTTCGCAGCGAGTTTGTTCATCGGCATTGGAGTTCATTGGCTTCTACGCCGATTTGAGTCCTCAGATGATTTATCCAAGGCAAGGCTGATTGTCTGTTACATCCATACGTTCTCGATAGTTGTGTTGCTTATAGCCGGATTCGTTGTCTTGGATGCCGTTCTTATTGCTATTGGCCATAGGATTGCAGGGATTTTTGGGCTTGGTCTCTTGATTTTGATTCCATTCTGGTTTATTGGGATTTTCCTGTTTGAAAAATGGCTGGGCGACGATGTCATACATCCTCCTGATCTGGTGGAGGTTTTGGAAGAATTCACAAAGAAGATGGGACAGGGCAAAGTGTCGGAGATTAGCGATACTGGCAAAGATGACGTGAAGCTCACAGAGAAACAAGTATGACTGCAATCGCACGGAGGAACCTTCAAGATATTGGTCATTTGTAATATCGATTATCTTTCGTTTTTAGTTACAAATCAGTTGCACAATTCTATCCTGTTGTTCACATTACCTTCCACCTTCATATAGCTTCCTCGCTTTCAACGGTTTCACATCCTCGATCAAAGAAAATCCTATTCTTCGAATGCCACCACTATTGCGATCGTTTCCAAGATTGACGCCGCTGACATCTCCAAGAAACAAAGATTTCTCACCCAATTCCTTTCGGATCTGACTCTTACCCCCGTCTGTTAACTTTACCAGAACTCGAGCAAAGGAGCCATATTCAGACTCTTTTGAGATGGCTCTAGCCGCGAAATCAATGATCTGAAACCGTGTGGTTGGAGGCCCTGAACACGCAGACACACAACAAGACAAACCAGACAAACCAGGTAGACGACCACTCCAAATAGAGGGAACAAATCCACTGTCCACATTGCAATCGTTGCACGGGGAACGCCTTTTGCAAACTGAGGTGTAGTGTAGAGGTTTCCCGTGAGATCGTCAATTGGAGCTGAACCATTACCAAGCGACCGCCAACGGGTGATAGAATTCTGGTGAAAAAGAAAGAATGGAATGTCGATCCAGGAGTGAAGAACATTTAAAGGAACCAGGACCAGGTCAGGGCTTGAATTAATATACACTGGCTAACCGTTCCCTACCTAATACGGGATTTCGAAGAACTCATCGCTCTTGCCTCGATAACACTCTCCCAGTCCGCTGGCGTAGGAAATGCGACCTCCCCCGAAGACATTATGGCAGGCAGACGTCAGACTTTAAACGGCAGGTTTAAGGTTACCCTGTATCCGGTTCGGAGACTCGAGCAATGATTGCTATTGCTGCAGATGACTCGATTCGGACCCTACTTGCATTATTAAAGAAGGTACAGTACGAATGGTGGATAGGGGAAAGGTTACCGAAATTCGGACCAACTTGAAGCTTTTCAAGCTGATTTGTTGATTGCGTTGAAGCTGATCAAAATACCTTGGATTTCACCCGGACTGATTCAATCATTGATCTAAATTTTCACCACTGATCAACTGAAAAATTCAAATGGAAGCTGAAAATGGGCCCGATTCTAGGTATAATTAACTATTCGAAGCTCTGACTGGCCCCTGTGTAGGACGGTTGCTATTGTCGCCATTTAGACTGAGACTGTATTTCGTTCAACTTAACACTGGCCTGCATTCAGATAAAATATCACTTCCAGCCATCGTATGTACATTAATAATTTCTAACACACATCTCTAGACTGTATTTTCATTAGACTTGGCATCAGCAAGCCGGGCCCATGTCGTCCTGTTCGTCGCTAGCACAATGAATATAGTAAGTTGCGCGACTGAAAAGGTTGAAGTGGGTCATCTCCTTTGTCTGCCCTTTCGGCACTGTGACGAAACACTTCGCATTGCGGAGGAGGAAGCTGGCTATGAAAACCTTGATCATGAATAGGCCGATCCCTCGGCCTGGACAACGGCGGGAACCTTTCCCAAAGGGCATGAAGCAACTGGAACCGACTAGTAACGTCGAATGGTCGATGAAGCGAGTCGGGTCAAAAACGTCCAAGGGGACGAAGTTGGCTTTGAGCGCGGACCGCCAGCTCACGTCGTTTTGATGTAAAGCGTGAATCGAAGTTACAATGCGTGTTCCGGATTTTATGTGGTATGATTTTCCGCCTATTGACAGGTCGAAGTCAGCGGTCGCGGTGTTATTCATGAGTGATCCGGGTGGTTCGAGGCGCATCGACTCGTAGATGACAGCATTGAGGACCTCGCCGCGGGCTAAGGCCAAGTGTATGGTCTCTGGATTTGCGAAGGCTGTAGTGACTTCAGCCGTTACTTTCTGTCTCCACCTCACGTTCTGCGGTTGCAGCAGATTCCAGAGTGTAGCCATAGTTGATGAGATGACGGTGTCTAACCCCGCAACCGTCGCTGCGATCAAGTCATCCGTCGTCATTTCCAGGGCAACACCGATTTCGTCGTTCCTTTTTTGTACGATTTGGGCTACACTGCTTTCGTCAGGGGTAGCCATCATACCCTTTACTGCTTCTCGTAAAACGCGTACGTTATAGGAAAGCCGACGATTCTCTCTGGTCGCAGGCAATCTGGCGACTGGGGGACACACTCGGTTCCAGAAATTGTTTCCATAGAACCGTAAACTGCTGAAGGTTTGATGCAGTGCGGTCATGAACTGAATGCAGACGAGGACGTTCTGTTCATCATACACCTCCACCATACGATTCACATTGCTCCCCCATATAAACTCTCCACTTGTTTCTCCAGTCCAGCGACGTAACAAATCGGAAATGTCAATGACTGTCCCTGAGCCATTCTCAACGTCAAATCGGGCCATTATTTCATCTGACTTTTGCTGAGCTATACGGAACAAACGATTCATGCTGAGATCTAACGCTCGCGTAAGGGAAGCTTTCCGAAGAACGAATAGGTCCTGCGACAACGGTATGAAAGGAATAGCCTTTGGACACAAGCGGCCGAAGGAATACAAAGACGGTGTATCTCGATCGACAAACTTCCCGTCTTGATGAAGTAATTTTTGACATACTTCCGCATTTGTCCCGTACAGCTGAATGGAAAATCCGCGGATGGTGCCGATTAAATTTGCCCGAGTCTCTCGTTCAGCATCGAGATAGAGCCAATCGTGGCTCTTATTGTTCTTAATCAACTTCATAACACATAATTCCGCGCCGATTATTGCATAACACTCTTTCACAAATTTAATTCCTTGTTTCTCGTAGAAACGCCGCAAGCGATAGACTCGCGCGATCTGCACTGAAAATAGCCAAACGATAGCAATTCCTGCGAACGCCGTCCACGTGAAAAAACTCATCTTAGCTATTACCGCTTGGCTTTTAGAATCAGTAAAATCTGGATGTTTGATGAGCGTCCGAGCGATTACGTATCTGAAGTCGGTGGGGGGCCATAGTTATACTTCCGAGAAATCCCGACCCAAATCAGGCCGGTTTTGCGTGGGGGGAAACTTTATTCTAGGAGATTTCATTCCATGCCATAACCCATATTTGGCTCTATTAGTTAAGGTTGGGAGCTGTTGTGGAACCCAAAACGTGGCAATCGCTCACAAAATCGGATTAAAGAACATTTTGTCACCTGTTTCCAACGCCCAAGATATGAAAGTATCAAAAGATGTCAGAGAATATCGGGGAATCAAAGGGGTGGCCGTCACAATACGGAGGCCAACTTTGCGTAGCTAATTAGAAGCACGGTACGTTAGAGTTGTGGAAAATTCGTAGCTCGTAAAATCGGAACTTTAGGACCAGAATAAGTCCTTCCGGTAAACCGACTCGGTCCGTACTCCGTAGCAATTTGTCGCCGAGCGGATCATAATTGAACCAATCACTCAATGACACCTATTTCGCTCTCCCGTAGCAATTTATTTAGGTTCTCTTGGACGGCATATGCGACACACGGCAGCAATCCACTTCAACGACGGCACAAATAAATATGAATTAAACGGGTTTTATCCAATTCCCGCTGGGCCGCTCCTTACTATTTGAATACAACCGCAACAGAGCCTCATTGACATCGCAACACGACTAGAGCCTATCTATCGCTTATTAATGGGGCGTATCAGGGACGACGAATCAAGGTCAATTCCCTCTCCCGGCTTTACTAAGTTGTAGTGATTCCATTTCGGATACGGAAATTTCATTCATGGAAACCCAAGTAGCAAAGAGGTTTTCGAATGCCAGATATAGACAAGTGCTGATACGAAGACGGGCGAGGAGGCGCTATCCTGGCCAAGCTCCAGCGCTACCACCGAATCCTTATGGCCGAAAGGGGTGTCTCAAGTGTCAGAAATGCCGCGGTTGGAGACGAAAGGTGTTTTCCATTTATCCCCAAAGATTCAGCTAAATCATTAGTGCGAATTCGACGTGACTAAGCCAGATCTACCCTGTCGGTCTTGTCAAGAACGTGGCTTCAAATGCAACAGAGAAGACAAAATGTTGGCACCCGAAAGACGACAGAGCCGGCAAGACGGGGAGGAAGTCGGCTCTTCCGACTCCGAAAACACATCCTCACGGGAAGTAACGCTCAGGAACGGTTCCCTGAACATGTCGATCGACCTCGGACAACGTTTTCTTACAAATGACTCTTTTTATCTCCAATTTTTGCTCACTAGCATATTCCCTGGCGGCCGAAATTTGATACACAGCACGCAGGGGCGAAATGTGATCGTATCGGCATTTCGAATGGATTTCACCATAGTGGGTGCTTCGTTGTCGCCTAGTATCCGTGCCGCTCTTTTAGTCCTTGGATCCTACTTGAAGGAAGGGAATAATTCGGCTGTTCCATTTTCATATTACCAAGCATGGTGTACAGCTGCAAATCAGGACATTGCCAACTATCACTTGGAGGAACTCGTCCTCTCTACCTACATCATGACGGTATATGCGAGCTTCAAGAGGGAAGAGAGGGAAACACTGTTAGTACATGCACGTCAATTCTGCCGTATTTTAGAAGTCTTGGTCTCTGGCGGCGCGGAAACGGTTAATCACGAGTTGAGTTGGTATGAGACATTGTGGCAACCCGTCATAACTACCGTTTACCACGCTACCCGAGAGAGTCAAATGGATTCTACAATATCTCGTAATATCCTTCGAATAGGACAAGCCGATGGGGCTATCAGCACTTCAGTAAAGCAGGGGACTGTTGGCAACCACCTCGGCGATTTGAAGGCTCTAGCAGATATGGGAATACGTCTCTGGGCGGGAAGTAATCATTTCCCTGCTGATAAACGAAGTTTTCGCCGCCTTCGCTCGCTGATCATCTGCTTGCGAATTCATTACGAGCAATTCCTATATCAAACATACTATATGGCAGAAGAGTTAGCAGGGTCTGAAGACGTCAACTACATGACCGAGGAATTGCGCCAGATAATGGAAATAGCCCGGCTTTGCCCTGACGTGGAAGACACGCTCTCTAAAGCTTACGAGTTTGGGCAAGATCCGCTTGGGTTAGAGGAGGAAAGGCCGGATTCAGAGTCGGATTTTCTTCAGTCTCTTTCGCTCGTAGGGCCTTTGTCACCCACTGTGCTCCCCATTCGGACATCTTTATTGTACTGTGCATCATCGCTAGTCAGGGGCCTCCTGGATCCTTCTTTCGATTTTGATCCGGTATCGAAAAGTCCTGTCTACCGCTCTGCAATCGCTCTTTGCAGATTATGTAGTAGCATATTGAGGCAGCCGTCGGTCACGAAGGGGGATTGTGCGTCCTTGGCACGTAGTTTATTCTGGGCGAGCCTGCTACTAAAAAAATCTACCCACCCTCTTGGTACGTAAATCTGGAAATTGAAATGAAGAACTGATGTGTGAAGCCCATAACTGGATCAAAGCAAAATTTAGCTACTGTGCCGAGCGCGGCGTTCTGAGATGGGATGAAGTAAATTCCATGCTATCTTTGTTGCGGGACACGGAAGGATGCTCTACGAGCCAAGAGTTATGGAAAGTAAGGGGATGGTACGAGAGTTTAGCAACGTATAGTTTCAGTTTACCGGGGAGTTGGACTCCTCACACTGGCTGGGATCCTGACGAGGATGGCGAAGTCCCGGTCGTTGTCATGACGTAAAAAAATAGAAACTGCTATACTCGGGCCGGTGGGTCGATCAATGGTTGATTGACAAAGTCAACGTCGACGAGGTCACGGGGTTAGAGGCAGATCTATATCGTATCCGCCTGTCCGTTCTTTAACTAGCGTGGAATAAGCTAAGAAATCTCAAAGTATATCTAAGTATGCATTAAAATTTCCATGTGGTTCTTCGTTCTCCATCGTATAATACCTGCTGCTTGCACCAGATCCCTATCTATATAATACCCGTAACACACCGCTATCAGTGAACGGCAAATCAAATATTCGAGTCCCAAAACCTGGATTCGACTCGACGAGTTTCCAGAGATCCTGACTTGGGTTTGACAAGTGGTGCAAATATTCGAATATTCGCCATCAAAGATTCGAATATTTGAGGTTGAATCGCTGATTCGACTCGACGAGTCTATGGAGAGCTATCACTCGACATCGAATATTCGAATATTCGAATTTCATCGAGTCGAAATGCCGTTCACTGACCCCTAATATTGTATTGTCGGGATCGGCAAGAATGGAGATGGGATTGAGATTATGGTTTAGAGTGTTTATAGTAACTTTTCATCCTGGTTTCGATGGATTACTTTTTGTTTCGACTGCGTTGGTGGTTGCAGAGGTATTTGTGAATTTCGATCATGGACAAGAAATATCACATTCAGCCAATTTCGCCGCGGAACCTAACTGGTGACTATGACCGGAAAAGATCGACACGCTGCTAATTCCACTGCGGACCAATAAGCAAGGTGCACCAGCAAGGGCCTGGTATCAATCGGACTCGAGCAGTTTTGTGACTTATCAGTGGCATAAAAGTTTCAATTGGCGACCCCCAAAAAGCTGCGTCGCCTACTTCAGCGAGTTGGAAATAAAATAGGTAACCAAATATTTTGTACCATGAGAAAGACTTGGATTCTTGGCTGTTCGGCATCTAGCGTAAGGCCGAGACCGCGTAATTGAGGTAAATGATTGATCAATGCTCAGGATAACGGCAGAGTTGCTGCAAGCACACAGCCACACACACCGTTTCTATTTACAGCGTTCATAGCCCTCTTCTCCTACTTCTCTCTGCCATCGGCACGTTAAAGGATCATCACGTGCCTATCCCTTATCTAACTGTTAAATAGTTGCATAGCCTCGTTAGTAGCGACAGGGTTACTGGCAAAGCATCTATTGATTTAGATGGCTTATTTCGATCCCTTTGACGCCGCCACCGTCCAGGATTGTTTATAAATTCCTTCGCATCATGAACCTGAAGCGACTCGTCTCTCGCCCGCCCCTCAATTACTCCCGTCTAATTAAATGTTCTCGACGCGAGATGTTCGCGTTTGCATTATATCCCTCGTTGTGATGGGCATTGCGGTATTCACCGGAGTGTTAGTTGCCATCATATACATTTTTAGCGCTGCTGCTATCCCGCAATCTGATCGAGACGGCCTAGCGGTGTACGTGATCCCAACGTTTTGTTTGTTTGGTTTGACGCTGTTGGTTTTGGGTTACGTTGTATGGTTTAAACGCCCTTACGTCGGCCTGTCCATCATGGTGGTAGTCAGTGCGGTACTTCTTGGACTCGCCGGCTTCGGCGACATTTTCCTCTCCGGCCGCAATAATGCGGGTTCCATTGTGGGGTTGATTTTGGTGGTTTTGGGTGTTGTTGGGTGGTTTAAATATGTTCGACGTAATTATTTTGACGATTCACCGAGTATTCAAATTCAACTCGAACACCTCGAGGGTTTCAATGCAGAAGTCTATCATGAATGAAGATGGGAGATAAGTTGAATTGATTCGGGATGTGGTTGAGGGACGTATATTAGATAAATCCTTCTATTTTCAATCGTAATCCCACCATTTGGCGTATACATCTGCCTACTCTATATTCCTCGTCTCTTGCTACCTTGTGGACGTCGCCACAGGATGATTGATGGTATTTCTGCGCGATGAAAGTTAAAATTCCGGGGGTGTCGCTTTTATCCAACCGGCAATGAATGTCATAGCCGCCACCATCGGAAATTGCCCCAAAGCTTAAATATTTCGGTACGGGCATTATCGCCTTAATAAAGCTAGAAGCACTGCCGACACATTCGTCTTTTCCTCGCCTCCCTCCTTTCTCCTTCATCCTTCTTTAATCCAACTGAAGTCATATTCACCTTTGCACAACGGACATTCCTTTAGTCGAATTCGACGTCGGACTCGCTTGCTGGATCATCAAGTTCAATGGACATTTGGATGACGCCACGTGTCTTTGTTTTTCTTGTTTGCATCGTTTTTCCTGGCTACTGGCGTCGAATTGCTAGATCATGAGAGCAACAGGTACCTCCAAGTTTGATGGTAGTACTAATTTCAATAGATCTAATCGAAGGGTTGATATCTCAAGAGCAAGAGTTCCGACAAATGTATTCCTAGGGAAAGGCATGTCGTCCAACTTCTCCAATACGAAAATAAAAACATAATTCGTTTATCGAAGTAATTTTGTGTGCATAACAGTACGATACTGGTGGTGAAATAGTCTGGTGGTGCGACCTGTAAAGCCGATTCTCTTCAAACTCTAATGTTACAGGCATTCCACCGAGTTTACGAGTTACACTCCAATGAATTGTCCTACCCAAATTTAGTTTGAGATCCAATTTCCGCCGAACAATGGGTCTATTTCGCGGACTACTGTGGTGTTTCAGCAAGATGGGAAATTTCATGATGATGAGGCAGATGAAAAATAGGTCGGAAACAGACAAAATAGACCGAACTGCACCGGATACATATGTGGCAGTAAATTGACTATTCAGGTTTTCGATAGATCCAATACACTCCAGTACTAATGCTTTTCATGATGCAAATCTGGACAAGTGCGACGTAATGAATTTTTCAAAGATCCTCCATTGTAAATATGCAAGAATTCAAGCGAGTCTATACATACGCTATTCCAACCTTCTCCCATTCTAAACGGATTCTGTTTAATAAACCTCGCGACATGACCTCGATATCTCAATTCTTCCAATAACCTGCAACCTGCCACAACGCAGTATCCTGCTCTCCACCAACAAATTCTGTAACACAGACGTGATTGTTTGGTTGGAACAAAGCTTTGATAACTGAATCATCTAACAAGATGATAGACCCGATATCCCAATCTCCACTTTCCTCTGCTGTCTTCCTAATCCCACTATCCGCAAACACCTGTTGGAGATCCTTCTGTTTCCTGACCAAATTGAATAACCTCTTATGGCTGTGGAGGTCAACTGGCCGGTGCCTGGTCATTAAAGTTGCGATTGAGATATCTCTGATATCCATTCCAGCTATGATTGGCGGGCCAGGTGGTTCGCATCTCTTCCAAAAGTGCGGTGGAGGAGTAGCGATGTTCGCGAAGGACATGAGCTGCCAGTTATTACAGTATTTATAAAAGAAGGTTCATTTGGATGGGATTTTCCTTTGTTCACGTGCACGTTACGAGACTGATTATTGGCCTCGTATTCCAGAAGAATCGCATTGCAACTTCAATCCTTTTTCTGGCAACAAGTTGTAAGGGGCGGTGGGAAAGAGTACTAGTGCTCCCAAGCTTATTATGCCTTTT
>Ga0335072_10016020_pt1 | contig 10630 bp, 10 predicted proteins | sample Lox_Sample_21_FD_206725 | JGI IMG/M metagenome (GOLD analysis project Ga0335072, IMG submission 206725) | Soil microbial communities from Loxahatchee National Wildlife Refuge, Florida, United States - Lox_Sample_2.1 | ecosystem: Environmental > Terrestrial > Soil > Wetlands | place: USA... | reverse complement strand
CGCCGAGGCTGGCCATGACCAGGCCGGCCGCGGCCGAGGACAGCCCGATCGTGCGGACGAGGAAGACAACCAGGAGGGCGTCGACACCGGTGAGTGCCAGGTTGGCGAGCGACGAGAACGCTGTCATCGCGCGTAGGTACGGATCTCGGCAGGCGAATCGAAGACCGTCGAGCATGCCCCCGGCCGCGGGTCCGCCCGACCGTCGATCCCGCGGTGCCCTCAGCTCGGTCAGGCAGCAGAACGAGACGCCGAAGCTGATCGCGTCGGCGAGCAGTCCGCCGACCGGGCCGGCCGCCTGGGCGAGCAGCCCGCCGAGCCCGGGCCCGCCGATTTGTGCGATTGCTTGGCTGCCCATCAGCTTGGCGTTGCCCTCGGTAAGGTCCGACTCGTCGACGATCCCGGGGAGCAGGACCTGGTAGGCGCTGTTGAAGAACACGGTCGCGCTTCCCGCGATCAGCGCGACCGCGATGAGCTGGGCGACGGTCAGCACTCCGCACCAGGCCGCGAGCGGGACGCTCGCGTACACCACCAGCGAGATCGCGTCGCAGGCCAGCATGACCGGCCTAGGCGGCAGCCGGTCGATCCACGCTCCGGCGGGAACGCCGATAATGACCCAAGGGATCCAGGCCATCGCGGTCAGCAGTGTGACGATGAATGTGCTGGTGTGCAGGGTGTCGATAGCGACCAGCGGCACGACGATGACGGTGACTGAGTTGCCGACCTCGCTGATGCTCTCACCGGTCCAGAACAGCGCGAAGTTCCGCTGCCGCCACAGCCCGCCGGGCCGGCTCCCCGCGCTGGCTGCCTGCTCACCGGCAATAGCCACGCTGCTGCCCTACTCCCCTCGTGGAACCGCGTCACGCTCGCGCAAGTGTGAGCGAGTATGACTCGGCGCCCTCAGCCGGCAAAGTTATTTAATCCAAAGACACGAATAAGCGTTCGCCTAGTTTTGCTAACTGCGGCACTTAATCGAACACGCTGGCTATGATGTCGCCGTGGGCAGAACCGAACAAGACCGCATTTTGCTGGCACAGATCACGGGGCTCGCGTATCGGTATGCCACCGCCGCCCCGGCCGGCCACAGCAGGGCCGAAGCCGTAACCGAACTAACCGAGCTAGCGGCTGGACGCAGTGACCTGCTCGCCGAAGTCGCCGGGATATCCGTGGGCACTCATGAAGGCGACCCGGACGAAGCCCGCTACCTCGCCGCCGCCCAGCTTTGCCTGGAGGCTGGCGCGGACCAGGGGGCCATCCCGCGCTGGATCGCCGAGGGCAGGGGCCGGGCTGACACCATCCGTCCGCCGCATCAAACCGGCCACACTGCCGGATAGCGCCTTCATTTGGTCAAGCGGCTCCGCGCTGTCTGGCGGGCGGGGTGTCTAGCCCGGGTCGGCCCGGGTGGGCCGTGTTGTCGAGTGCGGGCGGGAGCCACTTGCCGTACCGTGCGAGCGCCAGCAACGCGACGCGGTCTGGCGTGAGCGCTACTGCCGCGTTGCGGACCGCCACAGCGACGGGTCCGCGTAGTTGCTGGCCGAATCGCAGCTGCCGGGTGGCTGCCTGGGACATTGCCTGGGTGCGGGGTCGGCGCTGGCGGTCGTAGTCGGCCAGCGCGGTCGCCGCGTCGCGGGTACGGTTGACTGCTGCGGCGAGCACGATTGCGTCTTCGAGGGCCTGCCCGCCACCTTGCCCGAGGTTAGGCGTCATCGCGTGCGCGGCATCGCCGAGCAGGACAACGCTGCCTCGGTAATAGCTGTCAAGTTTCGGCAGCCAGTAGATGTCGTGGCGCAGTACGGCCTGGGCTGGGGTGTGCGCGAGGACTGTCGGGATCGGCTCATGCCAGGTCCCGAATCGCCGGCGCAACTCCTCGAGCTCGTCGGGGTTGCGTTGGCCTTCGTCGGCGTTCGCCGCGGCATACCAGTATGTGCGTCCGTCGACGAGAGGCATCACACCGAATTCGGTGCCTTGGCCCCAGCTCAGGCTCATCTCGGTGACAGCAGCCGATGAGGGCGTCGTGACCGCGCGCCAGGTGGTAGACCCGGAGTAGACCGGAGCCGGCGCATCGGGCCAGCGCTGGGCGCGAACCCAGCTGTGCACACCGTCGGCACCCACGACCAGGTCGGCGTGCAGCACCGCATCGTGGTCCCGGTGCCGGATGCGAACCTCTGCCGGTCCGCCATCGGCGCCGCCGATGATGCCGGTGGTCGCCACGCCGGCCAGAAGAGCCGCGTCCGGCAGGGCGTCGCGCAGGATTTTATGCAGTTCAGCGCGATGAATGCTAAGCGTAGTGGTGCCCATCCGCGCTTCCAGGTCGGCGCCGTCGCCGTCGAACCGCGATAGCCACCGGCCCGCCGCCGTGCGCATCCCGAGGGCGAGCATTGGCAGACCGCTGCCGCGTACCGCGTCACCGAGGCCGATCGCGTCGAGGCAGCGCAGCCCGTTCGACAGCAGCGTGATGCCCGCGCCAATCTCGCCGAACCTCGCGGCTCGCTCGAGGACGGTGACCCGCCAGCCCACCTGGCGCAGCGCCACGGCGGCGGTCAGCCCGCCTATCCCGCCACCCACCACGACCGCCGACTTGCTGCCGTCCATCTTTGAGTCCTTGCTAGCCATGATCTCGACACCTCGCTTGCGGAAACTGGAGGGGATGTTGGGACTACCGTCAAGTGCTGGACGATCACGGCCGGTGACCTCGCCGCATGTCGGTGAGTGGCACCTACCTCTCCGTTGACCAGGATCGGAGCTTCTCGGGGTTGCGTACCGTCCAGATATGGCTGATCCGGTTGCCGGTTACGGTGAACGCCACCACCGTGACGGTCGAGCCGGCTTGCTGGACCACCAGGCCCGGCTGGCCGTTGACGTTGCGTTCCAGGATTGTCAGGTCAGCTAGCTTGCCGGCGATGCCGAGGGCGTAGCGCGCGACTTTCTCGCGACCTTCGATCGGACGGAGCGCAGCGGCGACCAGGCCACCGCTGTCGGCCGTCATCACGGCGTCCGGGTCAAGCAGCCGGATGAGAGCGTCGATGTCTTTGGCCTCCCATGCCTGCTTGAAATCCCGGACGATGTCGGCCTGGTGTGCCCTCGGACCCGCAGGAGGCCGAGCTGCATGAATGCGATGGCGGGCCGAGGAGGCCAGCTTGCGGCACGCCGCAGGGGTACGGCCGACGATCTCGGCCACGTCGGCGAAGGGGTAGCCGAAGACGTCGTGCAGCACGAATGCGACACGCTCGGCCGGGGTCATCGATTCGAGCACGACCAGGAACGCCATGCTGACCGACTCATCGAGGGTGACCCGGTCGGCCGGGTCACCCTCGATGAGTCCGGGCGGCCTAGAGATCCACTCGGTGTGATCCGGCAACGGTTCGGGGAGCCAGTCCCCCACGTAGTGCTCCCGCCGGACCCGGGCCGAGCCGAGAACGTCCAGGCAGATACGGCCGGTGACCTTCGTCAGCCAGGCGCCGGGCGATTCGATGGCCTGCTGCTGCTGACCGGTCATGCCGTACCAGCGCGCGTAGGCCTCTTGCACGGCATCCTCGGCCTCGGCTAGGGAGCCCAGCATCCGGTAGGCGAGATTGATCAGCGCACGCCGCTCGCTCGTCAGTGCGTTCAGGCTCGGGTCGGGCTGGCCGTGTCCTGGCACTGATCGGGTGCTCATCGGCCGCCTCCGTTGCTCGTATCGGCCCTCACTAAGTCCGACGAGACATCACACCCGAATGTGAGGTCAACGCGTCGCGGAACATTCGCAGCAGTTGGGTCGCCGGACTGCTCAGACACCATCCAGTACCACCGCGCTCCGGAAGGGAAGCCTCACCACCGACGCGGACAATGGAACAGACCGTAGCGGCCACCCGCGGGCTCTCGTTGGGCCGCTAATGTGGCCCACTAGTGTTAGCGCATAATAGGGTGCAAATTGGTCCTTGCTGGCTCCGCCGACCGCGTCGGGCCATTAGGAAACCAGCGTCAAGGTTTGGGCGCGGTGACGTTGTATTCCCTTTAAAAGAGAAAGGCCATGCGATGACTGAGCCTAGCCAAGCACCCGCGAACCACCGCGGTGAGGACACGCAGCACGCCAGCAAGCTCGAGTCTTCTCTGGACACTAGCCAGGCCCACATTGCCCGTGTCTATGACTATTGGCTCGGCGGGAAGGACAACTTTGCTGCCGACCGAGCTGCTGGTGATGCGGTCATCCAGGCCTATCCCGGTGTCATTGCCACCGTTCGGGCGAACCGCGCGCTGCTGGTGCGGATGGTGCGTTACCTGGCCGGCGAGGCGGGGATCGTGCAGTTCCTGGACCTCGGCACTGGTATCCCGTCAGCTAACAACACCCATGAGGTGGCGCAATCGGTAACACCCAGTGCGCGAGTCGTCTACATCGACAACGACCCGATCGTGCTCGTGCACGCACGCGCGCTGCTCGTCAGTAACCCCATGGGTGCCACCAGCTACCTCGAGGCGGACATACGGGATCCTGAGCCGATTTTGGACCAGGCCGCGGGCCTGCTGGACTTCTCCCAGCCGGTAGCGGTCATGCTCATGGGCGTCATGCACTTGATCAGCGACGAAGACGATCCCAGCGGGATCGTGGCGAAGCTGATGGGGGCCGTGTCGCCGGGTAGCTACCTGGCCATGTCGCACCCGGCTGCAGACATTGACGCCGACGCGATGGCCGACGCACAGCAGCGCCAGAACCAGGCGCAGGCCGAGCAGGTGACATTCCGCCGCCGCGATCAGATAGAGCAGTTCTTTGATGGCCTGGAAATGGTCGAGCCGGGGCTGGTCCGGGCTCCAGAGTGGCGTCCAGACCTACTGGCCGGGGCAAATCCGGGTGTTGCTCTATGGGCCGGCCTCGGCCAGAAGGGCTGAGTCAACCGCCTGGCGTCAAGCGCCGCTGCCATGCCAGTTGGGTTCCGGCACCACGTCGTCTGCTCCGCCCGTGTCTGCTCTGCCCGTGTCTGGCACCGTGACCTGGCAGGGCGGCATCGACCTGGCCCCGAGCCGCTCAGCGCAACGCATTGACCGGGCCGGCCGCGGGCTGACCTGCACGACCACCTCGCGTCGCAGGCTACTGATCAGCTCCCGCGAGAGCCGCGATGGAGATTAGCCCGATGTCCTGTGCAGGCAACCGTATACGCCCACGTGGACGATGGTTGCGGCCGCGCCGGGAGGCTGAGGCACCGCACCTTGACTGCCGCGCAGTTGACCGGGAGGACAGATAAAGGCCCAGGTCACGTCCAGCGCATAGTGACGGGAACAACATCTTGCGGCCGAGCAGTTGAGTGCTCAACCACGTTTAGCCATGCTGAGAGTTCCCGAACAGGAAGCAGACGCGATGACTGTAATAGATCAATCGCCCGGTCTGATGCTCTCCGGGCAGGCCCAGGACCTGCTGTTCCGGGAGGCTCGCACGGCTAACACGTTCCAGGAGGGCGTGGACAAGGAGTTCTTCCCGGGCGGGAAGCTACACACGCTGGTCGTCGTCAACATCGGTAAGCCAGGCGAGAACTCGTGGCTCGGCCGTCTGCCACGGCTGGACTGCGACGAGGTCGTCACCACGATTCCTTGCGTTCAACCTTCACCTCAGACACGGCCAGCGCCTCCCTTGTACAAGAGCCAGATGACAGGTACCGCCTCAGCCCGGGGCCAATGCACCGCTCAAAGCCCATAGTCGTGTGCGGTTACCGACCACACATCACCTCAGCTGGGTGATGCTCCTGGGCCCGGCGCCGAGCTGGCAGCGGACCAGCTCACGGTCGCCGTTGAGCTATCCAGTTCGTTCGGATGACGCAGGAGCGCCTTGCACGTAGCTGACGACACCCTCGGCGAAGCCGCTGGCACTCCTAAGGGTTGTGGCAGTGATCGCCCGCGCGGCGGCTCCAAGGTCACCCTGCGATTGCTAGTCGGCCAGCCGACCGGCCTTCTCGCCCCGGATGATGACAACAGGGCACGGCGCGTGATGAACACAGTGCTGGCTGACCGAGCCGAGCAGTGCCTCGGCGAAGCCGCCATGTCCCCGGCTGCCCACGACCAGCAGATCCGCGCCATCGGCGACGTCCAGCAGAACCTGGGCCGCATTCCCCTCGCGAATGGTCGGACTGATCCTTACCGACGCGTCGTTGGGAACTGCGGAACTGATCGCGTCTTGGAGCGTGATTGCCGCGAACCTGCCAAAATCAGCTTCCTCGAGCACCGCAAGCGGCGGATACGGCATGCCCCCTATCACGACGGGAAAGTGCCACGCGATAACCGCCTCGACCGACGCCCCAGTCAATTCGGCTTGCCTGACGGCCCAGGCCAGAGCCTGCTGGGCAGCCAGCGAGCCGTCGACGCCGACAACAATCCTGTGATCTTTGCCTGGCTCGGTGCTCATAGCCCGCTCCTTGCCCTCGAGGACTACATGCTCTTACCCCGAGCATTTCCCCCAGCCCGCGCATTAGGATACGGACCTTGTCTAGGGAAACAAGGACGTTGGTCCCAGTCCGGACCGCGCGGCGAAAGCCCACGAGACAACCGCGATGAAACAACGATTTACGCCCTGGCAGAAACTGTCTGCACAGGTGGTCGGGGCAGTGACGAGCTACGCGAGATCCACAAACCAGCAGGTACAGCCGCGGCCTGGCTCACGTGCTGCCGTCCAGGCATAGCCTCGAGTTCGCGCTTGGCGTCATCGATGTGATCGACTTCAAAGCTAGCCGGGTAAGCGTCGGCTGACGGCGGCATCGAGGAGGCTTTCTGCCCTGGTCCGCACTCCGCCCAGGGCCCGTCGGCCGATCGGTCCCCGCTTGCTCGCATCTCAAGCGAAATCTGTCTACATTCTCCGGACAAGCGCCCCTTCGCGGCCGTTACCGGCCTGCGGATTCAGACTCAGTATTCACCTTTGATCACGAAGAAGGAGCCGCGGATCACGCCGGCCAGCTTTGACTTCTGACGCGCGAACTTGAAGCGCGAAGCCAGTTCTTCGGGAACTTCCATGCCTTCTGAGAGCTTGAACCCGACTGCGCGCTTCTCCCCGTCCTTGATGCCGTACATGACGTTGATGGACAGGCCGGACTCGTAGAACACGTAAGCCATCCGAAAGCCGTCCACCTCGAAGGAAGTCACCTCGAGAGGGCGGGCGGAGATGACGATGTCGCGCTCCTCGACGAGGATGCGGTTCAGCCAGTCGAGCGTCTCCGGTGCATCGCTTGCGGGGCTGACAGTAAAGACGTGATCGTACTTGTTCTTGTAGTAGCGCGCCTCGTTGGCGCGTAGTCCAGCCAGAGCCTCCGCGACCGGGGACGATTCCAAGCCGACAGTGGACACGTCCTCGAAGTCGACAATGTACGCCATGCGCCCTCCCGATGAGGATCTATGAAGCCAACGGTAGCGGAGGGGGCGTCAGCGGCGTTCCCAGCGTGCGATGACTTCGCGGCCGGCCGGAACGTCTCGGTCATCCATGAGCAAAACAAGGTTGCCCGCGTGGTCGCTGTACTGGACGAGCACGTTGACTCCCGCGTCTCCCAGCCGTCTGGCCAGTGCTCCGAGCTGTCCAGGCTTCTCCTGGTTGAGCCGGGTCATGACGACGTCGCGTACGGCGGCTGGACCGATCCCTGCAGCGGTGACGGCGGCCAGCGCGGCCGGACCGTCGTCGACGAGGTAGTGCGCCACCGCATGTCCGGCATGGGTGAAAACCCCGCCGCCTTCCAGGCTCACCCCGGCACGGCCGAGCGTCTGTCCGAGGTCGGCCAATGCGCCTGGCCGGTCGGGCAACAGGATCTCGAGGTCTTGCAATCGGGCACTCACGCGGCCACCACCGGCGTGGCGACCTCGACCAGGATGCACAGGCTGTTGGCAAGCGGGGCGAGTGCTGTGTGGTCACGCGAGTAGGAGCGAGTTCCGACGGCGGTGGTGCCGTCCCAGTGCACGCGGGTCTGGTGGCTGTGCACGGTGCGACCATAAGTCCGGGACGCTTCGGCGGACACCGAAACATGAAGGACGTACAGTCAGGGCTATGAGCAGGGACCGGGACTTCACAAGAGTGGGCAAGGCGCTTTCCACGCCGGCCCGCTCGGTGTTCTTGAACCTGCTCATGGACGGCACCAAGCGGCCTCCGGGTGAGCTCGCGCAAGCGGCCGGGGTGAGCGCCTCGACCGCGTCGGAGCACCTGAGTGTGCTGGTCGAGGCTGGCCTGGTGTCCTGCGAAGCACACGGGCGCCGACGTTACTACTCGCTCGCGGGCCCGAAGGTCGCCACCGCGCTGGAAGCGCTCGGCGCCCTGGCCGATCCGGTGCCGGTGAGCGGGTACCGGCGCAGCCGCCAGGCGGAATATCTGGCAGCCGCACGGTTCTGCTACGACCACCTTGCCGGGCGTCTGGGCATCGCTCTGGCCGACGCCTGGACGCGCCAGGGCTGGCTGGGTGACCGTGAGGTGCTCACTCTCCGCGACCCCGGAGCCGAGGGGATGCGTGCGATCGGTGTCGACGTCGACGGCGCGGTGCAGTCTCGTCGTACCACAACGCTGCCGTGCCTGGACTGGACCGAGCGCCGTCCGCACCTGGCCGGCGCCCTGGGCGCCGCGGTTGGCAGCCGGTTTCTTGAGGCCGGGTGGGTAGTGCGGCACCGCTCGGGGCGCGGCCTGGCCGTCACCCAAGCAGGTCATGGCCTCCTCCGACAGGCGTGGGGAATCGACCTGTACCCCGACAGATCGGACGGGTGAGCAGTCGTCACAGCACAGTCGCCGACTCCGACGTGGAAGCTCGAACCGGACAGCTAGTGGCGGCGCTCGTCGATGCCGTACTTCCAGTACGGAAAGTCCGGCTCCATGCCGCCGCGGAGCATCCAGATATGTCCGCGCGCGGGAAGACGCGGTCCGCCTACTACCGGCCTGGCATTTGACAGCCTTTCGACACGACCGTCGACCGGTAGTAGTCTCCCGGCCGTGCTCATCCACGAGAAGCGGCGCAGTCGACCAACCACTGGTTCGATACCGGACGTACTAGACATGTTTCGGTGCGAAGTCCGCTTCTATCAGGAGATCGCCCCGGTGGTCGGCGTGCGTGTGCCTGCCTGCTACCGCGCGGAGGCGACCAATGACGGGACTCTCCTTGAGCTGGAGGACCTGTCCTCCTGGCAGCCCGGCGCTGATCCTGCATCCGCTGCGAAGGTTCTTGCAGGTCTGCACGAGCGCTGGCCCCATGAGGCGCTATTGCGCTGGCCCTGGCTGCGCCAGCCAGGGGCGGCAGTCGACCTGGTGGCGACGCTGTACGACCAGACCTGGCCGCTGATCGCCGGCCGGACTGAGCTGGGATCCCGGGCGCGCGATCTGGGCGAGCGCCTAGTTGGCAGGGTCGCTGCCGCTGACAGCGCGGCCAATGCAGCTGGCCCGCTGGTCCTGACGCACGGAGATGCTTCGGCACAGAACATGCGCACCAGGCCTGCGGCTGAGATCGCCCTGCTGGACTGGGAGGACGTCGGGATCGCTCCGGGCGTGGCCGATCTGGCCTGGCTGCTCGTCTCGTCGGTCGAGCCGGAGCGCTGGGACGAGGTTATCGCCGCTTACGGCGACGCCGGGCATCTGGACGAGGTGCTGCCCGCTATCGCCGTCCAGGGCCTCCTCAGCATGTCCGATACCGCCGCCGGGTCGGCTGAGTCGCAAGCGTGGGGCACCCGCTTGAGCTCAGCCGCGGCCCGGATCGGCTAAGCCTTGGTAGCGGACTCTCGCCAGCCCATACGCCGAGGAACTCGTCATGCCGGAATTCGTGCTCAAGCACACCCAGGAGTGGCTTGATCATTTCAGGAGGCAGGGTCACGAGCCGGTACCCCTCGCAGCCGGGGTCGAAGGCGCTATCTACGATCTGGGCGATGGCCTGGTCGCCAAGGTCTGGCGTGAGCGCCGCGCCGCTGAGCTACAGCGGATGCAGAGCTTCTATGCCGATGTCGCCGCAGCGGAATTGCCGTTCGCTACCCCCGAGATCCTGAGGACCGATCAAGTCGATGGCACGTCCGTGACTTACGAGCGCAAGCTGCCGGGCGAACCGCTACAACGGCGACTTGACGTCACCGGCCGCGAGATCGACCACGCCGCCGTCTCCTCCGTCACCGACGTACTGCGCGCCCTCGCGACAGTCCCCGCTACCGCCAGTATGCGAGAACTCGCGGCCCTGGACGAGAGCCGGCCGCTGTGGGCAGGGGCGAACACGTTCCAGGCTGCCCTGCTCGGCTTGATCGAACGCCGCGTCAGGCGATTCGGGCCGGTCATCCGCGACCGCCTGCCCGATTTCGACGGCCGCTACCTGGCCTTGCGAGAACGTCTCGGAGCACTGGACAACTGGCCCGCTACCGTCATTCACGGCGACCTGCTTGGCCAGAACATCCTCGTCGACGAACAGGTCCGGCCCGTCGCGGTTCTGGACTTCGGTTTCCTCTCCACGGCGGGCGATCCGCGGTTCGATGCAGCGATCACAGCCGGCATCATGAACATGTACGGCCCGCACGCCCTGTCCATCACCCAAAGCCTCACCGCACGACTCGCCCGAGATCTGGGCTATGCGTCCGAGGTGCTTCTGACCTACCAGGCTGCTTACGCCGCGGCGACCAGCAACGCATTCACCCCGGACGGCAGCGACGGACACTTCGCCTGGTGCGTCGCGCAGCTAGG
>Ga0335072_10016019_pt1 | contig 10630 bp, 15 predicted proteins | sample Lox_Sample_21_FD_206725 | JGI IMG/M metagenome (GOLD analysis project Ga0335072, IMG submission 206725) | Soil microbial communities from Loxahatchee National Wildlife Refuge, Florida, United States - Lox_Sample_2.1 | ecosystem: Environmental > Terrestrial > Soil > Wetlands | place: USA... | reverse complement strand
TATGGAACTGGAAGTATGGTTCGTCTCCCGGGTCCTGCTGCAGACAAACCGAATATTTACCCATTCGGTACACCTTACGATACAATTTATCAAGAACTTCTAGAAAAGGATCCAAGACTGTATCACTCATGTAAGTTTTGTTGATTGTTAGGTATACTGCAAATGGTCTTCTGGGTATGTTGGACCGGAATCGTCAAATCAAGCCAGCGCCCGAGCGATGGCAAGAGAATAAGAATCTCTATGATGTTGTAATAACATGCGAAGAGAGATGCTTTGATGCTGTGTGTGAAGGTATATATTCTGTCTAGTTTTGATTTACGAAAGATCTCTTGAATCGACCTACACACAGCGAAGCTGCCTTACCAGTGCATATCATCAACGTGGACATTAAAGATAACCATGAAGAAGCACTTCTGGGTGGACAAGCGATTTTGAAATTGGTGGAGATGCTTGAAGCAACTGATATTGAGGAGATCGATGGAGAAGTAGAGGATATATTAGCAGAGTGGTTGAAGGGGCCAGGACAACGATATCCTGTTGTCCACACAGTAGCTTGGATGTGATCGACAAAGCCTATATCGATTCCGCATATTGTTACCCATGGTAGGGCACAGCATTTGTCCAAAGCTGAATAGCGATTACAGTTTTTGGCCTGGATGAAGCAGTTATTGGAGCGGTTTCTTCAAAAGAAGGACTTGGCACAAGGATACCCAACAGATCGCATTGTATGGAGCATTAGCGGGAATACGATTAACGTCTTTTAAGTCGCATTAATTGAGTTCAATGTGGTTGCGTCCAATCGCGATAGTTGAGCGGCGAGCTCCGTCGCGACGAATCGCGCTATCCTATTTCTCACCAACCCAATACCAGAGATACTGCGGCCGGGTCTGCCAGCCTGCTTTCAAAGTGAGGCTATACTGTATAACCATCTTCATGGCGATTTGCGTTAGGGTTTTGTGGTTCGAACTAGCTCCACAACTTCGTTCGCAAATCGGCACTGAACGGCTATATTGATTCGCCTTCCGCTTCAGCTCAAGGCGCCATTGTCTCTTTAGTCTGTCTTGTGACCCTGGATTCTTGCATCGAACTGAACCATCTACTGCCCTTCAAATGGAACTCTATATAAAGTCGTCCCTCTTCGTACTGCCTCAACATGGCAGAGTTCTTGATCATTGGACCCCTCGTGAACTTTGGACTCTTTCTGACAACCTGGGCATTGAACAAGCGGAAGGCCAATCGTATACGAAAGGAAAATGTCAGAGAGACAATGGAATTAGTATCGGCTGTGAATAGCCTTGGTGTATTTATGCAAGACAAAGCGACAGCAATCGCTGAATTTGAGAGAACTTTTGGAATTAGGTCTTCTTCTTTACGTATAGTGAGATATTGCTGCTTTACTAATCTCAGATTCTCTGCGTGTAGAAATACCCACTATCTGCACCGAAGCTCAGGCAATACTGGACGATGACCGTCTGAGCGACGAAATTAAATGCTTACGAATTGGAAACGTTCATACCCGGCTAACCCAAACACTCTTGTTACATATTGGTGTAATCATTGTGGAAGTATGTTTCATCGTGGAAACATCTGACTGTAGGGACTAAGTGCGAATATGTGCGTTGCGCAAGAAAATCTTCGCCGGACAGAAAGACTCGAGCATCGGCTTTACGGGATGGAAGAAGCGAGAGGCTTGTATCCAGGGGAATATCCAATTCTTGATTTCTCTCTGCAGAATACTGCCCATCAACCTGTCGCTCGCGCTGCACAAACGCTAACATGGAATGGTGGAACTGAAGAATTTCCAAGCCCACCACTGTACAGGGATGCTGCGCCAGACAAATCCAAGGTAATCCTTAAAACGAGTTCTCTAACAGGTAGAATGCCAAGCCAAAGAAGCTCCGCCGAGCGATAGTTCCACCTCCTCCCGAAATTAACCCCCATTCGACGAACTCTCTCCGAAACCCTCCCCCTTTTAGAGTGGTACAACCTTGTAACGGGCGCTAATGAACCAGGTAGAAATCATGCAACGTGAGAAAGATAAATACCATCAGATCTGGAAGCGCATCACAATTTGGGAGTATGATGATCGAACCAGCTATCAAGGGAATTGAGATGACTGCTGAACTGTTGTTTTATGGCATTATTACGTTGATGGTCTTTTTGTGGTTGGCAGGGGCATGAAGCACAGACAGCAATGGGGATGAATATAGTATCCATATATGTTCATATAGAACTCAAGTAGCATAATGCAGATTTCTTATTCAAGATCTTTGGCGCTGATTCAATTGATGTGGATCTTCGCGAATGAAAAATTGCGTTCATCGCGCAGATCAACCGTTTCCAGTTCTCATTTTCCGACCAACAACAAGAGCTGCTAAGGTCTGCAACAGCAGAATCTTTCCCATATAATGGTAATATTGGTTCTTTACACTCCTGACAGAAGGCGAACGCTGCCACCAAAAAGCTCGCTGCTGCGAATGTGCAGACCCTTCTAAGTCATCGTTTTGCATTCCTTGCGGTTCACATTGTGTTCATCCTTGTACGGTTAGTTTTCCGTCGCTCTTCAGCTACGAGCTGGTTGTATTCTATGTATATACTTACTACTGCACTATCAACATTCGTTCAAGTACAATTGGAGTTAGTTGGACGACCTAAATACGATCAGAGAGGACAAGTACTTCAGTCGGGAAGTGATTTAGGACAGGCTGGATTGACGGAGTACATGTGGGATTTTATCTATTTGACCTGGGCCATTCAACTTCTCGTCGCATTCACTACAACGTGGGCATGGGGCCTATATTTGCTGGTATCTTGTTTTTAAAGATAATGCTAATGTAGATTCCTGGTTATGCTGGCGCTAAGATCTGGGAATTCTACTCTGCCCGACAACCCAGTGCCCCAGCAGCACCTGAACAACCGGAAAAGCCAACAAAATCACAGAGGAAGGTGAAGAGACAGCGAGCTTAGATATTTATCAATAATGACGCTCATGATATTATTCTACAATCAACCAAAGTCTTGAGCCGCTCGAGCAATTCATGATCCAACACATCCGAGTCCCGCCAACTCTGACCATCCTATTGACCTCGACTCTTTTTACGTCCTGTAGATCCACTGCCAAGTTCTACATCGCTCTCCCTTTCTTTTCGCTTCCTGTTAGGAGGTGGTGGAACAGCAGGAGGTTTTGTTCGTGATCCTCGATTCTTAAATGAATCAACGGCTTCCTCTTGTGGTACCGCAGGAGGTCCCATAGCGCCTTGAGGCAGTCCCTGACCAGGCTCTACTTTATACATTCCCATTTCAATTTGTTCTTTTGTAAGTTGGTTTGCAATTTCGGGTTCTGGTGAAGGTGATGGAGTGTATCCATAATGAGGATCGTACGTGAATTCGCTTGGTTCTGGGATCTCGCCTACATCAATGTCTTCCGGCAGTTTAGGTGATTGTGGAGGCTCGTCTGGATTTAATTCGACTAGTAAATCTAGTATGAACCTGTTGTAAGCCAAGAAAGGATGGTGAGGAAGATACGCAATTTCATTAGAGAACTGTGCTGCGGTTTGAGTAGCTTTTTGGAGAGATGCATGGAGAGCTTGATTTGTAGCTCGTACAGCTAAGTACTTATTTAATAGTTTGCGATATCTAGACGTGAGTCAACTTTGTATATCGATGGGAGATACTTTCGTTTGAATGACTTCTTTGAGTTTGGATCTGTGAGAATGGCAGGAGGAGGTGACAGCGGGGACAATGAAACTTCACGATCCAAATCCTGAGCATGGTGTAGTTCGGTCTCTTCGTCGTGAGATTCTGGAGGAGGTCCCTGCGAAACAACAATCTCTGATGCCGGAGACGACATGCTTCAGCAAAACTTAGTAACTTTGGACGCTGCGCTGAAGGAGCAAGAAAATGGTCACAAGAAGAAGATCGCGACAAAATCAGTCTTGCAAAGTGAGCACAGGTTCAGCAACCAATCAAAAAGGTTGTGCGTGTGTCTAAGATCGCACATCTTGGAGGACGTCAGTAGCTATTGTAGAAACCTCGTTTCATTAAAAGATCTAAATACATTCCTGCCTTTCCACCACCATCCCAGCTTCTTGCCCTTGCAAGCAAGCGAATACAAACGAGAGGAGCAAAAGACTCTAGCTAACTAATACATAGAGAGAGAGTAATGAGATAAATGAAAAAAAACCAAGCAACACATCGACCCAAATTCACATACCCGGACGCTTATACCACATAAGCAACCCTTACAAGCAAAGCTGAATTTTGGCTCTTTATTGCGTGACTTCTTCACCTTCTTTTGCCTGATACTCTCGCAATACTGTCAACGCCTCCTCAACCTTTATCTTCAAAGATGGAGGGTCTTCGATCCTAGACACGTTAGTTAGAGCTCGGTGGACGGGGAACATACAAATGAAGTAACTCAGAATTGTCCATTTCCAATAACATACCCGTGATCTTACCAGCGAGTTTGGGTTCTTGATCATGAACTTTAGGATACAATGCTTCTCCGAGAATTTGTTTCTGCTCAGCCGGAGAAGTTTGAGCGAGAGCAGCGGGATTCAACCCACCTGGCATCGTGGGAGGTGGAATAGGAGGGATTTGTCCCACTCCCATGTCAATATATGGTCCATCATCTTCTCCAGGACCATTACGCACAGTCGGATTGAGACGGTAAGGAGCTCCGCGGCCAGCTTGAGGTGGCATTGCACCGCGTGGATAGGAATTTTGCTGAGGAGGCATTGCTCTGCCAACACCTGGTTGAGTTAGATCAGGGATGGCAGAGTATGAACCGTTGGGAGCTCCACCAGAACTTCCAGGTCGTTGAGTTTGAGCTGGAGGACCGTTGGTGGTTGGAATGGGTCCAGTTGGTCTAGCCTGTTGAGGAGGAATACCACGGCCCATAGCCATTTGTTGTTGCTGCATAGCAAATGCAGGATTGTAGCCATTGAACATGCCTTGCTGAGGAAGACCATATACGTTGGCATAGGGAGGTTGTTGACCAGGTCCAGCTGGCATACCAGGTTGCCCAGGGCGCCATTGCTGTCCGCGTTGCAAGGGGGGTTGAGCGGGATAACCTTGAGGAGGAAGACCACGGCCGACAGGAGGTCCCATGAAACTGGGAGCGCCAGGATAATACATAGGTTGAGGACCAGCTCCAGGAATGAATGGTCCTGGCATTCCAGCTTGAGCGACTTGATGACGCATGCGGTCTTGATTTCTGGCATTGATTTGAGCCTCGAGTGTTGAACGTCTGACTTCTTTCCGTTGGGCAAGAGCAACATAAAGAGGCTTGCCATGGAAGAGTTGTTGATTCATCTCAGAGACAGCTTTGGTAGCTTCTTCCGGGGTAGAGAAACAGACGAATCCGAACCCCTTGGATTTCCCAGTTTCGGAATCGACCATGATTTTAGCGGAGGTGATTGCACCATAGTCGCTGAACCTCTCACGAAGTTCATCGTCGGTGACTTCATCCGCAATGTTCTTGACAAAAAGATTGACTCCTTGGTATTTGTTGAGCTTTTCAGCTTTCGCCTGAGCGTATTGCTTGCGAAGCTCCTCAGCTCGTTCATGTTTTTTCTGAGCTCTGCCAACATACAAAGTCCTGCCTTTGAAATCCGAATCATTGAGCTCATCAGTGGCCTTCATAGCAGCCTCATGATCCTCAAAATTTACAAATCCGAAACCACGACCTTTTCCATCTTCATCTCTAGCAAGAGAGGAAGATGTAATAGTCCCATACCTTCCAAATAACTCATTGAACTCCTCATCAGTTACATCAGGATCGACATTCTTGACATAGATGTTGGTGAAGTTTTGCTTCGCAGCTTCAGCTTTGCCAAGTCTCTCCTTCTTAGACACGTGATGGGCAACATAGACCTTCTTGTCGTTCAACAACATTCCATTGACATGCTTGATAGCGTTGTCTGCTGCTTCAGTAGAATCATAGTGAACAAATCCATATCCCTTTGACACGCCGAGTTCGTCGGTGGCGACCTTGCAGGAAAGAATGTTGCCGAAAGCGCTGAATGTGTCGTGAAGAGCTTTATTGTCAATTGCCGGGTCGAGATTCTTGATGAAAACATTGCCAGAGCCGGTTTTACGAAGGGAAGGATCGCGCTGAGACCACATGATCCGACAGGGACGATTCTTGATCAAAGTGTAATTGAGTTCTTCGAGAGCTTTCTCACCTAGAAAATTAGCATCGAACAATTATGGGAAAATGTACCATCTGCAATGTTGTGGAAGTTGACGTATGCATAACCGAGACTAGTACGGGTGACAGCATCTCGACAGACACGAATGGAAGCGACAGGACCGATTCCGTTGAACAACTCGAAAAGCATTGCCTCAGTCACACTCGGGTCGAGTTCTCCGACATACAAACTTGCTGAAGGCGAGGTGCCAGACGTGGCAGCACCGGGACCACCGGGAGCGGGGGAGCCTTCATCGCCAGAGGGAGACGGAGATTCGCTTGGGGAAGGAACCGACTCCTCATCCTCAGGTTTGGAGTCGGCGGGTGCAGACTCTGCCTCAGGTTCGACGACAGGTTTGTCATCGTGATTAGGACTTAAAACAGGAGACGCAGTCTCAACACCGTTACTTGCTGTAGTAGAAGTAGCCATAAGGAAGGAACGACGCGTTGATGGCCAAGTAAAAGTTGATTTTGTTTGATTTAAGTGGAGTTTTTGAAAAGTTGTAGTTTTTTGGTATAGAACCTGGTGTTTTGGGAGATAAAAGTTTGGGTTTTAGAGAATTTTCTGATTTTTTTGATGATTTTTAAGAGTCGGATATAGACTTGGAAAGGGAAAGGACGCCGAGTAGGGCGGTGAGTCCTTTTGATCCAAGGAGTGGTTTGGAGGGGGAAGAAGGAAAAAGAAGAGGAATGAACGCTGTTGGCGTAGCTGCGAAAATTGCAACTTTTATTTCAACAGGTGACGAACAGAAAAAGAAGAAAAAAAATTTGCTGGGCAAATCGAGCAAAATTTAGCTGTATTACATAACACTGCAGTAAAGCTTAAAGATCTGGGACTGCTTCTCGTCTGACCGATTGTTCTATTCCGATCTCGGTCATTCAGGCAAACGGGTCAGCAGATAATGCCAATTCAAGGGCATCATTGTCATTAACTGCCGTTGCATGACTGCTTTATGTTCACGTTTTTCCTCTCAATCAGAAAAGTTTATTCAATCGACTATCTGCATTGTCATGTCTCGAAATTAAGTTGCATCTGATGCGCAATTGTAATCTACAATCTAAAGTGTCTCCGAAGCACGTCGGACTTGTAATGCGCGTTACATTAGAGTCGGGCCTTAATATCATCCTTCAGCAAAGCGGGCACATCCTTCAATTGTCTTCGCAAGATCTACAATCAGACATTGCGCGCAAAGCGAACCGACCTTTCCACTTGCCGTCTTCGGTACTTTCTCTACGAACACAACTCCCCCTCGTAGTTGCTTATAATGAATCACTTTACCCTCCAACCATCGGCAAATGTCTTTCTCCATCTGACTCGATGGCATATGAGGAGGTCCAAGTACAACAAAAGCCCGCGGATATTCGGTGAAATCTTTATCTGACCAATGTCCTTAGGTGAGCATATATTGAATAAGCGATGTACGTGAGACGCCAACATCAATTATAGCAGGGTGATTCATTAACATGTCTTCTAATTCGGCTGGCGCAACTTGGAATCCTTTTACTTTAATCAGATCCTTCACACGATCTGTAAGCCAGAAATTCCTGTCCGTCAGCAGCTCGTCTTAGCAGCTCGAGTACTCGTTTTCACCAACATAGCCTATGTCTCCTGTACGAAGGAATCCATCTTCTGTGAAAGCCTCTTTTGTAGCTTCCGGGTTATCCAAATATCCTGAATGTCAATCATGTCAATTATACTGCGTACCGAGCATGATATTGGGCCCTCTGAAGCATATCTCACCAGGTTGATCTCGAGGGATCTCATTTCCCTCCCCATCGATAATTTTGTATTCCATTAAAGCACCGACACGGCCGGTATTTCCTGTTATTAGCTCGCTCTCATGCTCAGAATGTACCAATCAGTTTCCAATCTTCCCACAATGGCGTAGTACCCTGCTGATTAGTCGAGAAGCGAATAACGGCAACCATTGGAGAGGTCTCAGTCAACCCATATCCCTGTTTAATGGGAATTCCTAATCGTTTGTAAGTGGCCATAAGAAGATCCGCTTTCAACGGAGCTGAACTGGAATTGATAATCCTTAGAGCGGATAAATCGTATTTATCCACAACGGGATCTTTTGCGAGTAGCACCACTACACATCAGTCCATACTTCCTGATCTGACGTACTTATTGGAGGAGCAACATGAGCGAATGTCACTTTATAATCCTGAACCACTTTGAGCCATCTCTCGAAATCAAATCGTCTCAGGACAACCACCTTCAGGCCAACAAGTATTGAAAGCAACAATGTAAACCCCATCCCACTAGCATCTCAGAATTGAATACACGACAGACGACATACCCAATATGATAAAATGGCAACACTCCACAAAAGACATCCCGATACGATAAATATCGTCCGTCAATATCATTGAATTGTAACACTGCGGAAACAATATTCCGGTGCGACAACATGACAGCTTTAGGCAACCCAGTCGTTCCTGAAGAAAAACATAGCAAAGCAATCGAACCAGGATCATTCGGTTCCAATTCTATCTCCTTATCATCCACAAGGATATCTTTCCAGCAATTGAATTCCGGCGTCGATTCTTCCACAACTAGAATTTTGTCTTGTGGAATTCCAACTTGCCACGCTGCGTCTATGGCTGTAAGTAATGCAGCTTTCTCAGAGACGATGGCTTTTGCTTTTGAAAGTTTTAGTTGGTGGATTAGTTCATTTACGTTGTAAGCCGAATTGGCAGGTGTAAGAGTTGCTTGAGCATAGAATGTTCCCACCACAAGAGGATACCAATATATCTACTATCAACTCCTAAAACATATTGAAGACGATACATGATTTGTAGAATACAGACATATAACATCACCTTTTTGGAAGTTTAGATGTCGTTTCAAGCCCCTGGCGAAAGAGCGAGCTAAGTTTCCCACTTCCTCGTACGAGAGACTTTCTCCGGTGATGGCATCTGTGGTGATAATATGATCTCGAGGAAATGGTGGCCGTAATGAATTGGGCCTTGACTCGAAGAATAATTGTGGAAGGTCCACATTAGGAAGCTCGAAGGGTGGAAACGGCGAACGATAAGGCATTGTCGAGCTTGACGTTTCGAATGAAGAATTTGTGTGGTATTGCGGCCGCTCCGGTCAGGGGCGGGGTTACTAGTGTGGGGCAGAGCACGGGGCAACCGGCTACCCCATAACGCAGTTCGGTTGTTGGGACAGTTTCGGCGGATCTCACAGAAGAACCAATTTTAATCTGACAACGATATAATCTTTTTTAAGTCTCTACAGCAATCGATGAAGTTCTGTCTAATTGAAGTATGATTCCAATAATCCCAGGGCTTCACGGCGAGAAGGAGAATTGGGATCCAAATAAGGCTTTTCACCCAAACTAACTACACGATCTCCCTTCCTGGCGTCAGTAACCTTGTAATCGAGTGTAATATTGTGGAAAGCACTGCGATTATCCCAGATAGCGACATCTAAAATCAGCTACTCTCAAATGAAGAACTCATACCATTGACAGTCCACCTATGACGAACCTGAAGATCGTGATTATCCGAGATAAGTTTGAAGAGATACTCCAAAAGCACATCGCTTTCATCTTTACTCAACTCGTTAATTCGTTTAGTGAAAGTCCTGTTGACAAACACTCCCTTCCAACCAGTAACCGGATTCGTTCGAATAACGGGGTGAATAGCAGTCAAATCATCTCCAATTGGAGAACTATTTTCAGGTGCACCACGGTTCTTGGCGAGAGGGAACCCCAATCTCTTTGATACTTCAAGGAATTGAGTTCCTTGATGGGTTGCTGTCAAGGTTTCGAGGAAAGCACGGAGAGTAGGTGTCAAACGATCATATGCTTCGTAAGCGTTTGCCCATACTGTATCACCTCCAGTAACTGGTTTTGTGTGGACTTTCAAGATGGCGTAGTCAGATGGAACTTTTTCAAAAGTGATGTCGGCATGCCAACCGTTGGATGCGAATTTGGAACGATCGTTCTTGTCTTGATAGTACTTGTGACTGAAAAGCGGTTAGCAGAAATTACGAGGGGGGACAATACAATTGAGAAGTATCGATTACTGAGATCTCTTCGCCGTTTTCGCCGGTATAGAGAGAAGGATGAACGTGGAGTTTGGAAGTTGCTGGTTTACCTGAGAGCTCACCGAGTTTTGTGCCGAGTACCTTTTGGGCGGCAATGTCGAGATCTTGGCCACGGAAAATAACGACACATCTTTGAGAGACTAGGGTCAGATTAAGTCATTTGATATGAGGATACCAAGGATAGCCAAATCCCTGATGAATTCATCGGCTTTGTCCGACTTCAACAATTGAGAAAGTTGGGTGGCGGAACTGAACTCGGTACCGGTGTGCTGGGTGAGATCTTCATGAGGGAATTGATCCAATGAACCAGAGTACTTTAGCGGCTCTTTCACCAATGACTTGCTCTTGGTCTTTAAAGAAAGATCTGAGACAGCCTCGGT
>Ga0335072_10016018_pt1 | contig 10631 bp, 8 predicted proteins | sample Lox_Sample_21_FD_206725 | JGI IMG/M metagenome (GOLD analysis project Ga0335072, IMG submission 206725) | Soil microbial communities from Loxahatchee National Wildlife Refuge, Florida, United States - Lox_Sample_2.1 | ecosystem: Environmental > Terrestrial > Soil > Wetlands | place: USA: Florida... | reverse complement strand
CTCGATGTTGGCCACGCTGTAGTAGGCCGCGGTGAGCATCGGGAAGATGTAGTTCGGCGTGACGCCCGACGGCTCGGCGAACGTCACCGTCCCGCCGCTGACCGGCTTACCGCCGGACGCTGACGGGCCAGACGATGAACTGCAGGCCGCGGCGACCAGCGCCGCGGCGGCGACGGCGATACCCAGTTGAACGCTGCGTCTCATGTGACCTCCGGCGCGTGACCCCCTCCTGTCCTGCTTTGATCATTTCCAGGTATTTGGCGGTTATGCCGTATGTCGCATGCCAAATACCAGCGAAAGCGGCCGGGCCGGACGGTATATGGTGACCGCCGGGAGGGCGCCATGAAGATCATCAGCGATGCCGGGCGGTTCACGCCCCCGGCCGGCCAGGACGGCAACCACTGGATCGAGCATCTGCGCGTCGCCGACCTGAGCGTCGGCACGTACTCAGTCCCGCGCGGCGGCGTGGACGACCAGGAGCCGCACACCGAGGACGAGATCTACGTGGTGACCGCCGGCCGGGCGGTGCTGCGCGAAGGGGATGGGGTGGTGGGCGGGGCGCCGGTCGGCCCGGGATCGGTGATCTACGTGGCCGCGGGCGAGGAACACCGGTTCACCGACGTCACCCAGGATCTGGCGGCGTTCGTGCTGTTCGCCCCGGCCGAGGGGGCCAGGAGCCAGGCCGGCTAGTCCCGCTGGCTGGCCGGTATCGTCCGGCCCTTCCACTGCCCGCCCCGGCCCAGGTGGTACCGCCGGGCCGAGTCGGCGGTCATCGCCGCGTACATGACCGCGATCAGCGGCAGGCTGGGCGCCCGCCACGGCGAGAGCCGGTACAGCCGCAGGGTAGGGACGTAGCTGACCGTCATGATCGCCCAGCCGGCCAGCCCGGCCCCGGCCAGCCAGGCGGCGGTCGGGCCGCCCCCACCCACCTCCCCAACCCCCTTCAAGGCCAGCCAGGCCAGCCCGCTGAGCGCGGCGGCCGGGGGCAGGGCGTAGAGCCACAGCAGGCCAGCGAGCGTGCCCGCCAGCAACACGGGCGAGTAGTGCAGCTGGGTATAGGCGCTCCGGGCGATCATGTCCCACAGGCCCGGCAGGCGCGGGTACGGCCGGCGGCTGATCACGTTCGTCGTCAGCCCGAGCCAGCAGCGAGCCGAGGCCGGCGGGCCCTTCAGCAGCCGGCCGAGGGCCACGTCGTCGATGCGGGCACCGCGGATGCGCTCCAGCCCGCCCGCTGCCGCCAGCGCACTGCGGCGCACCAGCATGCATCCGCCGGCCGCGGCCGCGGTGCGCGCACCCGGCCGGTTGACCCGCCGGAACGGGTAGAGCTGCGCGAAGAAGTAGACGAACGCCGGGACCAGCAGCCGCTCCCAGAACGCGCCCACCCGGAGTAGCGCCATCTGCGAGACGATCCCGCGGTCGTCCCCCTCGGCCGCCCGCACCAGGGCCGCGACAGTCCCTGGCTCATAGCTGATGTCGGCGTCGGTGAACAAGACGTACCCGGCATCGCCGGCGGCGCGCAGTCCCTGCTCCATGGCCCAGACCTTGCCGGCCCAGCCGGGCGGGGTCGGCTGACCGGCCACGACCCGTATCCGTTCTCGATAGGTCTCCTGAGATAGGGAGCGGGCGACCGACGCGGTCCCGTCGGAGCTGTCGTCGTCGACCAGCACGACGCTGAAATCACCCGGGTACTCCTGGCCCAGCAGCGTCGGCAGCGTGCCGGGAAGCACCGCGGCCTCGTTCCTGGCCGGCACCACCGCCGTCACGCTGGGCCAGGCCGCCGGGTCGGCGCCCGCGGGCGGCAGCCGCTGGTCGGTGCGCCAGTAACCGCCGTGACCGGCCAGCAGGCACGCCCACGCGATCGCGGCGATGGCGCAGGCGGCAACGATCGGCACCGGCACAGCGTGCCACACCCGGGACCGGGCGCGGCCGTCTGCCCCTGAGCGGGGGATCGCCGCATATTCGGCAAATGGTCATCCGACCCACCGCGGCGCACACTCCTCCACGCGGGCGACGCGCATAGAGTTGCTGCGTGGCAGATCCGCACGCCTACCGGCCGGCGCCGGGCTCGATACCCGAGTCCCCAGGGGTCTACCGCTTCCGCGACGCACGAGGCCGGGTCATCTACGTCGGGAAGGCCAAGAACCTCCGATCCCGGCTGAATTCGTACTTCGCCGACTTCGCCGGGCTGCATCCCCGCACCCAGTCCATGCTGCAGTCGGCCTCCGCGGTGGACTGGACGGTGGTCGGGACCGAGGTGGAGGCGCTCCAGCTGGAGTACTCCTGGATCAAGGAATTCGATCCCCGGTTCAACGTCCGGTACCGCGACGATAAGAGCTATCCGTACCTGGCCGTCACCATGGACGAGGACTACCCGAGGGTCATGGTGATGCGCGGCGCGCGACGCCGCGGGGTGCGGTACTTCGGCCCGTACGCGCACGCCTGGGCGATCAGGGAGACCGTGGACACGCTGCTGCGGGTGTTCCCGGTGCGGACCTGCTCGGCCGGGGTGTTCAAGCGCGCGGGCCAGATCGGCAGGCCCTGCCTGCTCGGCTACATCGGCAAATGCTCGGCGCCGTGCGTCGGCCGGATAGATCCGGAGTCCCACCGGCATCTGGCCGAAGAGTTCTGCGACTTCATGGCCGGCCAGACCGGGAAGTTCACCCGGCGGCTCGAGAACGAGATGCGCCGCGCCGCCGACGCCGAGGAGTACGAGCGCGCCGCGCGGCTGCGCGACGACATCCAGGCCCTGAACCGGGCCCTGGAGAAGCAGGCGGTGGTGCTCGGCGGCGGCACCGACTGCGACGTGATCGCGCTGGCCGAAGATCAGCTCGAGGCGGCCGTGCAGGTGTTCTACGTGCGCGGCGGGCGGGTGCGCGGGCAGCGGGGCTGGGTGGTCGACAAGGTCGAGGAGATCACGCCGGGCGAGCTCGTCGAGCAGTTCCTCGGGCAGGTCTACGGCGAGGACCCGGTGGCCGCGGAGAACCAGGCGGCCGGCCAGGCCGGGCAGGGTGGCCAGCGTGCTCAGCGCGGCGGCCAGCGGCGGGCGATCGGTGACACTCAGCGGCCCGACGCGCCGGTGCCCCGCGAGGTCCTGGTGCCGGTGCTGCCGCCCGGCGCCGAGGCGCTGGAGGAGTGGCTCGGCGAGCGGCGGGGCGGCCGGGTCAGCCTGCGGGTCCCGCAGCGCGGAGACAAGAAGGCGCTGCTCGACACCGTGGCCAGGAACGCGGGCGAGGCGCTGGCCCTGCACAAGACCAAGCGCGCCAGCGACCTGACCACCCGGAGCCGCGCGCTGCACGAGATCCAGGAGGCACTGGGCCTTAACGAGGCGCCGCTGCGGATCGAGTGCTACGACGTCTCCAACCTGCAGGGCACGCACGTCGTGGCGTCCATGATCGTTTTTGAGGATGGCCTGGCCCGCAAGTCGGAGTACCGCAGGTTCAGCATCCGCGGCCTGGACGGCACCGACGACGTCGCCTCCATCCACGAGGTCATCTCCCGCCGGTTCCGGCGCTACCTGGAGGAGCGGGAGGCCACCGGCGAGCTCGATGTCCTGGGCGACCGGGAAGAGGACGACGATCCCGGCGTGGTCACCCCGGCGCGCCGGAAGTTCGCCTACCCGCCGAATCTCGTGGTCATCGACGGCGGCCCGGCCCAGGTGGCGGCGGCGGCCCGGGCCCTGGACGAGCTCGGCATCGATGACGTCGCGGCCTGCGGCCTGGCCAAGCGCCTCGAGGAGGTCTGGCTGCCCGGCGAGGACGGCCCGGTGATCATGCCGCGGACCAGCGAGGGCCTCTACCTGCTGCAGCGCGTGCGGGACGAGGCCCACCGGTTCGCGATCGCCTACCACAGGAAGAAAAGATCGGCGGCTCTCACGACCAGCCAGCTCGACGCCGTTCCCGGGCTCGGCCCGGCCAGGAAGGCGACGCTGCTGCGGCATTTCGGTTCCGTCCGCAGGATCGCCGGGGCTAGCGTGGCCGAGATAGCCTGCCTGCCCGGCATCGGCCCGCGGATCGCGGAGACGGTCGCGGCGGCCCTGCACCCTCCAGGCCAGGGGAGCCCCGGCCCGGCAGCAGCCAGCCTGAACGGGGTAGCGGCGGGTGAGGGGGAGCGGTGAAGAAGGACCGGGGAGGTCAGCGGGGGGTGGGGCAGTGAGGCCCGACGGCCCGGACGAGCCGGATGCCGGCGTGCCCGAGATCGTCATCATCACCGGCATGTCAGGTGCCGGCCGGAGCACGGCGGCGAAGTCACTCGAGGACCTCGACTGGTTCGTGGCTGACAACCTGCCACCGGACCTGCTGCCAACCATGCTGGACCTGGCCGGGCGGGCCCAGGGCGCGGTGCCCAGGATCGCGGCCGTGGTCGATGTCCGCAGCCGTGCGTTCAGCACCGACCTCAAGTCCGTCATCGGGGCCCTGGAAGCCAGGGGCACCCGGCCCTACGTCGTGTTTCTCGAAGCCAGCGACGACACCCTGGTCCGCAGGTTCGAGAGCGTCCGGCGCCCGCATCCGCTGCAGGAGGGCGGCCGGGTGGTCGACGGCATCGCCGCCGAGCGCGAGCTGCTGCAGGGGGTTCGCGGCGAGGCCGATCTCGTGCTGGACAGCTCCGAGCTCAACGTGCACGAGCTGCGGGGCAGGATGCGAAGCACCTTCGGCGGCGACGCCGACACCGCGCTGCGGGTGAACGTCGTGTCGTTCGGGTTCAAGTACGGGCTACCGGTCGATGCCGACATGGTGGCGGACTGCAGGTTCCTGCCGAACCCGCACTGGATCCCCGATCTCGCCCCGCTGACCGGTGAGGACGAGGAGGTCAGGGCCTACGTCCTCAGCCAGCCTGGCGCGTCCGAGTTCCTCGCTGCCTACACCGAGGCGGTGCGCCTGACCTTGACCGGCTATCAGCGCGAGGGAAAGCACTTCGTGATGCTGGCCGTGGGCTGTACCGGTGGCAAGCACCGAAGCGTCGTGATGGCCAAGCAGATCGCCGCCCGGCTGGCCGGCTCCGGGGTCAGCGTGCGCGTGGCGCACCGGGACCTCGGGCGCGAGTGAGGGGCGGGATGACGGAGCGCTCGGGCATCGTGCCTGGCAACACCGGGCCTGGAACCATCGCACCTGGAAACACCGCGCCCGAGGTGCTGGCGGTGGTTCCCACGGGACGCCCGCTGAGCCGCAAGGTGGTGGCGTTCGGCGGAGGCCATGGCCTGTTCGCCTCGCTGTCCGCGTTGCGCCGGGTCACCCGCCAGCTGACGGCCGTGGTGACGGTGGCCGACGACGGGGGCTCAAGCGGCAGGCTCCGCAGGCAGTTCGGGGTGCTGCCACCGGGGGACCTGCGGATGGCCCTGGCCGCGCTGTGCGGGGACGATGCCTGGGGTACCACCTGGAGCCGCGTTGTGCAGCACCGGTTCACCGGGGACGAGGAACTCGGCGGCCATGCGGTGGGCAACGTCCTGATCGTGGCGCTCTGGGAACTGCTGGGGGACCCGGTGCAGGGCCTGGACTGGGTCGGCCGCCTGCTCGGCGCGCACGGGCGGGTGCTGCCGATGGCCTCGGTTCCGCTCGATCTGGCCGCCGAAGTCGAGGGCGCCGACCCGGCTCGCCCGGACGAGATAACCACGGTTCGGGGCCAGGTCGCCTGCGCGACGACGACCGGGCGGGTACGGTCGATGTCACTGGTTCCCGCTGACCCGCCCGCGTGCCCAGAAGCAGTGGCCGCGGTCGGGGCGGCGGACTGGGTGGTACTTGGCCCCGGTTCCTGGTTCACCAGCGTGCTGCCGCACCTGCTGGTGCCCGGGCTGGCCGAGGCCCTGGTGGCCACGAGAGCGCGCAGGCTGGTCGCGCTGAACCTCGCGCCACAGCCGGGCGAGACCGAGGGGTTCTCGCCGCACGCACACCTGGAGGTGCTCGCCGACCATGCTCCGGAGCTGACCGTTGACGTGGTGCTCGCAGACCGCGGGGCGGCCAGTGGAACCGTGGCCGAGCTGGAAAAGGCGGCCGCCCTTCTCGGCGGCAGGCTGGTGCTGGCGGACCTGGCCATGGGGGACGGGTCGCCACGCCACGATCCGCGGCTGCTGGCGGGTGCATTCGCGCAGATTTTCGAGGGGGAGTGACGCCGATGGCCATGACTGGCCTGGTCAAGGATGAGCTCAGCCGGATCTCCGTGCTGAAGCCGTGCTGCAGGAAGGCGGAGGTGTCCACGCTGCTGCGATTCGCTGGCGGCCTGCACCTGGCCGCGGGCCGGATCGTGGTCGAGGCAGAACTCGACACCGGTGCCGCGGCCCGCAGGCTCCGCAAGGACGTGGCCGAGGTTTTCGGTCACTCCTCGGAGCTGATCGTGCTGGCCCCCAGCGGCCTGCGCAAGGGCAACCGCTACGTGGTGCGGGTGACCAAGGACGGCGAAAGCCTGGCCCGGCAGACCGGACTGGTCGACGGCCACGGACGGCCGGTGCGCGGGCTGCCCCGGCAGGTGGTGTCCGGCACCAGCTGCGACTGTGAGTCGGCCTGGCGGGGCGCGTTCCTGGCTCACGGCAGCCTGACCGAGCCGGGCCGCTCGATGTCCCTGGAAGTTACCTGCCCGGGCCCTGAGGCTGCCCTGGCCATGGTCGGCGCGGCGCGGCGGCTGAAGATTCACGCCAAGGCCCGCGAGGTCCGTGGCGTGGACCGCGTGGTGATCAAGGATGGCGACGCGATCAGCGCGCTGCTGACCAGGCTGGGCGCCCACGACAGCATGCTCGCCTGGGAGGACCGCCGGATGCGGCGCGAGGTCCGGGCCACGGCCAACCGGCTGGCCAACTTTGACGATGCCAACCTGCGTCGAAGCGCCAGGGCTGCGGTCGCGGCGGGCGCCAGGGTCGAGCGGGCCCTGGAGATCCTGGGCGCGTCCGCCCCCGAGCACCTGATCGTGGCGGGCGAACTGCGGATCAAGCACCGCCAGGCGAGCCTGGAGGAACTCGGCCAGCTGGCCGAGCCCGCGCTGACCAAGGACGCGATAGCCGGGCGAATCCGCAGGCTGCTCGCGCTGGCCGACCGGCGGGCCATGGAGCTCGGCATCCCCGGCACGGAGGCGCACCTGACCGCCGACATGCTCGTGCCCTGATCCTGGTCATCTCCATCCCGTTCTGATCATCTGCATCCCGGGCCGCCACCGTGGCGGCCCGGGCCTGACCGTTCCCGTCTTCTCCCTGCTGGGCCCCGGTCGCGCTGCGCGCCAAGCGCGTGCCAAGCCGCCGCCAAGCGGCGCCGCGCAGACTGCCGGCCGGGGGAGTTGCTGTCGGAAGAAGGAACGGTATGAGACGATCACGCGCCGCCGGGCCAGACCTCCGGGCCTTGTGCCGGCTGGCCATCTCCAGGGCCGGGCACCGCCATCGCGCGGTGCTGGCGGCCGGTGTGGCCGCGCTGGCCTGCGCCCTCGTCGCGGCCGGCTGCTCAAGCAGCAGTCCAGGCACTAGCACGGCGGCAGGCGGCACGCCGGTCTCCGGCGGGACCGCGGTCATGGCCGAGCCACCCTCGGCCACGCCGAACTACATCTTCCCGTACACCAGCAGCACCTACATCAGCGATCTCAACGGCTTCGACTTCCAGAACCTGATGTACCGGCCGCTGTACTGGTTCGGCAACGGCGCCCAGCCGACGGTGAACTACAAGCTCAGCCTGGCCAACCCGCCGGCGTTCAACGGCACCAAGGTCACAATCACGCTCAAGCACTACATGTGGTCAAACGGCACCCCGGTCACCGCTTCGGACGTGATGTTCTGGCTGAACATGGAGACCGCCGTGCCGGCCGATTTCGGCGCCTACGACGGGTTCCCCGGATCGGTGGTCAGCAGCATGAAGGTGGTGAGCCCCACCGAGCTGACCATGACCATGGACAAGGCCTACTCCACGAGCTGGTTCCTGTACAACGAGCTGAGCCAGGTCACGCCGATGCCAGCCGCCTGGGACCGCACGGCGGCCGGCCCCAGTGACTGCGCCACGACGGTCAGCGCCTGCGCGGCGGTGTACAACTACCTGAACGATCAGGCTAAGGACATGACGAGCTACGTGGGCTCGCCGCTGTGGTCGGTCGTGGACGGGCCGTGGAAGCTGAGCGCGTTCAACGCCGACGGGCACATCACGTTCGTGCCGAACAAGTCCTACTCCGGGCCGGTCAAGCCGAAGCTGGCGGCGTTCCAGGAGGTGCCGTTCACCACCGACGCGGCCGAGTACGACGTGCTGCGCTCGCCGAGTTCCAGCACCAAGCTCGACGTCGGCTACATGCCATGGCAGAACGCCCCGGCCAAGCCGGCCAACGCCACGGTGGGCGCGAACCCGGTGCCGGGCTACTCGCTGTCCCCGTGGGCGGTCTGGGGCATCAGCTACTTCCCGGTTAACTTCAATTCGACCACCGGCAACGGGCCCGTCATCAGGCAGCTGTACTTCCGGCAGGCCCTGGAAGACCTGATGAACCAGGACGCGGTGGTCAGCGGGCCGCTGCGGGGCTACGGGTCGGCCACGGTCGGGCCGGTTGGCACCACACCGATGACCCCGTGGCTGTCCCCGCAGGGCAAGTCCCGGGCCAGCGACCCGTTCCCTTACAGCCCGGCTAAGGCCAAGAGCCTGCTGACCAGCCACGGCTGGACGGTGGTCCCGAACGGGGTCAGCACGTGCAGCAACCCGAGCCTGTGCGGTCCAGGGGTCAAGAAGGGCCAGGGGCTCAACTTCAGCTTCATCTATGCGACCGGCGCCGCGTGGGTCGTGTCGGAGCTGGATCAGCTGCAGTCCAACGCGGCGACGGTCGGGATCAAGCTGAACCTGTCGCCCAAGCCGTTCGACCAGGTGCTGGCCGTGGCCGGGGGCAACTGTAAAGTTGCCAAGCTCCCGTGCAACTGGGACATGGCCGACTGGGGCGACGGCTGGTCGTTCGCCCCGGACTACCAGCCGACCGGCGAGGAGCTGTTCCTGAGCACAGATCCGGCCAACTCGGGCGGGTACAGCAACGCGGCCAACGACGCGATGATCAACAAGACGCTGACCAGCAGCAACCTGAGCTACATGTACGACTGGCAGAACTACCTGTCGGCCCAGCTGCCGTTCATCTGGCAGCCGCAGTCCGATTACCAGCTGACCGAGATCGCCGCCAACCTCAAGGGCGTCACCCCGCAGAGCAGCACGCTCAGCATCACCCCGGAGAGCTGGTACTTCGTGAAATAGCGGCAAGCCGGTCCGCGGCGCGGTACCCCCACCACCGCGCCGCGGACTGCCCCGTGTGTCGGCGGTGTATCGTTCGGTCGGGCAGGCCGGGTAGCCTGTCCCGACGGGGGACGAGCAAGCACACGACAAGGGGAGCACTGCGGTGACCGTCCGGGTGGGCATCAACGGTTTTGGCCGGATTGGGCGTAACTTCTGGCGAGCGGTACACGCCGGTGCGGCGGGCACGGCCGGGATCGAGGTCGTCGCGGCCAACGACCTGACCGACGCCGCGACCCTCGCGCACCTGCTGAAGTACGACACCGTGCTGGGCACCCTCGATGTGGACGTCAGCTTCGACGGCGACGTGATCAGGGTCGGCGACCGGGAGATACGGGTCCTGGCCGAGCGGGATCCGTCGGCCCTGCCCTGGCGCGACCTCGGCGTCGACGTCGTGGTCGAGTCGACCGGGCGGTTTACCAAGGCGGATGACGCCCGCGCGCATCTTACGGCGGGCGCGCGCAAGGTGGTCATCTCCGCCCCGGCCAAGGGCGAGGACATCACGATCGTGCTCGGCGTGAACGACGACGCCTACGACCCGGCGGCGCACGACATCATCTCCAACGCGTCATGCACCACCAACTGCGTCGCTCCGATGGCGAAGGTGCTGCAGGACAGCTTCGGGATCGCCAAAGGGTTCATGACCACGATCCACGCCTACACCAACGACCAGGTGATCCTGGACTTCCCGCACAAGGACCTGCGCCGGGCGCGGGCCGCGGCGCAGAACATCATCCCGACCACCACCGGCGCGGCCCGGGCCACCTCCCTGGTGCTGCCCGCGCTGGCTGGAAAGCTCGACGGGATCTCGATGCGGGTGCCGGTCATGGACGGCTCCGTCACCGACCTGGTCGTTCAGCTCGACCGGGCGGTCACCGCCGAGGAGGTCAACGCGGCCTACCAGGCGGCCGCCGACGGCTCGCTCAAGGGATACCTGAACTACACCGCCGACCCGATCGTGTCCTCCGACATCGTCGGTACCCCATGGTCGTGCACCTTCGACTCACTGCTCACGATGGCCACCGGTGACCAGGTCAAGGTCATCGGCTGGTACGACAACGAGTGGGGTTACTCGAACCGGCTGGCCGACCTGGTTGCCCTGGTCGGCGCTGGGCTGGTCAGCCGGGCCTGAGGGAACCGGCGGTCATGCGCGGGATCGACCAGCTTGACGTCGCGGGCAAGACCGTACTGCTCCGCGCCGACCTGAACACGCCGCTCGACGGGACCAGGATCACCGACGACGGCCGGATCCAGGCCAGCCTGCCGACGATCTCCAGGCTGGCCGACCGGGGCGCGAGGATCATGATCCTGGCCCACCTGGGGCGTCCTAAGGGAACGGACTACGCCGAGCGAGCCGCGGGCGGCCCGTCGCTGCAGCCGGTCGCCAGGCGGCTGTCCGAGCTGCTCAGCCGGGAC
>Ga0335072_10016017_pt1 | contig 10631 bp, 9 predicted proteins | sample Lox_Sample_21_FD_206725 | JGI IMG/M metagenome (GOLD analysis project Ga0335072, IMG submission 206725) | Soil microbial communities from Loxahatchee National Wildlife Refuge, Florida, United States - Lox_Sample_2.1 | ecosystem: Environmental > Terrestrial > Soil > Wetlands | place: USA: Florida... | reverse complement strand
TTCAACCAGTAGCCGGTGTAGGCGAAGTGCTGGTGCAGCTGTGGAAGCAGAGCATCGCCGGGATAACCATCTTTGTCGAAACCGTAGTAAGTCCGCGCCCGTTGTGCGGCAGACTGCCCCACGGCCACGCTCGTGCTCAGCACGCACGCCATCGTCAGGGCCGCTGCGATCTTCATAGCGTATTGCGATGCAGGAAGAACCAGATGGCGAGCCCGAATCCGAGCACCACGATAATCGGGCGCAGGACGCGATCGCTGATCCGGCGCGAGTTGCGGGCGCCGGTATAGCCGCCCAGGGCGCAGGCGATCATCAGCAGCCAGCAGAAGCGCCACTCCACCGCGCCGCCGATCATGAAGGTGATGCAGGCCACGGCGTTGGCGACCGTAGTGATGACAACTTTCAGCGCGTTGATCTCCGCGATCTTCTCCACGCCGCACAGTGCCAGCGCGGTCATGGTCAGCAGCCCTGCGCCCGCGCCGAAGTAGCCGATGTAGTAGGTGACCACGAGCAGCGCCAGCAGCAGCGGGACGAGGGCGACGTGATGACGGCGCTCAGGGTGCGCGTCGGAGTCGGCGATGCGGCGCTGCACGCGTCGCGAAATCGGCCCGCTCAGGGCGAAGCTGGTCGCGCCCAGCAGAAACAGGTACGGCACGAGGCGGAGGAAGGAGTGCTGCGATCCGTGCAGCAGCGTCAGGGAGCCGGCCACCCCGCCGATGGCGGCCACGATCGCAGCCGGGGCCACCACGCGCAGATTTTTCCTGAGGTCTTCGCGGTAGCCGGCGATGGAGGTGAACTGCCCGGGCCACAAAGAGACCGTGTTGGTCGCGTTCGCCTGGATGGGCAGGAGTCCGACCTTGAGCAGCGACGGAAAAAGCAGGAAGCTGCCCCCGCCGGCGACGGAGTTTACGATCCCACCGAGGAAGGCAGCGAAGGCGAGGAAGATGTAGTAAAGGATCGTGGGATGCACTGTTCCGATTCTACGGTTCTGATGCGTCAGCGCTCGGAATCGACTCGAATCTCCGGGGTGGACACCACCAATTGCCGCGTGTACTCCTCACGTGGCGAGTCGCAGATCTGTTCGCGCGTGCCGAATTCCACCAGCCTGCCGTGGTGCAGCACCGCAATGTTCGTCGAGAGATAGCGCACCAGGGGCATGGAGTGCGAGATGAACAGGTAGGTGAGGCCGAACTCGCGCTGCAGATCGCGCAGCAGGTTCACAATCTGCGCGCCCACGCTCACGTCGAGCGCGGAAACGGGCTCGTCGAGCACCAGCAGCTCCGGCCGCAGCGCCAGTGCCCGCGCGATGTTGATGCGCTGCCGCTGGCCGCCCGAAAATTCGTGCGGAAAGCGCGGCATCGCCGAGTCGTCGAGGCCGACCTGGCGCAGCAGCTCCCGGCAGCGCAGGCGTCGCTCGGCGCGGCTCTGCCGTTCGTGGATCGCCAGCGGCTCGGTGACGATCTGCTCCACGCGCATGCGCGGATTGAGCGCCGCGTAGGGATCCTGGAAGACGGGCTGCATGCGCCGGCGCAGGGCTCGCAGCCGGTGCTGCGCGACGCCGGTGATCGGCTGGCCGTCGAAGGTCACGCTGCCGGTTGTTGGCTCCAGCAGGCCCAGCACCATGCGTGCAATGGTGCTCTTGCCGGATCCGGACTCCCCGACCAGGCCGAGCGTCTCGCCGCGGGCGATCGAGAATGACACACCATCGACCACGGGCGCCGCGTGACCGGGGCGGCCGTAGATTTTTTTTAGGTCGACGGCGGAAAGCAGGGCCATAAGAGAAAACTAGCAGCCTCAGCTGCCGATTAAAATAGAGGAGAGCGAAACCTTTGCAGCCTCTCCTCCAACACCTGAATCCGCAGCAGCGCGAAGCCGTCGAAGCGGTTGACGGCCCGGTGCTGATCCTTGCCGGCGCCGGCTCCGGCAAGACTCGCGTCATCACCCACCGCATTGCGTATCTCATCGAGCAGCGCGGCGTCGCGCCCGATTCCATCCTCGCCGTCACCTTCACCAACAAGGCCGCCGCGGAGATGGGCGAGCGCGTGGAGAAGCTCATCGGCCACAGCTCGCTTGCCAGGCCGCTGATCTCCACCTTCCACTCTTTCTGCGTGCGCCTGCTGCGCCGCGACATCGAAGTCCTGCGCGTCAACAACGAAGGGCTCACGCGCTCCTTTGCCATCTACGACGAGGCGGATCAGCAGGCGGTGGTGAAGGCGGTCATGCGGCGCTTGGGCCTCGACGATAAGCAGCTGACGCCGCGCGTGGTGCTCTCGAAAATCTCCTGGGCCAAGAATCACATGATCGATCCCCAGGAATATTACCTGCAGTCCTCCGACCCTACAGCCGAGCGCGTGGCGCACATCTTCGAGGGGTATCGCAAGGAGCTGTTCAAGGCCAATGCGCTCGACTTCGACGATCTGCTGCTCGAAGCGGTCCGCGTCCTCAAAGTGTCGGCGGAAACCCGCGAGCGCTACAATCGGCGCTATCGCTATTTGCTGATCGACGAGTACCAGGACACCAACCGCCCGCAGTATGAGCTGATGAAGCTGCTCGGCGGCGAGCACCAGAACGTCTGCGTAGTCGGCGACGAGGACCAGAGCATCTACTCCTGGCGCGGCGCCGATATTCGCAACATTCTGGAGTTCGAGAAGGATTTCCCCAACGCGAAGACGGTTCGCCTCGAGCAGAACTACCGCTCCACGCAGATCATCCTCGAGGCCGCATCGGCGGTGGTGGCGCGCAACGCGCAGCGCAAGGGCAAGCGCCTGTGGACCAGCCGCGAGGGCGGCGCGCTGATCGGCTACTACGAGGCGCCGGACGGCGAAAACGAGGCGCTCTTCATCGGCGACAGCATCCAGAAATACCTAAAAAAGGCCGGCGAAGAGCAGGCCGAGCCGAAATGTGCGGTGCTCTACCGCACCAATTCGCAGTCGCGCCTGGTGGAAGAGGCGATGCGGCGCTACAACATCGCCTACACCATGGTGGGCGGCTTCTCGTTCTACGAGCGGGCGGAGATCAAGGACCTGCTGAGCTACCTGAAGCTGGTGCAGAACCCGCACGACTCTATTGCGCTGCAGCGGATCGTCAACACCCCCGCGCGCGGGATCGGCAAAACCACCATGGAGACGCTGGAGCGGATCGCGCTCGAAACGGGGGCGAGTCTTTGGATGGGGATCTCGCGTGCGCTCCAGGAAAAGCTGCTCTCCTCGCGTGCCCTCTCGGCGCTGGATGGATTCCAGCGGCTGATCCAGGACGCGCGCGCGATGACATCGGCGGGATTCGCGGAGAAACTTACGGCCGATGTGGAGCAGGGCGCGGCCGTGGAAGTCGCCGCCGCGGCCGAAGGGGCCGATATCAGCTTTGAGTTCGGAGACGCAACGCAGGCGACGCTGGCGCTCACTCATGGCGACGAGACCGCGCAGGATGCGGAGTTCAATCCCGCAACCTTCAGCGTCTTCTCTCAGGAACCGCCGGTGCCGCATGCGGCAGCCCGAGCGGAAGAGAGCGCGGCGGAGGCCGTCCCTGGCTTTCGAGCGCCGGGCGATGCGGCGACGCTGCCCGAGCTGATCAAGTTCATCATCGACCGCACCGGCTACATCCGCTCGCTTGAAGAAGAAGGGACGCCGGAAGCCTTCTCCCGGATCGAGAACCTGAAGGAACTGGCTAACGCCGCGCAGGATGCGCAGGAGCGCGGCGAGACGCTGGCCGAATTCCTCGACCACGCGGCCCTGGTGAGCGACGCCGATCAGTACGATCCCGAGTCGCGCGTGACGCTGATGACGCTGCATGCGGCGAAGGGCCTGGAGTTTCCCCTGGTGGTGCTCGCAGGCCTCGAAGAAGGCCTTTTCCCGCATTCGCGCTCGCTCAACGATCCCACGCAGATGGAAGAGGAGCGGCGGCTCTGCTACGTGGGCCTGACGCGCGCCATGGATTCACTGGTACTGACCCGCGCGCGTTATCGCCGCCGCTACGGCAACGATATGCCGGAGCCGACCACCCCCTCGCGTTTCCTCGAAGAGATCCCGCAACACCTGATCGAAGACCTCAGCGGCGGACGCACGCGTTCTGGATCGTGGGGTGGATACGCGGGGGAAACGAACGAGACCTCATCCCGCTTCGGCCGCAGCAGCGACGATTTCAGCGGCCGGCATTACAGCTACGAAGACGAAGATCAGAGCGCGGCGTCGCGCTTCCAGCGCCCCGGACGCACCTCCGTTCCGCAGCGCGATCGCCTGGTGCGCCCTCCGGCCGGCGCCAGGGCCGATTCGGTCGACAACATCGCGCGCTTCTTCTCCGGACGCGGCGGCGTTCCGCCAAAAACCGCTCGACCGAAGATGGATGTTCCGGAACCCAGCGGCGCGAAGGGCTTCAGGAGCGGACAGCGCGTGCGCCATCCTAAATATGGTGAAGGCATCGTCTTCCGCCGCGAGGGCGAAGGAGACGACGCCAAAATCACCGTCCAGTTCTCAGGAGCCGGCATCAAGAAGCTGGTTGAGAAATTCGCGAATCTCGAAAAAGCGTGATTCCGGTACGCGTATTCGCCGCCTTATGGCCGGCCGTCCCGATTGGCTGCAACCGCAGTGCCGGCGAGGAAGCTCTTCGCGCGAGCCAGCTCCGGCCGGAATGAATGCGCGCCGTTACCCGTCGACTTCAGCAGCGCAGCGTAGTAATTCGCCGCAGAGGCCTTATCCCCGGCCTCCTCCGCGGCTGTGCCGGCATTGTAGAGCCCGTTGAAGCGGTTGGGGCTCAGCCAGAGCGACACGCGGTACTCCGCCAGCGCCTCCTGCGGCCGGTGCAGCTCCAGCAGCATGTCGCCGAGCATCTCCCGCGCGGGGATGTCCACTTCTCCCTGGCCCACTTTGTCCTGCAGGTCCGCAGCTGCGCGCATGTCTCTGAGCGCCTCATCGGATCGGCCCGCGGCAAAATTGCTCCACGCCACGACCTCGCCGCGCTGGATCTGCGATCCTGTCGAGTCGGCAACCCAGGCGTGCTGGCCCTTGCGCACCTCATCCATGAGCGCCTCGAAGTGGGCCAGATCGGCCTGCGCCTGCTGCGCATGGTGCAGATGTCCATCGGCGATGGCGCGCGCCCACCAGGTCATGGCTGCGTCCTCCGGCAGAGCGCCAGCCACGGGCTGCAGCGCGGCTGCACCGGGCCAGTCGCGCATCTCGAGCGCGTAAAACACGGGAAACTTCGTCTGATAGTATCCGCCCATATCGGCCATATACCCGCTTCCCATGCCCGGCATCGCCGCGATGCGATTCCCAACCGCGGCACTCTTCGCGAGCACGTCTTTGGCGGCCGCGTCCTGCCCGCTCTGCAGATACGCGTACATCAGGAAGTCGTAGGAATGCGGCTCATCCATGATGCCGCTCTCATGACGCGCCTCGGCGGCTTCCGAAGCCCGGATGGATTCGAGCTGCGCATCGATATCCGGCTGCCACATGCCCAACCGCGCGAAGATGTGTCCGGGCATGTGCGTGGCGTGTGGTCCAGATGGGGCGATCTCCCCATAATGCTCGGCCGCGGCCAGTCCCTCCCGCGCCATCGACGGATTGTCGCAGGAGTGAATGATGTAATGCACCAGTCCCGGATGATCGGGATACTTCGAGTACAGCGGCGCCAGCACCGCCATGGCCTGATGTTCCCGGCTCAAACTGGTGTCGGTCGGAGCCTCGGCCGCCAGCAGTGACAGCGCGTAGAACGCGCCCGCATCCACATCGTCGGGATAATGGCCGTACAGCGCGCCCATTGCGCTGGAGTACGCAGTCACGCGGGTCATGTAATCGGGATAGTCCGGCTTGTAGAAGACCGCCAGCGCCGCAATGTACTCCCGTTCGCGCTCCGTCTTCGCCGCAGGCGATTGTGCCTTCCGGATCTCGTCCCACCCCAGCTTCATCGACGCCTCATCGGGGCGGTCCCAGATTTCGTGGAAGACGCTCATGGCGATTCCCCAGTGCGACATCGCGCAATCCGGATCGGCCTCTGCAATGCGCTCAAACTGCGGCTGCGCTTCCGCGTACCAGAAATCGTGCAGCAGCGCGACCCCGCGGTTGAACGAAGCCTGCACCGCCGGCGAGCAGGAGACCGCGAACGAAACCGACCCCAGCCGTTCTCCGGCGCCGGCGCCCGAAATCGGCATGGAGGCTGAGGACTGAGCGGCAACAACGCTGGACGCGGCAAGCAGGCAAAGGGCGATCGCTTTCATGGGGCGGAATTATAGGCTCTCAGATCAAGGCGCGCATGCGGTCCGCGCGGCACGATCTGCCCTGGTGTCCGTCCCGCACAATTCCCATTCGGTGCGCGCTTCATCTATCCTTGCAAAGGATTGCCCTCATCTGGCGAACAAAGGATTCCTATGGCAAACACCAAATCAGTAGCAGACAAGACAGAACGCAAGAAGGTCAAACGCGCGGCCCGCAAGAAGGCTGCCCCCAAAGCGAAGCGCACCACCCCGCGCGGATCGCAGAAGAAGAAGGTGAGGAAGCTGGTGCGCGGCCAGAGCAAGCGCTAAGACCGTACCGCGCAATTCAGTCCAGGCTGGAACCGGTTTCATCGCTGTCAGACCCAGCGATGAGACCGGTTCCGGCCGATTCCCCTTTCGCCGGCCCCGCTCTACCAGCTACACTCTCAAAACCATCCATCTCCTTGTGAGGAGCAGTCGTTGCCGGACAACGTGGCGCCGCCATCCAGGCCCGAAGAGACCAAAGCCAGGTCTCAGCTTCTCGCCTGCAAGTCGATCGACAAGCTTATCGCCGACTCGGAAGATCCCCACCACAGCCTGAGAAAGACGCTCGGGCCGCTGTCGCTGACGGCGCTGGGCATCGGTGCCGTGATCGGCTCCGGCATCTTCACGGTCATCGGCACGGCCATGGCCGGCCAGAAGTTCGACACGCCGCAGGTCAGCAATACCCCGCTGATTCATTACCTGCTCACGCACACCGCCATGGCTGGACGTCCTGGCGCCGGTCCCGCGCTGGCGATTTCGCTGGTCCTGGTGGCCATCGTCTGCGTCTTCACGGGCCTCTGTTATGCCGAACTCGCCTCGATGATCCCCATCGCCGGCTCGGCCTACACCTATACCTACGCGACCATGGGCGAGCTGATCGCCTGGATCATCGGCTGGGACCTGATCCTCGAGTACGCCTTCTCGAATATGTCGGTCAGCGTAGGCTTCGCGGCGCACATTGAGGCTTTGCTCGAGTGGTTCGGCATTCATCCTCCGCTGCGATGGATTTCGCCTGCGTACCTGCCCACCGGCCTGCAGGACTTCTCCGGCCACAATCTCTATAACCCCGGCTGGCATTTCGGATTCAACATTCCCGCCTTCCTCATCGTGATGATCCTCACCGTCGTGCTGGTGCGGGGCATTCGCGAGTCGGCGCGGACCAACAACATCCTGGTCCTGGTCAAGATCGTCGCTATCCTGGCCTTCATCTTCGCCGCCGCCCATTTCATTCACCCCCGCTACTGGCATCCGTTCATGCCGGAAGGCTGGACCGGGATGCTCTCCGGCGGGTCGATCATTTTCTTCACCTACATCGGGTTCGATTCCGTTTCCACCGCCGCCGAGGAGTGCAAGAATCCCCAGCGCGATTTGCCCATCGGCATCCTCGCCACGCTCGTCGCCTGCACGCTGCTCTACGGCGGCGTCGCCATCGTCCTCAGCGGCATCGTGCCATGGAACTCGATCATGGGCGACGCTGCGCCGGTGGTGAATGCGCTGCGGCGGCTCTCCATCGCCCCGGGCGGGCATCCGCTTCACTGGGTGGAGCTGATCGTTCTCATCGGCGCGCTGCTGGGGATGATCTCGTCCATCCTCGTCTTCCAGCTCGGCCAGGCGCGTGTCTGGTTCGCCATGTCACGCGACCGCCTGCTGCCCGACGTCTTCAGCTCGATTCACGCTCAGTTCCGCACCCCGGCCGTGGCCACCTGGGTCGCGGGATTCGTCGTCGGCATCCCCGCCGGCCTGCTGGATATCGGCACCGTCGCGAACCTGTCGAACATCGGAACGCTGTTCGCGTTCGTGCTGGTCTCGATTGCCGTGCTCATCCTGCGCTATCGCGAGCCGGAGCGGCCGCGAGCCTTCCGCGCGCCTCTTGGGCCGGTCTTCCCGGTGCTCAGCGTCATCTTCTGCATCGTGCTGATGATGGGCCTCGAAGTGCTCACGTGGATGGCTTTCTTTATCTGGCTCGCCATCGGCCTGCTCATCTACTTCTTCTACTCGCGCCATCGCAGCGAATTCTGCCGCAGCAAGCGCCGGCCGGCCTGACTACACTGAAAGCATGAGCGACCTCGGCCGCCTGCTCATCGCCGTCGGCCTCTTCATCGTCGCTGCAGGAGTCGTGGTGCTGCTGCTGGGGCGGGCTGGGGTTCCGCTGGGCCGATTGCCCGGCGACTTCGCCTGGCGCGGCCGCCACACGACTGTTTATTTCCCGCTCGGGACCTGCATCCTGCTCAGCGTGGTGCTGTCGCTGGTCTTTTATCTGCTCGGGCACCTGCGGAAGTAGGTTGATGATCCCGAGCGGGTTTCATGCGTACCCGGGAAACCCGCTCGAAAAGTGAGGACTGGGATCTGGCAACTGAGGACTGGTATCAGTCCGTGTGTCCTGTCCCCGGCGTGGCGGAATAGAGGCCCGTCAGGCTTGCCTGGCCGAGGATCTGGCCGCGCTCGCCCGCCTGGATCAGCGCGTGATAGAGCGTCTCGGCGTTCGCGGGAAAGTTCGTCGACGACGGCAGAGTGAGCGTGGTGCTCAGCGCGTAGACGGTGAAGACGTAATTGTGAATCTCCGGCGTCACGCCGGCCGGCGGGCACGGACCGTCGTACTGCTGGCCCAGACCGAAGTCGTTCTCGATCTGCATGCCGTACTTGCTGGAGGCCACGCCCGCATTCTGCGGCAACCCATTCGCGCGCCCGGAGATGTTGTAGATGCCCCAGTGGGTAAAGGCGGCGGTGGTGTCGTAGAGGACGACGACAAACGAGACGGTGTTCGGGGGCGCCTGGGTCCAGTAGAGCTCCGGCGACAGATCGCCGCCCGCCGCGCCGCTGGCCGTGCAGACATTCACGCCGTTGCTCTGCTCGTTCAGGATCATCGAGAGCGGCGGCGTGCCGTTGTTCTCAAATTCGGGGCTGTGCAGCTGGAAACCATTCTGCGGGTATGCGCTCGCGGCCAGCAGTAAGCTGGCAGCGAAGAGCAGCGTGTTTCGCAATCCGGCAAACTTCATCTCGCCCTCCTTGTTTGTTACTGAGTGGACTGGTTCGTTGGTTCGCGGAACTCCACGCGGCCTGAACCCGAAGGGGATGATATACGCGGCCGTTGTCTCCGGTCTATCTTCGGCGATGCAGAAAGTAACGATTTTCATCACGATGCAGGCCGGTTTTCACCGTGGAGTAACTTCGTGCATACGGATGCCGCGCTCGAAAAGTTAAAAGTGGTAGTTTGTTGAGTTGTACGCGCTCCTCGCACCGGAATGACAAGCTCAAAGTCGATACCGACGGTATTCCGTCGAGCTCACCGCACGAAATAATACTCCCGAACCAGCTCAGTAAACTCCCGCACCTGCGCTTGCTCCCACGCCGCATCGCGCCCTAGCTCGCGCGCGATTCGCGCCGCGATCTGCGGAGCGCAGCGCACCGCGGCCTGGGCGTCCAGCAGCAGCGCCCGCGTTCTGCGCGCCAGCACATCTTCGACCGTCCGCGCCATCTCCAAACGCACCGCATAGACCACTTCGGCCCAGGTACAGGGCAGCGCCGCGTCGATCCTGTCCGCTAAGTCAGGCTCTGCCGCGATCAGTGCCTCGAGCTCAGCCGCATCGCTGCCATACTCGCCCAGGTCCTCCGCAGCCCCGTGGATCCTCAGCGTGCGCGTCACGCACCGCGCATCCTCGAGCATCCCGCGCCGGATGGCAAAATTCAGCGTGTCTTCGGCCATGCGCCGGTAGGTCGTCCACTTGCCGCCGGCGATCGAGATGAGCCCTGCCGCCGAGCACTCGATGTGGTGCTCGCGCGAGAGCTGCGAGGTTTTCGCCGCCTTGCCGCTCACCAGCGGCCGCAGCCCCGAATAGACCGACAGGATGTCGCGCTTGCCGATCGGCCGCTCCAGATAGGGCTCGATCTGCTCCAGCAGATAGTCGACTTCTTCCTCGGTGTGTCCCGGCTCTACGGCCGGCGACGCGGCGGCCACGTCCGTCGTCCCGATCAGCACGCGGCCCTGCCACGGGATGGCAAAGATCACCCGCCCATCCCGCGTCTTCGGCACGATGATCGCGGTTTCGCTGCCGAGCGCGTTCGCTCCCACCACGATGTGCGTTCCGCGGCTCAGCGCCAGCATCGGCGCGGCCCTGGGATCGTCCATCTTCCGCAGCTCGTCACTGAATATTCCCGTCGCGTTGACGACCGCTCTGGCCCGCACCGTCGTGGTCGCGCCGCTCTCCGCATCGCGCACGACTGCGCCCGTCACGCGCCCGCCTTCGTGGATCAGACTCTCGCAGGGCACGTAATTCATCACCGTCGCGCCGTGATCGATCGCCGTCCTCGCCAGCGCAAGCGCGAGGCGGGCATCGTTGAACTGGGCATCGTAGTAGACCACGCCGCCCTTCAGCCCCGCGCGCCTGAGCCCCGGCACACGCTCCGC
>Ga0335072_10016016_pt1 | contig 10631 bp, 9 predicted proteins | sample Lox_Sample_21_FD_206725 | JGI IMG/M metagenome (GOLD analysis project Ga0335072, IMG submission 206725) | Soil microbial communities from Loxahatchee National Wildlife Refuge, Florida, United States - Lox_Sample_2.1 | ecosystem: Environmental > Terrestrial > Soil > Wetlands | place: USA: Florida... | reverse complement strand
CCGCAGCCCGGGCGAGTGTCAGCGGTCCGGTCCGGCGGAGCCGGTCCAGGAACGACGCGGTTCCCATCAGCAGCCCGATATCAGGGTCGATCCGCCGTTCCAGTTCTCCCGCCGCAGCCAGGATCGCGGGCGGGTCCAGCCGCGGCGCGCCTGTTACCCCGCCTAGCGCGAGCACGCCCCGGCCGAACCTGCTGCCGGAGAGCTGCCCGGTCAGCCGCAGCACCCGCTCCTTGTGCCAGCCGAACCGGGCGGTCGCGACAGCCAGCCCGGCCCCGTCGGCAAGGCGCACGATCACGTCGAGGTGACAGGCGAGCCGTTCAAGCTCGGCGTGCAGCGTCCGGATCAGCGCCGCCCGCCAGGGCACTTCTGCGCCTGCAATCAGCTCGACTGCCTGGCAGAACGCGATCGCATGGGCGACCGACGCCACTCCCTCAGCTCGCTCGGCAAGCAGCACGCCATCGGCCGGGCGCATCCCTTCGAACCGCTTCTCGATACCGCGGTGCTTGTAGAACAGGCGCATGTTCAGGTGCGGAATATCCTCGCCCGGCGTTTCCACCACGTACTCGATGGATTCGGTCACGCCTGAGCGGACCGGCCCGTGCGGGATGGTGAACAGGCCCGGTCCGACAGCGTGGCGCGGCAGCGCCCGGGGATCGGGTTCGATCCGGGCTGGCGCGCCTTCGCCGCCTGGTCGCGGCAGATCCGGTCCCTTGGCCGGCAGCACCAGGGGCTCCAGCCGCGGGTGCCCGTCCGGAATCACGCCGAACATGTCGTGGATCTCGCGCTCATACCAGAATGCCGGGCTGACTAGCGGTGTCAGTGACGGGTAGCTGGCCTCGCCTGCAGGCAAGAGCGCGTCCAGGGTGGTCAAGCCGTCCGGTCCGGCGAGCTGAGCCGTGATGAGCAGCCCGGCGTCGCACGCTGTGCCGAACAGATCGGCGAGCCGGGCGCCAGTGTCGTCGATGTGCGCGGTTACCCGGTCCCGCAGGTCGGCGACGCTGGCGATCAGTTCGTACTCCGCAGCAGCGGTCACGACGCACCGCCGCCAAGAAGGGCTACCGCCCGGCTGAAGAGCTCATCGAGCACCGCCGGCGGGTGCACGCCGAGCCACAGCAATGCCACGGCGCCGATTGCGACGGGCACGACCATCCACGCGCTCGGCTCGCCGCGCGTCAGCGCAGGCGCCATAGCGGCCGTTTCCGTGTCTGTCTTCGGCTCGGCTGCTGCTAGTAGCCCGCCGGGCGGAGCGCCGGCCGTTGCCGGCACGCGCTCGACTACCAGCGTGCGCTGCCGGGGCAGCGGCAGCATCAGCATCCGCGTGACCGACGCCGAGAGCCCGAAGAAGGCAGCCGAGACAGCGACGATCAGGAGCGCGGCGGCAACGTAGTTGCCGGAGCGCAGGCCGCCGGCCACTATCTCGAATTCGCTGCGGAACAACCCGAACGGCGGCATGGCCCCGAGCGCGAACACCGCGAGCAGGAACAACGGACCGCTCCAGGGCAAGAGGTCCAAGCCCCCGCGGATCGCCGAGATCTGCTTGCTGCCCAGCTTGCGAACCAGCACTCCGGCGCCCATGAACGCGTTGCCTTTCGCCGCGGCGTGAGCGAGCACGTGCAGAAGCACGCCGGCGAGCGCGGCCGGAGCGCCGAAGCTGATCCCGATGGCCAGGATGCCCATATGCTCGACGCTCGAGTACGCCAGCAGGCGCTTGACGTCCCGCTGGCCGAACAGGTACAGCATCGAGAGCACCAGCGACGCCACACCGAAGATCAGCAGCACGTTCCGCGGGAACGCCGGCCCGAGGGCTGCCTCAGTTACCTGATAGAAGCGCAGGATCGCGTAGAAGCTGACCGCGAGCAGCGAGCCGGACAGCAGCGCGGAGACCGGCGTCGGTGCCTCGGAGTGCGCGTCCGGCAGCCAGGTGTGCACCGGCACGAGGCCCATCTTGGTGCCGAAGCCGAGGACGGCCAGGACGAACATGAGCTGCACGGCGCCATGCGGAAGCCGCGCGGCTACCGCTATCAGCTGGGTGAAGCCGAGATCGTAGGACTGACCGAGAACATGGGCGCCCGCGTAGTAGGCGAAGATCGTCGCGAGCAGCGCGAGCGCGAGGCCGGCTGACGCGAGCACGACGTACTTCCACGCTGCTTCGGCGGCGCCGTCGGTGTTCTCGATAGCGACGAGCAGCGCAGAGATAACCGTGGTCACCTCGATCGCGACCCAGAGCAGCGCCAGGTTGCTGGTCATCGGCGCGGCCAGCATTGCCCACGCGAACAGGTTCAGCCCGGCCCAGAGCTGGCGCGTTCGCTTGCTCGAGGGTTCGCCGTGACCTCCGCCCGACAGGTAGCCGATCGAGTAGACCGCGACCGCCGCGTAGAGGAATCCGGTGGCGAGCATGAACACCGTGCTCAGCGCGTCGACCCGCAGGACGTCCAGGTAGGCGATGTCGCGGTGAGCGGCGGCCGGGAGGAGGGCCAGCACCAGCGCGAAGCTGGCGATCCCGGCCACTGCGGTCGCGGTGCGTGCCACGACCAGCGGGGCGCGCAGGCAGATCAGCGCAGCGCCGAGCGGCATCAGCAGGAGTACGAGCATGACAGCGTGCATCGGCTATCCCCGGAGGCTGGTCAGCTCGGCAGTGGACATGGACTCGGCGCGGCCATGGTGCACGCGGATCAGCAACCCGAATACCACCACGGCGACGAGCAGGTCGAACAGGAACGCCACCTCCAGGATCAGCGGCAGCCCCGCAGCCACGACGAGGGCGGTGAGCGAGACGCCGTTCTCCAGTGACAGCAAGCCGATCGCCTGCGAAATTACGTCACGGCGCACGATCATCAGCACGAAGGAGACGAGCACAACCGCGGCCGAGATCGACAAGGCAGTGGCGGGCAGGACCGGGCTGCTGAGGCCGAGCGCAGCGACCGTGAAGAAACCGAACGCGGCGACGGCAATCGCAATGAGCACTGCGCCTGCCACGCTGAGGGCATGGCTGCCGGCGATGTCATTCCACCGCGGGTCGCCGCCGATGGCGCCGATGCCGCGCAGCATGCGGCGCAGCACGACCGGCACGATCACGGTCTTCAGCGCGAATGACAAGGCGGCAAGCGCGTACAGGTCCGGCAGGTTCCGGGTGGCGGCGACGACGACGGCCAGCACGGAGATGAGCGCTGACTGGGCCGCGTACAGCCGGACCTGGTCGCGGAGCAATGCCTGGCGGAACATGCCGAATTCGGCCAGCAGAACTCCGACCGCGATGACGTTGGAGCCGCCAGCCAGCGCGCTCGGCGCGGCCACGGTTGAGGCCAGCACCGTGGCCGCGACGATCCCGGACATCAGCCACCGCCCAGGTAGAGGGTGAACACGCCGAGCACAGCGAGCAGGAACGCCGCTGCGACGAACTCGGTGATCTTGAACAACCGGAGCTTGGCGAACGAGTTGTCGATGACGGCAATGACGACACCGAGCAGCGCCGCCTTGCCGATCAGCGCGGCCATCGCGAGCAGCACTGAGACCAGGCTCGGAGTGGCCGCGAGGCCCCAGGGCGCGACGAACACGTTGAGCAGGATCGTGAACAGGATCAGCTGCTTCATCGCCGAGCCCCACTTCAGCAGCGCGAAGTACGGGCCTGAGTGCTCGAACGGCCGGGCTTCCTCGATCATCCCGAACTCGTTCGTGCCGCTGTGCGTCTCCACCGGGATGCGGCTGGTCTCGTACAGGATCACCATGAAGAGCGCCGCCGCGGCCAGCAGGTGAGCTGGCCGGATGATCTGGCCCGCCGACGAGCGGACCGTGGCGGCGAGCGCGTACGGCAAGTCGGTTCCGGTGATCAGCGCCACGGTGAATACCACGAACAGGACCACCGGCTCGGTGATGGCCCCGAAGGTTCTGGCCCGGCTGGCGCCTAGCTGGGCGTACGGGCTGCCGGTGTCCAGCGCCGCGACCGCTACCAGGAAGCTCGCGAGCGACAGGATGAACCCGCCGCCGAGGATGTCACCCATGTAGCCGAGCGGCAGCCCGAACGTGGTCAGCACCGGGATCAGCAAGGGCACAGTGAGATAGCAGGTCATCGCCCCTACCGGCGCGGCCAGGAAGACCCAGCTCGACCCGATGGGAGCCAGCGCTTCCTTGCGGAACAGCTTGGCGATGTCGTAATAGGGCTGCAGGATTCGCGGTCCTGTCCTGCCCTGCAGCCGCGCCTCGACGCGGCTGATCACGCCCGAGACTCCGGGAGCCGCGGCAGCGATAGTCACGACCTGCAGTAGCTGGACTACCGGTATGGGCAGCGCCGGACTCACGGATTTGCTTCTCTCGGGCGAGCCTTAGCGCTGCTGGCTGACGGGCCGCCCGTCCTATCTTTGCCGGGCGGGCCGGTCACTTCCTCGATCACTGATGTCTCCTCCCACGCCGGGATTCCCGGTGACAGTGGTAGAGGCCATCAGCGAAACAATTCCGCGGTTGGTGGCGAGCCTCATCGCCAGTCCGTCCTTTGTACCGCACTCCCGGCGGCCAGAGCAATCCACGTCAGTCACTTCCGTCACAGCACGCGAGGTCGAGCCGGCTCAGGACCTCGCGTAGTGCCCGCTCGCGCTCGGCGAGCTGCGCTAGCTGGCGCTCACCCTCGCGGCCCGCATCCGCGCGGATCCCGGCTGCCCGGTCGAGTGCTGCGGCCAGCCGCCCCGTCGATCCGGTGTACCGGCTCCGCACATCCGAGATCAGCTGCCGGGTCGCCTCGGCGAGCCGGTACTGCAACTCGCCGCGGGCCCGGCCGATCTGACTTCCGACCAGTTCAGCCACCTGTCCGAGCAATCGCTGCCTGGCCAGGCGCCGCCCGTACTCGCCCGGAACCCGCCGCCGGACGGCGCCGGCGAGCAGTTCAGCCTGGTCGACGCGCTCGTCCAGGCTATAGCGGAAACGCGCACTTGAGACCAGGCGGTCGCCAGGCGAGGGAACGCTAAGGCCGAGCCCGAGCAAATCAGCTGCTGCAGCGCGGACCTTGGCCAGCTCGGCTTCCAGCTCGGCAGCCAGCCGCTCGTCGATCTCCCGCAAGCCCGCGTCGAGGCGGCGCGCCTGCTGCTGGCGCCAGCCTTCGGCCGCAGCAGCCACAAGGTCAGTCAGCCGTGCCCGGCCGAGCCGCTGCAGGTCGGCAGGCGACGCCCCGGCAAGCTCGCCGTCAAGCACTGCGGTGAGCTCGCCGGTCACACCGGCTGGCAACTGCGCCGACGCTTGCTCCGCGGCCGCGTTGAGCGCATCGAGCAGCCGTCGTGACTGCGCTGTCGCGCGGTCTTCGGCGTCGGTTCGATGGCTGGTCACCGCATCAAGCTGAGCCGCGAACGCGGCGACATGCCCGGCAGCCTCGTCGCCTGCCAGTCGCGCGGCGCGCTGCGCGAGCGTCACCTCGTCCAGGAGCTGCTGTCCGAGCCTGCGGGCGTGCCGGCTAACCGAGGTCTCCAGTCCGGCCACCCGGCCTGCCTCGAGGTAGGCAGTGAAGTCCGCAGCGAACGAGGCGAAGCCGGCATCACCGTCCGGGCCGAGCGCACGGCGAGCCGAGAGCAGGTACACCTGCTCGGCCCGGCCAGTCACATCCGCTACTACCCGCGTCGTGAAATCGTGCGCTTCCGCTAGCGAGACGTCGTCAAGATAGTCGGCCTTGTTCAGCACGATGAACAAGGCGACCGACAGGCCGCAGACCCGGCGAAGTAGCTCTCGCTCAGAAGCCGACACCGGCGGGTCGGCGGTCAGGACGAAGATCGCGGCGTCCATCGACGGCAGGGCCGCGTCGGCGGCGGCAGTATTGTGCGCGTGCACCGAGCCAGTGCCCGGCATGTCGACTATCTCCACGCCGCGAGCGAGGATCGGCGCATCGAGCCGGACCCAGAGGCTCGCGACGTTGCGCGAGTTACCAGGATTGCCCCGTTCCGTCACGAAATCAGGTAGCGCCGTCAGGGGAAAGCTGTCGCGCCTGCCGTCAGTGAACTCGACCTCGATCGCCTCGGCTGACGACGCCTGCGTCACTGTCGCCGGCACGGCCGTGAGCGGCACAACGCCCGCTGGCAGGACTTCTCGCCCGAGCATGGCGTTGACCAGCGTGCTCTTGCCGCGCTTGGCCTCACCGGCGACGAGCACGCGCAGCCGGGCCGAGTCAAGCCGGTCAGCCAGCACCGCCAGCGCATCGTGATCGGCACCGCCTGACAGCACGTCAAGCTCGTCGAGGACCGCGCGGATGACCGGGTTGCCATTGCCGACCGTCCGCATCACCGTCACCTACCTATGTCAGGTAGGGACCGTTGGCGACTGTGCGCAGTTGATTGGCGGGCCCCTCCGCCCGGAGCAGTAACCGCCAGACTAGCTCGCGCGGCTCTCTTCGCCGAATGCGGTGAGTGATCTGGAGCCGCTGGCGAGCACCGTGGAGGTCAGCGCGCGTACGGCGGGGCGGTCGGCAGTCCGGGGGTTGGTCTGCAGGACCAGGTCGATCGTGCCGAGCTCCGGCAGCCGGTGGCCTGGCCCGAGCGTCGTGAGCTGGGACGGCACCAGGCTCGCGGCGAGCGCCGAGACGCCGATGCCGGCCGCGACAGCGGCGATGAGACCGTTGACGCCGCGGCAGACGCATGCGCTGCGGTAGGGCACGTGCGCTCGGTGCAGTGCCCGTCGCATCTCAGTACGCGAGATACTCGGCGCCGGGTAGACGACCAGCGGCAGCGGCCTGGCCAGGACGAGTTTTGTCGACGGGGTACCTACCCACACCAGGCGGTCCCGCTTGACAAGCTGGCCCCGCTGCTCGCCGCTCGGGCGCTTGCCGATGAACACGTCGAGTTTGTCGCCTTCCAGGCGCTGGTGCAGCAGGCCGCTCTGGTCGACCGTCAGGTCAAAGTCAACGAGCGGGTTGTCCCGGCGGAAGTCGCGCAGGATCTGGGGCAGGCGCGTGAGGGCCAGGTCATCGGCGATGCCGATGCGCAGGCGCCCGCTAGGTCGCGAGCCGCTGAAGTAGGCGGCCGCTTGCTCGCACGCGGCCAGGATGTTGCGCGCGAATCCGATCATCGCTTCGCCGTCGGCGGTCAGCGACACCGAGTGGGTGTCCCGGAGCACGAGCGTCCGGCCGGCCTGCTCTTCCAGCCGCCGGATGTGCTGGCTGACGGTCGGCTGCTGGATGCCAAGGCGGGCGGCGGCGCGGGTGAAGCTACCGGTCTGCTCGACGGCGAGGAACGTCGCTAGCAGCTGCGGATCGTATGCAGTCATAAGATATCTCAATAACTGTTAAAGGCGAAATTGTCTTTCATTATAAACAGTGGCCGACTGAGAATGGCGGGGGATATCCGGCAACCGGGAAGGCGTCTCAGTGACCACCGCCGAGGTAATTCGGCCACCCAGAGGCGCTTTCGCCCCGCTGGAGTCGCGCGGCTACCGGACGTACCTGGCCGGCCAGAGCCTCGCCAACATCGGCACGTGGATGCAGAGCATTGCCCAGGACTGGCTCGTGCTCGACCTGACGCACAGCTCGACGGCCGTCGGCGTGACAATGGCGCTGCAGTTCCTGCCCATGCTGGCATTCGGTGCGTGCACCGGGGTCGTGGCAGACCGGCTGCCGAGGCGGCGCATCCTGCTGACCACGCAAACGCTGAACGCTGTCGCCACGGGCACGCTCGCCGTGATCACCATCGCCGGTGCCGTCCGCCCCGCTGCTGTCTACGCGTTCGCGCTCGCCAGTGGGCTGATCTTTGCGTTCGACGGACCAGCCCGGCAGGCGTTCGCGACGGAGGTGGCACCGCCGGGACAACTGCGCGCGGCGATCGCACTGAACGCGGCGGTGTTCCAGGCCACCCGGCTGATCGGTCCGGCGATATCAAGCCTGCTGATCGCCAGCGTGGGGACGGGCTGGGTGTTTGCCGTCAACGCCGCCTGCTACGTCGGCCCGACGATCGGCCTGCTGCGGCTGCGACCGTCGGATCTCACGCCTCCGCCGGCCGCCAGGCGCGAGCGCGGAGCCGTGCGAACGGCCGCACGGTACCTGCGCGGGCGCCCAGACGTCCTGTGGACGATCTTCCTGGTCGGGATGCTCGGAACCTTCGGTCTCAACTTCCCGATCGTGCTGACCGCGATGGCGAAGTCAACCTTCCACGGCAACGCGGGCACCTACGGCCTGTTCAATATCGTTCTGGCCATCGGATCTGCCTCCGGCGCGCTGCTGGCCGGGGCAGCCGGGCGTCCGAGACGCCACGTTCTCGTGTTCTGCGCCGCAGGGTTCGGGCTCGCGGAGGCGGCAGCGGCAATCGCGCCGGGCATGGCCGTCTTCCTCGCGCTGCTGGTCGCCATGGGATTTCTCAACCTCGCGTTCCAGGCCATGGCGAACGCCTCCGTCCAGCTCGCCGTCGATGCCGACCTGCGCGGGCGCGTCATGGGCTTGTACATGCTGGCCTTCATCGGCGGCACGCCGATCGGCGCCCCGGTCATCGGTGCCCTGACCAATCACTTCGGCGCACGGGCCGGCATGGCCGTCTGCGGTGCGGTACCGGCACTGGCCGCAGTAGTGGTAGTGGTAGCTGCAGCTACTGCCCGGCAGCGGCGCGCGGCGCGTGCCGCCGCCAGGTCATACCCGTGCTTCTCGCAGCAGACGGTCACGTACCGCGACGACACCTTCGATATGGCGGATACGCGCCACGAGTTCTAGCGCGGTTCTCTCGTGGCCCACGGACCCGGCGAGCGTGACCACTCCGGCCTTGACGGTGACATTGATGTCGGCCAGGACCAGGTCGAACTCGCCGGCGATGGCCTCGGTCACCTGATCACGGATCTCGGAATCCGGCCGTTCGTAGACGCCGAGCACGTCCGCGCGGCTGATGATGCCAATCAGGTGGTTGCGCTCGTCCACGACGGGCAGCCGCTTCAGGCAGCGATCCTGCATGACCCGGGCGGCAACTGCCACCGGCGCATCCCGGCTGATAGTCACCGCTGGTGATGTCATGAGCCGGTCCGCGGTGGTCGCAGTGGCCTTGGACTCCTCGCCAAGCTTCCATCTCAGCCGGGTCAGTCCGACGGGCAGATCGGGATCGGCAGGTTTGTACAGCAGATCGCCCTCAGAGACCACGCCGACGACGACGCCCTGGTCACTCACAACAGGGCATGCGCTGACCCGGAACTCCCGGAGCACCTGGCAAATGTGCTTGAAGTCCGCATCCTGGGAGACGGCAATCACCCGGGTTGTCATCACGTCGCCCACGGTCGCGTTCATTGGCCCTGATCCCCTCCCGCTGACCCGGCCTCGACCGGGTCACCCCTGGCGGCGACAATTCGGGCACCGTAAACCCGTCGGTTGCCCTGTGCCTTACCCCGCCGTGGGCAGGTGCATCCGCTCCGGGGTGACCGCCCGCTATGTCTTTTGCTGGGCTGATTTCACCAGCAGCAGCAGCTCGTGGGCGCGCCGCGCGGCCCGCTCCTGATCAGTTACCGACCGCTCAGCAGCCATCGGCGCATCCTCGAACCCGCGCGCCAGCGCCTCGACGGCGTCAATCAGCGCACTTACCTGGCTTTCCAGGCGGCCGACGCGCGCGTCCAGGGTTGCAGTGGACTGTGCTTGTGTGTTCATACTTATCAATCTCACCCGTTCTGGGCGCCGCAAGCAGGGTCAAGGGAGACAGGTTTCGGTCATGGCATGTCGTTTCAGCGAGGTCGTGCTCGATTGCCGTGACCCTGAGCTGCTGGCGCGGTTCTGGTGCGAGGTCCTGGACTTCGTCGTGCTCGATCGCGAGGACGGCATGGTGGAGATCGGGCCGCGTGAAGGGTTCGGCGGTCCGCAGCCGACGATCATCCTCAGCCCCAGCGATGAGCCGAGGCAGGGGAAATCCCGGCTGCACATCGACGTCAACGCGACCGACCGCGATCAGGACGCCGAGCTCGAACGCCTTCTGAAGCTCGGCGCGCGCCCGGCCGACATCGGCCAGACCGGGCAGGAGTCGTGGCATGTCCTGGCCGACCCTGAAGGTAATGAGTTCTGCCTGCTCAAGGCCCGCCTTAACCCGCTCTGATGCTCATCGTTCGCGCCTGCGCACCAGGACCTGGCTCCTGACCGCACGTTGAGACAGGCCCTAGCGGGAGACGTGACCAACGCCATGAGTGGCGCGGCTCGTAGCCGAGAGCCGTTCAGTCGACGAAGATCCGTCGGCCGGTGACGATCTGCGGCGTCAGGCAGACCTCACGGGCCCTCGCGCCACCCGCCCACGGTTCCGCAGCGACGGGCTCGGCGTCGGCGTCGTTCAGCCTGACGAGGCCCCGCAGCAGGACGCTCCACCCCTCGCGCTGGGCGTGATCGATGTGGTCCACTTCAAAGCCGGCCGGGTAACCGTCGGACATGCGGCCGACGCCCGTGTCGAGGAGGCTTCCCTCCCTGGTCCGCATGGCCAGCTCACGACCACGCACCGTGTAGTTCAGCGGGTGGATGTGCGGCAAGTCGTCCTCCTCGGTCAGGAAGGCGATGCGGCCGACCCCGTGGTCATCGAGCAGCCGCCAGCACTCCGCCTCGGGCAGGACGTCGAGGCTGGGGCGGCGGGCGCCGAATCTCGCCGGCACGTCGGCATCCGAGCCCAGCAACGAGGTGTCGGGCAGGTCGAGGGCGTACGCAAGCCTGAGCACCGTCTCAGTGT
>Ga0335072_10016014_pt1 | contig 10632 bp, 8 predicted proteins | sample Lox_Sample_21_FD_206725 | JGI IMG/M metagenome (GOLD analysis project Ga0335072, IMG submission 206725) | Soil microbial communities from Loxahatchee National Wildlife Refuge, Florida, United States - Lox_Sample_2.1 | ecosystem: Environmental > Terrestrial > Soil > Wetlands | place: USA: Florida... | reverse complement strand
CCGATCTCGCCGAAGCTGAAGATTGCGAGTTCGGGGACGGACTCGGATTTCGACGTGAAACTGATCGACGTGTATCCGGAGAATTATCCCGATCCGGCGGAGAGTTCCAGCGGCAACAAGCGGATTCTCGATGCGGCGCCGCTGCACATGGGCGGTTATGAGCAGCTGCTGCGCGGTGAACCGTTTCGCGCCAAGTTCCGTAACAGCTGGGAGAAGCCCGAGCCGCTCGTGCCGGGCAAGGAAGCCGACATCGACTTCACCATGCCCGACCTCTTCCACACCTTCCGGCGCGGACACCGCATCATGGTGCAGGTGCAGAGTTCGTGGTTCCCGCTCACCGATCGCAATCCACAGACGTTCACCGATATTCCGAATGCGAAGCCAGAGGATTTCAAGCCGGCGACGGAGCAGGTGTTCCGGCAGAAAGGCGAGGCCTCGGGGGTGGAAGTGATGGTGCTGGGAAGGGACTGAGGGATGAAGGGATCAGTGGCCGGTGATCAGAGAACAGAGAACATGGGCCGGGGGACAGGGGAATCGAGGCGAGATTTGGAGATGTTTCGACCAGAAGGGATAGACATGGCTGTGGGGAAGATCCGCAACGTTCTGTTTTTATTTGTGGCAACAGTTGTGGCCGTTGCGCCGGTGCGCGCCGCCGATGAGGGGATGTGGACGTTCGACAATCCGCCGCTGAAGCTGCTGAAGGAGAAGTACAACTTTACGCCGACCCAGGCGTGGCTTGATCACTTGCGGTTATCGAGCGTGCGGCTGAACGATGGCGGGTCGGGATCGTTTGTGAGTCCGAACGGGCTGCTGCTGACGAATCATCATGTGGCGCGAGGTCAGCTGCAGAAGAACTCGACGGCAGAGCACGACTATCTGCGCGACGGCTTTTATGCGGCAACGGAAGACCAGGAGATGAAGTCGCCGGACCTGGAAGTGGACGAGCTGGTGGCGATGCAGAATGTAACCGAGCGGGTGCAGGGTGCGGCGAAGGGGATTGCCGACAAAGATAAAGCTTTGAAGGCGCGCGAAGCGGAGATTGCAGCGATCGCGAAAGAAGGGAAGGAGAAGACGGGGCTTCGCTCGGACGTAGTTTCGTTTTACGGCGGCGGCGAATACTGGCTCTACCAGTACAAGTCGTACACCGACGTGCGGCTGGTCTTTGCGCCGGAGGAGCAGGCGGCGTTTTACGGCGGGGACCCGGATAACTTCACCTATCCGCGCTACGACCTGGACATGGCGCTGTTCCGCGTCTACGAGGACGGCAAGCCGATCCACAGCGACAACTATCTGAAGTGGAGCGCGAAGGGCGCGGCGCCGGGCGAGCTGGTGTTCATTTCGGGGCATCCGGGATCGACGGAGCGGGACGACACGGTAGCGGAACTCGAGCTTCAGCGCGACGTGATTGGGCCTGCGATCACCGAGTATTTGCAGCGGCGCATTGCCACGGCGGAGCGATTCGCGGGGCAGGGGCGGGAGCAAGCGCGGCTGGTGGGCAGCACCATTTTCGGGTTGCAGAACTCGCTGAAGGTGTATGAAGGGCGGGCGAATGCGCTGGCGGACAAGGCGATTGTGGCCAAGAAAGAGGCCGAAGAGGCAGACTTCAAGGCCAAGGTGGACGCCAATCCGGAATGGAAGAAGGAATATGGGGATGCGTGGGACGTAATCGCCCGAACCGAAGAGAAGGTCAAGCCGCAGATCAAGGGGCAGTTTTTTCACCGCACCGACAGCAGGCTTTTCAGCCTGGCATTAACAATCGTTCAGTACGCGGCGGAGATCAAGAAGCCGGATGGCGAGCGGCTGCCGCAATTCCACGATGCGGGGCTCGACGCGGTGAAGTTCCAGATGCTCTCGCCGGCGCCGATTCCGGTGGCGACGGAAAAGCTGTTCATGGCCGAGGCGCTGAAGCTGGACGAGGAAAAACTGGGCAGGGATGACGCGTTTCTGCAGGCGATGGTTCAGGGCGGCGATGTGGACACGGTGGTGAATTCACTGATCGACGGGACCAAGCTGGCCGACCCGGCGGTGCGCAAGGCGCTGATTGACGGCGGCGCTGCGGCGGTGGCGGCGTCGACCGATCCGATGATCGAGGCGGCGCGGCGGGTGGATCCGATTCTGCGCGAGAGTGAGAAGCGCGTTCGCGAGTCGATTGTGAGCGTGATTACGCCCGCGCGGGAGAAACTGGGCAAGGCGCGCTTTCTCGTGTACGGCAAGGACACGTATCCGGATGCGACCTTCACGTTGCGGCTGAGCTACGGAACGGTGAAGGGCTATCCCTATAACGGGACGGTAGCGCCGCCATTGACGACGTTTTACGGTCTTTACGACCGGGCGGCGGGCTTCAGCGACAAGCCGCCATTCGATCTGACGCCGAAAGAAGCGGCGGCGCGCGACAAGCTGGACCTGTCGACGCCGTTCAACTTTGTGTGCACGGGCGACATTATCGGGGGGAACTCGGGTTCGCCGGTGGTGAACAGGGACGGCGAGCTGGTGGGGCTGATTTTCGACGGCAATATCGAGTCGATGGCCGGTGATTTCGTCTACGACGGGACGAAGAACCGCGCGGTTGCGGTGCACTCGGCGGGAATGATGGAGGGGCTGCGCAAGATTTACGGCGCCAATGCGCTGGCCGACGAGCTGGAAGGGAAATAGAGGGGCGCGAGATCAGGCGCGCTTTCGGCGGGAACCACGGGGAGCGGGAAGAGCGGTGGACTCGCGGATGACGAGTTCGGGCATGATGGAAACGATGTCGGGAAAAGTAGCCTGACCGCGAATCCGCTGCAGCAGAATGCGCGCGGCGGTGATTCCCATTTGGCCCAGGGGCTGGCGGATGGTGGTGAGGCTGGGATTGTGGAAGGCGGCGCCCTGGATGTCGTCGAAACCGACGACGGAGATGTCGGCGGGGATGCGCAGGCCGCGGTCAGTGAAGGCGCGGATGGCGCCGATGGCGGACATGTCGTTGTAGCAGACCAGCGCGGTGAATTCGACGCCGCGGTCGAGCAACTCGTGGGCGGGGCCGAAGCCGAGCTCGGGCGTGACCCCCTGAAAGCCGAGCTGGACGGTGAGTTCGGGAGGAACGGTGAGGCCGAGGTGTTTGGCTTCGCTCATGAGGCACTCCCAGCGGTCGTCGGCGTCGGAGCTATGACTGAGGCCGCGCATGAAGGCGATTTTGCGATGGCCGAGGTGGTAGAGATGGCGCAGTTCCTGCTCGGCGGCGCGGCGATGATCGAGCACGACGTTGGTGACGCCCTCGATTCGGCGATGGCCGGCAACGGCGACCACCGGCAGCGGCAAGCTGCGGTCGAGCAGGGTGTCAATGAGGATGAAGCCTTCGACGGCGCGATCCATGAGCAGGCGCGCGTATTCCTCGATGAGATCGGGCTTGCGGCGGTGGCTGGCGGTGAGGAAGAAGTATCCCTCTTCGATGAGGAACTCTTCCATGGCGGCGAGGATCTGGGTAGCGTAGTTGTCTTTGATTTCGGCCACGAGGACGCCGACGGTATAGGTCTGGCGCTTGCGCAGCGAGCGGGCAAAAAAGCTGGGACGGTAGTCGAACTTGGCGGCGGCCTGGATGACGCGGTCGCGCGTTTCCTGGGGAATGGAGCGCACGCCCGGCGCGTTGTTGAGGACGAGAGAGATGGTGGCGGGGGAGAGATTCAGGTACTCGCCCAGTGTGCGCAGGCTGATGGGCTGGCCGGGGCGGGGCTGATCGCCTGATTTTCTTCGCGCAACCATGCACTCCTTTGTAACATCCGGAGGCAGCTACGCTGGGGCAACGCTGCGCGGGCATGCGCGCGGCTTTGCCGGCGCGAGCGCCGTGCATGCGACGAAAACCGTGCGCAGGTACAATGGAGATGAGCCGGAGACAACGGAGAGGTGGCCGAGTGGTTGATGGCTCCGGTCTTGAAAACCGGCATAGCCGAAAGGCTATCGGGGGTTCGAATCCCTCCCTCTCCGCCATATATCCTTTAGATTGTGGATTCTAGATTACTTTATACGCTAGACCGTGATTGAAAATACTCAGCAGCACTCAGCAATTACCGCGATCCGCGTCAATTCCGCGTCGATCTTGCGTTGACCCTCTGCCATGAGCTCGATGTACTCCCGCTTGTCCGCGTCTGAGTGGAATGTCGGTGTGTGCGGGCAATCACAGTTAGGGCAGAAGCGCCAGTCACACGTCGGGCACCAGCTTAATTCTTCCGTGTCAAACTGCTTGCCGCACCCATTGCAAGCGGTTGTCGTGTTGACGGCCATGTATTCGATTCTCCTATTTCAGGTGATGGCCGGTCTCCTATACCGACCCGGTTGACGTATTCACGAGGGGCCGTCTCCCACCCGGCCCCGTCCGCGTCTGGCTGCCCTTGGGATGAGCTAGAAGGATATTGCCGGAATTGCGACAGGATGTCAAGCGTAAAGTGTTGATATAAAAGACTTTATTGAGTCTCAATGCAGATTTTGAGAGTCGTTTCTGGCTGAATCCAAGAGGGTTGCGATTGATATTCGCTTTTCGTTCGCCTACACTGTTCGAGTGAGGCGCACTTAGAAAGCGATGAACGTCTATCTCGATACGAACCTTTGGAGTCGGTTGCTACAGCAACCAACGGATGACAGCCAATTTGTGTCCACCTTAGCGGGGCGCGGAATCCGTCTTATAGTGGGCGATTCTGACATCTGCGAATTGTTCGAGTCTTATCCCTTCGATGGAGACGGCAGTGCGCATCTCACGACGGGCATGTTTTCGCGTCTGCGACCCTACATCGCGAGATCGAATACCGTTCTCAAAGCGAACATGGAACTCCTGGCCGCTGAGATGCGCGCAACGAACAACGGTCAACAGACAATCGATCCATTCCTTAATGCAGAGGATCACGACATATATCGAGCACTTGTCGAGCGCGTTGCAGATGGAATAATCACACAACAGGATCGCGATCACGTCTCATGGAGACGACAGCGGGTGACAAACAATCGCGACGGACAGCGGCGGCACATGCAGTCCGAATTAGCGGTAAGAGGGTATCTCACCGCCATCACGCGCGGGAATCTCGCAGAGTGGCTTGACATCGCGTCAGTGGGACCGGACTCAATGGTCTGTCTCGCATGGGAAATTAAGAACTATTTTCCTGCCGATGCGAGCGTGCTTGAGGCGAGCGAGTGGGCGGTAGGTTTGCTCTCTATGCCGCATTGGAGAATGTCGAGAGCGATTGTTCGCAGAAACCTTTACATGAACTGGCGAAGCGCCCAAAATCAAGATTCGTCGATACGACGTGATCTTTTGGTTGATACGGATCACGTCCTCAATTCAGTCTATTGCGACATATACGCAACGGAAGAGAGACGACAACAGGAGTACGCAAGATTGTTACTCACAGACGCAACCGCTGTCCGAATCTACGACCGCGAGCAGTTTCCGTCTGTCGCCGATTGGTTGCTTTCACCAGAACTGGATTCGGCAAGCCATTTGTGCGCTACTTCGATTGGAGGATAGGACGCAATGCCGAAAGTGAGTTTTCAGTTCCATGTCAAACCAGCGAGCGCACAGCGTTCACACCGTGAGGCCGACAACACCGAGCGGTTGGAATGGGATTCGGAAGGAACGGTCCCGGTGCCGAATGTTGGCGACACAGTTTCTTACCAGTCTTGGAAGCGTACCGGCCCTGGCGCTACGGATGGTGAGGACATCACGGTCACGCGCAAGGTCGTGTCTCGACATTTCCTCATCATGCCGGACCACATCAATGTCTCGCTGGACGTGTCCGAGTCGTAATCTCGCTGCCGATACCGCTTTTCATCACCTTATCGAATCGCGGATGAGACTTTGAACAGGCAAGCGGTTCACGCTCGCAAGCCGGAGCGGAAGATCTGCGTCACTTCTTTGGTGCTGACGGCGCGGGAATTTTTTCCGGGCACCACGCGATTTGAAATTCTTGATCCGCAATTTTCGTGCGCAATACCCATCTGAGGTCTAGGCTCAGTTTTTCCGCTTTCGATGCCAACCGTATCCGCTCTGTATTGCGCTTATCAGGTTTCGAGTAATTGATGGCACTCTCTGCCTGCTCGTAAAGTTCATTTGCAGAGTCGCTCACTGAGGAGTAAACGTCGAATAGTTCTCCTGCCGGCACGTCATCCTTATTCAGCAACCGCGCCAAATGCGGCTTCTCGCTGTTGACTCCTGCAACGACCGCTCCCAGTTCATCTTTGAACGATTGCCTATCCCCTGGCGGAACATTCCAACTGTCAATCTCTTTGGTCAGTCTCTCCGCTTCTTCATCGAAGCTATTTAAGAAGTCTGACGAATCCTGTAAAAGAGTCTTCAAGTCACGATGGCTGGACTGAGGTCTAGCGATGCTTAGATACAAGAACACGAGTAACAAAACGATCTGCCGTTTCCGCATGGAGTCTCTCCGCTCTCAATCGCCGATGATGTTCGCCAGTATACAGGGGCCACGACGTATCATCCGGCGCTTGCCAAGGGGATATGGGGGTCGAATAGTTTGACCGGTCAGAGGCTTCGGGAACGCCGGCCACAAGCCGACACGCCCCGGCAAAATTGGAGATTCGCACAGGCATTGGCTGCACAGTGTGCAAACCCGCCGAACGGTCGCCGGCTACCGCCCGGCGAAGCACGGCGCGCAGCGCCTCATCCAAGGCAGGCTCCCTCAAAGCAGGTTCCCTCAAGGCAGGTTCCCTCGATCCGGGCAGACCATAGACCACGAGCGAACGACAGGCGATCGATCCCGCACGATATTCGCGACGGCATTCGCGCATTTGCCAGCCATACCCATCCCCGGTAGACTTTGAGTATGCATGTCCACGCGGCGCCTGCGCCGGGCGCGACCGGAAGGACACAAACCGTACTGCGCCTCTCGCTGGTGGCCACGCTTGCTTACGTCGCAGTGACCTTTGTGGCCGGCGTGCGCGCGCACTCGCTGGCGCTGCTGTCGGAGTCGGGACACAATGTTTCGGACTTCCTGGCGCTGCTGCTGAGCTTTGTCGCGGTGTATTTCCAGACGCGGCCGGCCAGCCAATCGAAGACATTCGGATATCAGCGGGCGGGCGTGCTGGCGGCGCTGGTGAATGCGGCCACGCTGATGGTGATCGCGCTGTGGATCGGCGCGGAGGCCGTGCACCGGCTGAGCGCGCCGGTGACGGTGCAGCCCAAGGTGATGATGATTGTGGCGGCGGCGGGCGTAATCATGAACGGCGCGATCGCGGCGCTGCTGTGGGGCGTGGCCAAGGACGTGAACCTGCGCAGCGCCTTTCTGCACATGGCCGGGGACACGCTTTCGACCGCGGCGGTGATTGCCGGCGGCGCGGGAATTCTGTTCACGGGACAGAACTGGATCGACCCGGCGCTGTCGCTGCTGATTGCGGCGTTCATTTTGTGGTCGAGCGTGGGCATTGTGCGCGAGACGCTGAATATTCTGCTGGAAGGGACGCCGCGGGGATGCTCGATCGCCGACTTGCGCGCCGGGATGGAAGCGGTGGAAGGCGTGATCAACGTGCACGATTTGCATGTCTGGAGCCTGGGATCGCAGTCACGGGCGCTGGCGTGCCACGTGACCATCGACGATATTCCGCCGTCGGAGAGCGCGTGCATATTGTTCAAGCTGAATCATGTGCTGAAGGACCACTTCCAGATCAGCCACACGACGATCCAGTTTGAGCACACGGGTTGCGAAGAGCTGCAAGGGTGCGTGGTGCCGATGGAAGAGTTGGCCAACGGCGCCGAGGCGCATGTGCATCACGGGCATAGCCACTGAGCCGATCCGGCTGCTGCGCCGATGCGCGAGGGAGAGGAAAACCTGCGGCGGCGAAGGGACCGGAAGCGATGCCGAACGGGATAGACGCAACCCGCAGGGTGTCGCAGAAGATTCCGGCATAGAGAGAGAACCGCAACCGCAGATCCTTCGACTTGGCAAGCCGCAAAGAACGCGGCCTGCCGCGCTCAGGATGACGCTGCATGGATGTTGCGAATTGGGGGGACATGACGCTGGAGTCGGGCCCATGCAAAGCTTGTCCTGGTCTGTCTTTTCCGTCATAAACTGGCAAAGACTTCGATTCTCCCGAGGAGGCCGTTCCGTTGATCCGCGTGCGCTGTGCTGTCGTTGTGGTTTGTGTTGGATTCGTCCTTTCGTACGCTTATGGACCGGGTGCGATTGCGGCTGCGCAAACGGATGCGAAGCTTGCCGCGCTGGCGGGCGAGTATACCGATCCCAACGAGCCGGATACGCCGTACAGCATTTACGCGCAGGACGGAAAGCTGGTCATCGAGTCGGAGCGCATGGTGCCGATGGAACTGAAGCCGGTTTCCGAGGTCGAGTTCGAAGCGCCGGCGTTCAGGACGACGCTCCAGTTCAAGCTGGATGCGGCCGGCCATGGCGAAAGCCTGTCGCTGAAAGACCAGGCGGACCGCGTGTTCAAGCGCACGGGCGAGCCGGTGCATCACGTTTTCCACGACTATCAGCGGTCAGAGGCGATGATTCCGATGCGCGACGGAGTGAAGCTGCACGCGGTGATTCTAAAGCCCGCCGACATCGCCGCGCCGCTGCCCATCCTGCTGCAGAGGACGCCCTACGGGGCCGATGGGACGAACCGCGCGTCGTTTTCTGCGAGCCGACCGGAACTGGCGCGCGACGGGTACATCTACGTGGTGGAAGACATTCGCGGACGATACAAAAGCGAGGGCCAGTTCGAGATGAACCGGCCGCTCAAGGATCATCACGACCCGAAGGCGATCGACGAGAGCACCGATGCCTACGATACGGTGGGCTGGCTGGTGGCCAACGTGCCGGGGAACAACGGGCGCGTGGGCGTGGTGGGAACGAGCTATCCGGGATTCACAGCGATCATGGCGGGGATCGATCCCAACCCGGCGGTGAAGGCGATTTCGCCGCAGGCGCCGATGATCGACGCGTGGATGGGCGACGACTTCTTTCATAACGGGGCGTTCCGGCAGAGCTACGGGTACGACTACGGGCTAATGATGGAGTCGAGCAAAGAGAACTCGCAGGTCAGCTATGGCAAAGACAAGGAGGGGAAGGCGATGGACGGGTACGACTTCTTTCTCGATCGCGGAAGCTTTATCGAGGATGTGAAGAAGTCGGGCTCGAAGATGCTGCCGACGTGGCAGAGGTTCATCGACCATCCCAGCTATGACAGCGTGTGGCGCGCGCACGGAGTGGAGAATGTGCTGCATTCGGTTGCGGTGCCGACGCTGACGGTGGGCGGCACCTACGACCAGGAAGATATGTACGGGTCGCAGGAGGAGTACGCGACGCTGGAGCCTTTCGACACGAACCACATCAACTTCCTGGTGCTGGGGCCGTGGCGGCACGGGTCGTGGGCGGCGACGACCCGGCATCTCGGGAACGTTGAATATGGCGAGCCGATCGGGAAGGAGTTTCGGGCGCAGATCGAGGCGAAGTTTTTCGCGCACTATCTTAAGGATGCGCCGGGGAGCGACGCATCCGGTTTCCCTCTGGAGGATACGGCGAGCTTCGAGACCGGAACGAACAAGTGGAAGTACTACTCGCACTTTCCGCCGAAAGAGGCGCAGGTGGAGAGCCTGCATCTGGAAGGGGACGGCCAGCTGAGCTGGGGCGACGCGAAGACGCCGGCGAAGACGAGCTACGTGAGCGACCCGGCGAATCCGGTTCCGTACCGGCACCGGCCGATCCAGCCGACCTATGGACCGGGGTCGCAGTGGTACACCTGGCTGACCGAGGATCAGCGCTTTGTCACCGACCGCAAGGACGTAGCGGTGTGGAAGCTGCCCGTGCTCAAAAAAGACCTGGTGGTGACGGGCGAGGTGATGGCGGATATTTTCGCCTCGACGACGGGGACCGACAACGACATGGTCGTGAAGCTGATCGACGAGTATCCGGACGACGACCCCGACGCGAAGATGCGCGGCTACGAGCTGATGACGAACATGGAGATCTTCCGCGGGCGCTATCTGGACAGCTTTGAGACGCCGCGGCCGATTCGCGCCGGGAGCGTGCGCGAGTACCGCTTCAGCCTGCACGACGTGGACCACGTCTTCAAGGCGGGGCACACGGTGATGGTGGAGGTGCAGAGCACGTGGTTTCCGCTCTATGACCGCAATCCGCAGACGTTTGTGCCGAATATCATGACAGCGAAGCCGGAAGACTACAAGGCGGAAACGATCACGATCTACTCCGACCCCGAGCACGATTCGACGCTGCAGATGCCGCTGATGAACGCGTGCGACGTGATCGAGTGCTTCTAATCGAATTTAGCGATTGGTATTCCTGCCCTTCATTTCCTCTCTTTTCCCGAACCGATTTCGCAAGGTGGTGCTTTAAGATCCCGGCAGTCTATTCACCGACACGGATGGTTACAGAACTCGGCTGCAAGCCTTCCGAAGTGGCTTGTAATGTGATTGCCCCGGCTGCTCCCGCAGGCTGAACAACCGCCAGGCACTGCCCATGAAACGTTCGCCGGCGCGGCAAGCGGAAGCTCGCCATCTCTCTCGGGTTGGCGCTACCCACCGCCGCAAGTTCGCCGGCGCCTGACACTTTGAAGTTCACTTCGGCCACCGCATCGGGCACAAGGTTTCCGTCCTTATCCTCGATGTTCACCATGACGTAGGAGAGATCGTTGCGGCTC
>Ga0335072_10016012_pt1 | contig 10633 bp, 8 predicted proteins | sample Lox_Sample_21_FD_206725 | JGI IMG/M metagenome (GOLD analysis project Ga0335072, IMG submission 206725) | Soil microbial communities from Loxahatchee National Wildlife Refuge, Florida, United States - Lox_Sample_2.1 | ecosystem: Environmental > Terrestrial > Soil > Wetlands | place: USA: Florida... | reverse complement strand
CCCTCCAAAGCACAGGGCGGTGACGAGCCACGTCAGAAACCCGACGTTCGGGAACTTGATCGTCTGCCCTCGCAGGAACCAACTGGCCAGCGCTAGAGCGAGCCAAATCCAGAAAACCCTCGGCAAGTCGCCGAGGAACGTGTGCTCGAAAATCGCTCCCTTCGTCGCGTCCGCGACGTATCCCAGGCCGATCCCGACGAGCGACAGGCCGACCCACGCTGCCAGAAACCGCATGAAGCCCTTTAGGAACTGGCCAAGGGTGACGTACCGGATGTAAAGATAGTCCGGCCCACCGAGATCCGGCGCAACATACGAAGTGGCACCTTGACTGACGCTGCCCATGGGTGGATTATACTTCCCTTAGGCTGTGGGGAAGGAGAGCAAGCGTGCGACAGCGTGCGCTGCCAAGTGATGCAAGCTCACAAGTACTGGCGCGTCGTAATGAAGAACAGTCGGAAGGCGCATCTTACGCTGATCACCGAAGAGCGCGTCGGACCAAGCGAATTCGCCCTCTGCGGCAGGCCGTTGGCAGGCGAGTCTCGGCGCGAAACTCCAAGGACCGTCGTGGAGCCGGAAGGTAACGAATGCAACGGCTGCAGGATCGCCTCCGGGCATCTTAAGAAGCCAGACCGCGCGAAGCCGACTGAGGAACAAAAGCGTATGATCGTCTACTACCGTCGTCTCACAAAGCAGGTCGGTCTAATGCGGCAGTTGGGACTCACGCCCGAGACGATAGCGGACATCCTGCGCAATGTTTCGCCACCGGGATCTTGAAGCCGTGAGTTGGCCGCTTTGGACGGTGGATTTTGTGACTAACTTTGTGACCATCGTGGCGGGAACGGACGGCCTTCGGCGGGATCGACGACTTGCCAATTGGTTGATTTTATTGCCGTGGGGTGCCCTGTAAACCGCTAACGGGTGGGTTTACAGCCTGTTGCCATTAACCGCTCGGCCACCCGTCCGGTCCTTTAAATCAAAAGCTTACGCGTATTCCCGATGAAGTCGACAGGTTTTGTGACCGAAATGGTGACCATTGCCTTCGACCACTTTCCTGAAAAACCAAGACAAGCCACGGCTGTAAACATCAGCAACCGTTCGGGAAACATTCAGTATCGCGCATTGAGAGTTCCCGCGCAAGTCGGCTCCGATTGTGACAATCACGGTCGGCAGGGCTTTGCGCACTGCTGGTTTCCTGCGAAGATTATCGACATGACCGAACCCGGTTTCATCTGCCGCACGTGCGGCCAAACCCACGAAGGCGTTCCGCTGAGCTTCGCGGCGGATTTTCCCGACTTGTATGCGGGGAAGCCCGAACCTGAACGCGCTGTCCGCGCGGTCGTTTCTTCGGACCAGTGCATCGTCGATGAAGAATTATTCTTTATTCGGGGGTGCCTGGAGATCCCAATCCTCGACAGCGGCGGTGATGTATTCTTGTGGGGACTCTGGGCCTTAGTCAAGGAAGAAGTATTCAACGAGATTTCGGAATCCTGGGAGGAAGAGGGCAGAGAGACGCGCCGGGGACCCTTCAAGGCTCGGCTGGCGAACTCACTTTCCGTATACCCAGAAACCCTCAACTTAAAAATTCGAATGGCCATTCAGCCGGCAGGTGCGAGACCCCTCTTTATCGTCGAGGAGGAGCATCCTCTGGCTGCCGGGCAACAACACGGCGTTTCGCGACTTGAGGCAGTGGAACTCGCCACTACGCTGCTTCACATCCAAGGTCCCTGGTCAAAGTCCATCCAGTAGTTCGGGGAAACCGCGGTCGGACCGGCCAACGCGTGAATCCTAATCTAACAGCTGCCGCGCCTCTTCGAGCGAGCATCCCATTCGCGTCGAGAACTCTCCGTCCAGGGACATTCCGTTGCACACTTCGTTCAGAGCATTGTTGATGATGAACGCCGAGGCGGAGATCATTTTGTGAAGGCGCCCTTAGCAGCGCATAGTTGCCGAAATCGCCAACGTCCCTTGCGTACCGGTCCTGCATCGGGCAATCTTAACATCCGCCTGATCCCCCGGTACGGTGTGCCCGCAGCCTTTCGGCCACGCGTACATTGGATTCGGAATTGTCGCACAATAGACCTATGGTCACGCTGACTGCGCTGCGCTCTGATCGCCGAGAAGAGATCCTCCGTCTCGCCGAGCGGCGCGGCGCGCACAACTTGCGCGTGTTCGGTTCAGTGGCACGCGGCGAAGCCAAACCGGGCAGCGATCTCGACCTACTGGTGGAGTGGGAACCAAACCGGAGCCTGCTGGACCATGCCGGACTAGTTCAAGATCTCCAGGAGTTGCTCGGGATGAAGGTTCACATTGGTACCGAAAAATCGCTGCATTGGTACGTTCGCGACCGGTTCTTGAGGAGTTTTTAGCCGCTGGGGAAGGCGCGAAATCCACACAGCTTCCATGACAGGCCTCATGTACGAGCCGGAACCGGGTTCTCCCGATTGGCGGTTCTGTGGCCCCCCCCTTTTCATGTGACCATTTTTTGTGACTATCGCGGCGGGAACACGAGGGAACTGGTGGAAATGAGATCTGGGGAAGTGCTTGATTTCGTTACCGTGGAGTGCCGCGCAGGGAGCCAGTTGAGCGATTTACAGCTGTTGCCATTAACCGCTCGGCCACCCGTCCATTCACCCGCCATGCTCCCACTCTAGGGAGATCGTTACGGGGAAACTACAAGTGTACAGGGTGGAAGGGGCGGGGTGCTCTGGGGTCAGCGTGGAAGTGGGAAGCGGGCTCGTGACGTGCCGCCATTGAATTCAGGCAACGGATCGAAAGATATTGATCCCCCATTCTCTGCCGGAGGTAAATTGTTCGACAACTAGCATTCGCCTTTTGCGCAATGCATTTCGGAGGAATCATGTCGGAGGGGATCATGGGAAGTGTCGACCGGGGAGCCGCGGTCCGTTCAATTGCTGCCAGTGGCTCGAGAAAATCGGTTTGGCGAACGATGCTGCTGCTATTGCTGCTCGGCCTGGCAATGCCGGGAGGGCTGTTCGCGGCCGGGAGTTTCCAACCTGTCGGTCCGTGCGCGCAATGTCCTGCGGGAGCGCCCGGCGGACAATTATATTTCACCAGGCTGTTCGGCGCTCCAGATCCGCTGCCGCAAGTGGTCAACATTGCCAGTACCGGCGGTAATTTCGGCTTCTCGGTAACCGCAAGCACCTCGAGCGGAGGAAGCTGGCTCTCCGCCTCTCCGGCTGGAAACTGCTGCGACACGCCACTGGGTGTGAGGGCGATTGTGACCACCGTGGCCTCGATGCAACCCGGAACCTACAACGGCCAGATTGTCTTTGCATCCGGCAGTATTCCGTCGCTTACCGTTCTGGTGACGCTGGTGATCGCTCCCTCAACGGCAACTTTTTTCGACAACACACCCGGGCAGGTGAGCTTCTCGACCACACCCGGCGGCCAACCCCCGTCACAGGTATTGCAGATTCGGAATGCCGGCACCGGTTCGTTGAACTGGAACCTCACGACCAGCACCTCGGATTCCGGCAACTGGCTCCAGGTGTCCGCCACCTCCGGGACGGCCCCTTCCACCATCACCGTCAGCATTCTGGCGCAGAATCTGGCGGGCAGCGGGCTTACCGCCGGCACTTATGGAGGAATGCTGACGTTCCAGACTTCGGACCAGACCAGTACCGTGACAGTCCCGGTGGGAATCACAGTCGCCACCAATGCCATGGACCAGGTGAATGCACTCAGTTTCACCAAGCCTTATACCGGCAAGAACCCCTTGCCGCAAACCGTAACGATCTCCACTCCAGGGACGAATTTCGGTTTCTCCGTTTCCAGTTACAGCGCCAACGGTTCTTCCGGGGGCACATGGCTGAGCACCACCCCGGCCGGCAATTGCTGTACTTCGTTTGAGGCGATTACCATAACCCCGGCGCCCGCTGTCACCCTCGCCGCCGGCAGCTACACGGGCGAAGTGATGGTCGATAACGGCGTTCAAGTGATGGTCATCCCCATCTATTTGACCCTCGCTCCCGCGACAGCGGACTTCTTCGACAACGTAACCGGCGGCCTTTATTTCTCCATGACGGTTGCGCCGGGTAATCCCCCTCCCAGTCAGTTGGTCCAGATTCGCAACGCCGGCGCCGGCACATTGAATTGGACGGTCACGCCAACCACTTTCGACAGCGGCGACTGGCTCACGGTGTCGAATTTGAGCGATGCCGCGCCCACACAGATCAGCGTCGGAGTAACGGCGGCAAATCTTCCCCATGCGGGGCTCACTGCCGGAGTCTTCACCGCCAACCTCCTGTTTCAGAGCGACAACAGCTCGGTCACGGTGCCGGTCACGGTGCAGGTGGGAGGCGGATTCGCCCCGGTAAACGGGATCAACTTTACGATGCTCCAGGCGGGGCCCGACCCGCTGCCTCAGGACATCATCATGGTAAGCCAGGGCGCCGCCTTCGGTTATTCGGTTTCATACTTTACGGCCACGGGAGGAAGTTGGCTGTCGGTTTCCCCGGCTGGAAACTGCTGCGTCACTCCCGAAACGCTGGAAGTGAGTGTCACTGCTCCGCCCACCATGGCGGCGGGAACGTACACGGCGGAAGTGGTTGTCAACAACGGGTCCTCTTCGATGACCGTGCCTGTGACACTCACCATCGTTCCGCCGGGATCGGCTTCCTATTTCGACAACCTTCCCGGAGAATTGAATTTCTCCATGCAGACCAGCGCTCCCCATGCGCCGCCCAGCCAGGTGATTCAACTCCGCAACGCAGGGTCGGGAACTTTGAATTGGACCCTCACTCCGATTACCGCCGATGGCGGTGCGTGGCTCACCGTATCGGCGCAGACCGGAACGGCGCCCGAACTCATCACCGTCGGCGTCGTACCCGGCAACCTGCCGAACGCCGGGCTGGTGGCTGGCGTTTTTGTGGGACAGCTGCTTCTGCAGGCGAACGGGAGTTCGACCACCATACCCGTGATAGTGGACGTTGCGGCGAACGTCTTTCAGCAGATCAACCCCATCAGTTTTACGATGGTTCAGAACGGCGCCGGCCCATTGCCACAAGTTCTCACGGTAAACGGTACTGGCGCGGCTTTCGGCTTCAGCGCGGCAGCGTCCAGCGCCACCGGCGGCACATGGCTGAAAGTAACCCCCAGTGGTAATTGCTGCACCACTTCCACCGCTATGACGGTTTCCGTCGACGCCGCCACCGTCTTAACCATGCCGGCTGGAATTTATACCGGCCAGGTCAGATTCTACAACGGTCAGGTCTCGCAAATCGTGCCGGTTACACTTACCATCGCGCCGCCCAACACGGCGTTCTTCGACAACCTGCCCGGGGGACTCAACTACTCCTTAGCCACCGGCGGCGGCAACCCGGCTGCCCAAAATGTGCAGATTCGAAATTACGGAAAGGGAACCTTGAGTTGGACGGCCCAAACCGCCACCGCCGACGGCGGCGCCTGGCTGACGGTGTCAGCGGCGAGTGGAACGGCGCCTTCGCTGGTGAGTGTCGGGGTGATCACCCAGAATTTGCCGAGTGCGGGCCTGGTGGCCGGCATCTTCACCGGCCAGGTTCTATTCCTCTCGGGCAACAGCAGCAGTGCGGCAGTTCCCATAAGCGTCGAAGTGGGAAGCAACGCGTTCCTGCAGACTAACGGGCTGAACTTCTCCATGCCGGTGAACGGCGCCAACCCCCTGCCTCAGATGGTCACCATGAACAGCCTGGCGTCGAATTTCGGCTATTCCGTGACAGCCTATACCGGTAACGGCGGCGCTTGGCTGTCGGCGACTCCCGCGGGGAACTGCTGTTCTACCCCCACGGTGGACACGATCGCGATCAGCGCTCCGGCCGGTTTGCCTGCGGGAACGTACACCGGTGAAGTCGTCTTCGACCGCTCCACCACCGCGCAGGTAGTGCCGGTCACTCTGACCGTGTCCCCCTCGTCGGTGTCTTTCTTCGACAACGTGCAAGGGCAAATGGGATTTTTCGCCGCTGTCGGTTCCACTCCCGCCAGCCAGAGTCTCTACCTTCAGGGCCTGGGAGTGTTCGGACTCGCGTGGACTGTCACGCCCATGACGGCGGACAACGGCAACTGGCTGGTTCCGTCGGCCGCCAGCGGTACCACGCCATCCAACATCTCGGTCGGCATCAATCCGCAGAATCTGCCGAACCAGGGCTTGGTGGCGGGCCAGTTTACGGGCCAACTGCTGTTCCAGTCGGCGAACAGCAGCGTGACCGTTCCGGTGGACGTGGTGTTAGGGTCCGAGACCTTCACGCAGACGGGCGGCCTCAATTTCTCGATGCCCTATGCGGGCGCCAATCCGCTCACGCAGAGCGTCAACATCACTAGCACCGGCGCGAATTTCGGTTACTCCGCCACCTCGTATGCCGGCAACGGGGGCAACTGGCTCTCCACGACGCCGGCGGGAAATTGCTGCTCTACGCCGACGAGTATGACGTTCAAAGTGAATGGCAAGCCCGGCACTCCCGCGGTGGCGGTTCCCGCCGGCACGCACATCGGTGAGACCGTATTCAACGAAAGTAATTTCGCGATGACCGTCCCCGTCATTTTGAGCGTGGGTGGGACACCGATCTGGAGCATCTCGAAAACCCACACCGGGAATTTCAATGCCGGCCAGAACAATGCTACCTATGCAGTGACTGTGTCCAATCAATCCGGAGCCGGCGTGGGGCAAACCAGCGGAACGGTGACTGTCGCGGATACCGTGCCGGACGGCATGACGCTGGTGTCGATGACGGGCGACGGATGGAATTGCCCCAACCAGGGGAGCAACATCTGCACGCGCAACGATGGCCTGATGTCCGGCCAGAGCTATCCGCCGATCACCGTCACGGTAAATGTGGTGACCACCTCCCAGACCTCGCTTACGAACCAGGTAAGTGTCTCCGGGGGCGGCGCCACATCGGGCGCCAATGCCAGCGATCAGACCACCATCATCACGCGGTGCGATGTCGCTCAGGAAGGGACCATCACGGTCGGCGAAGTGCAATCGCTGATGAACCAATTGCTCGGCCTGGTGCAGGCGGCGAACGACCTCAACCGCGACGGCGTGATGAGCGTGGCGGATGTCCAGATCGCGATCAACGCGGCACTCGGGCTCGGATGTCAGGCGATGTGACGCGTGGGACGTGTTGCAGGGTCTCGTGCCCGCCGACCCGGTTCAGGGCCGGAAAGCTGCTGCTTCACCTCCGTCGAGCGTGCCCGGCACACCCAAAAAAAAGCCGCGCTTCCCGGTTTCCCGGGTCGCGCGGCTCAGTTGTTGGCAGTTACTGACGCAGTGAAGAATTACCGGCGGCCACCGCCAAACCCACCGCCGTGGAACCCACCAAAGCCTCCGCCATGGAATCCGCCGAACCCTCCGCCGTGGATACTACCCACGGCACCACCGCGGAATCCACCGAAACCGCCACCGTGGAATCCGCCGCCGATCGCGGCGCCGGCGACGGAATTACGCGTGATAGCACCTCCCGGACGGCCATAAAAACCGTGGCCATAAAAACCGTGGCCGTAGTAGCCGTGGCCGTAGTAGCCGTATCCGTAATAGGGCGCCCACGCTCCCCAGTAGGCCGGCGAGAAGAATCCGTATCCGAACGGATCCCAGAGGAACCCGTCGCCTAGCAGGAACGCATATTCATCAAAATACGGATCCCAATACCAGCCCGCTCCATACCACCCGGGGTTGTAGTATCCCGGGCCGTAACCATAATAGGTCTGGGCGGCGGACATGTTTGCCTGCGCCGTATAGTCGGCGCGGAGTTTGCTCCATGCGTACAAGTCGTCCGAAGCTTCCGTCTGCTTTAGATCGAAACTCTCCGTTTTGAGTTTGGGATTGTTGGCAACCAGAGCTACCTGGTCGCCCTTCGTCAAATCCCTGGCGCGATTTCCCATCATCACCTGGAGTTTGCCATCGTAGGTGCGCGCCATCGGCGGATTGGCGGAGAATTCGTAAATTCCACCCTTCTCAATCACCGCCTCGCTTCCCGGCAGCGTCACCTGAAGGTGGTTTTCTTTTTGGAAATCCGCCACTTCCATCATGGCGTTTCCAGAAACCAGCTGTACCCTGGTATCGGTGAGCGACGGGGAAACCATTCTCACTGCGCTGTTCGGCCCAATGCGGAAGAACACGCCGGGCGTGAGCAGCATTTCAGCCTTGCCATTCGTGCCAGTTCGCAATTCGTGGCCGGGATCGACCACCGTGGATCCGATCGACTTCGCGGTCAGCGGCTGACCGTCGAGATTTACCTGGCCTTCTACATAGTTGACCGTCCCTGCCTGCGCGAAATGCGCCGCTTGCGGATTCGCCGCGGGCGCTACTCCGTAATTGCCGGGAGGGGCTGCAAACATCGTGCCTGCGAGCAACAGGAACGTAGCACCGTAGGCTGAGCTTTTCAACAGGTTAACCATTTGAATCACCGAGCCTTTCTCTTTTCTTCTCTCTACCTCATCAGACGCGCTTTTGGCCCTTGGGTTGCAAACTTTACAAATGCATAAGATGAGCACAAAAAAAAGCCGCGCCCTGCGGTTTCCCGAAGAGCGCGGCCAAGTTTGTATCGAGATTTGTAAAGTTTAGTAATCCATCTCGGGACCGTGACCACCCGGACCAGCCGGCATGGGCGGCTTCTTTTCCGGAATCTCGGCGATCATGGCTTCCGTGGTCAGCATCAACGATGCAATAGAGGAAGCGTTCTGTAAAGCGGAGCGCGTCACCTTGGTCGGGTCGATGACGCCGGTGCTCACCAGGTCTTCATAGTTGTCAGTCTGCGCGTTGAACCCGAAGTTCGGATTGTCGTTCTCGCGGATCTTGGCCACCACGATGGCGCCTTCGGTGCCGGAGTTCGACACGATCTGACGCAGCGGCTCTTCGCAAGCGCGCTTCACGATATCGACACCGATCTGCTCGTCGCCGTCGGCCTTGAAACCCGCCAACGCCTTCGACGCACGCAGCAGAGCCACGCCGCCGCCGGGAACGATGCCTTCCTCCACAGCCGCGCGAGTGGCATGCAGAGCGTCTTCCACACGAGCCTTCTTTTCCTTCATTTCGGTCTCGGTGGCCGCGCCGACCTTGATCACCGCAACGCCGCCGGCCAGCTTCGCCAGCCGCTCCTGCAGCTTTTCACGGTCGTAATCCGAAGTGGTGTCCTCAATCTGGGCGCGCAGTTGCTTGATGCGGCCTTCGATGGCCTTTTGCTGTCCGCCGCCATCCACGATGGTGGTGTTGTCCTTATCCACCGTGACGCGCTTGGCGCGGCCCAGATCTTCCAGCCGGACGCTTTCCAGCTTCACACCGATGTCTTCCGTAATTGCCTTGCCGCCGGTCAGGATCGCGATATCTTCCAGCATGGCCTTGCGGCGATCGCCGAAGCCCGGAGCCTTCACGGCGCAGGCATTCAGGGTGCCGCGCAGCTTATTGACCACCAGGGTGGCCAGCGCTTCGCCTTCCACTTCCTCGGCGATGATCAGCAGCGGCTTGCCGGAGCGCGCGATCTGTTCGAGCAGCGGCAGCAGGTCTTTCATGTTGCTGATTTTCTTTTCGTGGATGAGGATGAACGGATCCTCGATCACGGCTTCCATGCGATCCGCGTCGGTGACGAAGTACGGCGAGAGGTAGCCGCGATCGAACTGCATGCCGTCCACCGTGTCGAGCTCGGTGTGCATGGTCTTCGACTCTTCCACCGTGATCACGCCGTCCTTGCCGACTTTCTTCATGGCTTCGGCAATGATGTTGCCGATGGTAGCGTCGCTGTTGGCGGAAATCGTGCCGACTTGGGCGATCATGTCACCGGACACCGGCTTGGAGAGCTTTTTCACTTCGCCTGTGGCCACTTCAACGGCCTTTTCGATGCCACGCTTCACGGCCATCGGGTTGGCGCCGGCGGCGACGGATTTCACGCCCTCGCGGTAGATCGCCTGAGCCAGAATGGTCGCGGTAGTGGTGCCGTCGCCGGCCACGTCGCTGGTCTTGGATGCCACTTCGCGCACCATCTGCGCGCCCATGTTTTCCAGCGGGTCCTTGAGTTCAATTTCCTTGGCGACGGTGACGCCGTCCTTGGTAATGGTGGGTCCGCCGAATTTCTTTTCGAGAACCACGTTGCGGCCCTTGGGACCGAGCGTGACTTTCACCGCATCGGCCAGCTGGTTGACGCCGCGCAAAATCGCCTGACGAGAGGCTTCGGAATATACAATCTGTTTCGCCATTTCGCTATTGACTCCTTACTTCTCGAAAATCCCGAGGATCTCGTCCTCACGCATAATCAGATACTCTTCGCCATCCATCTTGATGTCGCTGCCGGAATATTTGCCGAAGAGAATCCGGTCTCCCGCTTTGACATCGAGGGCATGGACTTCGCCTTTGTCATCGCGTTTGCCTTTGCCTACCGCGACCACTTCGCCTTCCTGCGGCTTTTCCTTGGCGCTGTCGGGAATGTAAAGGCTGCCTTGCTTCTGTTCCTGCTGCTCAATCCGTTTGACCACGACGCGGTCATGAAGCGGACGAATTTTCATGAATTTTGCCTCCTCTGTTAGGAATGAATCTTTGTGATACCGGTCTACCGGGAGTACTCTCGGCGGGTCATACTTCACTCGCCGGGCTCCAGGATATTATTAGCACAGTCCTGGGGAGAGTGACAACTTTTGGATGTAAATTGCA
>Ga0335072_10016009_pt1 | contig 10633 bp, 9 predicted proteins | sample Lox_Sample_21_FD_206725 | JGI IMG/M metagenome (GOLD analysis project Ga0335072, IMG submission 206725) | Soil microbial communities from Loxahatchee National Wildlife Refuge, Florida, United States - Lox_Sample_2.1 | ecosystem: Environmental > Terrestrial > Soil > Wetlands | place: USA: Florida... | reverse complement strand
GCGACGGAGCGCAGGCAGTTGAAGCGGAGGTCGGCGGTGCCGCGCAGCCACAGCGCGTAGGGCTGCTCGGGGCCGAGGTCGGCCAGCTGCTCCGGCCACTCCGGATCGCCCGGGCAGATGAGCCTGATGCCTGATTGGCGGAAGGCGGTCAGGTCAGCCGGCGTGGGCAGCTCGGCCAGGCGCACTCGCCACCGCTCCATCGAGCGCTGCAGCGTCCGCTTCATGAGCTGCGGCAGCGGGAAGTCGCCGCTCGGGTCGGGCAGTCGGCCCGATCCGATGGCCTCGAGCGTTCGCGCTGCCCCGTGCGCGGAGATTAGCCCGTTGAGCCACTGGTCGGCCGGCTCGGCCAGGTAGGTCAGCGCCGCTCGCGCGTACGACTCCTCGGCGAGCGCGCCGCCGGGCGGAAAGGCGGTCACTGCGCCACCCCCAGCCACAGTCCGATCGCGAGGCTGACCTCGTCGGCGCCGGGCCGGTCCCGGCCGGCCAGGTCCGCCAGCGACCAGGCGACCCTGATGATCTTGTCGGCGCCCCGGGCGGAGACCTGCCCGAGCTCCATCACCCGTTCCAGCGGCTTCATCGATCCCGCCTGCGGGTGGAACGCGCGGCGCAGCTGCGCGCCGGGAATCTCGGCGTTCAACCGCCACGGCGTCCCCGCCAGCCGGGTGGCGGACCGCTCGCGGGCCGCCGCGACGCGATCCGCCACCACGGCCGAGGACTCGGCGAACTTGCGGTCGTAGAGCATGTCGCGCCTACTTACCGGCTGCAGCGCGACCTTCACGTCCACCCGGTCCATGAGCGGGCCCGACAGCCGTCCCAGGTACCTGCGCCGGGCCGCCGGCGAGCAGCGGCACCCGGAACCACCCGGCGACGCCGTGCGCGCGCACGGGCACGGGTTGGCCGCGAGAACCAGCGTGAACCGGGCCGGGAAGCGCGCCTGGGCCGCCGCCCGGGCGATCGCCACCTCGCCCGACTCAAGCGGCTGGCGCAGCGCGTCGAGGACGTCCCGGCTGAACTCCGGCGCCTCGTCAAGGAAGAGGATTCCGCGGTGCGCCAGGCTCGCCGCCCCCGGGCGGATCAGCCCCGATCCGCCGCCGACGATCGCCGCCTTCGACGACGTATGGTGCGGGGCGCAGAACGGCGGCACCGTCACCAGACCCTCGCCCGGCCTCAGCGCCTCGGCCACCGAGTGGATCGACGTCACCTCGATCGCCGCCGTCCCCTCGAGCCTCGGCAGGATCGTCGGCAGCCGCTCGGCCAGCATCGTCTTGCCCGCCCCGGGCGGCCCGAGCAGCGACAGGTGATGCCCGCCGGCCGCGCAGATCTCCACTGCCATCCGCGCCTCCGCCTGCCCGAGCACCTCCGACAGGTCGAGCTTCTTGGCCATCGCGAGCGCGGGCACGGGGCCGTCGGACGGCGGTTCTGGGTCGGTCGGCGTCGGCGGCGGGCCGCCGCGCAGCCACATGATCAGCTCGGCCAGCGTCGACGCCGCGACCACGCGCACGCCAGGGACGAGGGCGGCCTCGGCCGCGTTCTGGGCCGCCACCACGACGGTGTCCGAGTCCGGTTCGGCCGCGGCCACCGCGGGCAGCACCCCCGGGACCGGGCGAAGCCGCCCGTCCAGGCCCAGTTCGGCTAGGAACATCTTCCCGGCCGGGGCCGTCAGCGGCAGGCTGTCGTCGGCGGCGAGGATCGCGACCGCGATCGCCAAGTCGAAGCCGCTGCCGCGCTTGGGCAGGGCGGCGGGCGAGAGGCCGACCGTGATCTTCGAGTTCGGCCAGCTCTCGCCGCTGTTGACGATCGCGGCGCGAATGCGGTCCCGCGCCTCCCGCAGCGCCGTGTCTGGCAGCCCGACCAGGATCGTCGCGGGCAGCCCGTTGGCGATGTCGGCTTCCACCTCGATCAGATGGCCCTTGACCCCCACCAGCGCAACCGAGAACGCGCGGGCGAGCGGCATCTAGCCCACCCCCCTGACATGCTCGATGGTGAAGCCGTCGGCGCCGTCGCGGAGCAGGCCGAGCACGTCGATGCGGATCTGGTCGAAGCGGATGCCGTGCGCCGCCAGCCACTGGGCCGCGAGCCTGCGCAGCCGCGCCCGTTTCGCCCGGCCGACGGCGTCCAGCGGGGTGCCGAACCGCGTGCCCGAGCGCGTCTTCACCTCGCAGACGACGAGGGTGTGCCGCTCGACCGCGACGATGTCGATCTCGCCGTCGGTGGAGCGCCAGTTCCGGTCGAGGATACGGAACCCGCACCCCTCCAGATAGCTGACCGCGGCCTGCTCGCCTGCCCGGCCGAGCACGTCTTTCGCATTCATCGCCACCACCACCTCCACCTTCGACAATGGCGGGCGCGGGCAATAGGGCACAGTGGCCAATTGCCGTCGTGGAGGAAATCCTCAGCGGTCGACGAAATGTGGATAATGCAGCTGGAATGTCAGAGGTACTTGTTTTAATGCCCGGGGGACTTGCGCGCCGGGACGGGTGGGCGTGCGAGCTGCGGGCGGCGGGCAGCGGGTGGGAGCAGGTGGACTTGTGCTCTGCGAGCGAGTGAATGATGTACCAGGGGCAGGCAGACGTGAGCGCTGGAGGGGCGGATGGCGCGCAACGCCGGCTCGACTTGGGGGAAGGCGGGTGCGGGGCGGAAATCCGGGTCCGGGCGTGAGAGCGTAAGGGATCACGGAAGAAAAGCGCGCTATATGCCAATGCGGCCAACCGGTCGGCGGTTACTCGGCCGTGACAGCCGTTATCGTGTCTTATTCGGGCACCTTTCCTGGACGCTGAGCGTCATTGTGTGTCGGAGGGGGCAGCCGGCGACCCGAACTGCGCACGCTGACGCCCTAACGCCGGGCAGCCTGAACCGAAGTGACGCGAGAGGCGCGTGGTATCGACGCGAACGCGCTCAGGTGCGTCTGGGGGACGCGTGGTGCTAGCGCGAGCGGACTTTTATCTTGGGTTAGCTTGCGGGGTCGTTGCCGATGGTTTTGCGGGGCTGGGGGGCCCGGCCGGAGGGCTGGGCCGGGGCGGGGCGGGACTTCAGCGGGGGGATGTCGTGGGTCACCATGTCCGGGCCGATGGTCAGGGGGGTGCCGTGGTGGGTGATGGGGAGCGGGTCGCCGGCCAGCAGGTGGTAGCTGGCGTCGTGGTGGCGCACGTTCACCATCAGGATGCGGCCGCGGTAGCGCATGCGGAACGTGAGCCGGGCGAGGCCGGGCGGGAGCCGGGGCACGAACGAGAGGCCGTCGGGCCCGGTCCGCATGCCGCCGAAGCCGCCGACGAGGGCGGTCCATGCCCCCGCCAGTGACGCGATGTGCAGGCCGTCCCTGGTGTTGTGCTCGCGGTCCTCGAGGTCCATGAAGGCGGCCTCGGCCAGGTAGTCGTAGGCGAGGTCGAGGTGGCCGACCTCGGCCGCCATCACGGCCTGGGTGCAGGCGGACAGCGAGGAGTCCCTGACGGTGAGCCCCTCGTAGTAGTCGAAGTTGCGGAGCTTCTGCTCGGGGGTGAAGGCGTCGCCCCTCATCTGCATGGCGAGCACCAAGTCGGCCTGCTTGACGACCTGCTTGCGGTACAGCTGGAAGTAGGGGTAGTGCAGCAGCAGGGGGTAGTGGTCGGGCGAGGTGATCTCGAAGTCCCAGCGCGCGTAGTTGGTGAAGCCCTCGTGCTGGGGGTGGACGCCGAGGCGCTCGTCGTAGGGGATGAACATGTCGGCGGCGGCGTCCCGCCAGGCGGCGGCCTCCTCGGTGCTCACGTCGAGCTTGCGGGCGTCGTCGGCCAGCCTGGTGGCGAAGTCGGCCGCGGCGATGAGGTTGGACTGCGCCATCAGGTTGGTGTAGACGTTGTTGTCCTTGACCGCGCTGTACTCGTCGGGGCCGGTGACGCCCTCGATGCGGAACTTGCCGTTGGAGTCATGCTGGCCGAGGGACCGCCACAGCCGGGCGGTCTCGACCAGGATGGGCAGCGCGACGTCCCGCTCGAAGTCGGCGTCCCTGCTGGCGTCGCAGTACTTGACGACGGCCTCGGCGATGTCCGCGTTGATATGGAAGGCGGCGGTGCCGGCCGGCCAGTAGCCGGAGCACTCCTCGCCGTGGATGGTCCGCCAGGCGTAGGCGGCGCCCGTCAGGCCGAGCTCCTTGGCGTGATCCCGGGCGATCGGGAGCGTGTTGTAGCGCCAGCTGAGCGCGTCGGCGGCGGCGTCCGGCTTGGTGTAGGTCAGCACCGGGAGGACGAAGGTTTCCGTGTCCCAGAACGTGTGCCCGTCGTAGCCGGTCCCGGTGAGGCCCTTGGCCGGGATCGGGCGGTGCTCGGCCCGGGCGCCCGCCTGGAGGATGTGGAAGAGGCCGAACCTGACCGCCTGCTGGATCTCGACGTCGCCGTGCACCTCGACGTCGGCGCCCTCCCAGAAGTCGTCCAGGTAGGCGCGCTGCTCGGCCAGCAGGCCGTCCCAGCCGGTCAGCTGGGCGGCCGCGATCGCGCCGCTGACCTGGTCGACCAGGGCGGGACGAGACCGCTCGGCCGACCAGCCGTAGCCGACGTACTTGACGATGCGGAGTTCCTCGCCGACCGGGACCTCGGCCGCGATCATCAGGCGGCCGAGGTCGGGGAACGACTCGGACTGGGTGGTCATGCGCTCCGGTCCGTGGATGTCATGGCTCATCGCGGCGGCGAGCCGGAGCTGGCTCGACCGGGTGCTGTGCACGAGAAAGGCCCGCGGCCGCCCGCCGTCCACGGCCATGTGCTCCTCGCTGACGAGCGGCTTGGCGAGGGCGGCGGCGGCGCGCGGGTCGCCCGCGGGGGCCGGGATGTCCTCGTTGGCGACCAGCTCCGACATCAGCACCAGGCGGAGTGGCTCGTCGACCGGAGTGACCGAGTAGGAGAACGCGGCGATCGCGCGCTGGGTCATCGAGACCAGCCGGACCGAGGTGATCTTGACGGTGTGCCCGGCGGGCGACGTCCAGGTGACGTTCCTGGTCAGCGTGCCGGCCCGCATGTCGAGGGTGCGGGTGTGCTCGCGGACGGTGCCGTACCTGAGGTCGAACGGCTCGTCGTCGACCAGCAGCCTGATGATCTTGCCGTTGGTGATGTTGATGACGGTCTGGCCGGTGTCGGGGAACCCGTAGCCGGCCTCCGCGTAGGGCAACGGCCGGTCCTCGTAGACCGAGTTCAGGTAGGTGCCGGGCAGCCCGTTGGGCTCGCCCTCGTCGAGGTTGCCGCGCAGCCCGATGTGCCCGTTGGAGAGCGCGAAGACCGACTCGCTCTGCGCGAGCATGTCCAGGTTGAGGGTGCTCTCGGTGAGGGACCAGGGTTCAGCGCCGTACGGCTCGTTCGTGATCACTTGAGTGCCTTCCCGTCCTTGGCGTCCTTGCCGTTCGGCTACAGGAGGTCCGCTAGGTCCTTGACCACCACGTCGGCGCCGTGCTGGCGCAGCTCGTCGGCCTGCCCCACCCGGTCTACCCCGACCACCAGGCCGAACTTGCCCGCGTGGCCGGCCGCGACGCCGGCCAGGGCGTCCTCGTAGACGGCGGCGTGCTCCGGCGGCACGCCGAGCATCCGGGCGGCCTCGAGGAAGGTGTCGGGGGCGGGCTTGCCGTGCAGCCCGCGTTCCTTGGCGACGTTGGCGTCGACGCGGGCGTCGAACAGGTCCGCGACCCCGCCCGCCTTCAGCACCGCCTCAGTGTTGGCGCTTGAGGAGACGATGGCGGTCTTGAGGCCGGCGCCGCGGACGGCGTCGATGTACCGCCGCGAGCCGGGGTAGACCTCGACCCCGTCCCGCTTGAGGACCTCGAGGACCAGCTCGTTCTTGCGGTTGGAGAGGCCGTACACGGTGGGGGTGCCTGGCTTGTCATCCGGGTTGCCGGTGGGGAGGTCGATGTGGCGTGACTCGAGGAAGGACTCGGTGCCCTCGAGCCTCGGCTTGCCGTCGACGTAGTCGTCGTACTCCTTCACCGCGTCGAACGGGGCCTGGCCTTTCTGGGTGCTCAGAAACTCGTCGAACATCTGCTTCCAGGCGGCGGCGTGCACGACCGCGGTCTTGGTCACCACCCCGTCCATGTCGAACAGGCAGGCGGTCACCCCGTCGGGCAGGCCTAGCATGATGCGTTTGCTTTAGGACGAGAAGCCTGGCTTGCCGTTCTCGTCGGCGGGCAGTTCGAGGTCACTCTTGGCCAACTCCTCGATGTTGACGTCCTTGAAGGTCACTACCCGGACGTTCTTAACAAAACGGGCCGGGCGGTACATGTCCCAGACCCAGGCGTCGTGCATGGTGACCTCGAAGAAGACCTCGCCATTGTCCGCGGCCCGAACCTTCAGGTCCACATCGTTGGTCAGGTAGAACCGGCGCTCCGTCTCCACCACGTGGGTGAACAGACCGACGACGTCCCGGTACTCGCGGTAGAGCTGCAGCTCCATTTCCGCTTCGTACTTTTCCAGGTCTTCCGCGCTCATGGTTCTATTCTCCCTCCCCCTGCAGACCGTCGGTGACGTTCCGGAACGATCGGCGGTGGACCGCGGACGGCCCGTGCACCGCCAGCGCCCGCTGGTGCTCCTCGGTTACATACCCCTTGTGACGGCAGAAGCCATATTCCGGGTAACGCTCGTCAAGCTCGCGCATCATCCGGTCCCTGGTCACCTTGGCCACAATCGACGCGGCGGCGACCGACGCGGCCACCCGGTCGCCCTTCCACATCGCCAGGTTCGGCGCGGTCAGGCCCTTCACCGGGAAGCCGTCGGTCAGCACGTAGCCGGGGCTGCTGCGCAGGGCGGCGAACGCGCGGCGCATGCCCTCGACGTTGCACACGTGCAGGCCCAGGCGGTCGATCTCGTTCGGGGAGATCACCACCGCGTGCCAGTCGATCGCTCGCTTGGTGATCTGGCCGTACAGTTCCTCGCGGACGGCGGGGGTGAGCAGCTTGGAGTCGGCCAGGTCGGGCATCCGCTTGATGCCATTGCGATCGAGCACGACGGCGGCGACGACCAGCGGCCCGGCGCAGGCGCCGCGGCCGGCCTCGTCAATGCCCGCGACCGGGGCGAGTCCGGCCCGGGCGAGCACGTTTTCATAGGCGGCGAGGCCGGCATTACGCCGCGGCGTGTAGGAGGGAGCGACCATCACCAAGAAGCGTACGCCAACCACGCCCCGGCCGCTCCCGGCTCAGCCCTTGGGCCGGCGTGACAGCTTTCCGGCCGGCTGATCCAGTTCCCGGCTGACTCATCCGGCACTCCACCCACACCCGCCACGGACCGCGGGGGCCACAAGTGTCAGAACCGATACATATATGAAAAGTGGTCGAAAGCGATGGGAAGGTGACCGGCCTATGCCTTGCGGCGGTCGCGGCGGGACCTGAGGCGGCGGCGGGCGGTCCGCTGCAGCAGCGTGAGCGGGACCGCCCCGAGGAAGCCGAGGCCGAGCGGCAGGGCGGACCCGGCCGACTGGATCGGGGTGCCGTTGTCCATCGCGGCGACCAGGGCAGCGGTCGATCCGCCGGATGCGGCGTTGGAGGCGTTGAGCTGGGGCTGCTCGAAGGTCGCGGGGATGTTGAGGAAGCCCCACCGGCTCGGCGGCCAGATGATCACGAAGGCGCGGCCGAGCACCCCGCTCTCGGGGATCGTGCCGCCGCCGGGATCGCCCATGTGCCCGCGGGAGTCGTAGGAGACGAGCCGGTGGTCGCCCATCACCCACAGGCGGCCGGACGGGACGGTGATGTTGAACGACTGGGTGGACGGCTGGTTGCCCGGGTACAGGTACGAGCTCTCGCTCAGTGCCGCCCCGTTGACGGTGACCTGGCCCTTGGCGTTGCAGCAAACCACGTGGTCGCCGGGGACGCCGATCACGCGCTTGATGTAGATGTTGGAGTCGTGGCTGATGCCGACGATGCCCTCGAGCTCGCTGACCGCCTTGCTGAAGATGTTCGAGCTGTTCGGGCTGGCGACGTCCCACGACCCGGTGCCGTCGAACACGACGATGTCGCCGCGCTCGATCGGGCGGGTGTGGTACACGATCTTGTTGATCAGCACCCGGTCGCCGATCTCGAGCGTGTTCTCCATCGAGGCGGACGGGATGTAGAACGCCTGGATCACGAACGACTTGATGAGCAGCGCGAGCACCAGCGCGACGACGATGAGCACCGGAAGCTCGCGCCAGAAGCTGCGGCGGCGCTTGCCGGGCTTGCCGTCCTTGCCGGGCTTGCCGTCCTTGCCGCTGTTGCGCTTGCCGCCGCCCGTCCCGTCGCTCGCGTCGGTCGGGTCGACGGCCGCCTGCAGGTCGACTCGGGTCTCATCGGCGCGGGCGGACCTCTGCCCGCCGCCGTCGAAGAGGCTGCCGCCGCCGAACCCGTTGCCGCCCGGTCCGCGGCCGCCTGATCCGTTGCCGCCCGATCCGTTGCCGCCCGGTCCGCGGCCGCCCGGTCCGGGGCCGGGCGCGATCGGAGCCGGCATCGAGCCAAGACCCGGCAGCGCCTGGGTGTCGTCGAGGTCGGGGTGGGGCACCGGATCGGCCGGGTCCCAGGGCGGCGATCCGAAGCCGTCCCGCGCGCCCGAACCGCTCATCCGCGCTCCCCCTGTTCCGCTCCGCCAGGCGGCGTCGTCGTCGGTCATCACAGTGAGCGTATCGCCACTTCCGTCAGGCCCGGCCAATTGGACGGTATTGTTTCCCCCGCAAACCGGGACAATTCCGGCGGGGCCTCAGCTCCGGCGGCGGCGCCGCCAGACCAGCATGCCGGCCGACAGGGCGGCGGCGCCGCCTCCGACGGCGGCCGGCGGGGCGGTGCCGACGGCGGCCGCGGCGCGCAGTCCGGCCTGCTGGAACGTGTTCGGGATGGGCAGATCGGAGATGCGGGACAGGGGCCAGATGATCAGGAACGCCCGGCCCACGACCGCGCTCTCCGGGATCGTGCCGCCGCCGGGATCGCCGGTCCGGTAGCGGGAGTCGTCGGAGTCGGCCCGGTTGTCGCCCATCACCCAGAGCCTGCCCGGCGGCACGGTGATGCTGAACCGGATCTGGGACGGCGCGGCCCCCGGGTAGATGTAGGACTTCTCGCTCAGCGCGACGCCGTTGACCGTGACCTGGCCGTTGGCGTTGCAGCAGACCACGTGGTCGCCGGGGACGCCGATCACGCGCTTGACGTAGTCGGTGCCCGGGCCGGCGATCCCGACCAGGCTGACCGCGTCGTCCCCGTAACGGGCGAACGGGTTGCTCGGCCCCTGGGCCGGGGGGTCCCAGGACCCGGACCCGCTGAACACCACGATGTCGCCGCGCTCGATCGGCCGGAACCGGTAGACCATCTTGTTGACTAGGATCCGGTCACCGGGAAGCAGGGTGTTCTCCATCGACCCGGAGGGGATGGAGAACACCTGCACGACGAACGCCTTGAGCAGGATCGTCAGGATCAGCGCCGCGATTACGATGACGCTGAGATCCCGCCAGAAGGGTCGCTTCCGCTTGGTCCCGCTCTTCTCGTTGCCCCCGATTGCCTCGGGTTCTTCCCCGTTTGGCTCGGGATTCGCGTCGTCGTCCGATGGTGCCTGGTCGTCCGCCACCCCGGCGCCGGATTCAGCGTCCGGTGCTGGCGTGGCAGGATCGGGGGTCACCCGGAATCAACCGTCAGCCGCAGTCAGCTGGCGACGGTCTCCCGCCGCTCCTTAATCCTGGCGGCCTTGCCGCGCAGGTCACGGAGGTAGTAGAGCTTGGCCCGGCGGACGCGGCCGCGGGTGACCGCCTCGATCTTGTCAATCGACGGGCTGTGCACCGGGAAGGTCCGCTCGACGCCGACGCCGTAGCTCACCTTGCGCACGGTGAAGGTCTCGCGCAGGCCGCCGCCCTGGCGGCGGATGACGACACCCTGGAAGACCTGGATGCGGGAGCGGTTGCCTTCCGTCACCTTGACGTGCACCTTGAGAGTGTCGCCGGGGTTGAAGGCCGGGATGTCGTCCCGGAGCTGTGCCTGCTCAAGCTCGGCGATCGCGGTGTGCATGATGGATCTTCCTCAGTCCTGGTCGGAAATGCGCGGCAGCGCGCATCCGGGTGTAAGCCTGCGTTTAGCCAGGGAACACCCCGGCGGAGTCAAGGCCCGAAAGGGCAGCGCTCCCAGTGTAGTCGAAACTCAGAGTGCCGTACTCTCGCCGTCAACCGGAAAACCGGCCTCGGCGATCACCTGCCGGTCCCGCTTGTCGAGGCCGTCGCCGGTCTCGGCCAGACGGCGGATCAGGTCCGGCCGGTTGGCGGCGGTGCGGCGTAGCGCCTCGTCCCGCTGCCAGCGGGCGATGGCCCCGTGATGACCAGACAGTAGCACGTCGGGCACCTCGAGACCGCGCCAAGCACGCGGCCGGGTGTAGACCGGCCCTTCGAGCAGACCGCTCATCGCGCCCCCGGATCCGCCGAACGAGTCGTCCGCGGCCGACTGCTCGTTCCCGAGCACGCCCGGCAGCAGACGGCAGACGGCCTCCACGATCACCGCGACGGCGGCCTCTCCCCCGGCCAGTACGTAGTCGCCGATGCTGACCTCGTCCACGACCATCCGCGTCCTCGCGTCGGCCACCACCCGCGAGTCGATCCCCTCGTACCGGCCGCACGCGAACACCAGGTGGCTCTCGGCCGCGTAGGCGGCCGCCAGCTCCTGGGTGAACGGCGCCCCGCTGGGCGCGGGCACCAC
>Ga0335072_10016008_pt1 | contig 10634 bp, 13 predicted proteins | sample Lox_Sample_21_FD_206725 | JGI IMG/M metagenome (GOLD analysis project Ga0335072, IMG submission 206725) | Soil microbial communities from Loxahatchee National Wildlife Refuge, Florida, United States - Lox_Sample_2.1 | ecosystem: Environmental > Terrestrial > Soil > Wetlands | place: USA... | reverse complement strand
TCTCTTGTCAGTGGTGAAAAGTCGAACTTTCAGTTCATCTTGCGTCTTCTCAATACCAATGTTGAGGGGAAGCAAAAGGTCATGTACGCCTTGACCAAGATAAAGGGTGTCGGACGTCGTTACTCCAACTTGGTCTGCAAAAAGGCTGATGTTGATCTCAACAAGCGGTAAGCAGAGGATTTTGTATGAGGTGGGCGCAGCAACTGATCGTGTGATATAGCGCTGGTGAGCTCACTTCCGAAGAACTGGAGCGAATCGTTACCATCATCCAAAATCCAACTCAATACAAGATCCCAACCTGGTTCCTTAATCGTCAACGTGACATTGTCGATGGCAAAGACTCTCAAATTCTTGCCAACAATGTTGACTCTAAGCTTCGTGAGGATTTGGAGCGCCTGAAAAAGATCCGTGCTCATCGTGGTCTTCGTCATTACTGGGGCCTCCGTGTTCGTGGACAGCATTCAAAGACTACTGGACGGAGAGGTCGGACTGTTGGTGTATCCAAGAAGAAGGGTGGTTAAGCATTTGCGGGCTCTGAAAAACTTGGCTGGATGGAGTGTGGCATTGCAATGGATTTGATGCTTTACATCGGTCGTATTTCCGCTCAAATTGAGCAGGATACTGGGCGTACTTCCTACACTAAGGCAATCTAAATGATACATCAAAGCATATTAGATGTTCCATTTGAATATTGATATCTCGTGATATTGAGGGTGGTCATAGCATTCCAGTGAGGCCTTGACGAGGATGATTGTAAAGCTTGAATTTTGTAGCCTACAACGCTAGATATGCTCGTTAATACTCTCACAAAAGATGCTGCAGGATATTAGTCCTCATGAGTAACGGCCATGTCCAGCACCTCCACCCTCCCTTGTCCTTTTGTTTCACTTCCTATGAAGTCACCGAGTCCTTTGAAAGCACCCGGCTCAACGAAGCCTATCACCTCCCATTCCGAGCCTATAACATCCTGGTTCTCTACCTGTTCAATATAACTCAGGATCCGATCCTTGACTGTGCCCTTACTCTTCTCCTCTCCCTCCTCTCCCTCCGCGTCTGCCGCCTTAGGCGCCGCGCTCTTAACCGCCTGCTTTAAAATGCCCGTCGGACAAGTAATCCTCAACCGCATCCTCGCTCTCGCCACAGGAATAGGCTGATGTGCAATCAATGCCTTCATAGCCTCTAACGCCTGGGACTTCGCGCTCTTTGTAGCCACAACACCCGTCCAGCTCGCAACATGCTCCTTCTTCGCCTTCGCTTCCCCCTCCTCACCCGTAACCGGCGTTCCCGTTCCACTCCCCGCATTACTCTTATCCGCCTGCTGCGCCTGCGTGCCCTGCGAGCTCAGCATATCCAGCGCCTTCTCAATCATCCCCGTCGTATACACCCTCTTTGTCCTCGGGTCCACGAGCTTACTCGCCACTATACTCAGCACCTCATTATGTACGCGTTCCAGCTGAGCATTGCGCTCCTTCTCGCCCACTTGTAGCTCCCCCTTGTTTAAGATCTCGAGAATGATGTCGTCTACTGAGGCTTTAGGGCCGAAGGCTTTGGCCAGGTCTGAGGCCGGCGCGGATTGCCCTTTAGATACGTTTAGGAAGACGTTAGGGATTTGCAGGACATTGTCGAGGTCTTTTTCTATGCCGTTGCGCCATTCGAGGACTTTGTTCTTGTAGCAGGCTATTTCGAAGCGTTTTTTACCCTTCTTGAGTCGCACGAGGGAAACATTTGTTAATTTGATTTGGTTCGAGGGCTGAATGGAGAGATTGTTAGATAATGATATTTATGTTGTGAGGCTGGAGGACCGACTTGAATGATTCCAACGGGCATCTTTGACTGAGAGTTTTGTTTAACCTTCACGGAAAGTTAGAAGGTTACAGTGCGATTTCGATAAGGTTACTTCCGCTCGCTAGGTTGTGCAAAGCAATGTACTGTGTGGCAGTTGGAAGTATGCTGACCACCTTCATTAGTAACATAGTTGGAGTATTCGAGGCACTTTCGCGTAAGAATCATTTTTCATGGCTAAATATGTCAATACAGATTGTACGGACTGAGAGCCTCCAGTCTTGGGAAAAGAACCTGTCATGACGGCACGTGACAAAGCCGTTAACTCCTGACAATTTGGTGCGTTCTATGACGGGCATTCAACTAGGGTTTCGATAAGCTAAGCTAGTCTGCTACGCAATCAAGACCCGCTGAACCGTTGCCTTCCCAACCACCCCCTCCGTTTCAGCTCTCACTTAACATCGTCTCAATCCAGCATCATCAATCGTGATCTGGAATCACAGTACATATTGCAGCAATATTCAAAGTTTCCCGTTTATAAGTTGTCATGAAGCTCCTAGCTTCCACCGTGCTGCTTGGCGCGGCTGCAGCAGCTCTCCCTCCCCATCAACATGTCCTCCAGAACCCGCTCAAACAGGCCAAGCCTGTCTCTGATGCTTGGTCAAAGCCTCTGCATACTCTGTCAGAGGCTTTGAAGGACATGACTGCGGAGGCAAGGGCTGTTTGGGATGAAGTTTCTATGATGTTCCCGGAAGCTATGGATGCAATATCCTTCTTTTCTGCGCCCAAGCCACACGTCCGAAAGCCAGATAGCGCTTGGGACTATGTTATCAAGGGCGCCGATATTCAAAGGTAATGTGAAACGTGGGAAGTATTTTGTAGATGCGTACTAATGGTATTCTGTAGTGTTTGGATTGAGAATGCCAACGGAGAGAAAGAGAGAGCCATTGATGGAAAGCTGGAGGCGTACAATCTCCGAACGAAAAACGTTGATCCTTCTAAACTTGGTGTGGATACTGTGAAGCAATACAGCGGATATCTTGATGATGAACAGAACGATAAGCATCTTTTCTACTGTAAGACGTTAAGTTTTGTTTGATCTCATCCATATGCTAACATACTCTAAGGGTTTTTCGAATCACGTAACGATCCCAAGAAAGATCCCGTTGTTTTGTGGCTCAATGGAGGCCCCGGCTGTTCTTCCCTCACAGGATTGTTCCTTGAGCTAGGCCCGTCTTCTGTTGACAAGAATCTCAAGCTTATCAATAATCCGCACTCTTGGAATAACAACGCTTCCGTCATCTTCCTTGATCAACCCGTCAATGTCGGTTATTCTTATAGCGGCAGTTCCGTAAGTAATACAGTGGCGGCAGGCAAGGACGTGTATGCGCTCCTTACTCTCTTCTTCGAGCAATTCCCAGAGTATGCGAAGCAGGACTTCATTACATTCCGGTTTTCGCATCGGAAATTTTGTCGCACAAGAAGCGGAACATTAACATAAAGTCTGTTTTGATTGGTAACGGTCTCACCGATGGCTATACACAGTACGCATATTACAGGCCTCAGGCTTGCGGAGAGGGCGCCTGGCCCCGTGTACTTGATGAAAGCGATTGTCAAGCCATGGACAACGCCTTGCCACGCTGCCAACAACTTATTCAGAACTGCTATGACAGTGAAAGTGTTTGGTCTTGTGTTCCCGCGAGCATTTATTGTAATAATGCAATGATTGGCCCTTATCAGAAAACCGGTTACAATGCCTACGACATGCGAGAAAAGTGCGAGGACTCGAATAATCTGTGCTATCCTGCTCTTGGCTGGATCAGCGAGTACCTGAATCAGAAGGCTGTCATGTCAGAACTCGGTGTAGAAGTCGGCAAATATGACAGCTGCAACTTCGACATTAACCGCAATTTCTTGTTCGCTGGTGATTGGATGCAGCCCTTCCATCGTCTGGTCCCAGGAATACTTAAAGAGATGCCTGTTCTCATTTATGCCGGGGATGCTGATTTCATTTGCAGTAAGATTTCTAATTCGCTTTGACTTGAACTTTACTGACACTCTCTTTTAGACGTTCTCGGAAATCACGCCTGGGCAGAAGCCCTCGAGTGGCCAGGACAAAAAGCCTTCAATATGGCTGAAATGAAGGACCTCAAGGCCAATGGCAAGAAGACTGGCACCGTTAAGAGTAGTGGTAATTTCACCTTCATGGACATCTTTGGCGCAGGACATATGGTACCTATGGATCAGCCTGAAGCGTCTATCGACTTCTTGAACAGATGGCTTGGAGGAGAATGGTTCTAAATTAAACAAGTATGGGACAACTAAATTTGGCTATGGAAGGGTAAACAGTGGCGCCATGGAGATTTTCTTGGCTAGTGAGTATAAAACCTTGTACGGATAGGTTGGTTATTTGATTAGGCATCATAGAAGGTGTTCCTGCCCCTTGTGTTATTTATAGCCTTACGACTAAACAAATATCATTCGATATTCTGTAACTGATTTCCTAGTTACCTAGTATATATTTGATTCCTGACAAAGGTTTACCACATCTCATAAGTTTGTTTTTCTACCTCTGCTTAGTTCATTTTGACCGCCGTTAATTCATATGTCCGCTTGCTCAAGATCCAATTTATTGATAAAGGATCCTGCTAGCTACCTTCCAACCCCAAAGTCCCACTACTCTTCGCTGAATGCACGACCTCCCCCGGGGGGTAAGAGCTGCTCGAGACCGATGAAGCTCTTCCACAGCGGTGGTTGCCGCAAAGGACTCGCCTTCTATAGCGAGGAGCCTTTGAAGGTCAACCTCCGCAAGTCGTAGTGCATCGACCCACTGCTGAGTCTTATCGTAAACATACGCATAGAGATTCGGGGTTCGTCCCTCTTTATCCCACGCCTCCAGCGCGGATTAGCATGCACAGGGCCGTGACTAGGTCTTCATCTGAGCAGCTAATCATGTAGACTATATGGAGAGGAGTAAGGCAGTTGGAACTGCGAGCATTACGGGTCTGCGCCATTGAACACGAGCAATTGAATCAATGGAAAGTCCATCCCCCAAGTTGCTGCAATCAACCATGTCCAGCCACCATCTTCGTTATGATTTATATCCATATTGACTTGTTTTAAAAATCGGCTGGATTATCCCCCGTAATTATTGAAATAACTCGACAATCTCCCAACTTCTGAAATCTAGGCTCCCCCCCTCCACAACACCGTGTTCCCGACGCAATATCTTGATGAATAGTAGTCCAAAACCTTTAACCCGGGTTTATTTTAAAGCCCTAAACAAACTCTTTCATTTAGTCTATGTAGAACTGGAAACAAAATTTTTTCTGGAGAGCCCAGGATCCGTCTAACCTAGTCGTATGTGACTAGTAATTTAGCCTTCAGCTTTTTGCCTATTTTACTTCTTTCTCTTCTTTCGACTCCTTTGGCTTCTTCTGTTTCGGGGTTGGGTTCGGGTTGCCCTTCCATTCTAGCTTACGAGGCGTCATATATTGCCTTAGAACCTCGTCTGTGACATCTTTTCTCCGCTCCTGGAACCCCCTGACATACTCTTGCAGTAATGTGATAGCCATCTTCTTCAGCTCTCCCGTAAGCAGCTCGCCTTTTCTGTAGCTTTCTTCCACCTGCTTAAGTTTCTCATCATCATTTTCAAAGTAGGAAATATCTATGCTTGGTCAGAGATGGTATACGTGGGGCGACAATTCAGAGAAAAAGCACGGACATTGATACGCCACATCTATTTCCGGAATGCCCCCAAGCCGCTGGTGCTCTTCCACAGTTTCCCTTCCTCCGCTAAAGGCATGCTTGTTGATTTTGTTCTACACGCCGTCCGTCAGAGACGTGATCTTACAGGGGAACTGGACCGGCAGATCTTACCTTGATTTGGTTCGGTGTATCCGTCATAAAAATTGCGGAACTGCGGGCGTCGTAAGCCATAGTTCATTTCAGGGAGATGTGGAGAACATCTTATTCTTACTTGGGGTCGCTTGCGCTCATTTTACCACCGGCGCCTTGTAGCGCCGTAAGGAATTTGGAATGTATCAAAGCTGGCTTTGGCGACGGGTGTCGCATGCGGTGAGCGTTTTCACGCACAAGACGGAAATAGGGGTCCTGATCGATGGCCATAGGGATCAAGCAGGGGATCTTTGCTATAGCCTTCGACCGCTCTGCCAATGGGTTGTAGTCGGACCAGATTTCTGGGTATGACGTTGCGAAGGAAGCTGCACTGTCACGGAGTCAGCCGAAGCCGCGTGCTTGCGAGAGCAGCAACTTACCATTGCAGAGCTGGGAACATTATTCGACCGATATTAGTGCTGCAGATTGTTAGTACAATAGAGTAAAGAAAAAGGGCGTGGGATTGGAGGGGAAATAAGAAGAGCGGATAGAGCTAGGATGTATCTCCCCTGCCGTTGTGGCTCTCGAGAACGAGGAGAAAGGATGGTACTAACCTCTCGTTGAACCCAAATGCTCCTCGCACTTGATTGAATGTTATGAGCTTTGAAAATTCCCAAACATTCATCAAAAAATGGCCTTTGACGTATTCTAAATCGCTGTAGATGAATGTCTTCTTCACGTCAAACCCACATGCGATAATATCCTTTGCGTTTTGTAGCCCGAATTTGTGGGTGTCTTCAAATGTGAGCTTCTCCCTGAAAAGCGCCTTTTCGTCATCTTTCATCGTCAACATAAAGCTAGCACGACTTGATTAGCGAGGCTCACCCGTAAGCATAATGACTATTCAGTGTCAGCGAGGTTCGGAATACTCCCACTAGCAACTTATGCCCGTGAACAGCCCTCCTAGCTCCTCCAACGTACCTAGAGGGACGTCAAATACGTCCTGTAGCCATTTTGTAAAAGAAAACGGAATTGTATGACCCAGATGCAGGGCATCACTAGACGGTCCTCTCCCCGTATACAAGAAAAAGGGCTCGCCAGCCTCGTACTTGTCGAGGATCTTGTCAAAGTCTCGGTGTGAGAAGAAGAGGCCGCGCCTCAACCAGCGGTGTGGCTTGTGGCCTGTAAGGCGCTCGAAGCGCTGGAGGAGGTCATCGTCTATCAATTTGGTTGCCCATTTCCTGTTCGCCATCAGTTAGTGGTTACGCCATGGAATGTGGAACTTGGGCGTACTGTGAGATGGCAACGTAGTCTAAGGCTAGGACGTTTCCATGCTCATCGTGTGCAGCCTGAACGTCCCAAGGGTCGATCTGTTGCTCGGTGGCAGCATTCTTCTCGCCGTCCCGTATTATTGGAAGTACTGTCTTAGTCTCGGGCGCCGCCATGCTTGCGGGAGGTATAATGTTCGTTATGCCCGCACTCCGAGGCGAATTTGTGGTCAAGCAATGTCGTTTCGGAGCTTTCTTGCCTTAAATATTAAACAAAGATATTGCATGTGGTACTTAGGTAGCGGTGACTCGTTCGGGTTGGTGCCTAATTTTTTGCCAGGCACGAAATTCAGTTATTGTTTGATAAGTCAGTTGCCAACTGGTTACAAGCTTTTTACTATAGACAAATCACTCTAATAATTAAAAATCGGTTTATAGCCTTTTGCTTTTGACTAATTAAGCTCTAAGTTATACAATAAAGCGAGTTCTTGGTGTTTCGGCTGCTGAATCCGCCGGGGGTTGTCGCTGTTTTAAGCAGCTACAATACGCGCTAAGAGTTAGTTGGATTACGCGTTAAAGGTTCTATGAAGTTAACTAATACTTGATGCTCATGCCTGAGGCCCTCAGCGTACCAGCACTACAACCTCCTCGAAATCGATGACCCCTCATTATTGCTGGTTCCTCGTACCTGCATTTTGTTTTGTACTTTCGATCATCTAAGGGAGCCAAAAATGGCTGACATTGTCTAAAATTAATAAGTATTTACAAACATCTGTGCGCACGTGTTGTAGTCAAATTACGCGTTATTCACCTGCAAGGAGATAGGCCTGGCTTACTAACTGCAACCGACTCAACTAATGCAAGCATTGGTCGACACTATTGACTCTATCCAGCCTCAGCTTTGTCTACTACAATATTATCCAGGCGATTTTGTGCCTTATCACTCTCACTGTAGATCTACGCTAGCGACCAAAAGGAAGACCTCCGCCAACGCTTGGGCCGCACCAGGAGACTTCTTCATAATTGTACCACGTCGTTTAGAATTTGAACCTCCTGCCCTGGTTTGAACGGTGGGAGGCCAATGAAAGGACAGCCCGTACATCTGAACGCATCGCCGAGGGCACAACTACCACATGAGCCCGTTTTACCTTGCACGGTGAAATCCAGCTCAATTAGGTCATCTGACTGGAGTTTGAGTATGTTTAAAGCAGTATCTGCCTCCGTCTGTCGCGCTTTGTCCTCTGCCTTGAGTTGAGCGGCTAGACCGCAAGTACAGTCCTTGCAGGCTCGTCGCCTCCGCCCCGGTTTTGGTTGACACTCTTGGGCTTCAGGCTATTAGCAAGGAAGCTTGGAGCGGGTGTCGGAAGCCACTCGACTTACGTTGCTGAGGCCTCTTCAGATCCTCTTCTGATAACAACGTATCCTCGTCAATCAATTCATCGTCGTCGTCATCAAGAGCGTTGTCCAGATCGTGAATGCTTGTGTCCTTTCCAGCTTGAGCGCTGACCTTCTTCGCACCGAGCCGGAGGGGTATTGCAACTCTCTCATCGTCGTGCAGTTTTTTGAATACGCCATCTTTCTCAACTAGCCCGGCTAAGACCGCCTCTCGCGCCTCAGCTATGTCAAAAGAGCCACCCTGAACCCGTAGTTTTGCGCCAGCCTTCATAGACGGGACAAGTGCGGTGTATACGTTCCGATTAAGAAGCCGGAGCGGCTCGGATGGCGGGGCGCCATCGGTGTCGGTAAGTACGAGGATATAGTCGTATGCATTTGAGGGGAGGAAGACGAAGCCGGCGGATAGTCGGTCGAGCATTTGTAGGTCGGTCACACGGCGATCAAAAGTTCTGAAGACGTCTCGTAACTTGTCTTCCTTGGTGGCAACTGAGGGGGGTGCTAGAAGAAGGGTGCGCTGGGTGCTGCCGTCCGACATGGCGAATTTGGCTGTCGTCTCCATATCAATGGTCATTAACAGTGTGTGAGAGAGCAACGTTGTGGGCAGAAAATGTAAACTTGCTCTCGCTTGATAGTAGACTTGACACATTTTCTCCCTTACGTAAGCAAAACTGGAAACCACGTGAAAGAAACTGAAAACGCTGCCAGGTACTGCAATTGTCGCAATTGGAACCAGTCATCACTGATTGGTACCACACAAATCCCACCTGCCCAAGCCAGCTTAACCTCAAGTGGTAGCCACGTGACAGCACGCTCCAGCAATCTATACTATACATTCTATACTATACAGTAGTTGTGACTGCGCACGAGCTTCGGAGCACGACGTCGGTTCTGCATTACACTGGATTGCGGCTGCATTGTGATATTGAACAATGCAGCCGCATTGCAGAGAGTGACGTCAGCGACAACGGAGCTCGTGCGCAGTCACAGGCTTTAATATACTACAGTCCGAATGGCAGGCAGCCTGGCACCTCACGGCCACGACTATCTGTCCCGAAAGGTCTCGCTATTTATAACTATAAGACGATGGTCTTATAAAGTAATTATCTAAATCTACTGAGTACGATTATAAGCACCATGGTCTTGTGCGCGGGTATGGTCTTAAGCACCAGTTTATGCAGTATGTCTATTAGATATAAAATAGTAAGAAAAACGGTATTATGGTGATGAAATGGCGGCCCTGTGTGGTGTGTTGACCGACCGGAAACGGTTGGGGGACAAAAAGTGCGAATGCTGGCTTTCACACAACCAGCGTGCTAGCCCCACTTCCTTCGATCCGTCCCGTCATTCCAAGGTTCCATCCCTCACACCTCTATCTCTTCCCAATCTACAACATCTATCTATGCTCCTTCTTAATTAAAGTTATAAGTTTCCGCCCCCACACCCTTCGTGAAATGGTGGCTTTTTCAGTAGCGTTTCAGTAACGTCCCTCCCTACGTAGCGAGAAACCCACCGTGCCGAGAAATTTGAGAGGTACTTTGACTTCAAGCAACTCAAAATTTGTGCGCACGTTAATATTCACTATAAATCTATATAAGTCTTGTACTATAACTACTCTCAAATATCTAGAACCATTCCTACCCAAAATTTACGCTCATATTGTCGCCTTCACGCCTAATTTGCAAAGAGCCTTGTTTTATAGCAAAACAATGTTCCTTTATTACAGCACCACTACTAAGCTCTTACTACTCGCAATAGTTATAGAAGGGTGTTATCTGAGCCTTAGAGCCTCAATATAGTGCTAGGATGTCATAATTAGCCTTATCCCTGTTGTGGCGCGCAAATTCATGCAATGTCACGACGCCAATCAGTACCTCCAAACCAAACCGATTACATTACAGTAAAATTCGAAATATGTTTTACACCTAAACACTCAAATGATTTAAAGTTAGCCGAGATTTCTATACACTAGCACTATTATAGCTTAGATCTAATATCTCCTGCTCTGTGGGGGTCACACGTCAAAAGTGGATCACTGCTAGATCTCATCAGCAAGTTTTAGATCATAGAGATGACATTCCTACTGTACTAATCCGCATGTTGCCGATGAAATCCATGCCCGTCGCCGATTTTCGCCGATGTCAGCCAAATTCTGTCAGTGGTCCACTTTTGACGTCTAACCCCCACATAGCAGGGGATATAGATCTAAGCTATAATAGTACTAGTGTATGAAATGTCGGCTAACTTTAAATCATTTGAGTGTTCAAGTGTAAAACATATTTCGAATTTTACTGTATAGTAATTCGTAATAATTTCGAAGATAGATTTCTGCCCAAGAATTACAAAGCGTCAGTA
>Ga0335072_10016007_pt1 | contig 10634 bp, 10 predicted proteins | sample Lox_Sample_21_FD_206725 | JGI IMG/M metagenome (GOLD analysis project Ga0335072, IMG submission 206725) | Soil microbial communities from Loxahatchee National Wildlife Refuge, Florida, United States - Lox_Sample_2.1 | ecosystem: Environmental > Terrestrial > Soil > Wetlands | place: USA... | reverse complement strand
GCCGAAGCCGTGCTGCGCTATTGATTACTGCTGCCACACGCTCGACTGGGCAGCAAATATCTTGACGTCGCCGAAGCACTTTCCGAGCAGACTATCTTTGAATGCAGAAGTTGCTCAAGGCCATCAGCCGCTGCGGCAGTTGACGAACATATTCCGCCGGGTGTACCGGATATTTGCGCATGCCTGGTTTCAACACCGAGAGCTCTTCTGGCGAGTGGAGAATAAGACGGGCCTATACATCCTTTTCAAGACAGTATGTGACATGTATGGCTTAATACCCGAAGAGAACTACACGGTACCACCCGAAGCGGAAGGCCTGGAGCCCGCGACACACGAGACACTGGCGGAAAGTGTACCCACAGTTCTACAAAAGAGCCGTGGCGAAGCTGGCCAAGAACAGGGACACATTGAAGGAGGTGTTGCGGGTAGCGTGAATATTGCTACTGGACACACGACAAAGAGACACAGACACACCATGTCCTCTGATACGGCTTCAATTGCGACAGTCATAGAGGAAAATGAAGATGAGGAGAAAAGCGAAGTTGTTGAGGAGGATAGCACCGAATTGGAAACGCCGGTTGCAGTGCAACAAAGCGAACACTCAGCATTCGCCTCGGCAGTGGAAGGGCACCCTGCAACGCCGGAAGAGAAGGAGCCGGAGGAGGTTGAGGCAGCCTTGTCTAGTCTCACTTTAGCAGAGCCAGTGGAAGAACCCGAGGTCGCTCCACAGGAAGAAGAACAAGAGGAAGAACAAGAGACAGCAGCTGAGCCGGCCGACGAGCCCCTGAGAGAGGATCCTGAGAACGAGGTAGCGGAGCCAACGGAGGCCAAGGAAGTCGCCCAGCAGAGTGAGCAGCCTGAAGAGACTACGAACGCGGAAGAGAAGGCAACGGAGGCAGAAGAGCCGGCCAAAGATACTGGGGATTGACTACTGGCCTCTCCGACGCTTCTCGATAATGGCTGGACTCTCCTCTAAGCGCGACTCAATGGCGTTGTATACCCTGGGGACGGAAGTATAAAACCTATGGACGAATCAGAGTTGTCTCTTTGTATCATAGCGGTGGTTGGTGCATCGGCGCGGATCTCCATACCTTCTTGTAACGTTTTGTATGGCGCTGGCCTGGGTTCTGCATCGCGATGAGCGCTCAAAGTTGAGGGCTCCTGGAAGCTCATAGATTCGCTCAAACGTCAGGCCAGTCGTATTTTCTAGAGGTCATCGACCGAGCCGCCGTTTCTTCATTCGCGTATAAGACCAAGCTCAGTACCAGTTATCCTGCCAAATATCCTTCTGATAGCCCTCTGTTAATCTCTCGTCGTCCCCAAACTTCTCCTGCCATTTCACAAAACCGCCTTCTAGCACATATACATTTTGCTTTCTGTCCTCTTTCTGTTCGTCTTCGGCTTTCTTCTCCGTGGTGTCCTTTGCAAGTGCCTTATCTCTTTCCCGCAGGTATCTGAGTGCCGCACTCGGCCCACGTTGCTGACTCAACGCGCAATGGAACACCACCGTCTCTTTGTCCTTCAGTGTGCGCACGAGCTCAGGTAGCTTCCAATCTAGATTGCCGCTTGGAACGTGTGTGCAGCCTAGGACATGACCGCCAACATAGTCGCTGTCTCGCACGTCGATAACTGCGACAGAGCCGTCCTTGGTGATTGGAGCGTCCAGAAGCATCTTCGAGAGATCAGCATTGGAGATATACTTCAGAGAGGATACAGAGTGCGAAGGCATCTCGGGCGGCGCAGCAGCAGAGGATCGTGAAGAGTGCGAGTAACTGTACAGAGCTGTGCGATCCGTACGCAAACGCGGGGAGAATGCACGCAAGTACGGGCGCCGACGAAAAGCAGGAGAAGTCGGTATTATTCTCAGTAGGCTGAACGCAAAATCTATCTTTTGTCTAAGGTAATAGAAGCTCCCGAACATCCAGAAATGAAGTTGACGTCGGCCGGCGCGCTAGAGTGTGGCTGAAAATTACTGGACCGCGTGGGGCCATGCCGCCTAACGGATGAAGCTGCCGGCAAAATAAGGCCAAAAGGGCATCTCGTTACGGCAACATCGGATACTCCGACATCAAGTATACCGCTTCTCCGATTATGCTCAACTTCCCCGACTTCCTTTGCTTCTCCTCAAGCTTGATGTAACGTCGGCCCGGCCAATTGAAGGTCCGTTTCTTGGACTCGTCTCCCCAGCCAGACATCTCGCTGCTTGGTCGTTCCCTGTAGACGTCAGCGCTTCCCTGGCCGTGAATCTCCGGGTTGACGACCGACTTTGTTGCAACGTCTTGAACAGAAGGCATTGTTATCGCTGTTTTTGCTGAAGATTCTCATGTATCGTCTACAGTCTATACAATTTGCACCATCTTTACATCAAGAATCTTGACATATACGTTCACGCCAGCCGATACCGTACCGATAGCCGATATCGCCTAGGTTGCTCCCTCAGTAGACACTGACTTATTACTCACCGATGCCACACCGATTCTTTATATCCTCTAATCGGAAATCATGACGACCTTCGCGTAAGCAAATCCAAGAGAAACAAGGCCCCACAAGAACCGAAAACCTGTTCTAAATTGGCGTACAGGAAGTCAACTTTTTCCGCGGCGTCGTACGCTGCATTCCGCCCAACTTACCCGCCATCGCTCTACCAAACGGTGCTGGCCTATCACAGAGGCTCACGCAAGCTGCTCGTGGACCTGGGATGCGGTCATGGCTTGATATCGCGCGAGATGAGCAAACAGTTCGATCGCGTCATCGGCACCGACCCATCTCCGGGCATGGTGAAGCAGGCACAGAGTCAGAGTCCCGCGTCAGAGTATCCGAACGTGGAGTTTCGAGTCGCCGCAGCAGAGAGCTTGCCCTTTGTCGAGGACGAAAGCGTGGACATGGTTGTGGCTGGGCAGGCCGCGCACTGGTTCAAGTACGACATTGTCTTCCCCGAGCTGAAGAGAATCCTAAGGAAAGGAGGCACGCTCGCTTTCTGGGGTTATAAGGATCACGTCTACATCGGCTATCCGAAGGCAAGCGCGCTGGTCGAGAAATATTTCTACGGAGATGACCCTGCGCGAAACCTCGGCAAGTACTGGGAGCCTGGAAGGCTCATCTTGAGGAATAAATTGCGCGGAGTGAAACCACCGGAAGGCCTTTACGAAGAAGTCACTAGAGTCGAGTATGAGCCAAACCCTGCTAAAGCAAACGGCGGGGAGGGAACGATGTTCATGACCAAGGAAATGACCTTGGGCCAGAGCAAGGAATACGTTCGGACGGCAAGCTCATTTCACGAGTGGCAAAGGAAGCATCCAGAGAGTAAGAGCAGGAGTTCGGGGGGCAGCGGCGATGTTGTCGACTGGATGTATGACGAAATGAGCGAGGCCGAGGGGTGGAACAACGACGACATGAAACTTCAATTGGAATGGGGAAGCATGATTGTAATGGCCAGAAGGAGGTGAATACCCAATGGCGAGAGCAAGAATGCATTCATTTTGACGTACAAGTGTGAGACCTCTCAACACGGCTTTGGGGAGTGCGGAAGCGAGAAGTCGAAGATTGGTAAGCTCTAACTTCCCGAATTCCTAAATTAAGAGCCAGGGATTGTATGTCGTACAGGTGCATTAGGAACGCGGCAGGGTTTCCATGCTGACGGATGTTTGTTCGGATGGATAGCCGTTAAATAACGGCCGCGGGCGGAGAAGCGCATTGCCCTTCCGCAAACGGTCGCAGTGCACCCACGTTCCTTCACTGCTCGCATCTCCTGGTGGCGCCGAGCGATGTGGCTTGTGTGGAGGAATCGTGATGGAATGGCTAGGGACACCTACCTCCGACTTCAATACCTCATGATCTTTGCGGGGTCTGTGTGCAGCTACGGCCGGGGTACCGACGCCGTGCTCTCATCTTTCCATACAGCGTGTTTCCACCGATCTCGTCCCGAGGATGAAATTTCCAAAAAGGCCGCTTAGACCGCAGAACGCTCGTGCTCCATCGCCAACTCCAATGCAATCCCCTTGATGAGCAGCTTACAGCGCGCCATCAGTGCGCACGCGGCTGGCTCCAGTGACCTGTTATAAGGCTCCAAGCATTCGAAAACCATGCACGAACCAATTAGCACGACGCGCCTGAATGTGCGAGGACCTTTGATCCAGCTGCAACAGCTCCGGAAGATGGAACTGCCAAGTGATCGGAAGGCTGTGGCACCGACAAGATACGTTCATCAAAAACCAAAGATCCGAAATAATGCACCGAGTTCTTCGTCTTGAGCTCCATTCCTAAATCTACTGGCATGCGCTATTCGTCAACATGTATTTTGTTGTTCTGATCGCGGCCTTGGTTGCCCAATGGCTGCCCGCAGCGGCTCAGGTCACCGTCGATTCTTATTTCTATGGACAGTCTCCTCTCGTTGCTCCCGTCAACGGAACGGGAGCCGGCAACTGGCTCGAGGCCTACAACAAAGCAAGAGCGTTCGTTGCTGAACTAACCCTCGAGGAGAAAGTGAACTATACGGGTGGTTTCGCCGCCGATAATGGATGCACTGGGTACGTCAACTTCAACTTCATACCTATTACTATGCCGTACTCATGTGACCAGAAACGTCGCACCAATTCCTCGCCTAAACTTCCCCGGCATGTGCCTAAACGACAATGGCAACAGCGTGCGCGGAACGGATTTTGTGAACGGCTATCCAGTTGGCCTGCATGCCGGCGCGAGCTGGAACAAGGACCTCACCTATGCGCGAAGTTACTGGATTGGTGGAGAGTTCAGGACCAAGGGCGTCAATGTTGCTCTCGGACCCGTCGTCAGCCCTCTTGGGCGTGTTGCCCTAGGTGGCAGGAACTGGGAAGGTATGCGGCCCGACTGATGCGTGATTCGATGTGAGGATACTCACCGTTTCAAGGCTTTAGTAATGATCCCTATCTTAGTGGGTCGCTAGCAGGTATCAGTGTTTCGGCAATGCAATCGGCAGGCGTCATCTCATCAATAAAGGTAGAACGGAAGGCCCTCCAAACGTTACCGGAATTTAGGAGACTGACCAAATGCTGTAGCACTATGTTGCATATGAACAGGAGACGAACCGAAATCCGGCTTTGCCCAACATATCATCCGTGTCTTCTAATCTTGACGACCAGACGATGCACGAGGTGTACCTTTGGCCATTCGCAGAAGCAATACTTGCTGGTGTCGGCAATGTCATGTGCTCGTATAACAGAATCAACAATTCGTATGCTTGCCAGAATAGCAAAACGCTTAACGGCCTCCTCAAGACCGAGCTGGGATTCCAAGGCTTTGTGGTTTCGGACTGGGGTGGCCAACACTCTGGTGTTGCGTCCGCAATCTCCGGCTTAGATATGGCCCAGCCTAGCACGTCCTACTGGGGTCCGCTCTTGGTGCAGGCCGTTCAGAATGGATCGGTTCCAGAATGGAGACTCGATGACATGGTCATCAGAACCATGGCGGCATATTACCAAATGGGCCAGGACAGCGACTTCCCTACGCCAGGCGTCGGAATGCCGCTATCACTTCTGGGTCCGCACCCCATTGTCGACGCGCGGAATAAAAACTCGAAATCCACCTTACTTCAGGGCGCCATCGAAGGGCATGTACTCGTCAAAAATACCAATAACGCACTGCCCCTGAAGAGCCCCAAACTGCTATCTCTCTACGGCTACGACGCGCTTGCTCCGCCTGCATACTATCCCCAACCACTGCCGGCTGATTTGTGGGAGGTTACCGAGTTCGGAATCAACGTCTCTGCCATTGAATGTGACTACGTCGGTATCTACTGTGGCCCACTAGCTCAATACGCAACAAATACCCTTTGGTCGGGAGGCGGCACTGGAGGCACTACTCCGCCATACATCGACGCCCCCTTCAACGCCATCCAGCAATATGCTATGCATAATGATATTGCTCTATTTTGGGACTTCTCAGATACCAGTGTGAATGTGGATCCTGCTTCCGAGGCCTGCATCGTCTTTATCAACGCCTTTGCAACGGAACTTGTCGACCGCACCGGTTTACACGATGATTACAGCGATGGGATTGTCGAGAATGTTGCTTCGCAGTGCAGCAATACTATCGTCGTCATACACAACGCCGGTATCCGCTTGGTCGATGTATGGATTGACAATCCTAACGTTACTGCTGTCCTTTTCGCTCATCTTCCAGGCCAAGATAGCGGGAAGGCGCTGGTAGAGATTCTATTCGGTTTAACGTCGCCTAGTGGCAAGCTACCGTACACAGTTGCAAAGAACGAATCTGACTACGGACCACTACTGGCGCCTTCAGCGCCTTCAGGCCAGTACAAATACTTTCCACAGTCGGATTTCTCGGAAGGGCTGTACATCGATTACAAGCGTTTCGATATGCTTAATATTGAGCCTCGTTATGAGTTTGGATTCGGTCTTACATATACTACATTCTCGTACTCGAACCTTCAATCGGGAATTGTGGAACAATACGGCTCCACCTATCCCTCGGGCAGAATCGTGCCTGGTGGCAACGAGAACTTGTACGATGTTATCGCCACCGTCACCGCGACCGTACACTACACTGGCTGTGTGGAAGCCGCGGAGGTCGCTCAACTCTATGTGGGTATTCCTGGAGGCAACCAGCCTGTGAGGCAGCTTCGCGGTTACGACAAGGTTACCATAGCGCCTGGCAAATCTCACCAAGTTTCGTTTGACTTGCGGAGGAAGGATCTTAGCATTTGGGACACCAAAGCGCAGCAATGGGCGCTCCAAGCAGGGACGTATCAGATATACGTTGGTGCGAGCAGCAGGAACCTCCCATTGCAAGGTACGTTGCAGCTTAACCAGCACCAGTGATAGACGTTACTCCTCAATGCTCTTGCATGCCAGCAGCAGACGACGGAGTTGAAATGCATTGTACACAGCTCGAGCGATAATAGTAGCATTAATAAATACTACATGACGCGAACTTTTTTCAAAGAAATGCGGCCAGACGCTTCATAACGAACACTCTGTCCCGGAAGTTGGCTACCGAGTTTGAGGTTCTGATTTTCACCCCAGCGCATGCAGAGCGCGAAAACGTCTCTTTCAGGCAACAAGGGATGCTAGGAACTGTATAATTCCAACCCGCGGTGGACAGGGGAGGCATATGTTATCGAAGATGTGGATACGTCGAGTAGTATGGCGCATCTGCTGGATGTCGTCTAGACCTCATAGCATGAGAAGTCAATTCCTATTCCTGGAAATCCTCGTCTAGCCCGAAGGGACCCCACGAATTTTGCTTTGACGTCCTCTGCCGAGCTCTTTGGAAAGTCAAGCTCGCCTCTCTCGAAGGCATCAAGACGATCTATTCGCGCCAAGAGCGCAAGTATTGCTTCGGTCCACGCACACAGTGTGCCAGCAAGACCTTCAAAGAGGCTGTATGGATGGTCGGGCATTCGATATTTCTCGTCGGTCCCAAATGGTCTCGTGCTACTACACTCCTGCAGCATTACTACGGCTCGTGATAGTAACCAATCGCCGGTCGAACGCTTCTCCTTTAAGAAAGTCGCTTTCACCTCTTCAGAACACCCATCGAATGACTTCAGCGGAATAAATCCGTATTCGAAGCAGTCGTGCAACATGAGCAACGGCCAGGCATTGCCGGCAATGCCGTGGCACAGGCTTCCGCCCTTAGAAAGAATCCCATTCTCCCAGACACGCTGAGCTCCAGAATAGATAGCGTCAATCCATTCTGACTTGTAGAATTGTTGCGAGAAGTCGACATTGAGCGCTGCAGCGGCTAGCAACAGTAACAAACTCGGAGTTCCATGGCAGATCTGGACCAGCGGTGAGGAGCGTGTAGAGTCAGAAGGCCAGGGCGGAATCGACGCAGGGAGATTTCCGTTGGTTTCCAAGCACACTCTGCAAAGAGCGGATATCGAGTCCGCTATATCTGAGTAATACTCCCTGATTTCGCCATCGAGCGTGCTAATCTGTGGATCGAGTAGCACCGCCAGTATTCCGGTGATACCATGCATGGCTCCAAGTGAATAATATGAATCGATCCACGGCCAAGAAATGGGACAGGCGCTACCCGGGTCTGCGGCGCTCTTCAACATCTTGTCACCGCCTTCCTTTCCTGCCTGTACAATGGTTCTCGTAAGCTTTGGGATAGCGTTGTTAGCAAACTCGGCAATCTTTCGCGAAATTTCAGCTCCAGGGCCGTCCGACTGGCCTTGCTGGGTGTGAGACGCTTCCTTTTTGATTTCTAGCATGGCGCTCAGAAGGCCGGCTCGTCCAAATAACACCTCATCTCCACCCATTTGATGGCCTCGCATTTCGAATGTTGTCTCTTGCTTCAACGCCAGGCCAACCGCACTATATAGATTGAAGAGGTCTTGTTCATCTGCGCAGCCAAGCTTGAACCGCAACATCATAGCACCCAGAGCTGTCGAGCCTAACGGAGACGGTCTGCCCGGTTTGAGATCCAACGGAAAGGAAGGAACAATGCCATCCTTCTGCCCAGCATGGATCTCATCCTCAAGAGGGATGCTGGAAATCGTCGCTAGTTGGGAGCTTACACGAACGACGCCAAGGACGATACCTTGCACTCGACATTTAGTATGGGCTACGTGGTAAGCCAGAGAGATAGTCACCTATATAACCGTTGAAAATCGTTCCATACTCTGTAATGTCATTCGATTCCGGATTCTTAGCGCCTGCATTGATGATCTGCTGGGCTGTGGTCGCGTAATCAGCGAACTCGCGAATGACCTGCTCGAGAGTTTCCTTCGTAATTGGCAAAGGAGTAAGAGTGTTCTCGTAGTATTGTGGTAAACTATGAGACATGTTACTATCTTAAAGAATCCGTTTTCGGCGTGCTGTTACGCTGTTTTCTGCGGTAATCTGGCCGCGAATGGGTCAATCGTAGGGCCAGTCTACAGGATCTTTGTCAAAGCCGAACGCTGGCGTCGTCGATCACTTTGGGGGTTGACAGTCGAACTAACGCGTTTTCAAACGTTTCATATCTTGATGCCTGAATTAATGCCTGGGCGATAGCGAGGTACCCACTAATTTTAGTGAGTACCTGCCTGTGTGGTAGGCACCCCCACTAAATTTTTAGGGCGTCGCCATCAGGCAATAAGATATTTTATTTCGAAAACAGCACTCGCCTCCACGCCCCCCTTAAAAATAAATTGCACGCTTAGCGGTCGGCTTTGACAAGTTCCTGTATCTTGTACCGGTAGATACCTCGTACTGGTACAATTTCTGAAACGCCTGACTTGATCTTTGCAAACAAAAGCTCCCATTGCAGGCCCGCGGTATGCCCGGGGCCTAGTCGCTGCACACCTTGACCACGACCTTGCCGCGAGCGCGCTTGGTGGCGATGCGCTCGTAGGCACGCACAGCGTCCTCCATGTCGAAGACGGAGTCGACGGGGATGCGCATGCGGCCCTCCTCGATCAGATGCGCCAGGTAGACGGCGTCGTCGCGCGCCGGCGGCGTGCTGAACATGATGTAGCGTCGCGGCACGCCGCCCAGCCAGGTGGGCAGCAAGGTGTTGAATAGCACGTTGTACGCCATCACAGCGATGCCCTCAAGCGCGCCAATGTTGATCACGGCGCCCTCAGCCTTGAGGTAGGCCGGCGAGTTGACAAAGAGCGCTTGCGTGCCAACGCAGTCGAGTACAAAGTCAAACGGCTTGTCGCCGTACTGCTGCGCCAGGTAGGCCGGTAGCGGGTCGTGCTTGCGGTAATCGATGAACTATGCGGCGTGTCAGTCATGTTGTCGTGCAAACCGCCGGCAACCTCTGCTACTCTACCTCGTCCACGCCCAGGCCACGCACCATGACCTCGTTGCCGCCGCTGGCCACGCCGACCACCTTGGCGCCACGCAACTTGCACAGCTGCACAAGCACCGAGCCGACTGAGCCGCTGGCCCCATTCACGAGCACCATGTGGCCGTCGCGCACGCCCGCCTTGCGGATCATCTTGAGCGCGGTGCTGCCAGCGCCGTTGATGCCCGAGGCCGATGCCATATCAACGGCGTCGTTGATGCGCGCGATTTGACTGCCGTGCAGCCGCACGTACTCGGCCAGCACTCCGCGACCCATGAGTACGGCAGCGGGGATGTTCTGAAAGGCGACGACGTGCGTGCCCGCGTCGCGCACCTCCGCCGGCGCGCCTTCGCCTGCCGCTACCACCTCGCCGGACAGCTCAAGCTCCGGGATCCACGGCCCGCTGAAGGGCAGGATGGGCAGCATCTTCATCAGCATCTCACTGTTGAACTGCAGCGACACGTGCGATACGCGGATCAGCACGTCGGGCGACGAACCTGTCGGCAAGGCTGGTGTAGGAAAGCCGGTGGCCAGCTCGAGCGCGCTGCTCGCCGGGCCGCGCCGTCGACGCACCCAGGCGCGCATGGTCGGCGGTATGGCAGGCGCCTGGGTCGTCGACGCCATTTTTTCTGCTATCGGTGGGCGATGGGGAGTTGAAGAGGTGATATTCTGGGTGATGTTGAAGCGCGAAGCGAGATATCACCGAGCAAAACCCTTACCTATATAGTCCCGATCCTCGGGCTGGAGCCGAGTAGGAGCTCCGCAATGCCGCCTTGTCGATATCTACTATAAACAAACAACCTGACGGCAGATGGACTGCCGTTTTCTGCGGCAAATCTGCCAAAGATGTGGGTGCA
>Ga0335072_10016006_pt1 | contig 10634 bp, 18 predicted proteins | sample Lox_Sample_21_FD_206725 | JGI IMG/M metagenome (GOLD analysis project Ga0335072, IMG submission 206725) | Soil microbial communities from Loxahatchee National Wildlife Refuge, Florida, United States - Lox_Sample_2.1 | ecosystem: Environmental > Terrestrial > Soil > Wetlands | place: USA... | reverse complement strand
CCTTCGGGCTAGTACCAGTTGGGGATGTGGGAGGTCTCGAACTGCCAGGCGCCGCAGGGGGTGACGTAGCGGCCGGCGATGTAGTCCAGGCCCCACCGGACCTGGGTGGCGGGATCGGTCTGCCAGCCGGGGCCGCCGCCCTGGGCGGGGTCGGCGAGCTTGCTGGCGGGCAGGGCCTGCGGGATGCCGTAGGCGCCGGAGTCGGGGTTGACGACCGTCGGGGACCAGGTGCCGGCCGACTCCTCGGTCCACAGCCGGTCCAGGCATGCCTGCTGGGTGGTGTCCCAGCCGCGGGCGGCGGCCATCTGGTTGGCCAGCTGCTCGTTGGCCGGCATCCCGCTGGCGGTGACGGCCAGGGCCGGCTTCCCGTCACCGCTGGCGTGGTGCCTGCCAGCCGCGTGGCTGGCAGGCAGGTACCCGACGGCGGCGAGCACCGTGAACGTGCCCAGCGTCACCTTGGCGTGCAGCTTCACCGCAGGCTCTCCGGCTAGGCCCGGTGGCCCGCGGCCAGCAGGCCGTGCCAGGGGGCGGCACAGACCGCAGCGGCCGCCGCGCACAGCCGCTCGAGCGCGGCCGGGTGGACGTACCCGCCGTCAGTGCGCCGGGCGTCCTCGCCGTCACCGGGCGGCTGGGCGCCCTCGAGGGCGGCGCGGACGGCGGTGAACGCGGCGGCGAGCTCGGCCGGGTTGCTGGCCGCGGCGACGTCGAGCCACTCGTTGCGGGCCCAGCCCCAGTTGTCGCCCGGCTCGGGGTACTCGGGGATGTAGCCGCGCAGTGCGCAGCCGAGCAGGTTCAGCAGGGTCGCGGTCTCCTGCCAGCCGAGGTAGGCGTCGTAGTCCTCGTACTCGAGGGCCTCGGCGGCGCTGGCGGTCGCCTCGCCGGTCAGGTTCGCGAGGACCTGCGCGCCGATCTCCCGGTCCCGGATGCGGGCCAGGTCCTGCAGGTACACCTCGTACCCGGCAGACAGCTGACTGAGGTCGCTGCTGGCGGGGCAGGGCATGGCCGTGCTAATGGTGGTGGTCACTGGCGTTTCCTTTCAGGTTGGGTTTTCGCCGGTGTTCGCGCCGGGCGGGAGATTGCAGCTCCCGCCGGGTGGCCTGGGGCCTGCCGGCCGGGATTGCAGCCCGGCCGGCAGGCTTTTCAGGCTGAGGTCGCCCAGGGGCGGCTCCAGCCGATGACGGTCCCGGGGCCGGTTCCGCTCAGCGCGGCCGGGACCCCGTAGGGGTAGGTGCCGACCGGGACGCCCGGCCCGTAGGCCTGGATCATCCGGTACGGCCCGGTGACCAGCCCGACGTGCCCGGGCTCGTCCCAGGTGCCGTCGCCGCCGGGGAAGAACACCAGGTCTCCCCGCTGCGGGCTGGTGACCCTCGGCCCCGCGGCCCATTGCTGGGCGGCCGTCCGGGGCAGGGCGATGCCGGCGTGGGCGTACGCCTGCATGACCAGGCCCGAGCAGTCGAACGCCCCAGGGCCAGTGCCGCCGTACAGGTACGGCTTCCCGGCCTGCGCGGACGCCCAGCCGATCGCCCGGGCCGCGACTGCTGCCCCCGGGGCGGGTCGCCCCGGCGTGACCGCGCGGGAGGCGTCGGCCCAGCCGTAGCCGATCAGCGCCGCGGCGGCGCCGGCGATCAGGGCGCGGCGCTTCACGCGCGCCTCCGGGGTCGCGCGGCAGCGATGACCGCCCGGATGAGCCCGGCGAGGTTCGCCAGCCCGTTGGCCGACGCGACCGCCCCGGCCAGGCCGATGACGGCCAGGAGCGCGTGGGTGATGACGCTCATCAGCGCCACCGCCGGGTCGCCCAGGTCGTCGCCGCGAGGACGGCGGCATCGCCTGCCAGGGCCGACCAGTGGAGGCTGGCCCCGGTTACCCAGAACGCGATGACGGTGGTGGCTAGCACGGCGGCGACCCGGAGGACGCTGGCCCATGCCCGCCGGGGGCGACGTGCCCGTTGCCTTCCGTTCGCGGGATCGTTGACGGCGGCCTCAAGGGTCGCAGGGCCTGGCTGGGTCGTGCCGCCGTGCGGGGCCCGGTGGCCGGGCCAGCCCCTCGGGCCTTGTGACCGGGCCGCGTGGGTGGCTGCCGCGAGTGCGGCGTGGGATGCGTGGACCTTGCGCAGGGTGCGGGCCGTGTAGGCCAGGGCCAGGCTCAGGCCGGCGATGACCGCCAGCGTCGCCCAGGCGAGGATCCCGTGCACTGTTCCCTTCACCTCATCTCTCATCAAGGGCTGGCTGCGTGGATGGGAAGGTGCTCACTGGGTCACGCGTTTCCGGCTAGCAGGGCGAGGGCCACCAGGATGATCAGGGCTGCGGCCATCAGGGCTCCGTGCGTGCGCTTGCCCTGGGCGGGCGGAAACAGCATGAGCGCGAGCGCGGCGCCGTCCAGGCCGAGGAACACGGCCACGGCGATGGAAAGACTGGCGGTGAGGCTCATGCCTGCTTCTCCTGTGATCCGGTGGTGCGGGGCCTTCCCTGGCTGCCGCCGATCGCGGCGAGGGTGCCCGCGAGGTCTTCTGGCCGGGTGAGCACGTCCCGGGCCTTGGAACCCTCCGCGGCGGCGACGATGCCGCGGGACTCGAGCAGGTCCATGAGCCGGCCGGCCTTCGCGAAGCCGACGCGCATCTTGCGCTGGAGCATGGACGCGGACCCGAACTGGCTGTTGATGACCAGCTCGGCGGCGATGGCGAGGTCCTCGCGGTCCCGGTCGTCAAGGTCGTCCGGCCGGGCGGCAGCGGCGGCGGCCGGGCTGTCGCCGTCGAGCGAGGCGGGCTGCCAGGAGGGCCGGTGGGCTGCCTTGGCGTGGACGACGACCCGGGTGATCTCGTCCTCGGACACGTACGCGCTCTGCAGGCGGACCGGGCGGGACGCTCCCATCGGCAGGTACAGGCAGTCGCCCTGCCCGGTCAGCTTCTCCGCGCCGGCCTGGTCGAGGATGACCCGCGAGTCGGCCAGCGAGGAGGTGGCGAACGCCAGCCGGGACGGCACGTTCGCCTTGATCAGCCCGGTGACGACGTCGACGGACGGCCGCTGGGTGGCGAGCACCAGGTGGATGCCGGCGGCGCGGGCGAGCTGGGTGATCCGGACGATGGCGTCCTCGACGTCCCGGGGCGCGATCATCATCAGGTCGGCCAGCTCGTCAACGACCGCCACCAGGTACGGGTACGGCTCGTAGGCCCGCTGCGACCCGGGCGGTGCCGTGAGCTTCCCGGCGCGGACCGCCGCGTTGAAGTCATCGACGTGCCGGAACCCGGCGGCGGCGAGGTCGTCGTAGCGGCGGTCCATCTCCCCGGTGACCCACTGCAGGGCCTCGGCGGCCTTCTTCGGGCTGGTGATGATCGGGGTGAGCAGGTGCGGCACGCCGTCGTAGGCCTGCAACTCGACCCGCTTGGGGTCGATGAGGATCATCCGGGCCTCATCCGGCGTCGTGCGGGTCAGCAGGGAGATGATCAGCGAGTTGAGGCAGGAGCTCTTCCCGCTGCCGGTCGCGCCGGCCACCAGGACGTGGGGCATCCGCGCGAGGTTGGCCAGGACGATGGCGCCCTCGACGTCCTTGCCCAGCCCGACGACCAGGGGGTGATGGTCGGCGAGGGCCTCGGGTGACTGCAGGACCTCGCCGAGCGGGACCATGTCCCGGTGCCGGTTGGGGATCTCCACGCCGATCGCGGACCGGCCCGGGACGGGAGTCAGGATCCGGACGTCGGCCGACCCGACCGCGTACCCGAGGGTCTTGGACAAGGCGGTGACCCGCTCCACCTTGACCCCGTCGCCGAGCTCGATCTCATACCGGGTGACCTGCGGGCCGCGGGCCGCCGCCGTGACGCGGGCATCGACCTTGAACTTGTCCAGAACGGCCTGGAGCTTCCCGGCGATCCCGCTGGCCTCCCCGTCCCTGGCGTCCTGCCCGCTGGCCTGGGCGTCAGCGGCGCGGGCGAGGAGGGCAGGGCCCGGCGGCGCGTAGTCCCCGGCCAGGTCACTGTCACTGTCGTCTAGCTGGTCGTCATCCCACTGGCCGTCACCGTCGTCCCAGTCCTCGTCCCAGCTGCTGTCGGCTGTGGCGGGGCTGACGGGGCTGGGGGTGGTGGCCTCGGGCGACGCCGGGCCCGGGATGGCGGGGGCTGGGCTGTCAGGGGTGGCTGTGGCCAGGGCGTGGGTGCGGGCGGCGGCGACCCAGCCGCCGACCGCGAGGTACGGGACCTGGAGGAGGAGGTCGGCGGGCAGGCCCGGGACCAGGAGGGTGAGGGCGAGCCAGGTTACGGCCGCCACCGCGAGCATGATCTCCGCCTTGTCGTTGCCCAGGCCGGCGCGGTGGCGGGACGTGAAGCGGACGATGATGAACACGGTGACGGCCGCGGCCGGGGCCAGGATCGCGACCGCATCGCCGGCGGGGGTGTGCACGGTGGCGCGGGCGGCCTGGGCGTAAGCCTCGCCGGCGGCGAGGGCCTGCCAGGGGGCGGCGGGACGAGCGGTCCAGCGGGGGGCCGGGGGCTGGCCCTGGCCGGGCCACCCCCCGGTGCTCCCGCCGGGCATCGGGCTGGTCATCAGTCGCCGTCCCCGGCGAACAGCGCCGCCGTGGCCCCGCCTCGGCTGCCACCGCTGGCTGAGTTGCGGCTGCCGCCGCTGATCGGGCGGCGGCCGCTGGCGGGAAGGGCGCTGCTGCCCCGGCCCACGTTCACGACCTCGCCCTTGCGGTGCTTGCGGATGATGACCGAGCCGAGGATCACGGCGGCGATGAGGATCAAGATGATGCCCCAGGCCCCGCCGCCTCCGGTCGCGTGGCCGTGGGCGTGGGCGTGGGCGGCGGCGGTGCCGGCCTTGCCGCTGGCCGCGCCGGTGATGCCGTGGCCGGCGGAGGCCAGGTACCTGCCGGTGTTCGACCGGATCACCTGCCAGTCGCCGTAGGCCAGGGCCACCGCGCCGCCCAGGACGATGCCGAGGGCGAGGGTGGAGTGCCGGTGGTGCTTGAACCCGCGGACGATGGCGAACCAGCCGAACACCCCGGCCGTGATCGTGACGACGACGAGGATGAACAGGCCGGCGCCCTCCCCCGCGTCCGTCCACACCTGGCCGAGCAGGCCGTCCAGGGACAGCAGGGCACCGAAGGTGGCGGTCGCGGCCAGGGCCGCGCCGGCCCGCTCCCAGGCGTGCCGGGCGTCGGGGCGGGCCCGGTGGTCCGCGCCGTAAAAGGCGAGCCATGCCAGCCCGTAGACCAGCAGCGCGATGCACAGAAGTGCTCCGTTCATTTCCTGGTTTCCTTTCTCCTTCCGGTTCCCTGGCCTAGAGAAGCCAGCTGATTACCTGGCCGGCCGCGATGACGGTGACCGAGATGATCGCGGCGGCCAGGACGATGAATATGACGGCGGAGGCAAAATGGTCAGATGCCCGGTCGGTTCGCGTTCCCGTCCACGCCAGGGCCTTTCCGGTGGCGGTCATTGCCTTGCCCGCCAGTTTCAGGGGCGCGGTGATGATCAGGTGCCCGACGACGAACCCGATGACCCTCCCGGTGCCGTCGGGCAGGCCCTCGTGGCGGGTGACGTGGTGCCAGTGCTGGCTCCAGGTGCCGGGCCGGGGGTCGGCGACCTCGGCGGCGAGGCTCCCGCCGCCGAGCAGCGGGCTGCCGCTGATGACGGCGGCGAGCCGGGCGGCGACGGCGGACAGGCCTCCGTCCCGGCTGTCCTCCTCGTCGTCGGGCACGTGCCAGTGGCCGGCGCCGATCGGGTCGGAGGGAACGTCGCCCGGGGGAACCGACTGGGGATCAGCCGGGGGAACGCCGGAGGGAAAGGTGAGGGGAACGCCTGAGGGAACGGGGTCTGTGTAGGGTGCGGGCCCGGCGTCCCAGTCGTCGGTGGCAAGCTCGGTCACTTGGCTTCTCCGTCCTTCGGGCGCCCGGCGATCCGGGCGGCGACTTGCGCCAGGGCAGGGGGCGGTGCCCAGCCGCGGGGGTTGAGCCGCCGGCTGGCCGGCGCGCGGAACCAGGGGTGGGGGTCGGTGGTGCCGGGCTCGATCAGCACGTTGAGGCCGTCGATCAGGTGGATGGCCGTCCACGCCCAGGCGGCCCCGGTGGCCGGGTCGCGCCGGATCGCCTGGGTGACGACGCTGGTCAGGGCGTGCACCGACTCCCGCAGCGCCTTCAGCGGGTCACCCGCCTGGTTGATGCCATCGACATGCGACTGGCCTCGCCGGCCCCTCCCCCGCAGCACTCGCGGCTCGCTCACTGCCAGGGAAGGGGTAACATCACGCGCCCGGGACCCGGGTCCTATGGGTGCGGGAGGCTGGCCTGCTGGTTCGCCGCCCTCACGGGGGGCACCGCGGGCGGGGTAGGGGGCCGGCTGGGGCGAGCCGGCGGCCCTTCCGGGCACGATGGGGTCACGACTTGGCATGGGTTACTCGCCTGCCGCCGCGTGCCGGGCCGCGAACTGGTCCTTGACCTCCGCGATGATCGGCGAGATCCGCTCGGTCTTGCCTCCGTACCGCTGCTTGTAGGCGGCGACCGACAAGGTCTTGCCCTGGAGGGCGAGCTCGCCGGCGAGCTTCCACGCGAGCTGCCGGATCTCCTCCGGGGCCTGGGCGGGCCGGCGGATCTGGTAGACCTCCGCGTCGCCTTCCTGCCCCCGCGAAGCAGCCGGCCCCTCGCCCGGGGCCGGGCTGGCGGCGGGCAGCGCGAGCCGGCCGGCGTTCCCTTCCGGGAGCGCCGGGGCGTTCCCCCGGCCGTTCCCTGGGACGTTCTCCTCGCCGTTCCCTCCGGTGTTCCCCTGACGTCTTGGCCGGGTGTACTGGGCGTCGAGGACGTCCAACTCGGCCTGCCGGCGGCGTGCCTCCTGCCGGGCTTCCCACTTGGCGAGGGCCGCCTTCTGGGAGGCGGAGTACATCAGGGTGCCGAGCGCGGTGAGCGCGGCCAGGTCCATGCCGAACGCGGTCGCCACCGCCGGCCCGTGGGTCATGCCCGGGGTCAGCACGCGGGTCCCGGCCGAGGCGGACACGTACATGAGGACAGCGACGATCACGCCGATCCAGCCCTTGACGGCCCAGTGGAAATTCACGTGGGCCGCCGCGTGCGACAAAATGGCCACCAGGGCGGGCACGGCAATTCCGATGGTCCACGCAATGAGCGGGCTGATGTGCCCGTTGTGAAGGTGATCGTAAACGTTGAGCTCGATGGAAATGCCGAGGGCTATGACCGTGGCTGCCTCGCACGCGTACTCCACGTCCTTCCGGAGTGTCTTCGGACGCGGGTCGGATGCTGCCGTGGTATCGCTCAAGGTCAATCCCCTTCTCGGGAAAGCGGAACAAGAGGAATTCGTTAGGGCTGGCTCAGCTGGGGCTGCCGGCGGGAGGCGGCAGGCACTTGGGTGGGCGTGCCTGCCGCGACTCCCGCCTGGGCTGGGATGCGGCCGGGGGTCAGGCCCGGGCGCTGCCGCGATGGCGGGTGACCCGGGCCAGGACGACGATCCCGGCGACGAGCAGCGCGAGGGCGGCGAACGTGGTGTTGGCCTGGTTGTGGGTCGCGTCGCCGATGCCGACCGACAGGTACAGGCCAGCGATCAGGTAGGCCGGGATCGCCACGGCGATCAGGGCAGCCTTCTTGGCGGTGTTCATTGGGGGTGCTCCTTCCGTAGAGCGGGCAGTGCGGTTTTCCTTGCGGTGGCTGCCTGGCTTCGATGCCAGGTCAGGTGGCCTTCGTTACGCGGCGGATCACCGACCGGATCCAGCCGGCGATCGTGAGGATGAGGGCGAGGATGACGATGACCGCGGCGATCGTGCCGGGCCGGGTCGCGCTGCCGGCTGGGTCGGGATGGCCGGTGAACGCGCTGATGAAGGCGTGGATCGCCTTCGGCGACTGCTCCAGGGCGGACAGCACGTCACCCAGGTAGCGGGCGGCGAGGGCCTCCCAGCCGGGAGCCTGACGACTGGTCACTGGCGCTCCTCCGTTCTGTTCCGGTGGCTGCTGTGGTGCTGGTGCAGGGGATGGCCGGCGGTGCGCGCCCGCCACCCCCTTGGTCCTGCGGCGGGCCATGGCCACCAGGCGCGCCACGGTGCCGGGTGGGGCCGCGCCGGGTTGCGGGCCGGGCGGGCTGGCGCGGGACCGGTGCCCGGCAGCGGGACTGCGAGTGCCATTCAGTCCTCCTCGGGCAGTTCGAGCTCGCACCAGGCGCTGCCCGGGGTGAGCTCGAGGCGGGCGGCGAGCATCGTGACCAGCCACAGGCCGCGGCCGCTCTCGGCCGCTAGCGGCGGGCGCTGCGCGGGGGCGACGGGGGCGCCGCCGTCGGCCGTCCCCGCGTCGCGGACCCCGATCCGCACGACGGCGGCGCTGGCCGTGACCTCGATCGTGAACGTGCCTCCGGGCCGGCCGGACATGGTGTGCTCGACGGCGTTCGCGGCCAGCTCGGAGGCGCACAGCTCCGCCTCGTCGATTGCCGGCAGGCCAGCGTCTTGCAGGACCTGGCGGGTGAGCTGGCGGGCGGCGGCGGCGCTGGACAGCACCCCGGGCAGAGTGCACGAGGCCGTGACCGCCTCCCCCGCCTGCGATGCGGGGCCGACCTGGGCCGTAGTGCCTGGCGCTTGCTGGCAGTGGGCGATGGCCATCAGTCGTCCCCGCCTTCGGTCAGCCCGTACAGCGCATCCCGCACTCGCCGGCTGGCCGCCAGGCGAGGGCTGGCTTCCCCGGCCTGGCCTGCCGCCTTCCGCAAGCGCAGGATGTCGGCCCGGGCCATGGTGAGGGTCGCCGGGGAGTCCCCGGCGGCGATCGCGCCGGGGACAACGGACAAGATGAAGTCCAGGCAGGCCCCGGAGGCGACCGCCGTCGCCGCGGCCACCCGGTCATCGCGGTCGAGCGTGACGCTGGTGATGCGGCACATCGGGCGCGCGACCCAGGCCCTGCCGGGAGGCAGGGCGGGCGGGACCGTGGTGGCGACGCTGGCCAGGCCCTCGGCTGGGGGCAGCGGAACCGGCGGTGCCATGCTCAGGCCTCCCCTCGCTGCGCGGCGAAGGTCAGGCCGTGGTCGGCGCACCAGCTGGCCAGCGCGGCGACCGCCTCGGCGGCCGGGACGTGAAGGACGGCAGGGGCGCCGGGCCCGACGGGGACGCGGCCCAGGAGCATCGCGCTGATCATGGCCAGCCAGGGGCCGAGGAAGCGGTCGTCGAGGTACCCGGCCTGGGCGATGTCGACCGAGTTCCCCCGGCCCCGCCAGATTCCCGCCGCGGTGGCGATCATGAACCGCTCGGCCGCCGACCAGGACTGGTCGGCGAGGACGTCGTCCCAGTTCACTCCGTCGCGGGTGACGTGCCGGGCGAACCGGGAGTCGGCCGCAATCGGCTCGAGGCCGAGCAGGACCGCGACGGCGGCGGCCTCTCCCCAGCCCTGGCGGGCCGATGCCCGGGCGTACTGCTGCCCCAGCATGGTGACGTGGATGTAGCTCACTCGTCGTCACCCCAGTCCTCGCGGTACCGGGCGACCTCGGCGGAGAACCGCTCGCAGCCGTCGCCGTGCCCGGACTCGCAGTCGAAGGGATTGGCGGTGTACGGGCCGTGGTCGGTGACGCGCTTGCGGCACACCGGGCAGTCGAAGTAGAACAGCGGCTGCTCAAAGGCCCGGGCCGGCCCGGTCGCGTACTCGTAGGCGGCCGCCCCGACGTCGTAGTCGCCGCCGGCCTCGGGGTCATCAGCGAGGCCGAGGGCCTGGCCGACCTGGAGCCATGTCAGGCCGTCCTCGCGGGCGATCTTGATGTAGGCCTCGATCGCTCGTGCGGCGGCGCCCCGGGCGATCCGCGCATAGCGGATCGCGGCCAGCGGCTCGGCGCGCAGGGTGGTGAGCCCCGATGACGACCAGGAGAGCTTCCGCTCCCGGACGTCGACGCCCTCGGCCCGCGCCGCGCGGATGATCTCGCGGTCAATCGCGGACCGCATCTCGCTGGCGGTGTCGTGGCCGACAGCGCCGCTCACAGCGCGGCCCCCGCCGACAGCTGAGCCGCGCCCTGGCGCTGCGGCACGGCCGATGCCTGCCACCGCTGGGCGTACGCCCGCATGTCCGGTATCGAGACCCCGCGGTTCAGGTCCGCGAGCATCAGGAGCACGAACGCCTTCGGGACCTGGCGCATCCGCTGCTTGCTGCCCTCCCGGGCGATGATGTGCGGCAGGTCGCCGTCATCGATCATCCGGTCGACCGTGTTGCGCGACCAGCCGGTCAGCTCCTTCACCTGCTCCGGCTTCAGCAGCGGCGGCAGGTCAGGGCGGGTGTCGTCCACTGCGGGCTGCTGGGTGGCCAGTACCTCGGCCATCAGCGCCCGCAGCATCGCCTGCAACAGGCCCTGCTGCCCAGGCTCGTCGCCTGCGGGCATGCCAAGGCCAGCGTTACTCTGTAGCTGCATCGAAACTCCTTCGATGACTAGAGGTCCCGGTGGTGCCTGGTTGGCGCTAGATCACCACCGGGGCCTTGCTGCTTTCCTGACAGCCCGGAGTACGTTCCTCAAGCTGCACAGGGTTCAATTGCTAGGCCGATGAACGGCGAGTCCACGTGTCCCGGTTCACTACTCCTGCTCCCACTTCTCGGGCGGAGGTTCCTGTAGTCGCTGGCATCCTGGATCGCTCTGTACAGAACTTTATAGCGTTTCGCGTAAAGCGTCAAGGCAATGAGGGCGCGTAGGCCGG
>Ga0335072_10016005_pt1 | contig 10634 bp, 7 predicted proteins | sample Lox_Sample_21_FD_206725 | JGI IMG/M metagenome (GOLD analysis project Ga0335072, IMG submission 206725) | Soil microbial communities from Loxahatchee National Wildlife Refuge, Florida, United States - Lox_Sample_2.1 | ecosystem: Environmental > Terrestrial > Soil > Wetlands | place: USA: Florida... | reverse complement strand
GCGCGGTGAGGAAATAGTGGCGCATAAAGCGCTCGACGCCGTCCTGCTTGCCGTGGCGCGTGTAGCCCATGCGCGCGCCGACCACCGGCTGCATGTCGAAGGTCAGGCGTTCCTCGGCGCGGCCGGCGACGTAGTGCAGGTGGAAACGCACGGTCCAGAGGAATTCCCAGGCGCGGCGGCCGTGGCGCGCTTCTGTGTGCGTCAGCACGTCGCCGACATCGGCGAGTTCGCCCATCGTCTGCGTGTCGTAGACGTAGCGCGCGATCCAGTACAGCGTTTGCAGATCGCGCAGCCCGCCGCGGCCTTCCTTGATGTTCGGTTCCACCAGGAACGGGCTGTCGCCAAAGCGGCGGTGGCGCGCGGCGCGTTCGTCCTGCTTGGCGGCGATGTATTCCGCGACGCCGGCTTCCTTGCACGCCTGGCGGAAACGCTGATGGAATTCCGCGAACAATCTCGCATCGCCGGCGAGATAGCGGGCATCCAGCAGGGCCGTGCGGATGGTGGTGTCCTTGCCGCCCTCGACCAGGCAGTCCTCGATCGAGCGCGTGGCGTGGCCGACCTTCAGGCCGAGGTCCCACAGGAAGTAGAGCATGTACTCCACCACGCGCAGCGTCTGCGGCGGCGGTTGCTCGGCGGTGAGGAACAGCAGGTCGATATCGCTGAACGGTGCCAGCACGCCGCGGCCATAGCCGCCGGTGGCCGCCACGCTGAGCTGGCCGCCGGGATCGCCCAGTCCGGACGGCGAGGTCGCGTGCTGATACAGCGTCGCCACCACGCCATCCACCAGCTTTCCCAGCAGCCGCGCGGCCTGCAGGCCGCTGAGTTGCTCGTGCTCGAACGCATGCTGCACGTGGTTCTGGATGCGCGCGAGATGGCGGCGGAACGCGCCGAGGGCAGCATCGCGGGACACCGCGCCGCCTTCGTCGCCAAGCGCGGCGAGCGCGTCGGTCAGCACCGCGGCGGCGGATTCGGGAGCTTTGGTCAGGGCGGCGGCCATTGACATTGTGGTAATCGTACTATGTCCCGGCGGGCGCGGAAACAGGCAGCATCGCCTTCAGCCGGTAAAGTGCGTCCAGTGCTTCGCGCGGCGTCAGGCGATCGGGATCCAGTTCGACCAGCGCCTCCTGCAGGGGATCGGTCTGTGCCGCTTCCCCTGCAGCCTCCGGCGCGGCGGAGAACAAGGGCAGAGCGCCAAGCGGCGCGCCGGCGCCGAGCGGGCCGCCATGTTTTTCCATCAAGGCAAGCAATTGCGCGGATCGGCGCACCACCGGGGCGGGCACGCCGGCGAGCTCGGCGACATGCACGCCCCACGACCGCCGCGCTGCTCCCTCGGCCACCTCATGCAGAAAAACCACGGTATTTTTCCATTCCTTCACCCGCATGGTGTGCGGCTTCATCCTCGGCAGGCGATCCGCCAGTTCCGCAAGCTCATGAAAATGTGTGGCGAAAATAGTGCGGCAGCGCACGGCGGAATGCAGCGCCTCCAGCACCGCCCAGGCGATCGCCAGCCCGTCGAGCGTGGCGGTGCCGCGGCCGATCTCGTCCACCACCACCAGCGAGCGCGGACCCGCCTGGTGCAGGATGGCGGCGGTCTCGGTCATTTCCACCATGAAGGTGGAGCGTCCGCGCGCCAGATCGTCGGCGGCGCCGACCCTCGAGAACAGGCGGTCCACGGCGCCGAGGCGGGCGGCGTCGGCAGGCACCGGCAGCCCGGCCTGCGCCAGCACCGCGATCAGGGCGTTCTGCCGCAGGTAGGTGGACTTTCCCGCCATGTTCGGGCCGGTGAGCAGCAGCACCCGCCGGTCGGGCGAGAGATCGCACTGGTTGGGGACGAACGCGGCGTGCCCGGCGAGGGCCGCTTCCACCACCGGATGGCGGCCCGCCCGGATCTGAAAGTCATCGCCGTCGGTGACCGCGGGGCGGCACCACGTGCCCGATTGCGCCAGCGTTGCCGCCGAGTGCGTGGCGTCCAGCAGTGCGAGTGCGTCCGCCGCGGCCGCGAGCTTGTCGGCGTGGTCCAGCACGCGGCGCACCAGATGGTCGAAGACGATGCGTTCGCGGGCGGCGGCGCGCTCGCCGGCCTCGGCGATACGGCGGTCGAGGTCCGACAGTTCCGGCGTGGTGAAGCGTGCGCCGTTGGCCATGCCCTGACGCAGCGTCAGTTCGGGATACGACCGCAGCTTCTCCACCGCGGCGGCGGGCACCTCGATGACATAGCCGATCTGCGCGTGGTGCCGGATCTTCAGGCTGGCCACGCCGTAGCGCTGGGCGCAGTCGAGCTGCATCGACGCCAGCACGCGGCGGGAGTCGTCGCGCAGGGCGCGTTCGGCGTCCAGCTCGCCGTCGAAGCCGGGGCGGATGACGTTGCCATCCTCCAGCCGGTGCGGGACGGGATCGGCCAGCGCGTCCGCCAGCGTTTGCGCCAGCGCCGGATCGACGGCCAGCGCCGCGCGGGCCGACGCCAGGGTGGCGGGCAGCGGCCCTTCCAGCGCCGCTTCGGCCTGGCGCGCGGCGGCCAGGCCGTCACGCAGCGCGGCCAGGTCGCGCGGACCGCCGCGGTTGAGCGACAGCCGCGCCAGCGCCCGCGCGATATCGGGCGCCTGTCGCAGCGCCGCGCGGAGGGTCTGCGCGGCGGCGGGATTGGCAAGCAACCAGGACCAGCCGTCCTGTCGCGCGGCGATGGCGGCGGGATCGGTCAGCGGCGCGGCGAGCCAGCCGGCCAGCATGCGCGCGCCGGCCGGCGTGCCGGTGCGCTGCACCGCCGAGAGCAGGGTGTGGCGGTCGCCACCGTCGCGGGCGCGCTGGATTTCCAGGCTGGTGCGGGTCGCCGCGTCCATCGCCATCACCCCAGCCCGGCCCTGTGGCGCGGGGCGGGCGAGCCGCGGCAGGTTGCCGGCCTGGGTGGCGCGCACGTAGTCGAGCGCCAGGGCCGCGGCGACGGCCTCGCCGTCGGTGAAGCTGCCGAACGCGTCCAGGCTGGCGGCACCGAAGGCTTCAGCCAGGCGCCGGCGCGCGACCAGCGGCGGCGACGCCACCGGCTCGGGAGCGCGCTTGTCCGCCCAGTCGCCCAGCGCGATCGTGGTGGGGGCCAGGATCTCCACCGGTTCCAGTCGGCCGAGCAAGGCAGGAAGCTCGGCAGCGAGCAGTACCGTGGTCTCGAACAGGCCGGTGGACACGTCAAGCCAGGCGGCGCCGACCCCGTCCTGCCCCTGCGCCAGCGCGAGCAACAGGTTGGGGCGGCCGGCTTCGAGCAAGGCGTCCTCGGTCACCGTGCCGGGAGTGATCAGGCGGACGATCTCGCGGCGGATCGGGCCCTTGGTGGTGCGGGTCTTCGGGTCCTCCATCTGCTCCGCGACGGCGACGCGGAAGCCGCGGCGGATCAGGCGGGCGAGATAGGCCTCGGCGGCGTGGCAGGGGACGCCGCACATGGGGATGGGGGCGCCGCCATGCTCGCCGCGCTGGGTCAGCGCGATGTCGAGCGCGGTGGCGGCGGTTTCGGCATCGGCGAAGAACAACTCGTAGAAGTCGCCCATGCGGAAGAACACCAGGGCGTCGGGGTGCTCTGCCTTGGCGGCGAACCATTGCGCCATCGCCGGCGAGGCGCCTTCGGCACGAGGGACGGATGCCATGGGCGGGGGTGTAACCCGTGGCGCGGGGGAGCGAAAAGGCCCTGCCCGGCCGGGCGGCGGGTGTGCGACGTCCTGGCGGGTTCATCGCCGGCAAGGACGAGGCCCGGGAGATGCCCGCGCGGCCTGCGGCGACCCGGCGAAACCGATCGGCAATCAATGCCCGATTAATGTTGGATTGACCCTGCCACGCCTCTGCCGCGCCGCCGGATGCGGCAAGCCTGCCGGGCGCCTTCGGCAGCGTGCCGCATGGCCAACACAGAATGACAAAGCCGTGGAAACATGAAGCATAAGCAACGCCGAACCGACGCCAAGCACGGCCGGCCCATGACGCCGGCAGCAGCGTCGCCAGTGCAGCCGTTGCTGCATGCGGCCCTGCAACGGTACCAGGCCGGGCGGCTGGGCGAAGCGGAGCAATTGTACCGGCAGATTCTGGCGGCCGATCCCCGCCATGCCGACAGCCTGCATTTCCTCGGGATCATCGCCTTTCAGACCGGGCGTCATGCCGCCGCCATCGACCTGATCGGCCAGGCGATCGCGTTGCGCAACGACGTGCCGTCCTATTGCAACAATCTCGGGCTTGTCCTGCAGAGCCGCGGCCGGTTTGCCGATGCGGCAGCGCTATACGCGCGGGCCATCGCACTCAAGCCGGATTATGCCGCCGCGCACAGCAACCTGGGCAACGCACTGAAGGCGCAAGGCAGCCTTCCGGAAGCGGCGGCGCAGTACCGGCGCGCGCTGGCCTGCAACCCGAATTTCGCCGAGGCGGAAAACAATCTCGGCAGCGCGATGCAGGAGCAAGGCAGCCTGGATGAGGCGCGGGTTCACTATCACCGTGCGCTCGCGCTCCGGCCGGATTACCCCGAGGCGTACGGCAATCTGGGCAATACGCTGCTGAAGCAGGGCAACGTCGCGGCGGCACAGCGTGCGTACGAACAGGCGATCGCGCTGGCACCGACGAAGCCGCTTTATTACCGCCACTTGTTCGACATGGGCCGGGTCGCCGCCGGGGACGGCCGCTTCGCAGCAGCGGTGAAACTGGCGCAGGCGCTGCCGTCGCTGCCGCTCGAGGACCAGAAGGAACTGCATTTCGCACTGGGCAAGGCCTATGCGGACCAGAAGGAATTCCAGGTTTCCTCGCAGCATTTTCTTGCGGGCAACGCGCTCATGCGGCGCGGTGTTGTCTACGACGAGCAGGAGACGATGGATATTTTTGCCCGCATCCGCGCGGTGTTCACCGCCGATCTGCTGCGGGCAAAGCGTGGCGCCGGCGATCCTTCGCCAGCGCCGGTGTTCATTGTCGGCATGCCACGCTCCGGCACGACCCTGGCCGAGCAAATCCTCGCAGGTCATCCGCAGGTGTTCGCGGCCGGGGAACTGAATGAGCTGCAGCAGGTCGTCCTGCGCCTGAGTGCGCACGGCGGCGCATCGACGTGCTTTCCCGAGGCGGTGCCGTCGCTCCCGGCCGAAGAGCTGCGCCAACTCGGCAGAAACTACCTCGATGCCGTCGAACCCGCGTGCGGCGGCGCGATCCGGTTCACCGATAAGATGCCGCAGAATTTCTGTTTCCTCGGCCTGATTCACCTGGCGCTGCCCAACGCGCGTATCATCCACATGCGCCGCGATCCGCTCGACACCTGCCTGTCCTGCTTCACCCAGCAGTTCGGCGACAGCCAGCGCTATACCTATGACCTTGGCGAGCTTGGCCGCTACTATCGCGCCTATCAGGCCATGATGGAGCATTGGCGGCGCGTGCTGCCGGCCGGGGTCATGCTCGAGGTCGGATATGAGGACCTCGTTGCCGATACGGAGCGCCAGGCACGGCGGATCGTGGCGCATTGCGGTCTGCAATGGAATGACGCCTGCCTGGCTTTCCACGCGGCGCAGCGTCCGGTCCTGACGGTCAGCGCGGCCCAGGTGCGCCAACCGATCTACCATTCCTCGGTCGGCCGATGGCGGCCGTATGGGGAGCTGCTGCGCCCTGTGATCAACGAGCTGGGTCTCGCTGCATAGCGATCCACGCGTTCCGGGTAGCGCCGCGGCAGCACCATGGCGACCACGGCAGGCGATCGCGATTGTTCTGTCGCACGGCTTCGTACGTGGCAGACGGCACCGTTGCCGCGGCTCGCAGCCCACGCCCGCTTCTCTCGCCGTCAGTTGGCTGGCACCACGCCCCGCATTCGCGCTATGTCGCGTGGGCAAAATGCAGACACCGATGCTGCCTCCGGACGCCCGCATCCGCGTGGTGGGCGATGTGCATGGCGATACCGCCGCGTTCGGCTACGCCTGCGCCACCGACCGCTTCGTCGTTCAGCTTGGCGACCTCACCGACCATGGGCCGGACAGCGCCGGCACCCTGCGCATCATGTTCCGTCTGCTCGATCAGGGCCGCGGCCTCTATGTGCTCGGCAACCATGACCTGAAGCTCGCGCGCACGCTGGCGGGTTTTCCGATGCGTCCGGACCCTGTCCTGGCCGCCACCGTCGCGCAGCTCGACGACGACCTGCGGGAGCGTGTGATGCGGGAAACGGCGCGGGCACCCGCCTGGCTGTGCCGCGGCGATGCGCTGTTCGTCCACGGCGGCTTTCACACCGTGATGCTGGAGCAGGCGGCGCCGCCACACGGACTGGACCGGCCGCGCGGACCGGTGGCGCGCGCGCTGTACGGCGAGCCGACCGGGCGGATGCAGCCGGATGGGTACCCGGAACGCAGCCTGCGCTGGGCAGACCGCATCCCCGCCGGCATGACCGTCTACTGCGGCCACGACCAGCGCAGCCGCGATGGCCGCCCCTATGTGCGGTACGGCGCGCTCGGCGGACGGGCCGTGTTCCTTGATACCGGCGCCGGCAAGGGCGGTCACCTGTCCTGGATCGATCTATGACGCCGGGGCGACGCCATGGGGGCGGGACAAACATCGGGCGAAGTGGCAAGATGGCGACACCCGGTTCAGGCACCCTGCCGCCCCGATGCACCAGCTCTTGCTCCTTCGCCATGCCAAGTCGTCGTGGGACGACTCGAAACTGGCCGACCGCGACCGGCCGCTGAACGAGCGCGGCCAGCACGCCGCCGCGATCATGCGGCGCGCGATGCGCCGGCTCGGGCTGGCGCCGGACCTCGTGCTGGTCTCCGCGGCCCGGCGTACCTTGCAGACGCTGGAAGCGCTGGAACCCTGGGACGACACGCCGCTGATCGAGCAAACCGACGCGCTGTACCTGGCGACCGCGCCGCAATTGTTCGCCACGTTGCGCGACATCCCCGAGACGGTGCGCAGCGTCCTGATGATCGGCCATAATCCCGGCATGCATGAACTGGCGCAGGCATTGATCGCGGACGCTGCGCCGACCGAAGCGTCCCACAAACTGGCGGCGGGCTACCCCACCGGGGCGCTGGCGGAATTCGCCATCCCCGGGCCTTGGCTGCGCATCGGCGCGGGTGCGGGGCGGCTGATCCGCTTTCTCACGCCGCGCGAGCTCGAACGCACAACCTGATCCCATGGACCTGGAGCTGAGCTTCGATCCGGATGACGCCCAACGCCTCCTCCGGCTTCCCCTGCTTGCATCCGCGACGCGCGGCCGTGCCCGGGTGCGGCGCATCGTATGGCACGACAGCGCCGACGCGGCCCTGACCGCGTCCGGCCTGGCGCTGGCGCAGGAGCATGGCGCCTGGCGGCTCGAGCGGCTGGTGCCGAAACATGACGAGGCGTGGCCGCCGGGCGCGCCGCCTCCGGTGGTGGCCGAAGCGGCGACGCAGGCGGAACTTGGCCACGACCTGCCCGCCCCGCTGGCGCCGGCGGTCGCCTTCACCGGGCGCCAGCACAGCCTGGCGCTGACCGGGGAGCAGGGGACGGTCGCCGTGACCGTGATCCGCGGCACCATCCGGGCGGTGACGGAAGAGCATGCCGTGGCCCGCCTGCATCTCTCGGGCGATGAGCGTGCGGTGCTGGCGGTCGCGCTGGCACTCGCCGAAGACCGGCGCATCGAGGTCGCGCGGGCGACGCTGGCCGGTGAGGCGCTGGCGGCGGCCCGCGCGTCGCTTCCGCCGACCCGCCGGCACGGAGCGCCCGCGCTGCCCGAGCTGAGTCAGGCTGCCGACGCCTTCACCTGCACCCTGGCCCACCTGACCGATGTCGTGCTGCATTTTGCCCCCGCCGCGGCCGCCGATGTCAGCGGCCCCGAGCCGGTGCACCAGATGCGCGTGGCGCTACGCCGGCTGCGCTCGGCGGTGACCGTGTTTCGCCCGCTGATCGACTGTCCGGAGCTCCAGGCGGCGGCCGGCGGGCTCAAGGCCCTGACTCTCCGCCTGGGGCCGACGCGGGACTGGGACGTGTTCATTGGCGAGACGCTGCCGGCGGTGCGTGCCGCGTTTCCGGAACAGCCGCGTCTGGCGCGGCTGGCAACGGCGGCGGCGCGGCGGCGGCGGGAATGCCACGCCGCACTGCGCGATTTCCTGGAGGGGACGGAGTTCCGCAGGCTGGGCATCGAGCTGGCCTGGCTGGCCGGCGCACGCTGCTGGCAGCCGGTGCCGCCGGTGGGCCCGGAGCAGGAGGCGCCGCTGCAGGCATTCGCCGGCGAGGTGCTGACTCGGCGCCTGCGCAAGCTCCAGCATGCCGAAGATCTCGGGGACCTGGCCGCGCCCGCGCTGCACGCGCTGCGGCTGCAAGCGAAGCGCGCGCGCTACGCGGCGGAGATGTTCGCCCCGCTGTATCCCGGCAAGGCACCGCGGCGCTTCATCGAGCGCCTGGCCAAGGTGCAGGACGGTCTGGGCGTGCTGAACGATCGCACGACAGCCGAGAAACTGCTTGGCGAACTGGGAGGCCCGAGCGGCCGGCATGGCTTCGCGGTGGGCCTGGTGCTTGGCTTTGCCGCTGCTCACAGCGCGGATTTGCTGCCGCGCGTGGGCAAGCGGTGGGACAGGCTCCGGCGCACCGGCAAGTTCTGGGCATAGCACCCGGGTCGTAACGTCGTACCGCCTGTCACCCCCATGGGGTGGACAGCGAGCCGAAGCATGCGGACGCGGGGTTTGACGGCGGGGGGCATGCGCCGCGCGGCTCGCCGTGGCGGTGGATTCTCACACCGCCAGGGAGCGTGCGCCAGGTTATCGGCGCCAGCTCCCGCTTTCGGCGGTTGCCGGCAAAAGGAGTCCGCGCACGCTACGAGAAGCAGTGCGCGGAGCAGGCGCGCGGACGGGCCCTCACAAGCGGCGAAGAGTGCCGCCGATCAGAGCTCAGACGCGATGTTCGTGAAGGTACCCTCGATCGAGGTACCCATGCTGACGACGGTCACCGCGATGACGGCAGCGATGGCGCCGGCAATCAAGCCATATTCCAAAGCCGTGACGGCGCGGCGGTCGACGCGCAGTGCCAGCCAGGTACGCAGATATTCGACCATGTGTGATCTCCCTCTCTTGAGTTTGCCCGACACGCACACGATGGCGAGTGTGATCGCGAATGCCACGCGCGCGGCAACGGTGCATCGCACGGAGCGTATTAAGCCGTGGTTGCAGTTCTGAAAGAGATTGTCCGCGTCCGGGTTTTTGCGTTCACGCCGGGTTTGCGCGCCGTGTCAGGCCAGGTGGCGGCCGGCGTTCGGACTCTCGCCCCTGCCGTGCCGAATGTGCCGCGCTTGACCTGGGTCAATGCCGTCATACGCCGGTGGGGCGAAGCTGCAAACACAATCGGGGAGAACCTCTATGTTGGACGCATCCAGCATCATGACCCGTGACGTGGTCACCGCGCGCCCCACCGACACGGTTGCCCAGGTCGCCCGCCTGCTGTCGGACCATACCATCAGCGCCGTGCCGATCTGCGACGAGGCCGGCAACCTGCTTGGCATGGCCAGCGAGGGCGACCTGATGCGCCCGTTCATCGATTCCAACGTCAAGCGGCGCGCGTGGTGGCTGGCATTGCTGGCGGATGGCACCGATCTCGCGCCGGAATTTCTCGAATACGTCCGCCTCGACCGGCACAAGGTCGGCGATCTGATGACGACGCCGGTGATCAGTGCGCCGCTCGACGCAAGCGTGACCGAACTGGCGGAGCTGATGGTGCGCCATCGTATCAAGCGACTGCCGATCGTGCGTGACGGCAAGCTGATCGGCATCGTCAGCCGCGCCGACGTGATCCGCACCATCGCGCAATCGCCCGAAGCGGTGGTTGAAACGGCCTGACCTGTGTCTGTTGCCGTGTCCGCTGGCCGGGTCCGCGCGATTCGGGGCGCGGTCCTTGACGTCGCGTTCGATGGCGCTGCCCTGCCCGCGATCGATGAGGCGTTGCGCATCGGCGATGCCGGCTTGATCGCCGAAGTGCAGAGCCACCTGGATGCCGGCACGGTGCGCGCCATCGCCTTGCAGGGGACATCCGGGCTGCGTCGTGGCACCCGGGCGGAAGCCACCGGCGGCCCGCTGACCGCGCCGGTGGGCGACGCCGTGCTCGGCCGCTTGCTCGACGTGGGCGGCGCGGTGCACGACCACGGCCCGTCGCTGCCGCCGGACACGCCCCGTCTGCCGATCCATCGTGCCCCGCCGCCGCTGGCCGCGCAGACCGCAGCGGCCAGCGTGTTCGAGACCGGCATCAAGGTGATCGACCTGCTGGTGCCGCTCGCGTTCGGCGGCAAGGCCGCCATGTTCGGCGGCGCCGGCGTCGGCAAGACCGTTCTGCTGATGGAGCTGATCCACGCCATGGTGGCGCGCTACCAGGGCATTTCGGTGTTCGCCGGCATCGGCGAGCGGTCGCGCGAGGGCCACGAGCTGTGGTCCGACATGCAGGGTTCCGGCGTGCTGGGCCGCACCGCGCTGGTGTTTGGCCAGATGAACGAGCCGCCGGGCGCCCGCTGGCGTGTCGGCCTGACCGCGCTGACCATCGCGGAGCATTTCCGCGACGCCAGGCACCAGAACGTCCTGCTGCTGATGGACAACGTGTTCCGCTTCGTCCAGGCCGGCGCCGAAGTGTCCGGCCTGCTGGGCCGGCTGCCGTCGCGCGTCGGCTACCAGCCGACGCTGGCGACCGAGGTC
>Ga0335072_10016004_pt1 | contig 10635 bp, 9 predicted proteins | sample Lox_Sample_21_FD_206725 | JGI IMG/M metagenome (GOLD analysis project Ga0335072, IMG submission 206725) | Soil microbial communities from Loxahatchee National Wildlife Refuge, Florida, United States - Lox_Sample_2.1 | ecosystem: Environmental > Terrestrial > Soil > Wetlands | place: USA: Florida... | reverse complement strand
GACACGGTGGCCTTCCAGGCGGCGCAGGTCTTCAACGTCAACGGCGCGATCACCGACGTGGCGACCGTCGACGTCAGGTACCGCAACGTCATCGTCACCGTGGTGCTGGACGGGCTCGATCACGCCAGCAAGGGCAACTACGGCCCGGTGTCGGCGAGCCAGCTCAGCACCGAGGCAGAGACCGTCGCCACGCAAGTGACCGGCGAGCTCGTCCACTAAACCGTTGCTGTCCCCCGCGTCGACTACCCTCTAGGTCGTGCTGCTGCTCGGATTGGATACCGCCACGCCCGCGGTGACGGTGGCGCTGCACGACGGAGGTCAGCCGCTCGCTCAGCTCGTCACCGTCGACGCGCACCGTCACGCCGAACTGCTCGCCCCCGCGATCGCCAAAGTGATCGCCGACGCGGGCGCCGAGCGTGGTGACCTGACCGGGATCGCGGTCGGCGTCGGCCCGGGTCCGTACACCGGGCTGCGCGTCGGCGTGGTGACCGCGAAGGTCATGGGCGCCGCGCTCGACATCCCGGTGTACGGCGTGTGCACCCTGGACGTGATCGCGGCGGATGTCGAAGGCGACGGCCGGTTCCTCGTGGCCACCGACGCCAGGCGGCGGGAGCTTTACTGGGCCGAGTACGACGTGACCGGGCGCCAGGAGGCGCCGCAGGTCGGTCCGCCCGCGGGCATCCCCGGCCGTGAGCTGCCCGCCGCGGGGGAGGGCCCGCTGCTGTACCCGGAACTGCTGCCGAACGGCCAGGCACCGACGTATCCCGCCGCCGCGACCCTGTGCCGGATAGCGGTCGCCGCGCTCGCCGCGCGCTCCGCCGACGCCGGGCCGGAGCTGCTGCCGGCCGAGCCGCTGTACCTGCGGCGGCCGGATGCGCGCGAGCCTGGCGCCCCGAAGCGGGTGACGCGATGAGCACCAAGTGGCGCGACAAGCGCGCGGCATCCCTCGACCCGGGGGTGCGGCTGCGCCCGATGGTTCCGGCGGACCTGGCAGACGTGCTCGCCCTGGAGCATGACCTGTTCCCCGACGACCCGTGGACCGCGCGGATGTTCGCCGAAGAGGTCGTCCAGCCGCCGGACAGCCGGCTGTACCTGGTCGCTGAGGCGGAGGGACTGCCGCAGGCGGACGGCGGCCAAGCCATGGCCGGGTACGCCGGGATGATGTTCGTGCCCGGCGGTGTTCAGGCTGACGTGCTGACGATCGCGGTCGCCAGGGCGTACTGGGCCCGCGGCATCGGCTCGGCGCTGCTCGGCGCGCTGCTCGACGCGGCCACCGGGCGCGGCTGCACGGAAGTCTTCCTCGAGGTGCGAGAGGACAACCCGCGGGCCCGGGGGCTCTACCTGCGACGCGGGTTCGAAGAGATCGGCATCCGCCGCGGCTATTACCAGCCGTCCGGGACGGACGCGATCGTGATGCGAAAGGACCTGCTGCGATGAGCGGCCCGCTGGTGCTGGGCATCGAGACGTCCTGCGACGAGACCGGCGCGGGCATCGTGCGGGGCAGCGAGCTGCTCGTGGACGAAGTGGCGTCAAGCATGGACCAGCACGCCCGGTTCGGCGGCGTGGTGCCGGAGGTGGCGAGCCGGGCGCACCTGGAGGCGATGGTGCCGGTACTCGACAGCGCGTTCGCCAAGGCCGGCGTCAAGCCGTCCGACATCGACGCGGTGGCGGTCACCGCCGGTCCCGGCTTGGCCGGTGCTCTCATGGTGGGCGTGGCGGCGGCGAAGGCGTACGCCTACGCGCTCGGCAAGCCGCTGTACGGGGTGAATCACCTGGCCGCGCACGTCGCGGTCGACCAGCTCGAGCACGGGCCGCTGCCGTCGCCCAGCGTGGCGCTGCTCGTGTCCGGCGGCCACTCCTCGCTGCTGCTCGTCCCTGACGTGACGGATTCCGTCGTGCCGCTGGGCGCGACGATCGACGACGCCGCGGGCGAGGCCTACGACAAGGTGGCCCGGGTGCTCGGCCTGCCGTTCCCCGGCGGCCCGCCGATCGACCGCGAGGCGAAGTCCGGGGACCCCGTGGCGATCAGGTTCCCGCGCGCCAAGTACCACGACGGCACGCTCGATTTCTCCTTCGCCGGCCTGAAGACCGCCGTGGCCCGCTGGGTCGAGGCCCGCCGGGACGAGGGGACGCCGGTGCCGGTGGCGGACGTCGCCGCCTCGTTCCAGGAGGCCGTGGCCGATGTGCTCACCCGTAAGGCGGTGGCGGCCTGTCAGGAGCACGGCGTCGGCGACCTGATCATCGGCGGCGGCGTGGCGGCCAACTCCCGGCTGCGCGCGATGGCCGCCACGCGATGCGAGGCGGCCGGCATCCGGCTGCGCGTACCTCGGCCAGGGCTGTGCACCGACAACGGCGCGATGGTGGCCGCCCTCGGCTCGTCGCTCGTGCGGAGCGGCCGCCCGCCGTCGCCCCTCAGCCTCCCCGCGGACTCGTCTCTGCCGGTCACCGAGGTGCTCGTCGGCTGACTCGTCGTGTCCGCCCGCCACGAGGACCTCGGCCCGTTCTACTGGGACGTCATCGCAGTCGATCCGCTTGAGCCGTATGGCGCCGCGTCCGCCGCGTACCGCCTGGAGCTGCTGAGGAGCACGCTCCCGGTTCCCGTGAGCGGTGCCCGGCTGGTCCCGAGCAATAACAACGATGTGTGGCTGCTGGATGCCGGCTACCTGCGGGTGGCGTGGCGGGGGGACCGGAGCCGCCTTGCCCGGGAGGCCAGGCTCCTCGGGCGGCTGCGGGGGGTCGTTCCCGTCCCCGAGGTCCTGGACGCCGGCGGCGATGACCGGCTCTCGTGGTCACTGACGACCAGCATGCCGGGGACCACGTACGAGCAGCTGTGCGCGCGGCCCGCGTCCGGCTCGTTGCGGGACCTCGCCAGGGAGGTGGCCGCGCTGCTGCGGGATCTGCATTCCTGGCCGGTGCCCGCGGACGTCGCGGAGATGCTGCGGCGTCCCGGTGAAGACCCCGACCCGCTGCGGCGCGCCGGCGCCGAACTGGTGCTGCCGCCTTCGGTGGCTCTTGAGCTGATCCCGCTGACCGGGCAGCTTCCGTTCGTGGACCGCGGCGTGCTCGACGCGGCGGCCGAGCGGCTGACGGAGCTCGCGAACCTTCTAACGAAGCCCCCCGGCGAGGTCCTGCTGCACGGAGACTTCTATCTGGGCAACGTCCTGGTTCAGGACGGCCGCGTGAGCGCGCTGATCGACTTCGAGTTCGCCCGCCTCGGGCCACCGGACCTGGAGCTCATCTCGGTCGTCAGGGCCCTCGACGCGGAACGCCGCCTCGGTATTCAGCGGCCGCCGCTCCTGGCCTGGCTGGCCGCGGACTACCCGGACCTGTTCAGCGCCCCGGACCTGGACAAGCGGCTATGGCTCTACGCGCTCGCCTACACGATCAGGCACATCATCTTCTGGCCGCCCGACCGTCCCGAGGCCGGCGGCCTGGACGTATCCCACCCGCTGCACACCTTGCGCCGCCTAGTCGACGCCCCGCTGCCCCTGTAATCCGCTGCCGCTGCCGATCTTGCTCAGTTGCGCCTGGGCCTGCTGGTCGATGCTGGAGGGCAGCGGCGCGTAGCCGAGCTGGGGAAGCAGATCCTGCCCCGCTCCGAGCAGGTACCCGAGGTACGCCCGGAGCATCATGGCGTCATTCGCATTCGGCTGCTGGGCATAAACCAGGTCCCATGACTGGTAAGTGATCGGGTAGGAGTCTGTTCCGCCCGCCCAGACCGCGCTGAACGTCTCGTTGGGCATGAGGGTGACCTGGCTGGCGGCCAAGGCGGCGGACGCGGGCGAGGGCGCGACGAAGTGGCCGTCTTTGTTCTTGACCGAAGCGAAGGTCAGCCCGGCAGCCTTGGCGGTCGCGTAGTCCACGTACCCGATAGCCCCAGGCGTGGATTTGACGACCTGCGCTACCCCGTTGTTGCCGCTGGCGGCCCGGCTGCTGGCCGGCCAGGTGATGGTTGAGCCGGTGCCGAGCGGCCACGCGCTGCCCGCGGCCTCCACCAGGAACTTGGTGAAGTTGGCGGTCGTGCCGGACGAATCAGAGCGGACGGCGAGGATGATCGGGGTGGGGGGCAGGCTGGCACCGGGGTTGTCGGCCTCGATCGCCGGGTCGTCCCAGGTTTTGATCTGGCCGTCGAAGATGCCCGCGATGACCGGTGCCGACAGATCCAGCTTGCGCACGCCGGACAGGTGGTAGGACAGCGTGACCGGGCCAGTAACGACCGGGAAGTACAGCACCTTCTTGCCCTTGAAGCTGGCTTCCTCGGTGGCGGGGATCGGCGAGTCGGAGCCGGCGAAGTTGACTTTGCTCGCGGCCAGGTCGTCGCGGCCCGCGCCCGAGCCGACACCGGCGTAGTTGACCGTGATGCCGGGCTGGACCGACTTGAAGCCGGAAATGGCCACCTCCTGGAAGGTGAGCTGAAACGTCGATCCGCTGGCGTTGATCGTGCCGGCGAGGCCGGCGCCATCAGAAGCGGCTGCGGCGACGCCCGGCGAGGAGGGGCTGGCCGGGGCGTACGAGGAGCATCCGGCGAGGGCCAGAGCCGCCGCCGCCAGGACGGCCCCCACCGTGGCGACATGCTGTTGGCGCCGAAGCGGCATGTAGGTGCTCCTTACGGGTCCAAAGGGCCGTGCTGATCGGTCACCGTCCGCTGCGCAGGACTTCGACGGAGTCCGTATGCCGGGAGGCCGGGGTGATCATCCGTCCCGCCCGCTCGACCAGCAGGGTCATCTCGTAGGCGATAAGGCCCATCTTGCTGTCGGGCCCGGCGAGCACGGCCAGGCTCGCGCCGTGGCTGATGGTCATGACCGCGAGCACGCCGCCGTCCATCTCAACTACCGTCTGGATCACGATGCCGCCCTCGAATATGCGCGCGGCTCCTTGCACCAGGCTCGAGAGCCCGGAAGTCACCGCCGCCAGCCGATCGGCGCGGTCCTCCGGGAACCCGGTGCTGACCGCTACCGGAATCCCGTCGGAGGAGACGATCACCGCGTGGGCCACGTTGGGGACCCGTCCGACGAAGTCCGTGACCAGCCAGTTAAGGTCCAGTGCCGGATGCCCCGGGGTGCTCACGGGCATTCCTCTCTTCTCTCTGTGGTCGTCTTCACTGTTCGTCGGCCCCGAAGTTCCACGGCGCGTCGGAGCGGCCCTGATGTGCCCCGCGCTGGAATTCCGCCAGCCGGCTGCGTACTTCCTCCGGCGACCGGCGGCGAGCGCGGACCGCTTGCTGGCGGTTTTCCGTCCACCCCGCGTGGTGCTCGGCCTGCTGGCCAGCTGGCTGGCGAATCGAGCCGGGCACGAGGTTCGCGTTCGGCACCCGCGTCGGCAACCCCGCCGCGGATGTCTCGCCGACGGAAGGGGAGGCGACCGCGCGGGCCACGCGGAAGCCGTCGTCCGCGGGCGACGTCCAGGAGTCCGCCGGCGACTGGGGCCCGGCAGGGCCGCTGGGCTTGTCGCGCCCGAACCAGTCCGGCCCGCCCGAGTGCGCCATCACCGCGGGGGCCGGGACGCCCGCGGTGTTCAGGGATGACGGGGCGGCCATCGGAGCGGATGAGACCGGAGCGGACGGGACCGGAGCGGACGGGACCCGGGCGGCTGCCGGGTACTCGTCGGAGAACCACCGCCGCATGCGGAGCGGCGACGCGGACTCCTGCTCGGCCACCGTTTCCGGGAGCCACACCAGGGCAGACAGGCCGCGGGGCTGGACATGCCTCAGCCGCACCCGGATGCCGTGCCGGGCAGCGAGGCGGCCCACCACGAACAGGCCCATCCGGCGCGAGACCCCCACGTCGATCACCGGCGGGTTGTCAAGCCGCCAGTTCGTGTACTCCAGTTCCTGGTCGGCGATGCCCAGCCCTTCGTCGGTGATCTCGACCAGCACGCCGCCGCTGGTCAGCGTCTGACCAGTGACATGTACCTGGGCCGACGAGAACGTGGTCGCGTTCTCGATGAGCTCGGCGGCAAGGTGCACAACGTCGCTCGCGGCGCGGCCGGTAATGAGGACCCCCGGCTGGATGTTCAGCACGATCCGTTCGTACTGCTCGATCTCCGAGATGGCGGCGCGCACGACGTCCACCAGCGGCATCGGCTGGCTCCACTTGCGGGGGTCTTCGTGGCCGGCCAGGACCAGCAGGTTCTCGGAGTTGCGGCGCATCCGGGTCGCCAGGTGGTCCAGCCGGAACAGGCTGCTGAGCCGGAAAGAGTCCTGCTCGGACTGCTCGAGGGACTCGATGATGCCGAGCTGCCGTTCGACTAGCATCTGGCTGCGGCGGGACAGGTTGACGAACATCGCGCTCAGGTTGCCGCGCAGGCCGGCCTCGTGGGCGGCCAGCCGGACCGCCTCGCGGTGCACCTGATCGAAGGCCCGCGCCACTTCACCGATCTCGTCGGTCGAGGTGACCCCGATAGGCTCGATCTCGACGTCTTCGCCGGCGCCCTCGGTCTCGCTGAGCCGGCGCACCATCTCGGGCAGCCGGTGGCTGGCCACGTCGAGCGCATCCACGCGCAGCTTGCGCAGCGGGCGGATCAAGGACCGGGCCACGACCGTCGAGACCAGCACGACCAAGCCCAGCAGGATCACGGTCAGAAGGCTGGTGACCAGCAGGCCCGAGGTAGCCTGCGACCGGAGCGTGCTGGCCCGCGCGGCAATGCCGGCGACCAGCTGGCCCGCCACCTGACGCGTGCCGTTAATAGTGGCCGACATGGCGCCGTACCAGCCCGGTGCGGTCAGCTTCGGGTTGCTGACGTTGTTCAGCGAGGTCAGCGGCAGGTCACTGACGGCATTGGTCAACGCCAGCGCCTCCTCCGTTCTCGCCGGGCCCGACGCGTCGCCTTCGGCCAGGCTGGTGAAGTTCGCCAGTTCCGCCTGGCTAGCAGACGCGGTGAATTCGGCCTGGTCCGCGGCCTGCTGCTGCTGGGCCTGCAGCAGGGTGGTCAACGCCGCGGGGCTGAGCGCGGGAGGCGAGGAGCCAAGCGCGACGAACAGGACGCCGCGCTGCACCGACATCTGGTTCTCCACCCGGAGCAGCGCTCCGAGGGCAGTTTCGTCGCCGTTGAGGTCCGCGTCGCTGGTGCCGTTGCCGACCGAGGCGCTGAACGTGTCGGCGGCCTGGATGGCCTGGTCGGCGTACACCTGAACGCTCGCCGACGCCGACGCCGGCGATGACGACATCGCCGGGCGGACGCGCTGAAGGTTGGTGAGGGCCTGGAGGAGCGTGGCGAGGTCCTGCACGATGGTCGCCTGGTACCCAGCCCCAGTCCCGATCCCGGCAGCTCCGGCCTGGACCGCCTGCCCGGCACTGGCTGACGCGTCCTGCGCGAGCCTCAGCTTGGCCGGCAGATCCGGTACCGCCGTCCGGTTGGCCGCGTACCCGAGGGACAGGTCGCGCTCGTCTTCCAGCGCCTCGGCCAGCCGCACCACCGACACATTCAGCTGTGCGAGGTTCTGCACCCGGCCGGCGGCGAGCCATCCGCTGGCGTCCCTGTCGATGGTGATCCCGCCGAGGAAGGCCGCGGTCAGGGCGGGCACCACCACCATGGCGACCAGCCGCCAGCGAACCCGCCAGTTGGCCGGCGCGAACCTGGACCACCACGCCCTTGTCTCGGTTCGCGCCGTCGCGTGCCGGGGGGGCCGGCCACGTGCGCCTGGCGGCGCGCCAGTCAGGCCTCCCGCCGTGTCTCCCGACGCGGGCCGGGTATCTTCCGGGCTCCCCGATTCCGTCTTCCACCGGGCCGGTGTCGACGGCCCGGATGAGCCGTTCCCCCCGCCGCCGCTTGCCACCTGAGGCCCAGGACCCTGCCCGTTGCCGGGATTAGTCGCCGATTGCCTAAGCACGACGCTCCTACCTCGCATCCGCCAGCGGGGCCAGGGCGCACTGCGGGCTGCGACCCCGGAAGGTCTTACGACACTGCACCACTCTTCACTCTCCGCAGACGCACCGTCAGGGATCGCATCAGCGATGCCTGGCGTCGTTGCCGAGAGCACAACCGCGTGTTGCGAAATGTTACAAGTCGCATCCAATCAGAGGGCTTCACGAGACAGGGCTACAAATCCGTCAATATTAACCACAAAGTCGTAAGTGTTCGCTTATGTGCAGTCTATCTGACTTCTTTCATTCCCTCTAAGTTCACCTTAAGTTCATTTAAGCGGCGAGCGCCAATCGATTGCGGCCAAGCGCGAGCGGGGGTCGGTCTTCGTAGGCGGCGCTCCGTCAGCTTGCTACCCGGGCAGGCCACCCCTGCACCGCCTGCAACCCGAGCCCGGCGAACGGGCCACCCGCCCTACGGGTAAGGTTCCGCGCAAGCGCACGCTGACGGCACTGCCTTTTTCCTGGTGAATTCCCCGAGAATAAAACCGGGAACCGGAAAAGTGAGATCGTACCTTCCGCTTCGCGCCAGCTAGGCGCAGAATCGTTCGCTCGGGAGCCAGCGCCTATCCAAGCACTTCTTTAGGCGTCTTTCTTGGTTCCGGAAATGGTGTTCTTGGCGGTTGCGCCCGTGCTGGCAATCGCGACATTACTGCACAGGCCCTATGTCCATACCCTGCTAGGGTATGGGGTTCGGTGGCAGCCAATCAGGAAACCGGTAGCCCACACCCCACGTCAGGTGCGGTGAAATGCCCGGATAAAAGGGAAATATCCGACAACATACCGTGACCTGCCCGAGCAGCTCCGTGTTGGCCTCCGAGCGGATCCTGTCGATTTGCGCAATCGGCCGTCCGCTACGTGGCTCAGGACTTTGAGCGGGTGAATAGGCGGCGGATGCGGTTGCCGAAGACGGCGAGGAGGGCCGCTGCCGCCGCGATCGGGATGACGCGCTTCAGGACCGGGCCGCCGAGCAGCTTGATCAGGTTGAGCGAGTCCTCCTGCTGCAACTGCGCTACGGGCTGAGTCGGCGTCCGGGTTGCCGCCGCGGTGCCTGCCGCCGTCTCGGCGGCGGCGTCGCCCGCGGTCGCCGCCGCGTCGGTGCCGGACGCGGGCGCGGCGTCGGCAGCGGCGCTGGAGGCTCCGCTGCTGTCGATCAGGGCCCTTAGGTTCGCGGCGAACTGGTCGATGAGCTTGCCGCTCACCTCAGGCAGCAGGCTGCGGCCGAACTGGGCGGGACGGCCGGTGACGTTGAGCGACGTGTGGATGGACACCTGCGTCTGGCCCGCGTCGTCGCCCGGCTTGAGGCTGGCGTGCACGGTCGCGGAGGCGGTGCCCGCGCCGCGGGTCTCCTTGCCGGAGGCCTCGATGGCGATCGTGTGGCTGGCCGCGTCCTTCTCGGTGAACTTGGCGGTGCCCTTGTAGCTCAGCGACAGCGGGCCCAGCTTAACCTTCACCTGGCCCGCGATCTCGTCTCCCTCAACCGAGGTGACGCTAGCGCCCGGCATGCACGGGGCGATCCGCTCGACGTCAAGCAGGACGTCCCAGGCCTGCTCAGGCGGCACCGGGACGGTGAACGAGTTGTCAAGCTCAATGGCCATTCGACGCTACTTTCTGCCTGGTTCGCGAATAGTTCAGCATTCTATGTGCAGCCCCCTTCCCCGCCCCGAGACGGGTTAACGCTGAGACGGGTTTACGCTCGCGGGGCTGTGGCCGCCCGGATGGGCGGGCCGCAGCCCCGGTGTGCGAGCGGGTCGTGTCAGGACGCCCCCGCCGCGGCGGCAAGCGCCCGCCCGGTCAAGACCCGGGCCAGGTGCCTGCGGTAGTCCGCCGCGGCTCGCAGGTCGCTCGGCGGGCTGGTGCCTTCGTCGGCGTGCGCGGCCGCGTCGGCCAGGCCGGCGGCCGACGCCTCGGCGCCGGACGCCGCTGCCTCCACCGCCTGGGCACGGATCGGCACCGAGCCCATGTTGGTGAGCCCGACCCGCGCCTCCGCCACGTGCCCGTTGGAGCGGCGCGCGACCGCCGCTACCCCGACGATCGCCCACGCCTGGGCGGTGACGTGGAACTTCTCGTAGCGATAACCCCAGCCGTCGAGCTTCGGCACCCGTACCGACGCGAGGATTTCCGCGGGCGCCAGCGTGGTGGTGAGGTAATCGGCGAAGAAGTCCGCCGGCTTGATCGTCCGGGAACCGGATGGCCCCTGGGCGACCAGTTCAGCGTCGAGCGCCGTGACGACGGCGGGCAGGTCCCCGGCGGGGTCGGCGTGCGCCAGCGCACCACCGAACGTGCCGCGGTGCCGGACCGCCGGGTCCGCGATCATGCCCGCGGCCTCGGAGAGCAGGCCGCAGTGCTGCCGTACCAGCGGGTCCCTGGTCAGCTCGTAGAGCGTGGTCAGCGCGCCGATCTCCAGCGCGTCCCCGGCGTCCCTGACGCCGCGCAGTTCCCCGAGGCCGCCGAGATCGACGAGCCGTTCAGGAAAAGCGAGCCGCATCCGGAGCAGCGGCATCAGCGACTGGCCGCCGGCGATCGCCTTGGCGTCGTCGCCGCCGGAGGCCAGCGCCCGCACGGCCTCGTCAACCGAGGAAGGCCGCACGTAGTCGAACTTCGCCGGGATCATCGGGCACCTCCGTTGGCTTCCTGGATGGCGCGCCATATTCGTTCCGGCGTGCACGGCATCTCCACGTCCGTCACGCCCAGCGGACGGAGCGCGTCGACGATCGCGTTCACCACGGCAGGCGTGGACGCGATCGTGCCGGCCTCGCCGACGCCCATGACGCCG
>Ga0335072_10016003_pt1 | contig 10636 bp, 11 predicted proteins | sample Lox_Sample_21_FD_206725 | JGI IMG/M metagenome (GOLD analysis project Ga0335072, IMG submission 206725) | Soil microbial communities from Loxahatchee National Wildlife Refuge, Florida, United States - Lox_Sample_2.1 | ecosystem: Environmental > Terrestrial > Soil > Wetlands | place: USA... | reverse complement strand
CAACGCGTCCGCGCTGGTACCGGCAGCCGACGCACTGCCGGTTCGAGTCGGCGTCGCCGTCATCGGTACGGTCGTCGTGTTCGGCTTGATTATGGTGGCTCGCTCGATGAACCGAAGGCCGCAGCACTAAGCGGCGATAACGGACCGGGCGGCTACCCGGAGGGGAGACTGTGAGCCGCATCGGCGAGTCACTGCGAACGCGGCGGCGATTGCTGATCGCGGTCACGGCGGCCACCCTCGGCGTCATCTGCGGCTACGACTTGTCCAACATCGCCGGTGCTCTGCTGTTCATCAGCAACGATTTCAACCTGACCGTCCGCAAGCAGGAGCTGCTCACCACGATGGTGGTGATCGGGGAGATTTGCGGAGCGCTTGGCGGCGGGGTGCTGGCCAACGCGATCGGACGTAAACGATCGATGATGCTGGTGGCGGGCGGCTATGCGGTGTTTTCTCTGCTGGGCGCGGCCGCCGACTCGATGCCGTGGCTGATGGCGGCTCGAATGCTGTTGGGCATGATGATTGGGCTGTCCGCAGCGGTGACACCGGTATTCATCGCGGAATCGGCGCCGGCGCGACTGCGGGGTTCGTTGCTGGTCCTCTACCAGGTGGCGACGATTCTGGGCATCATCGGAGGCTACCTCTCCGCTTTTGCGCTGGCAGATTCCGGTAGCTGGCGGTGGATGCTCGGGCTGGCGTCAGTCCCGGCGCTGCTGGTCCTTCCACTTTTAGCGACCATGCCCGACACCGCCCGGTGGTACCTGTTCAAGAACCGGGTTGACGACGCACGACGGGCGCTGCTCCGGGTCGAACCAAATCGCGACGTCGAGCAGGAGCTCACCGAGATCGCCGAAGCGATGCGCGAAGAACGGGGCGGGTCGTTCATCGAGATGCTGCGCTTGCCGTACCTGCGCGCCACCGCGTTCGTCGTCGGACTCGGCTTCTTCGCCGAACTGAGCGGCATCAACGGAATCATCTACTACAGCCCGCTGCTGTTCCAGGCCATGGGATTCGAGGGCAATTTCTCGCTGCTCGTGCTGCCGGCGCTCGTACAGCTGGCATCGCTGACCGCTGTCCTGGCCTCACTGGTTTTGGTCGACCGGGTGGGACGGCGGCCAATTCTGTTGTGCGGCATTGCCGCAATGATTCTGGGCGACGCGGTGCTGATCGCCGTGTTCGCCGCGAAGTCCAGCGCAGTCTCCGGTTTCGGCTATGCCGGTCTGCTGCTGTTTACCATGGGCTTCACCTTCGGTTTCGGCGCGCTGGTCTGGGTTTACGCCGGGGAGAGCTTCCCGGCCCACCTGCGATCATTGGGCTCGAGTGCGATGCTGACCGCGAACCTGACAGCCAACGCGCTGATCGAGTCCGTCTTTCTGACGATGCTGAACACACTCGGCGGCGCCGGGATGTTCGGCGTCTTCGCGCTGTTGGCGACGGTGGGATTCGTGCTGGTGTACCGGTTCGCTCCGGAAACCAAGGGGCGACAGCTTGAGGACATCCGCCACTTCTGGGAAAACAACGGCCGCTGGCCCGACGAAACCCCCAGTACGGCAACGGATGTGCAGGCATGCCGCTGATCGCCGCGGGCATCGTCGTACTCGAGCAGGGTGTCTGCCGGCCCGGCTGGATCCACACCTCGGGCACCCAGATCGTCGGCTGCGGCGCGGGTGCGGCACCGCACTCCCCCGACGTCGACCTGACCGACGAGGTGGTGGTCCCCGGCTTCGTCGACATCCACGTGCACGGCGGCGGCGGCGCGACCTACACCGACGGCGACGAATCAGACATCTTGCGGGCAGCCAGCTTTCACCGTGAGCACGGCACCACCACCACGCTGGCCAGCCTGGTCACCGCGTCGCCGGCCGACCTGCTCGCGGCGGTCCGCACCCTGGCCGAATCGACCCGCGCGGGCGACGTCGCCGGTATCCACCTGGAGGGCCCGTGGCTGAGCCGGGCACACTGCGGGGCCCACGACCATTCCCAGTTGCGCGATCCGGCACCGGCGGAGGTCGACGCCCTGCTGGCCGCGGGTGACGGCGCGATCCGGATGGTGACCCTGGCGCCCGAACGTCCAGGCAGCGACGATGCGATTACCCGACTAGTGGACGCCGGAGTCGTTGTCGCCGTTGGCCATACCGACGCCACCTACGAGCAGACCCATCACACGCTCGGACTCGGCGCGACGGTCGGCACGCATCTGTTCAACGCGATGCGGCCGCTGCATCACCGCGAGCCCGGGCCGGCGCTGGCCTTGTTGGAGGATGCCCGGGTTACCGTCGAGTTGATCGCCGACGGCGTCCACGTGCACCCCGCGGTGCTGCGTGCGGTGATCGAGGCGGCCGGACCCGACCGGGTCGCGTTGGTCACCGACGCCACCGCCGCGGCCGGACTGGGCGATGGCGAATTTCGGCTCGGTGCAATGCATGTCGACGTCATCGACCGGGTCGCACGGGTGCGAGGGACGTCGACGATCGCGGGCAGCACCGCGACCATGGATCAACTTTTCCGCTTCGCCGCAGGCACCGGCTCCGACCCGGACGCCGCGCTGGCCGCCGCGGTACAGATGACGTCGACGACGCCGGCCCGCGCGCTCGGGCTGGGTGGGGTTGGCAGCCTGCGCGTCGGCGCTGACGCCAATCTCGTTGTGTTGAATCGAGATTTACTCGTCAGCGCCGTCATGGCGCACGGTGACTGGATAACCCAGCCTTAGCCGGTCGGCGTCCACGCCGAGATCCTCGGGATCCAGCGCGGAACGTTCGCGCGGTAGTCGACATACGAGCTGCCGTAGCGCTCGACGAGATGCGGCTCCTCCCAGAACCGGATGAGGCTGGCAATGCCCGCCAAGAAGATCGCAAACCATAGCAGCAGCCAACCCGACGCGAATACCGCCGCCTCGCCGAGCAGGAGGCAGAGCACGCCGGTGATCATCGGGTTACGCACGTGCCGATACGGTCCCCGCACGACGAGGTGGACCGGCTCGCCCATCGTCTTGCCCACCCCGAGCGTTCCCTTGCCTACTCGGTCGAAGAGCAGCACCGACCAGATCATCAGGGCCAGCCCCATGGCGATCAGCGCGGCGCCGACCACCACCAATCCGGCGGCCAGCGGCGAACCGAGATTTGGCATCCGCAAGTGCCAGTTCAGGATCGACGCCGGAATGACGAGCGCCATCACCACCGGAGCGACCAGAATCGACAGCAGATGCCGCCACCACAGTTGACGCTCTCGCGTGTCCGCCGCCATCTCGATACTCCTTTCTTCCCCATATTGGTTGATCGGAAACGGCGACACATTTGCTACCGTCGAACGGGTCAGCTACTGACACCGGACGAGGGGCACCGTACCCGGCCAGCGACAAGACGGCGCTGGAGAGGTGTGCGATGGCCTGGCTGATATTGGTGGCATCAGGGGTCCTGGAGGCGGTCTGGGCGACCGCACTGAAACACTCCGATGGCTTTTCCCGTCTGATTCCCTCGCTGATTTTCGTTGTCTCGCTGCTGTTCTCGATGGCCGGTCTGGCGTTCGCGATGCGCAGCCTGCCGACCGGGACCAGCTACGCGGTCTGGGTCGGCATCGGCGCGGTGCTCACTGTCGGTTACGCGATGCTGACCGGCGACGAAACGGCGTCGCCGGTCAGGGTGGTGCTTATCGCCGGTGTGATCGGCTGCATCGCGGGATTGAAAGTGGTCGGCTAGTCGGCTTCCTCGTCGGCCCGACCGAACAGGAGCGGATAGGCGATACCGGCGATCGCCCCGCCGATCAGCGGCGCAAGCCAGAACACCCACAGCTGTTGCGGAGCACCGTCGCCGTTGAAGAACGCGACGGCGGTGGACCGGGCGGGGTTGACCGACGTGTTGGAGACCGGAATCGCGACCAGGTGGATGATCGTCAGCGTCAGCCCAATGGCCAAGCCGGCGAAGCCCTTCGGCGCCCGCGCATCGGTCGAGCCGAGAATGACGAACAGGAAGATGGCCGTCAGCACGATCTCGGCGAGGATCACCGCACCCATCGAGTAACCGGTGGGTGAGTGCACGCCGTAGCCGTTGGCTGCCATGTGGCCGGTCGCGATGAACCCGGGCTTGCCGAAGGCAATGTAGTACACCACCAGAGCTCCGAGCAGACCGCCGATCACCTGGACGATCCAGTAGGCCGGCACCACTTTCCATTCCACGCGGCGAGCCAGTGCCGCGCCCAGCGTGACCGCCGGGTTGAAATGCCCGCCGGAGATGGTCCCGAAGGCGTACACACCGGTCAGCACGGTCAGGCCGAAAGCGAGCGCGACACCGAGATAGCCGATACCCAACGAAAACAGATCGGACTGGGCCTTCAACGAAAAGACCGCGGCCCCAACGCCACCGAGCACCAGCCAAAAAGTGCCGAGCGTCTCCGCCGCCAGCTTGTGGTACAAGTTTGGTGCCGACATCGTCTACCCGCCTTTGCGTAGAGCAATAATTAGTGCCCTGAGAATGACACGCCCGACGACGAATGCGCCCTGCCGTGGCCGAATTGTGTCGGTAAATTCACCATCGCGATGTCGAGTCGGCCGAAGCCCCAGGGGTACAGGCGCTTTGAGCGACGGCTAATCTTTCTTTCTTCTGACCAGCCGGGAAAGACCCAGTGCGCCAATGGCGCCCACTGCCGCAGCAGTCAACGCATCGCGCGCCTTGAGACCTTCGTTGATATGCACCCTGGGGGTGATGACCGCGGCCGCAGGCGGTTCCACCGGCGGCTCGGCCGCATTCTCCGACGAGGTTGCCGCCCATGCGGTGGCCAACAGCAGCAGTCGCGCGGTGACGTAGGCAAACACCATCAAGCCGACCACCGGTCCGAAAGTGGCACCGGCCGGACTGCGGAGCACCGACTTCAGGTAGATCGAGCCGACCAGCTTGAACAGCTCAAAGCCGATCGCCGCCAGGAACGCGGCCCGAATCGAGCTTTTGACGTTGACCGGTTCCCTTGGCAGCCGGGCGATCAACCAGCTGAACACCAACCAGGACAGCAGCACTGACATCAGCGTCGAGACACCGCGCAGGATCGCGTCAAGCGCCGGCGCATTGTGAATCCCCAACCAGCCCAACAGCCTGCCCATCGGCGTCGCGTCGGCGAGTGCACTCAGCGCAAGGGTGGCGAGGATAGCCACGAACGACGACACGATCGCACCGAGGTCGGAGAACTTGGTGCGGATGTAGCCTCGCGAACCCTCGCCTTGTCTCCACATTTCGCTCAGCGCCACCCGCAGATTGCCAATCCAGTTGAGGCCGACCCATGCCGCGACGCCCAGACCGATGAGGCCGACCGATGCCCGCGCGGCGATCGCCGAGTTCATCAGATCAAGCAGTTGCTGCCCGAGAGCACCGGGCACCGCGGACCTGACTTTGTTGTCGATACTGTTGAGTACGTCGGGGCGGCGCGACAGCAGGAATCCCACAACGCTGAAACCGACCATCAGCAAAGGGAATAACGCGAAGATCGTGTAGTAGGTAAGGCCGGCTGCGAAGAAGTTGCCCTTCGATTCGTCGTACCAGTCGTTCGCGCGCATCGCGTGATCGAACCATCCGAACCGCGCCCGCAGCCGATCCAAGATCCCTGGCTTGCCCGGTTCGCTCATGACACTGGCGGCTAAGGACGTCTCGGCAGGAAACCGAGCCGGTCATAGACCCGGTCGACCGTCTTGGCGGCCACGTCGTCGGCACGCGCCGCCCCGGCGGCCAGCAAATCCTCCAATTCCTTTGGATCCGCTAGCAATTCGTCGACCCGGGTCTTGATCGGGGTCACGAATTCCACCACGGCCTCCGCGGTGTCCTTCTTCAGGTCGCCGTAACCGCGCCCCTCGTAACCTGTGACCAGGGCATCGATGTCGACACCGCTCACCGCGGACTGAATCGTCAACAGGTTCGACACCCCGGGCTTGGCGTCCAGGTCGTAACGGATCTCCCGTTCGCTGTCGGTCACGGCCGAGCGAATCTTCTTGGCGGACACGGCGGGAGCGTCCAGCAGATTGATCAACCCGGCATCGGTGGCCGCCGACTTGCTCATCTTCGACGACGGGTCTTGCAGGTCGTAGATCTTCGCGGTGGCCTTGGGAATCAGCAGTTCGGGAACCACGAAGGTATCCGGGAACCGGCCGTTGAACCGCTGCGCGACATCGCGGGCCAGCTCCAGATGCTGACGCTGGTCCTCACCGACGGGCACCAGTTCGGCGTCGTAGGCCAGCACGTCGGCGGCCTGCAGCACCGGATAGGTGAACAGGCCGACAGTGGTTGCGTCGCTGCCCTGTCGCGTGGACTTGTCCTTGAATTGCGTCATCCGCGACGCCTGGCCGAAGCCGGTGAAACAGCCCAGCACCCACGCCAGTTGAGTGTGTGCGGGAACGTGGCTCTGCACGAAGATGGTGCTGCGGACCGGGTCGACACCGAGGGCCAGGTACTGAGCTGCGGTCACCAGGGTGCGGCGGCGCAACACATCGGGGTCCTGCGGGATCGTGATCGCGTGCAGGTCCACGACGCAGAAGAACGCGTCGTGGTCGTCTTGCAGCTGGGCCCATTGGGTCACGGCGCCCAGCGCGTTTCCGAGGTGCATTGAGTCGGAGGTCGGCTGCACGCCGGAGAAGACCCGGGATCCGGTAGCGATGGTCATGATGACCCGATCTTTTCACGCCAAGACCGCGCCGCAGCGACGGCCGTCATCAAACCGGCGGGATGCCGGAGTACATCAGCCCGCCCGGGTCGTACTGCTGACGAACGGCGTTGAGCCTCGCCAGGTTCCCGCCGAAATACCGTGCGGCCGTGCCACCGGGTTCGACATAGTTGACGTAGCCGCCGACGGAATTGGTCCCCATCGCCTGATGCGCCGCCGCCAGCCAGGTGTCCCCGACGTCAGCCGTGGTCCCTGGCGAAAACTCCGAGTACCACTGGATGGACGCCGCCTGCTGTCGCCACGGGAACGCAGTGTCCCCCGGACCGAGGTCAGTGACCGCTCCAGACAGCGACTCGATCACCGCCGCCGCGGGGCCCGCATTGGCGGGCCACGCCGTTGTCGCGGCAACGATGGCTTGCGCCGCGGATGGCGTCATCTCCCCGACGATGTCGGAGCCCGCAACGAAAACGCGCGGATGCCATGCCTGGTCGCCGCCTTCGAAGTACTGGACGAAGTCCAACCGGCCCAGGGTTTGGCTGCTGTTGCTGGTGGCCGGGACCCCGATAGCGGCGATGATGTCGGCCGCTCGGTCGGGCCCGTCGCCTGGGGGCGTCGCCATCGTCACGCTGCAGCCCGGCGAAGCCTGGCCCGCCGTGACATTGACCATGGCCCAGATTGTCCGGTCCGCGGCGCTCAGCCACTGATTCCAGCCGAGGATGACTTGCGCTGCCGAACCCGCAGGGAATACCAGGGTGACGACATCACGGTCCGTGGTTGGGAATGTGCGCAACGTAAACGACGTAACCAGGCCGAGATTGCCGCCTCCGCCGCCCCGCAACGCCCAATACAGATCGGCATTCTCGTCCGGCGTCGCGGTGATGGTCTGGCCGCTCGGCAAGACGACCGACGCTGACACCAGCGCGTCGCACGTCAGCCCCCACTGCCTGGCGTCTGATCCCAATCCGCCCCCGAGAGCCAAACCGGCGATTCCGACGGTCGGGCAGCTGCCGCTCGGGATCAGTCGTCCCTGCGCGGCCAGTGCCGTCTGCACCGAATCCAGGTTTGCCGCGGCCGGAATCGTCACAAGACCGCTGTTGCCGTCGTAGCTGACCCCACCCGGCAGCTGACGCATGTCGATGACCATGACGCCGTTTCCGGCGGAAGCCCCGATGTAGGAATGCCCGCCGCTGCGCGCGGCAACTTTGACACCGTTGTTCGCAGCGAACGCGACAGCCTGCTGTACGTCGCCGACGGATTGCACCGCGACGACGGCCACCGGTGTCGAGTTGTCGTAGCGGGAGTTGAAGATGGCCTTCGCCCCGGCGTAGTCATCGCTTGTCGGCAGCACGACTTGGCCCTGGATGCTGCCGGCGAGAGCACCCCAGTCCGGTGACCCCGGTGACGACGGCTGCCCGGGCGCTTGCCCGCACGACCCGAGCAGCATCCCGGCTACCGTCCCAACCCCGGCACGCAAAAAGGCCTGACGCGAGATGTCGGCCGTCATGGCCGGATCGTAAGCCTGAATGCCGCGAAACGCGGTAGCTTGCCGCGACAGCGGACACCGGCGCTCCTTGCGGTACCGGCGGTATCACCTTAGTCTCGCCCCCATGAACAACCGCGCACCGATTCACCTCGGATCCGGCGAACCGGTGGTGCTGCTGCATCCGTTCCTGATCTCGCAGCTGGTCTGGGAGACCGTCGCCCAACAGCTGGCCGACACCGGGCGCTACGAGGTGTTCGCCCCGACCATGGCCGGCCACCACGGCGGGCCGCGCTCCGGCACCTGGTTCATGAGCTCATCGGTGCTGGCCGATCACGTCGAACGGCAGCTGGACGAGCTGGGCTGGGACACCGCGCACATCGTCGGGAACTCACTGGGCGGATGGGTGGCCTTCGAACTGGAACGCCGCGGGCGGGCGCGCACGGTCACCGGGATCGCGCCGGCCGGCGGGTGGACCCGGTGGAGCCCGGCCAAGTTCGAGGTGATCGCGAAGTTCGTCTCGGGGATGCCGTTCTGGGCGCTGGCCCGCTGGGTGGGCCCGCGCGCCTTGCGGCTCCCCCTCAGCCGGCGGCTGGCCACGCTGCCGGTCAGCGGCACTCCGGACGGGGTGAGCGATCGTGAACTCGAGGCCATCGTCGACGACGTGGCGCACTGCCCCGCCTACTTCCAGCTGCTGGTCAAATCGCTGCTGCTGCCCGGATTGCTGGAGTTGGCGCAGACCGCCGTCCCCGCGCACCTGGTGCTCTGCGAGAAGGACCGGGTATTCCCGCCGCCGCGGTCACACCGCTACTTCCGGGCCCAGCTGCCCGCCGGGACGCGGGTCACCGAACTCGACAATGTCGGGCACATCCCGATGTTCGAGGCGCCGCAACGAGTCACCGATGTCATCACCGGCTTCCTCGAGGAGCACATCCCCCCGATCCGCGTCGTCGAACCGGGGGCCTAACCCAGCGCCCTGACAAGGCCTCGGTCGGCCCACCGCGACAGCGCCCCAAGCCATTCCGACCGGTCGGCCGAGTCGCCGGCCCAGGCGATGTAGCCGTCGACCCGGCGCTCGTCATGCACTACTTCAACAGCAAGGCAGAGCTTTTCGCCGCAGCCTCCCGACTCGAGGTGTCGTTTCCCGACCTGTCCGGGGTGCCACCCGACCGTGTCGCCGACGTACTGCTGCCGATGTTCATCGCCGCCTGGGGCCCACGCGGGCCGCTCCTCCCGTTACTGCGCGCAGCCGCGACGAATCCCGTTGCCGCAGAAGCGCTGCTCAAGGTTTTCACCGCTGGCCGGCATGGACGACGCCCGCCTTATCGAATGGCTACGGCCGGTGCTCGCCCACTACCTGGCAGACCCCGCGCCCTGACGCTGCTCGAGGATCGCCAGCGTCCGCTCTGCCCATCGAATGTTCTCTTCTTCGAACGAAATTCCGCGCATCAACGTCAGGTACGGCCCCACTCGCTTTGCGTGGGCGAGGTGTTCCTCTTCGTCGCGGCCGTCGAGCATGCGGGCTCGCATCCGTTCGTAACGCTGCAGTTTGGCGGTGGCCCATTGCAGCCGTTCCACCATGAAGTCGCGGACGGCCTGCGCGTTACCGGCATCGACGGCCAGCAGTTGAACCGCGAGCTCGTCGCGGATCACCCCGGGCTTCGGCGCCCGGGAGGTGAATTGCCGGATCGCTTCGTAGCCCGCATCGGTCAGCGAAAACATCCGCTTGTTCGGCCGGCGTTCCTGCTGGACGACCCGAGCCTGGATCAGACCCTGCTCGGCCAATCGTTCGAGTTCGCGATACAGCTGCTGCGGCGTGGCCATCCAGAAGTTCGCAACCGAGGCGTCGAAGCTCTTGGCCAGGTCGTATCCGGACGACTCGCCGTCGAGCAGGGTGGCCAACACGGCGTCACGCAGCGACATCCGCCCATCGTACAACGGGTTATTAGTCAAAAAAGTGATTATTAACGTCTAGACATACGGCACGCCGCCCGATAGCCTCAAGCACACCTACTCAACAAATTGACTATGCGAGGTGTTTCGTGGGTTCTCAGCATCCGTTCCGTACCGCGATAGAGCAGAACGACGAGGCGGCCATCGCGGCGTTGTTGGCCGACGGCGTGGTGTTCACCAGCCCCGTCGCGTTCAAGCCCTACGTCGGCAAGCCGATCACCGCCGCGATCCTGCGAGGTGTGGCGCGGGTCTTCGAAGACTTCCGCTACGTGCGTGAGATCCACGACAGCAACGGCCGCGACCATGCGTTCGTGTTCGAGACGACGGTGTCGGGCAAGAAGATCAGCGGTTGCGATTTCTTGCATTTCAACGACGACGGCCTGATCGACGAGTTCACGGTCATGGTCCGGCCGCTGTCGGGTGCGACCGCGTTGTCGGAGGCAATGGGTGCCCAGTTCGAGCGCATCCAGCACGAGGCGGTTGAATTGGCTGATCAGTTCACCAACGCGTAGGGATAGGCGAGCATGCAGATCGGATTGGGCATCAATTACGCAGGCGGTTTCAAGGAAG
>Ga0335072_10016002_pt1 | contig 10637 bp, 5 predicted proteins | sample Lox_Sample_21_FD_206725 | JGI IMG/M metagenome (GOLD analysis project Ga0335072, IMG submission 206725) | Soil microbial communities from Loxahatchee National Wildlife Refuge, Florida, United States - Lox_Sample_2.1 | ecosystem: Environmental > Terrestrial > Soil > Wetlands | place: USA: Florida... | reverse complement strand
GGACGAGGGCCGCGAGCAGCAGCTGCCGAGGCTTATCCACGGCGAGCAGGCGGCGGTGCAGGAGGTCGCCTCAGAGGCCAAGGAGACCAAGCCGCCGCGCCGCTACACCGAGGGATCGCTGCTGGCCGCGATGGAGACCGCGGGCAAGCTGGTCGACGAGGAAGAGCTGCGCGAGGCAATGAAGGACTCGGGCATCGGCACCCCCGCGACGCGGGCGGCGATCATCGAGCGGCTGCTCCAGGTCGGCTACATCGAGCGCGACGGGCGGGCGCTGGTGGTCACCGAGAAGGGCCTCAACGTGATTCGCCTGCTCGGCGAGCACGCGCTGACCTCGCCCGGGCTGACCGGAGAGTGGGAGCACCGCCTGTCCAAGATCGAGACCGGCGAGGACTCGCGCGAAGCGTTCATGGGCGACATCGTCAAGTTCGCCAGCGACACCGTCGGCGAGCTCGACACCAAGCTCAAGGACGTGCGGATCCCGCGGGCCAATCTCGGCCCCTGCCCCGTGTGCGGTCGCGACATCGTCGAGAACCGCAAGGGCTACTCGTGCTGGTCCCGTGAGGACCCGGGCTGTGGTTTCGTGATCTGGAAGTCCAAGGCCGGCAAACAGCTGCCCGTCTCGGTCGCGCGCGAGCTGATCAAGACCGGTCGCACGGAGAAGGCCGTGACCGGCTTCAAGGGACGCTCCGGCAAGAGCTTCCGCGCGCGCCTGGCATTGCAGCAGTCGGACGAGGGCAAGTGGCGCGTCGAGTTCGACGAGCCCTGGGCCAAGGAGGGCGCCAAGCCGCCCGAGGCTCCCGAGGGCGAGGAGCCCCAGGAGCAGACCGGCGAGGAGCAGCCAGAAGCGGCGTAGGGTCGTCGCGCCTGGGGCCCACGGCGGTCACGTCGGGGGCGAGCGGCACCATAGGTCGGGATGCCGCTCAAGCTAGTCCTGGGTCCCGCCAACTCCGCCAAGGCCGGTGAGGTGCTCGGCGCCTACGCGCAGGCCTCGCAGCGAGGCGCGCTGCTGGTTGTGCCGACTGCGCCCGACGCGGCGCACTATGCCCGCGAGCAAGCCGCTGCCGGGGCGGTGCTCGGATCGGTGCTCACGTTCGGGGGCCTGGCGAGCGAGATCGCGCGGCGGGCTGGGTATGGCGGACGACGGCTCTCGGCGCTACAGCGCGATCGTGTGGTCCGCCGGGCGCTCGGACCGCTGAGATTCCGGGCGCTGGAGCGCGCCGCCCAGTCGCCCGGCTTCGCGACCGCGGCCGGCAACCTGATCGGCGAGCTGCAGCGCACGCTGATCACGCCGCAGCGGTTCGCCGCCGCGATGCGAACGTGGGCAGCCGAGGACGAGCGGCGCGGCGCGTACGCCGAGGACGTCGCGTCGATCTATCTGGCGTATGCCCGCGAGCTCGACGCCACCGGGCGTGTGGACGCCGAGTTGTATGCGTGGCGTGCGCTCGACGCGTTGCGGCTGGCGCCGGGGGCGTGGGGGGAGGACCCCGTTTTCTTCTACGGGTTCGACGACCTGCACGGGCTCGAGCGCGACGCAGTCGAGACGCTCTCGCGCGTGGCCGGGGTGCCGGTGACCGTGTCGCTGACCTACGAGGCCGGGCGCGCGGCGCTCGGAGCGCGGGCCGAGGTGGTGGAGGAGCTGCGGCCGCTGGCGTCGGAGGTGCTCGAGCTGCCGGCGCTGGACGAGCACTACGACGACGCGTCGAGGGCCGCGCTTCACTATCTCGAGCGCAATCTGTTCGAGCCGGAGCCCTCCGCGGACCGCCTCGATCCGGGGCGCGCGGTGAGGTTGTTGGAGGCCGGCGGCGAGCGCGCCGAGGCTGAGCTCGTGGCGGCCGAGGTGCTCGAGCTGCTGCGAGCGGGGATCCCCGGCGACGAGATCGCTGTCGTCTATCGCTCTCCGGCGACCGCGGCGTCCGCGATCGAGCGCGTGTTCGAGCAATACGGGATCGCGATCGCCGTCGACCGCCACGTGCCGTTCGGCCACACCGCCCTGGGACGCGGCCTGCTGGCGCTGGCGCGCTGCGCGCTTTTGGGCGACCGGGCGCGGGCGGAGGACCTCCTGGACTACCTGCGGTCGCCCGGGTTGCTCGAGCGGCCCGAGATCGCCGACGGGCTCGAGGCCGAGCTGCGCCGCCAGGGGCTTCGCAGCGCCGCGCAGGCGCGCGAGCGGCTGGGCTGGACGTTGGGCGAAATCGATGCGCTGGCGGAGGCTGATGACCAGGCGGCGGAGCTCGTTCGCCAGGCCCGCCGGCTGTTCGCCGCGCCCCACCGCGGGCGCGCCCCGCTCGTCGATCAAGCCGAGGAGCTCGACGCGCACGCGCTGGCGACGATGCTCAAGGCCGTGTCGGAGCTAGACGAGCTCGACGAGCGGCCGCCGGGTGGTGAGCTGATCGAGCTGCTCGAAGAGCTGACCGTGCCCGACCGCAGGCCCGCCCGCCGCGGCGCCGTGCTGGTCTCCGATCCGCTTGCGATTCGCGCAAGGCGGTTTACGGCGGTGTTCGTGTGCGGCCTGCAGGAGGGCGCGTTCCCGCTCGCGACCGCGCCCGAGCCGTTTCTGTCAGACGAGCGGCGGCGGGAGCTGGCCGCGTGCAGCGGCCTGCGGCTTGCGCCCGCAGACGATGCGCTGGCGCGCGAGCGCTACCTGTTCTACGCGTGCATCTCACGCGCCACTCGCGAGGTGGTGCTGAGCTATCGAAGCTCCGACGAGGAGGGCAACCTGGCGCTGGCGTCGCCGTTCATCGCCGACGTCGCCGAGCTGCTCGACCCCGACTGGCCCGATCGCCGGCGCCGGCGGATGCTCGCCGACGTGGTGTGGCCCCCCAACCAGGCGCCGACAGCGCGTGAGCTCGCACGCACGGAGGCCGCCGCGACCGCCCCGATCAGCGGCGACGTTCCGTCGCCGGTGCGCTCGCTCTCCGACAGCGCGCTTCGACACGTCCGCCACAGCGAGATCCTGTCGGGCGGGGCGCTCGAGACCTACGGCGACTGTCCGGTCAAATGGCTTGTCGAGCGCGAGCTGCAGCCGGCCCGGTTCGAGCCCGACCCGGATCCGATCGTGCGGGGCAGCTACATGCACGAGGCGCTGGAGGAGGTGATCCAGCGGCTCGGGACGGCGGTCACGCCGCAGACGCTGCCCGACGCGCTCGGACATCTCGAGGACGTGCTCGAGGAGTCCACGCCGCCGATCGCGGCCGGCCGCTCGGAGGGAGTGCGCGCGGCGGCGCTGCGTGCGATCGAAGCGGACCTCCGCCGCTACCTCCGCCACGAGGCGGGCGACGCCTCCGCGTGGGAGCCGCGCGCGGTGGAGCTTCGGTTCGGGTTTGAGGGAGACGAGGACTCGCTGCCGGCGCTGGAGCTGGGGCAGCGGCCGGGAACGGTCCGGGTGCGGGGGGCGATCGACCGCGTCGACGTCGACCCCGGCGGCAACCGCGCGATCGTCCGCGACTACAAGAGCGGCTCGGCGCGGCCCGACTACCAGGGCGCGCGCTGGCAATCCGAGCGCCGGCTGCAGGTCGCCCTGTACATGCTCGCGGTCCGCGACCTGCTCGGGCTCGAGCCCGTCGCCGGCCTGTACCAGCCGCTCACCGGCAACGACCTGCGCGCTCGCGGCGTGTTCCTCGGCGATGCCGACGTCGGCAGCCGGCTGTTCGCCAACGACGCGCGCGACGAGGACCAGCTGCGCGAAGTGCTCGAGGATGCGACGGCGCGAGCGATCGCGCTGGCCTCGAGGCTGCGGGCAGGAGAGCTGACCCCGTGTCCGCCGAACTGTTCGCGCGATGGGTGCCGCTACCCCGGGATCTGCCGCAGCCAATGATCGCCTGTGATGAGTCGGTGGCCGACGGCGCGCCGAAGTGGACCGGAGAGCAGCGCTACGCGATCGAGCGCCGCGAGGGCGACCTCTTGCTCGACGCCGCCGCGGGCAGCGGCAAGACGTCGGTCCTGGTCGAGCGCTTCGTGCGCTCCGTGCTCGAGGACGGAATCGCGGTGGAGGCGATCCTCACGATCACGTTCACCGAGAAGGCGGCGGCCGAGATGCGCGATCGCATTCGCGCCCGCCTGCGTGCGCTCGGCGCCCACGATGCTGCGCGGGCCACCGAAGCCGCGTTCATCTCAACCATCCACGGGTTCTGCGCGAGGGTGTTGCGGGCACACGCGCTCGCGGCGGGGCTCGATCCGCTGTTCGTCGTGCTCGACGAGCCCGAGGCGGCGCGGATCGGCGACGCCGCGTTCGACGAGGCGCTGGAGGACCTGGCCCGCAACGACCCCGGCGGCGTCGACCTGATCGCGGCGTACACGCCGGCTGCGCTGCGAACCGGAATCCAGTCGTTGCACGACGAACTGCGCTCGCGTGGCCAGGTCCTGCCGTCGTTGCCGCCGCTGCCGCCGCTCCAACAGGGCGAGATCACGACGGCGCGCGAGGCGCTGGCGGCCGCCGCGGCCGAGCTGCTCGGTGAGCTGGCCGGCATCGACGATCCGGGCGTCAGGGTCATGGAGGCGATGGAGCGGATCGGCCGCTGCATCGAGGCGCTTGAGGACGAGGGCGACGAGGTGCCTTGGCCTGGGGAGCTCTACGGCTGGAGCCTCCCCGGCGGCAACGGCGCCGCGCTGAGCACGCCGGCATGCGCCACCTACAGCGAGGCGCTCGCCCGCCTGCGAGCCGCTTACGAGCATCACTGGGCGCAGGCGGTTCACGGGCTGCTGGGGCGGCTGCTGCGCGGCTACGGCGAACGCTACGCGTGGCGCAAGCGCGAGAGCTCGGGCGTCGACTTCGAGGATCTCGAGCTGCTGACGCGGGAACTGCTGCGATCGGACTCCGAGCTTCGCGAGCGCTACCGCGACCGCTTCGAGCAGATCATGGTCGACGAGCTCCAGGACACCAACGCTGTGCAGCTCGAGCTGATCGAGCTGATCGCCCGCGGCAACCTGTTCACGGTCGGCGACGCCCAGCAGTCGATCTACGCCTTCCGCCACGCCGACGTCGAGCTGTTCGAGCGCCGTGGCGAGGAGCTCGCGGAGGTGGGGGCGAGGGCGACGCTGCAGACCAACTTCCGATCCCGCGCCGAGATCCTCCGCGTGCTCAACGCGACGTTCGAGCCACTGCTCGGCTCGCACTTCAGGCCGCTCGTGCCGGGCAGGCAGGATTCGCCCGCGCTCGATCCACGCGTCGAGGCGCTGATCGTCGACAAGGGCGCGGACTGGAACCCCGACGGGCTGGGAGCGCCATGGCGGCTGGCAGAGGCGCGGGCGCTGTCGGCAAGGGTCGCCGAGCTGCTCGCCGACGGCGCCGCCGCGCGCGACGTCGTGCTGCTGACCCGGGCGACGACCGACCTGCGCGTGTATGAGCGCGCGCTCGAGGCACGAGGGGTGCCGACGTACGTGATCGGCGGGCGCGGCTACTGGGCGCATCCGCAGGTCGTCGACCTGGTCGCCTACCTGCGGGCGCTCGCCAACCCGCGCGACGAGGAGGCTCTGCTCACGGTGCTAGCCTCGCCACTGGTCGGCGTCTCGGTCGACGCGCTGGTCGTGGTTGCGGCGGCGGGCAGGGCCGGGGACCGCGATCCCTGGTGGGTGATCCGCGAGCCCGAGGGGCGGTTCGACGAGCTGCGCGCCGACGACCTGTCGAAGCTCACCGCGTTCGCCGAGTGGTTCGCCGGAGAGCGGGCCGCCGCTGCTCGCAGCGGGATCGAGCAGAGCATCGAGCGGGTCGTGAGCCTCACCGGCTATGACCTGGCGGTGCTGGCGATGCCGGGCGGCCAGCGTCGCCTTGCCAACGTCCGCAAGCTGATGCGCCTCGCGCGCGAGCACGAAGCGGCTGACGGCAGCGAGCTGCGGGGGTTTCTCGAGGTCGTCGAGCGGCGGTCCGGCGAAGGCGGTCCGTCCGGCTCGCGGGAGAGCGAGGCGCCGGTCGAGGGCGAGGCGCTCGACGCGGTCCGGCTGATGACGATCCATCGCGCCAAGGGGCTCGAGTTCGACATCGTCTGTGTCGCCGACCTCGGACGCGGCCCGCGCTGGCGCGCGGAGCTGATGCGCGTCGGGCGCGACGGGCGCTTCGGTCTGCGCCTGGCCCAGCCCGGGACCGCGAGACGCGAGTCGGCGCTGTACTACAAGGCGCTGGGCGACGAGCAGCAGCAGGCCGAGGCGCGCGAGGAGCGTCGCCTGTTCTACGTGGCGATGACGCGGGCGAAGGAGCGGCTGATCGTCAGCGGCGCGGCGAAGCTGGACTCGTGGCAGTCGTCGGGGGGTCCGATCGCCTGGCTCGGGCCGGCGCTGCTGGGCGACATCGAAGCGGCGGTCGAGCAGGGGTCCGGCGAGACCGAGCTCGGCGTGCGCTTCGAGTTCTTGCGCGAGGACGATCGAGCGACGCAGTTTGTACGGCCATATGCCGCACAAAGCGCATCGGTCGAATCCGGGGAGCTGCTGCCGGCGCCCGAGCCGCCGCCCCCCGCCGAACCAGCGCCGCCCGTCGCGGCGCTGAGCTACTCGTCGCTGGGCGAGTACAAGCGCTGTGGCTACCGGTTCTACGTCGAGCGGGTGCTGGGGCTGCCGCAGGTCGATCGCCCCGATGGTCCCCGCGAAGCCGTCGCGGGGCTCGCCCCGACCGACCGCGGTGTCCTCGTCCACGACCTGCTGGAGCGGCTGGACTTCCGGCGTCCGGTCAAACCGACGGCGGCGATGATTTCGGCGGCGGCGCAGCGGACGGGAATCGGCTCGCGGCTCACCGACACCGACGCCGCGGAGGCGGGCGACCTGGTGGCGCGTTTCGCTGCCACCGAGCTGTGCGCGCGGCTGGGCCGCGCCACCCAGGTCTCGCGGGAGGAGCGGTTTGCGTTCCTGCTCGGCGGGGCGCTCGTGGTGGGTGCGCTCGACGTGCTCGCGCGCGAGCCCGGCGGATGCTCGCTGGTCGTCGACTACAAGACCGATCGGCTCGACGGCACGGATCCGCGCGACGTGGTCGATCGGGCCTATACGACGCAGCGGCTCGTGTACGCGCTGGCGGCGCTGCGCGCCGGAGCCGACCAGGTCGAGGTCGCGCACGTGTTCCTGGACGGCGCGCACGACCCGGTCACCGCGACGTTCTCGCGCGAGGATGCGCCAGAGCTCGAGGACCGGCTTTCAGCGCTGGCCGAAGGGGTCATGCGGCGCCAGTTCGCCGTCACCGACGCGCCGCATCGCGCCGTGTGTCAGGGCTGCGCGGCGGAAGGCGGGCTGTGCTCATGGCCGCTGGGCATGACCCGGCGTGACGCCCCCGACCGGCTGTTCTGAATCATCGGCGGGCGGGGGTGTTACCGACGGCTGCCGAAACTGCACGTCGACCTGCTCGACGGGCGACCGCTCCTCGACCTTGGCAAGCGCGCGCAGCGTCGCCTGGTCCTCGGGAAGCACGGGGTCGCCGAACAGAGTGCGCGGCCACAGCTTGCGCGCGACGACGACGTTGATCTCGGCCGCGAACAGGGTCATCTGCGCGCCGAGGTGCAGCCAGATCAGCAGTGCGATCACGAGCGCGAACACGCCATATGTGCTGCTCGACCGCTGCAGGATGTGGTCGATGTAGTAGCCGCCGACGATCTGCAGGAACTCCCAGGTCGCGGCCGCGACGACGATGCCGATCAGCAGCGATTTCGTCGGGATCTCATCCGACGTCATCAGCCTGAACGCAAAGAAGAACAGGGCGAGGTTGAGCAGCAGCGCGAGCGCAATGCCTGCCACCTTCAATGCCGGTCCGTGCAGTCCGCCCGTGACCACCCCCGACACCGCGGTGGCGATCACGAACAGCGTCCCCATCACGATCAGCAAGGCGATCCCGCGCAGCCTGGAGTGCAGGAAATCGGGTCGCTTCTTGTGCGGTACCGCCCACACGTGGTCGAATGCCCGCTGGGCGGCCTGGGTCACGCCGAGCCCGCCCCACAGGGCAGCGGCCAGGCCGATCACCAGCGCCGTTCCGCTTCCCTCGAGGCTGTGCACGTGGATCTGGCTGCCGATCACCGGGAACTGCCCGAGCACAGAGTTCTCGACAGACTTCTGCAGGCTCGCGTTGCCCTCCAGCACGTACCCGAGCACGGTGACGAACACGAGCAGCAGCGGGAACAGCGAGAAGAAGGAGTAGTACGCAACGAGCGCCGCCAGGCCTCCGCCTTGGTCGTCGCCGAACTTCTTGACGACGGCCACCGGGACCGCCAGCACCGGATGCTTGCGCTGGGCGCGGTCAAAGGCGTGCACGGGACGCAAGAGGTCCACCAGTCAAACGGTACCCCCGCGGGGCACCCAAACCTCGGAGATTTGCGGGAGAGTCAGGCTGCGGCGGCGAGCGGCCGGGGCGCCGGCGGACGGTCCCCGACGCGGCGGCGCTCGCGCAGCACGACCGTCGCGCCCCCGGACGGGCTGAACGTGATGCTCCGCCGGGCGGTTCGCTCGGGCCGATCCCCGGCCGGCGAAAGCTCGAAGCGCTCGAACGTCGCGCGCAGGACGATTCTCATCTCCTGAAGCGCAAAGCTCGCCCCGAGGCACCGGCGGCGGCCGCCGCCGAACGGGATCCAGGTGTATGTCCCCGGCGACTTGCCGACGAACCGCTCGGGCCGGAACGCATGCGGCTCGGGATAGATCTCGGGGTCATGGTGGACGAGGAACGCGCTGGCGAGCAGCGAGACTCCCGCCGGGTATTCGAACCCGCCGATCGTGATCGGACGCTTGGTCAACCGTGGCTCGGCGTTGGGCAGCACTGGGCGGTGGCGCAGGATCTCATTGATCGTCGCGTTGAGGTACTCGTCGTCCTCGCCGGCGTCGATCTCCTGCGCGAGCGTCGCCACGACCGCAGGCTCTCGCGCCAGCCGCTCGAACCCCCACGCCAGCTGCGACGCCGTCGTCTCGTGGCCGGCGACCAGCGCCGTCATCAGCTCGTCGCGAAGCTCGTCGGCGGACATCGGCGACCCATCCTCGTGTCGGGCCTGTAAGAGCATCGCGAGGATGTCGTCGCCGAGCGGCTCGCCCGCCTGCTCAGCCGCGCGGCGCTCGGCGACCAACTCGAACATCAGCTCGTTGGCGCGGCGGGTCAGGGAGTCAAACCGCTTGATCGATGGCATCCACCCGGTAAAACGCCGCAGCGCCGGCAGCACCGACAACGGGCTCTCGCTGAACGACAGCACGCCCGTCAGCGAATCGCGCAGCCCGTCGAGCCGCTGCCCCTCCTCGAGGCCGAAGACGGCGCGCAGGATGATCTCGAGTGTGAGCTGTTGCAGCCGGGGATGCAGCGCCACCGGGACGTCGCGCGGCCAGGAATCCAGCTCGCGCTCGGTGAGCTCGGTCATCGTGCCGGTCAGCCGCTGCATCTTCTCGCCGTGGAACGCGGGCAGCATCAGCTTGCGCTGCTCGAGGTGCGGCGCCTCGTCGAGCAGGATCACCGAGTTGCGGCCGATCAGCGGCTCGAGCACGCGGGCGCCCTCGCCGGGGTGCACGGCGTCGGGCGGCGCCATGAACAGCTCCTTGATGTCGGCGGGATCCGACAGGATCACGAACGGCGGCTGGAACGGCAGCTGCACCGAGATGCGCTTCCCGTATCGCCGGCGCAGCCGCAACAGCGAAGGTCCGGGCCGCTTCCAGGTGGCGAGCAGTTGGATCGCCGCGGGCGTGCTGGGCCCAGGCGGTAGGAGTGTCTGGCGGTCGCGCTTGTTCACGTCGCCTCCGTGGGTCTGGCCCGGGTCGGCCACCCGGCTGGGCAGCTAGTGTCCCAATTCACGATTTCGATGCCATTCGAGCCGCCCCTGTCGGCGTCTGGCTTCGTCCTCGTCGGTTTGCGCAGCGCTGCTGCGCGTCACCTCCTGCGTCCTTGCCAGCCATCCACCAGTGGCACCTCTCGGTGACACCGAACTCATGAATCGAGACACTTGTGCGAGGGATTACATAGTTGCACCGGTTGCCGGTGTGTGAGAAGGGTCACTCAGGCGCGGCTGGGATCCCGCGCTCCACGGCCAGCAGCAGTTCCTTTCGTTCCACGCCGCCCGTGTAGCCGCCGAGACCGCCTCCCGAGTGCAGCACCCGGTGGCAGGGCACGACGATCGGGATCGGGTTGGCGCCAAGCGCGTTGCCCGCCGCGCGCGAGCCGCGCGGGCTGCCGGCTGCCGCTGCAATCTGCTTGTAGCTGGATACCCCGCCGTATGGGATCCGCGCCGTGGCGCGCAGTACGCGACGCCCGAACCCGTGGGTCAGCCGCCAGTCGATCGGCACCTCGAACTGGTGCCTGGCGCCGGTGAAGTACTGGTCGAGTTCGCGCCGCACCTCGTCGAGCCGGCGCGGGGCGGCCAGCACGCGCGGGGAGATTCTGCTCGCCAGCTCGGCGACCACCTCGTCCTCGCCCTCGAAGTCGACGTACGCGAGCCGCACGAGGCCGCGATCCGTGCGCGCCAGCAGCAGCGTTCCCAGCGGCGAGTCCAGCGTCGCGTAGGCCACATCGAGCAGCCCCGCGGTCGCCGCCGCCTCCCCGAGGTCGGGGAGCGGGTGCTGGTCGGACCGCGCGGCGGCTCGCAGCTCGCGCTCGATGGCGGTTTCGTCGATCATCGCTCGTACTCCGTTCGCAGTCGTTTGAGTCCTTCGAAGACGTTGCGCCGGGCGGCGTCCTCGCTGGTGCCCCTCACCGACGCGATGTC
>Ga0335072_10016001_pt1 | contig 10637 bp, 5 predicted proteins | sample Lox_Sample_21_FD_206725 | JGI IMG/M metagenome (GOLD analysis project Ga0335072, IMG submission 206725) | Soil microbial communities from Loxahatchee National Wildlife Refuge, Florida, United States - Lox_Sample_2.1 | ecosystem: Environmental > Terrestrial > Soil > Wetlands | place: USA: Florida... | reverse complement strand
GGTAATTGATCAGCATTTGACCGAGAGCATCGGTGCGCAGGGAGAGTTCATTGCCGAAATTAATTCGGGCAATCCCAGCGGGCCCGTAGAAGAGATTGGTGTCTTGCGCTTGCGTGCCCATGAACGCGCGAGCGGCCATCACGTCGAGCGATGGATAGAGGTCCCATTCTTCCGGATTTTGGGAACGCCCATAGGGCAAAAGAAGAGTGGCGCGGCGGACGACGCCGTCCGTGTCGGGCGGCTCGTTGAAAAAACCAGTCCAGGAACTGTCGCCGGAAAGCGCGTTAGTCAAGCTGTCCAGATTCGCTTCGGCTCCTCGAGGCACGAGGTGCGCGCCAGCGAAAATCTCCATCAAGTGAAGTTTGTCTTCCTTGCCAAACTGCGGTCGCAGCGGATGGGCGGGAGGATAAGCAAAAAATGCAATTTGGTCGGCGTAGGTTTGAAGCGCTTTGTCGGATACGCCTTCAAGGTCCGCGCGCGTAAACAGAAAATAGTTTCCCAGGATGACAGGGCCAAACCGTTTGATAGCGGCTGCGAACTGAGAATCCGCATCGTATTTCACGGCTAGCTGCCGCACTTCAGCGATCAATTTTGGATCAATGTCTTCTCCCGCTTGCTTGCTCTGATCGAGCTCTTGAGCCAAGGCGCGCACCGGAGCCGCGGTTTGATCCGGCTTGCTAAACGTGATGTCGAAAGCAGCGACCTTGGCCCCATCTTCATGGAGCACGTCCAGCAGCTTTGCAAAATAAGCGCGCGAAAAAGGCCAGCGCCCGAGAACTTCCTGCGCTTTCTGATCGATATCTACGATAACAATGGGGGAATCACGAATGGAGGAATCACGCGAAGGGAGCCACTGGGACCTGTAGCGAAAGCGCGTATCCAGAGTGTCGAGCTCCAGCCGCTCGGCAAGTTCCGAAATGGGAGTTCTTTTTTCCTGTAGAAAAACAAGGTAATAGACGGAAAGCGAGGCAATCGTGATGCAGAGGCTCAGGATGAACGAGACGCGGTGCCGCCACCATGACTGAAGAAGTTCGTAGAGGCCGAAGCCGCCCCGCCTCTGCCACCATCCGCCTGACGGAGCTGCCATCGGGGTTCGGGCGCTATTCGCGGTAGATGAAGTTCATACGTACGCCGCAAATTTCGATGAGGTCGCCGTCATTCAGGCGCGCCGGGCCAGTGATGGGTTTGCCGTTTACTGTGGGCATTTTGTCACCGGGGCCAATGTAGTAGCCATCATCGCGCTGGTTGATCTGCGCAGCCATGGGAGGTTTGAACCAGCCTTTGACTTTTACCGTGGCCATTGCGGATTTGCCAATCACCGTCAGCTTGTTCGTGAGCATGTACTCTTTTTGGTCGGTTCGTCCGCCAAGGACAACCAGTGTCGGAACTTTCAGACGTCCCGAAGCAAACTGCACGCGTTCGCCTGTCGCGGCGGCTTGCTGAAGCATATTGCGGCGCTCTTTGGTATCGAGCACCATGGTTTCGTTGATGCGCGGAGCGCTCGCTTTGCGCCCCGTATCCCAGGGCACGGGGGCATCACCGGAAGCATCGACTTTAATGTGATGTTTGCCGATCCAGATGGAGTCGCCGTCGTGGAGCGTGGCGCGCTCGACTCGCAGATCGTTCACAAACGTTCCATTTAGGCTATCGAGATCTTCCACGACAAGCCGGCCACCCTCGAAGTACACACGGGCGTGATAGTTCGAAACGGCCAGGTTGTCGACCGGCAAGTCGTTGTCCGGCGAACGTCCAATGCTCACGGGCCGGCTGCCGACCGGCACTTCCTTGACTGTCTTCTCTTCAAACATCAGGCTGAGCTTCGCCATTTCATCGTCCTCCTGCGTCGCCGTTTCTTGCCGCTTTTTTCCGCGCCCCCCGGCGCAGCCACGAAAACCAACCTCTGGATTCTGCTCCGACGCGCACGACGATGACGGTGATGTTGTCCACCCCGCCGCGCTCGTTGGCCAATTCGATTAGCTTTTCCGCCGCCCTCTTGGGATCTGTCTCCGCCTGCAAAGTGCCCGCGATTTCCGGTTCCGTCACCATGCGCGTCAGCCCGTCGCAACAGAGCATCAAAATGTCGCGGGCAAACAACATGTGTTCGTCGGTATCCACTTCGACATCAGGCAACGCGCCGAGCGCTCGAAGCAGGACGCTCTGCATCTCGCTCTCTTCCGCTTCGGCAGCCGTCAAAATGCCCCGCCGCACCTGTTCGGCCACCAGCGAATGATCGCTGGTGAGCTGTTGCAAAGTTCCGGTCCTCAGCAGATAGGCCCGCGAATCTCCCACGTGCGCGATGCTTAACTTCGAGCCATCGATCCACGCCGCGGTCAGAGTCGCTCCCATGCCGTGCTGCTCCGGATGCGCTTCCGCCGAGTCATAAATACTTTTATTGGCCAGGTGCACGGCGTTTGTCAGGCGCCTGGTTTTCTCGCTCCAAGTCGGCTCGGATCTGCCGACTTGCGTGGCGTCGGGGTCGGATTCCGAGTCCATGCAATGCTTGACGATGGTTTCGACGGCAAGCGCACTGGCCACTTCCCCGTGCGCCTCGCCGCCCATCCCATCGGAAAGCACAAAAAGATTCAGCGGCTCCACAATGCGGAAGCAATCTTCATTATTCGTGCGCACGCGCCCCAAATCGGTTACGCCGCCGCTTACAATCCGCACAAATTCTCCCCATGCTGCACGCAGTCTGATTCCCTGACCACACCCGTGCCCCGCAACCCTGTTCTCACGCTAGCAGACCCTCTCCAGCCGCGAAAGGCTTTGACGCCTACTGATTACTTGTTTTTTAGCGTCACCGCCGGCCTGCCCTTCCAGAGGGTACAACCAATTCGGCCAAAGACGCCCCTGTTTCTGGAAGAGGTCAGCTCCTTTTCCTAGCGTTCCTCGCCCGCTTGGTCCGCTTCCGCTATAATCTGCCCAACGGCAGGAGACTTTTCGATTAGCGAGCCTCGGCGTCCCTCTCATGGTCAAAAGGAAAAAATCTTCGAATAAGCGAGTGGCTGCCTCGCGGCGCGCGGGCCTCTCCGCGGCTCAAGCAGGGCGGGAACTTGAAGAACTCAACCGTATCGGCATCGCTCTGTCGGGGACTCATGATGTGGAGCGCCTGCTTGCCTCGATTTTGCAGAAAGCCCGGGAGATTACCGGAGCGGACGCGGGATCACTTTATTTGGCGGAGGATCCTGGCGGGGAACTGTACGGTTCCGCACCGGATGGTTCTGCCGCTCACGGTTCCGTAACGCAGGGTCCTGCCACGAATGCAGCGAACGGAACGGAAACGGCGCGGCGACTGCGCTTCCGCTTAACCCAGAACGACAGCGTGCAATTTCCTTACGCCGAGCACACGCTCCCGATAACGGAATCCTCCATGGCGGGTTACTGCGCGCTGCACGGCGAAGTTATCGAACTGGCGGACGCTTATCGCATCCCCAAGTCCCGGCCTTTCCGTTTCAATTCTTCTTTCGACGAACAGGCCGGCTACCGAACGCGCTCTCTGATCACCTTGCCCATGAAAAACGGCAAAGGCCAAGTCCTCGGAGTTTTGCAGCTCATCAATTGCAAGCGTCATCCGAAAGCCAAGCTGACGGATGCCAACGCCGTTCACCGGCTTGTCCATCCCTTTCCAGAACGCGCCGTGCGGCTCGGCCTGTCCCTGGCTTCGCAGGCTGCGGTTGCGTACGAGAATTCGCAGCTCTATCGCGATATTGAAAATCTTTTTGACGGCTTCGTGAATGCCTCGGTGAAAGCCATCGAGCAGCGTGATCCCACCACCTCTGGCCACTCTCAGCGCGTTTGCCAGATGACGCTGGCGCTCGCCGAAGCCGTGGATCGCGAACCGCAAGGCCCGTACGCGGAATTTCGTTTTTCGCGCGGGCAGATGAAGGAGCTGCGTTATGCCGCGTTGCTTCATGATTTTGGAAAAGTGGGCGTGCGCGAAGAAGTTCTGGTAAAGGCGAAGAAACTCTACCCTCTTCAATTCTCCCGCTTGCTAGACCGCTTTGATTACATCCGGCGCGACATCGAGGCGCGCACGGCCGAGCAAAAAGTCGAAATCCTGCTCGGCCACTTCCGCAGGGAATCCGAGGCGCGCGTGCGCTTGAAGCTGCTGGATGGCGAGGCCGGCCGGCTGCTCGCCGAACTGGATCGCTATGTGGATTTCATCGTGCGCGCGAACGAGCCCACGATTCTGCCTTCGAGCGAGTTCGACTTGTTGACGGAAATTTCCCAGAAGACCTACCGCGACCAGCGCGGAGCCGAGCGTCATTATCTTACGCCGGAGGAAGTCAGGTACCTCTCGATCCCACGCGGCAGCCTCGACTCGGACGAGCGGCGGCAAATCGAATCGCACGTCATGCACAGTTTTAATTTTCTGGCGCAAATCCCGTGGACGGCAGATTACCGCGGCATCCCGGAAATTGCTCGGGCGCATCACGAAAAACTCAACGGCCGAGGCTATCCGAAAGGACTAACATCACCCGAAATTCCGGTGCAGGCCAAAATGATGACCATCTGCGACATTTTCGACGCGCTTTCCGCGTCCGACCGCCCTTACAAGCGCGCCGTTCCCACGGACCGTGCCCTCGAGATTCTCAAATTGTGCGTCCGGGATGAAGAGATCGATGCCGATCTGTTCCGGCTTTTTCTCGATGCCCAGGTTTATCGACTCGCTTCAAAGCCGGCGCTGTAGGCAGCATCTTTAGAAAAATATCCCCCGGCGCTACCTAGATTGTCCGCCGTGTTCGGGTGCGTCGAGGTGGTTTGCGTCTTCGCGATTCTCGTTTCCAGAAAAACTCGTTCTCTTTCTTGGCGCGCCGTCTCTCGACTACAATCTCAATATGCTTTTGCGCCGCCTGCAGTGTCTCTTCATTTTGCGAAGTTTCTGTTTTGCGATGGCGCCCCTGCTTATTCTTTGTCCTGCCTTTGCACAAGAGCCGCCGCGTCCCTCGGCCGCGCGCACATTGTTGCTGCCGCGAACTATCGTTTCGGGCGACCGCGCCACGCTTGCGGTTCTTGATGCCAACGGCCGGCTGACTCCGGGGGCCAAAATTCTCTTTTCGAATGGCGACCGCTTGACAACGGATACGACTGGGCGCGCTCTTTTCGTCGCGCCGCTCAATCCCGGCGTTATTTATGGCTCCATCGCCGGCCGGCGTGGCCGCCTCAGCGTGACGATTTTGTCGCGGGACGCGACAGCTCCGCCTTCGATGCAAGTCACTTCCATCCCCGAAATTGCTTCGCTCACCGACCGTTTCGAAATCGCAGGCAGCGGCTTTTGCGGCGACGCGGACGCCAACCACATCACTATCTCAGGCGATCCAGCGTTCGTGCTGGCCTCCTCACCGACCTCGCTGGTAGTTCTGCCGCCGGCCGATTTGCAACCCGGCCGAGCTTCCGTCGATCTTTCCTGCGGAAAAAAGTATGGGCCGCCGCTCGAAGTCGTCTTCGTGGCGCTGGAATTGGAAGCCGATTCTTCGCCGCTCAAGCCGGGCGTGACTCGCCAGCTCACCGTCCATCTACGCGGCACGACGAGCAAAGTCATACTTGAAGCCAACAATCTTGCGCCCGAAATTGCCGAACTTGTCGGCGGGAATTTACGCAGAGTATTCAGCTCCGGCGGTCGGGAAAACTTGGCGCACTTCGAAGTGATCGGCCGCAAACGCGGCAGTTTTCGTATCGCGATCCGTGTGGTGAATTCCAACGAGCGGCCGCGCTAAGTTGCAGGCGGACGCGAAAACACAAAGTCTTGCGCTTTTTCGATTTTGTGCTGAGAGTTTACGCGCTGGTCTTGGCGCTCGTTGCTGCGGGAAGCTCGAGAGTCCCCTGGCTATTTTCCAGCGAAGCATCCGTCATCCCGGCTCCGATCAGTGAGTCCAGCGCGCTCTGCGTTTTTTCGAGCCGCTTGTCAGCCTCGCCATAACTCTGCTGCGCGTTCTTCAGGTGCGTGCCGAGCTTTTCGAACACGTCGGTAAAGGTCTCCATGTGCTTGTTTATTCCCGAGAGGCCCGAGGAAATGCGTTTGGCATTTTCCTCGATTTGCATTCCACGCAGGCCTAGATGAATCACACAAAGATGAGCGTAGAGAGTGTTCGGCGAGACCGCGATAATGTTTTTGCCGCGGCAGTACGAATCCAGCGGCTCGCCCTTGCTGTCCTGCGTCATCAGCATTTCGTAATAGACGCTTTCCGACGGCACGAACATCAGCGCCAGATCCAAAGTGCCCTCATTGGGAACGACATATTTCTTCGCGATGGAATCGGCGTGCCCCTTGACCGCCGTTGCAAACGCCCGTTTCGCTTCCTCGCCTTCCGCGCCGATTCTCCGGAAAGCATCCAGAGGAAACTTCGAATCGACAGCGACGAGTTTGTTGTCGCGCAGGAAAATCACGGCGTCCGCCGCCTCGCCGCTCGAGAAGCGATATTGTGTGGCGTATTGCGAAGAGGGCAGGGAATCCTCAAGCAAGCGCTCCAGCGTCACTTCGCCGAGCAGTCCGCGCGTCTTGGCACCGCCTAGAACCTCCTCGAGCGATTTTGTCGCGGAAGAGATTCCTCGCCCCAGTTCCTGGAATTCTCCGAGCTGTTTCTGAATGTGGCCAATTTGTTCCCGCGTGTTCTTGAGCTCGTTGGCAATCGCCGTTTGGCCCTGCGTGGCGATTTGCGCGGAGTTCGAAACTCCATCTTGGAGCGCTTTGGTCACGCTCTCGAGACGCTGGGAAACGCTTTGGCCGATGGTGGCCATCTGCCCCGTGCTCTGCGCCTGGGCGGTCCCAATCGTCTGCAAATCCCGGCGCAGCTCATTCAACTGAGTTTCAAGGAGCGCGCTCCTTTTCTGTTCCTGCGAAGTCTGGAGAACCAGCCAAATCACTAGTCCAGCCACCACGATCACAACGCCGATGAGGACCGCGTTCATTCTTTCTCCAGTACATCTCCGGGAAACGGTCTCTTTACTCTACCCGGAGTTGTGTTCGACGGAAAGCTCCCGCCAAAACAAAAGGGCTTCAGCTTCGCGAAGCCCTTTCCTCGGATAGCTCCTGGGGCGCTTGCTTCTTCGCTGTTCGGCTCAACTTTCCTACCAGTTCACCTTCATCGCAAACTGGAATTGCCGCGGGTCGTAAGACGCCGTGGGCTGGCCGGCGTTCGTATAGAGCACGTTGACGGCGGAAACGTTGAAGCGGTTTGGAATATTGAAGATGTCGGTCATCAAGTCGATGCTATAGCGCTCGTGAAAGTAGAGCCGCTTGGCCACGCGCATGTCGCTGAACGCCACCCAAGGCGTCAATCCCGCATTGCGGCCAAGATTGCCGTCCAAGGAAAGCAACGTCCCGTTGAAATCGGCGAGGCAAGGCTCCTGGAAAATTCCCGTTGGCGAGAACTTAGAAGTCACCGTTGGGCCGCAACTTGGGTTTGCGATTGTGTTTGGCCGGCCCGTCAGAGCGGACAACTGCAAGTTGTCGTCGTTGCCAGTGACGATGTTGAAGGGGCGGCCCGAGGCAAGTTCCACGAGCGGCGCAATCGTCCAGTTGCTGAAAAACTTCTTGGCAAAGCCGTCTCCGTCCAGCCGACCGCTCTGGTAAACCCCGCTGAAGACAAAGCGGTGCCGCTGATCGAAAGTGGAAGTGGCGCGATCCAGATTGGGGTAAAAACTGTCCTGCGGAGTGAGCGTGGCCTCCAGGTCAGTCGCGTCGTCAATGGCATGGGACAAGGTGTAGGACGCAAGGAACTCATAGTGTCTGGTAAAGCGCTTTTTGAGATTGGCGGTGAAGCCGTTGTAGACGGAATTTCCATTGGAATAATTCGCGTCCATGTCACTGAACGGAACGCACTTGGAAAGGCTGACGCCAGGATTGCAATTCGCGTTAAGCCCCTCGGCCTGTAACACGGAATTGGCGAGGCCAATGCACGCCGCGCCCGCGGAGCCTTCCGAGGCCAGGACGGCTTCCGCGACGGACGGATTCAAACCGGACGGGCGAAAGAAATTCACCAACGCCGCGGGAACGTATGGTCCATCCGGGCCGACGCCGCAGCCGGTAACCAGGAATGGGCTATCCGTGGGTTGGTTGACTCCAGCTGCGACCGCGTTGTTCAGGTTGTCAACCATCAGGTCGCCGCGAATGGGATTTGCGTTGATGGGACGATTGATATGATGGCCTGCATTGAAGTTGTACGCCAAGTCCAGAGTGAAACCGCCGCCCAAATCGCGTTCGATGCTCAAATTAGACTGTTCGGAGTAAGCATAAACGAAATTTTTTCCTTGCGGATAACCGAACGGCTGAAACCCCAGCGGAAAACCCGCGGCGATGTAGTTTTGATTGATGAATAAAGAATTTGGGAAATTCAAGGCTTGGAACTGCTGCTGGTTGGGCAGATAACCGAGAGAAGCATTCAGCGCCGCGGAAGTCGAGGGAGCGCATTGTGGAGAGACTGGATTGACGAGCAGCCCCTGGAATATCGGAATCGCATTCAGATTTCCCGGGTCGCCGGCGTAAGTGCAAGCCGCCGTGCCGCCAAAAGCGAGTTGGACGCTCTTCGAGCCGTCGGAAGCGTCGCCCAGAAAATAAAGGCCGAGCAGAGGATGATCGTAGAAAAGTCCGTAAGATGCGCGGACCACGGTTTTGCCGTCGCCCTTCGGGTCCCAGGCAATACCAACACGCGGCTGCACGTTGTTCGTATCCGTCTGAATGCCTTTCTGGAGGCCCAGGAGGTTATATCCAGCAAGCGCAAGGGCATCGGGAGACGCAAATTGCGGCGGAAACTCGATGTCATAGCGCATCCCGTAGTTCAGCGTAAGATTCGGGCGGATGCGCCAAGAATCCTGCCAATATGCGCCTAGCGGCTTATTGGAAAACGAGTCGCTGGGACTGCCGATCCCTTGGATGAAATCCGCCGGAAGTCCGGCGCCGTACGCTTGCACCGGAGACAAAGACGGGAACGTGGAAGGAAAACCTAAGTCCGCGGCGCTGAAGGAGCCGAAATCATAGACGCCACCGTAGTTCACGGTGAACGTCGCAGTGGTGGGTATGTAGTTAAAATCCACGCCAAACTTGGTGGCGTGGGGACCAATCGTCCAGGAAAAGTTGTCAGTGAACTGGTAGCGCTGTTCCACACGCCGGATGTAGGAATACGGTTCGCGGCCAAAGTAAGCATAGCCGGTGATATTGATTGCGGGATCGGAACCGCCCGGCGCGCCGGAATAGTTATAGAGCAGACCACGGCGAGCGTACTGGAATCGGAAATCATTGATTTTATTTCCATCGCCGAGGATGGTCACTAAATCGGCGACGCCAGTCACGTCGCGATAGCTCTGCTCGGAGGTGCGCGAATAGGAGTTTTGCCCGACGGGCTGATCCTCTCCGCTGACTTCGATACCAGTTACAGTGCTGGGGCTAACTCTCGACTCCAGCATCAACTGATTGTGAGAATTTATCTTGTGATCGATTCTTAGGGAATAAAGGCTGGTGCCCTCATAGACAGGGAAATTGCCGGTTTGTGCCGCCAGCGTTTGATACGAGGCGGGAACAAAACACGGCGGGGCCGTGCAGGTGCTGGGAAAGCCGCTGATGCCGGGAACGCCCGTAAGGCTCGTGGGCCAAACTCCATTCACGGCCATGCCAGAGGAAGCTCCAGCCAGAAATGTATATTGCCCGACCGCTGTTGCAAATCCCGGGACGGTTTGCTCGGCTTGCAAGGTAGCGGGGCTAGTCAAAAAGGCAATCTGGTTCGGCGTAAGCTGAAGCGTGCCGAAAGGCAATCCGACTTGGGTGGTATCAAAGGGCTGGAGGCCAAAGTTGTCCTGGCCAATCGATGAAAAACCCGTTTCGTGGCGCCGCGTCACTTCATACGAGAAGAAATAAAAAGTTCTGTCCTTTTTGATCGGGCCGCCAAAAGCGGTTCCTGCCTGCACGCGCGTATATGCCGGATTAGGTACGGTGCTGAACGGGTTGACCGCCTGAAAGGCGCGGTTCCGCAAGTAACCGAACACATCGCCATGAAACTCGTTGCCGCCGGATTTGGTGATGATGTTGACCACGCCTCCGGAAGCTCGCCCGTACTCCGGAGCATAACTATTGGTAATGACCTGGAACTCCTGCACGGCTTCCTGGGACACGGTCGAGCGCACGCCGTTCACCGCGTTATCGGTGGCGTCGGCGCCGTCAACGTTCACGATATTCGAGCGCGCGTTCTGCCCGCTGATATTCAGCCCGGAGGTGGGCGCAGCGCCGGTAGCCGGAGCGTTATCGCGCGTCACTTGAGAATCCGTGAGCGTGAAATTGATGTAGTTGCGTCCGTTGATGGGCAGGTTGTCGATGCTGCGCTGATTCACAGTTTGAGAAAATTCCGTCTTTGCGGTCTCGATGGGCGCGGCCTCGCTGGACACCGTGACGCTTTGCTGCACGCCTTTCAACGCAAGCCGCAGGTCCAGCGTGGCGTCCTCTCCCACCGTCACAATGACGGAATCAATATGATAAGGTGCAAAATTCGCGCCACCGTCGACGCTCATACTATATTTTCCTGGCGGAAGGCTGACGACGCTATAGCGGCCGGCGTCGTCGGAGACGGCAATGCGTTCGGCTCCCGTTCCGGCATTTGTGAGGGTTAGTTTCGCGCCTTTGACGGCAAGCCCTTGCGGGTCCGTCACGG
>Ga0335072_10016000_pt1 | contig 10637 bp, 11 predicted proteins | sample Lox_Sample_21_FD_206725 | JGI IMG/M metagenome (GOLD analysis project Ga0335072, IMG submission 206725) | Soil microbial communities from Loxahatchee National Wildlife Refuge, Florida, United States - Lox_Sample_2.1 | ecosystem: Environmental > Terrestrial > Soil > Wetlands | place: USA... | reverse complement strand
GGCCGAGAGCACATTCGGCTTTGGCATTGTTTTGGGCGGCGCTTTTTTGAAACCAGCCAAAAGCCTGTGCCGGATCTTTGGCGACACCATTGCCCAGAGCGTAACGTCTGCCCATTTCATACTGAGCTTCGCTGTTGCCTCCGTCCGCCAGACGTTGCAGATCGGCCAACGGCGTTTTTGCATAAGGACTGACCCCATTTCCGTTCATCGGCTCTTGCGGCCCAGGCAAAGAAGCTTTTTCCAAAGACGAAGCTGGCGCTTGAGCCGGAGACTGTGTTGCTTGAGGCGTAACCGGCATCGTTTGCGGCGCTGGGGAGACCGTCTGAGCTGTGGGTGGCGCTGCTTGGCTTGAGGTTACAACAGTGGGAGCGGAGTTGGCTGTTTGGTCGCCGTATAGCAGTCCATCTGCCGCCATGAACAGGAGGAACAGATAGATTTTGTCCTTGGAAAGCATAACCTTTTTTTTGAGAAAACCAGAAAGAATGTAAGACTAAATTCAGCGAAATCGAACGGTTGCAAAAGTGGCTAATATTTTACTTGTTTTCAAGACTAAAGACGATTAAGAATTTCTGCGGTCTGAAATTTTTTGAACATATGTCGTGGTACTATCATTTGAATGGGGAGAGCCGGGGACCGATTGATGTCACCGAATTGCAGAGCCTTTACCAGAGTCAGACCATTTCTTTGGATACCCCTGTCTGGACGGAAGGAATGGCCCAATGGGAGCCGTACCAAAATAGCCGGGCCGCTTCAGGCACGCCAGCGGCAACCGTTCCAACCCAGGTTTGCGCCGAGTGCGGCAAACGGTTCTCCGAAGAGGAGATGCTTCATTATGAAAACTCGTGGGTATGCGCGGCATGCAAGCCGCTCTTTTTCCAACGCATCAAGGAAGGGGCCGCGCCAATCGGAACATTTGTTTACGCCTCGGTTTTAAGGCGTTTTGTGGCGGTATTTATCGATGGCATCATCATCGACATTTTTGTCTTTCTTCCCCTATTTTTTATCCTTGGCGCCGGAGGTTTTTTGCTGCATCAGGGCATTTCCCCCCTGACCAACGTGATGATCATCATAGTCGAGTATCTCTTTCCGGCGCTTTACGAAATTATTTTCATCGGAAGATACGGCGCTACTCCGGGGAAGATGGTGATGAAGATCAAAGTTGTGACGGTCGACAGAGCGCCCATGACTTATGGCCGTTCCACTGGGCGTTATTTCTCCAAGATGCTTAGCGGAATCATTCTGGGTATCGGTTATCTCATGGCTATTTGGGATGAAGAAAAGCGGGCTTTGCATGACCGCATTTGCAAGACCCGCGTCGTGATTAATGACGCAGTTTGATTCCGGCGGAAGCTATGCCAGACGCCACTTTTGCGTGTCCGAAGTGCAAAACCGCCTTTAGCGTGGAACCCGGCGCGGATCACCTCGCGTCCAAGTGCCCCACCTGCGCCTCTTTTCTCGACGTTTATTTCTTTCCGGCTTTTTTCCGGCCGCCCCAGCCGGGGGTGGCGCCAACGGCGCTGGCCGATCATACCGAGGCGAGTTGTTTTTATCATCCGCAGAAGCAGGCGGTCCGGGTTTGCGACGGCTGCGGCAGGCTGGTTTGTTCTCTTTGTTCGATTGAATTGGGAACGGACCATTTGTGCCCCAATTGCATTTCGGCCGGCAAGAAGAAGGGAAAGATCATCACCCTCGAAGGCAGCCGCACGCGGTACGATAGCATTGCCATGTCTCTGGCGGTCTTTGGCCTGTTGATTTACTTTCTCGGCATTATTTTGGCTCCGGCGGCCATTTACGTCTCCATCCGGCATTGGAACAGCCCCGGCAGTTTGCTGGGCGTCAGCAAAACGCGATTTGTTATCGCCATTATTTTGGGGGTGCTGGGGCTTGTCGTCTCGTTCTCAATTATGCTGGGATTGGGAGTCGTCATGTTTCATCCATCAAGGTCAACATCAACACCATAATGAAGAGCCAGTATAAACCCATCAAAGGGATCGGGACCGGGCGGGGCAGACCCGCCGCCATACGCGTCCGTCTTTACGAAGGGCCGGATCATCTGCTGCTGGTGTACAGCGCCGGATATACGGAAGATTACAAACGCGTATTCTACCGGGATATCCGCTACGCCATCGCCAGAAAAGATCGGGGACAGGTGTGGCAAGGCATTCTTTCCGGCTGCTGTATACTCGCCGCATGCCTGCTCTTTCTCATGCCGGTGCCCTGGATGGTCACGGCTATTCTCTGGCTTATTATCTCTCTTCCGTTTCTTTTCCATTTTGCGGGGAATTTGTTCTTGGGGCCGACCTGCCGCATTTATCTCAACACCGATGTCCAGACGGTCGAACTGCCGGTCCCTCGCCGGTTGGGCCGGCTGCCGAAACTCGTCGCCTTTCTGAACACAAAAATCTCGCCTGAGCAGCCCAAGGTGGAGCAGGCCGTGACATAAACTCGCCGTGAGCGCCCCGGCCTTAACTCTCCGGCAGCAACGCTGCTCGAATCATCCGCAGCGGGAAGCCTCGGCGCGCTGTCCCGAATGCGAGCGTTATTACTGCCGCGAATGCATCACAGAGCACGACGACCGGGTGCTCTGCGCGTCATGCCTGGCCAAAATCGCCCGGAAGGAGGAGACAGCCCGGCGGTGGTGGACCCTGGCGCCCAGAGTGGTTCTGGCGTTGATTGCGGTCATCGTCATCTCGGTCGCCTTTTTGCTTCTGGGCAACATGCTTCTTTCCATTCCATCGCAATTTCACAATGTGGGAGGCTGGTAATGGCTGCTTCCGCCCAAACACGATTTGCCACTGAAAGTTCGGTCAAGGGACCCCGCGCGACGGCGGTTCTCGACGAGGCGGTTTCGCTGTTCCGGCGGACTCCGCTTTCGATTCTTTCGGTTTATTATCTGGGCGCGCTTCCGTTTTGCCTGGGATTGATCTATTTCTGGTTCGACATGACTCAGGGTGCGGACGCCGAAGCCCACCTCGTCGCCGAAGCTTTGGCCCTGACGGGGTTTTATCTATGGATGAAGACCTGCCAGGCGGTTTTTGCCCGCAGGCTGCTGGCCTTGGTGGAAGGAGAGGATACGGAACCATGGGATTTGCGGCGCTGGGCGAACACGCTGCTGATCCAGGCGGTTTATGCCGGCAGTCTCGTTTTGGTTTATCCCATCGCCATGATCATCACCATCCCGTTTGGTTGGGTCAGCGCTTTTTATCATAACATTTCCATTTTTGGGACCAGTTCGGAAAGCACGCTGCAATCGAGCTACGCGGAGGCAGCCGATCTGGCGCGTTTGTGGCCCAAACAGAATCACCTTATTATCGGGATCACGCTGGTGGCTTCTCTCGTCCTGTTTCTCAATTTCGCCGTTTTCTTCATGATGATTCCCGAACTGCTCAACACGTTTTTCGGGATCGAAACCATTTTCGAAGAAAACAGCTTGGCCTGGAATAACAGCAGTTTCTATCTCGATGTCTCGGTTTTTTGTTTTCTCGTTTTGAATCCCTTGAACAAGGCGATTTATGTTCTGCGCTGCTTTTACGGCCGGGCTCGTCTCAATGGAGCCGACCTGAAATCGGCCTTGTGGCGATACCAGGCGGCCAGAACGGCGCAAATGCCGGTCCGGACCTTGGCGTTAATTCTCGTTCTTTTTTGGGGCGCGGCCGGCAGCCATGCCCGCGCCGAAACCGATGCCACCGGTGCCGCGCCGCCCAAGATATCGGCGCCGGCCGATTCCTCCGCCGTCAGGCTGGACCAAGCTATCGAGAAGACCTTGCAAAAAGACGAATTTGCCTGGCGTCTGCCGCGCACGGCGCCGGGCGGGGATGGGAACAATTGGGTGTATCGCATCATGCGCAGCGTCTTTGATTTTTTCAAAAATACCCTTCGTACTCCCCTCAAATGGTTGGGCAAATTGATCCGATGGCTCTTGGACCGGGACCAAAAGCATGAATCCAACAGTTCATGGTGGCAGGGGATCAGCGAAGTGCCCTGGAGGCTGATCTTCGTTTTCCTGGCCTTGATCGTCCTGGTCATCGTGGTCCTTTGGTGTCTTCGTTATCTCCGGCGGCAAGCGCCCCAGACGCTTACGCCTTTGACGGCGGCGGCGGTGCGCACGGTCGATTTGCAAGCCGAGGATGTGCGGGCCGATGATTTGCCGGAAGATTCGTGGCTTTCCCTGGCCCAGCAAATGATCGAACGGGGAGAGATGCGGCTGGCGTTGCGCGCTTTTTATCTCGCCACTCTTTCCGTGCTCGCGCAACGGCAACTGGTGCGGCTTGGGGCGGCGAAGTCGAACCGCGATTATCTTCTGGAACTTTCCCGCCGTTTGCGCGGTGACATCTCATTTCTCGGTTTTTTCCGGGAAAACGTCGGTCTCTTTGAAGCATCGTGGTACGGGACCCATGAAGTCACCGCCGCGATGATCGATACGATGCGGGCCAATCATCAGCACATGAGGAGTTATGCCGCGCCGTAATTTTTTTCTGCCGCTGCTCGCCTTCGGCATGGCGGTTTTTTTCGCCCTTGCGCTGGTCCGGCTTCTGCTGCTCCGTTACGAACGGGGCGATGTCTATCCCGCCTATTCGACTATGCGGGCCGATCCCTTGGGTACCCGGGCCTTATACGAGGCTCTTCAGGCCACGGGCCGCTACAAAGTCGCCAGGGGCTTCGCATCACTGCACCGCGAATTGGAAACAAAACCGGATGCCCTCTTTTATTTGGGGTTCGATGTGGACGAAATTCCGTCGTTTGACAAAGACGAGGTGGCCGCGCTGGACGATTACGTCAAAAAGGGCGGACGGGCCGTTATCACGCTTGCGCCGGAAGAGCCTTCTTCCCCGGAAGAGAACCAAACGAAAAAGGACGATAAAAAGAACAAAAAAACCGAAGCGAAAAGCGACAACAAGGCGGATCAAAATCCATCCGGCAATGCCTCCAACGATGAAGATGCCGGCGAGAAGGCCAATCCCGCCGAGCCGGAAACCAAGCAGGAAAAATACGAACGGGAACAGCTTCGCAAAGACTACGAGGAAGAAAAGAAATCGGACAAAGATCTACCTCCGCCCGAATATCACAAATCTCTCGCCGCTTTATGGGGCTTTGGTTGGGACGTGCACTCCGATTCCGAAAACAAGAAGAGAAAAGATGACGGGAACGATGCCGGTGGCAATACGGATGAAACTTCGGCGGTGTTACCCGAGGTATTTGCCCTGCGCACAGATTTTGCCGGTACGGAAGCGAATGTGCCGTGGAAATCGGCGCTCTATTTTGTCCGTCTTGAGTCCGACTGGACGCCGCTTTACAACGCCAAGGGCAAACCGGTGCTGATTGCGCGCCACTGGGGCAAGGGAGAAGTGGTGGTGGCCACCGATTCCTATTTTGTCAGCAACGAAGCCTTGCGCAACGATCGCAGGGCCGACCTGCTGGCTTTTATGGCCGGCGCGCCCGGGCAATTGCTTTTTGACGAAGGGCATCTCGGCACGCAGGAACAGGAAGGGATAATGACTCTGGCGGAGAAATTCCGGCTGGAGGGATTTCTTTACGGCATGATTGGCGCGCTCGGACTTTTTCTTTGGCGCAACAGCACGCCGCTGGTTCCTCCGCGCACGGAGGATGCCCAGGGGCCGCGCGGCGGAACGATTTCGGGAAAGGATTCGCGCAGCGGATTGGTCAATCTTTTGCGGCGCAATATTTCCCGCGCCGATATTTTGAAGGTTTGTCTGGCGGAATGGAAGAGAGGCGTTACCCCCCGGCGCACGCATCTCCGTTCCCGGCTGGCCGAAATGGAATCGATCGTCGGCGCCACGTCCGATCAGCCTGGACAGATTATTCAATCCTATCACGACCTCAGCAGAATCAACGCCCCCGGCAAAATGAGAGAAACCCATGCAACAAAATCTTGAACAACTTAACGAAGTCCTTCGCTCCATCCGGACCGAAGTTGGGAAAGTCATCCTCGGCCAAACCGAGGTGGTGGACAAGGCCATCATCGCTATTCTCATCGGCCAGCACGCTTTGATCGAGGGCGTTCCCGGCGTGGCCAAGACTCTGCTCGTGCGGACGCTGGCCCACATTCTGGGCTGTCATTTTTCGCGCATTCAGTTCACGCCCGATCTGATGCCGGCGGACATTACGGGGACGAGCGTGTTTAATTTTCAGAAAGGGGAGTTTAATTTGGTGCCGGGCCCAATTTTCACCACCTTCCTCCTGGCCGACGAAATTAATCGCGCCCCGGCCAAGACTCAGTCGGCCCTGCTGCAGGCGATGCAGGAGCGGGAGGTAACCATTGACCGCCAGACTTACAGTCTCTCGCCCGTTTTTACCGTCTTCGCGACGCAAAATCCGGTCGAGTACGAGGGCACCTATCCCCTGGCCGAAGCGCAAAAGGACCGTTTCGCGCTCAAGATCAGCATGCAATGTCCCGAGCGCGAGGATGAACTCGACCTGGCGCGGCGCATGTTGGGCAACAGTTCGCCGGAGGCCACGCTGGCCAGCGGCGCGGTCAAGCCCATCCTGACGGTGGAGCGGTTGCAGGAATCGCGCCGGGCGCTGGAACAACTGGCGGTGCGGGATGAAATGCTCGGCTACATTCTCGACATTGTCCGCGCCACGCGGACGCATGAGGCGGTTTTGGTCGGCGCGGGACCTCGCGCCACCCAATCTTTGATCATGTCGAGTCGCGCCCATGCCGCGCTGAATGGACACGATTTTGTGAGTCCGGATGATGTCCGCGGGATGGTCGTGCCGGTTTTGGAGCATCGTCTTATTCTTCGGCCGGAATATGAAATCGAAGGTCTTTCGCTGGCCGAGGTTCTGCAACAAATTCTGCAATCCGTGCCTGTGCCGCGATGATCGTTCCCCGCCTCCGCCTGATCGTTCTCGCCTCTCTTACGTTGATTCCTTTTCTGGGGATGGCGGTGAGTCTGCCGCCTCTGGCACTCCCGTCCTTGTCCATCATCGGACTGGTGGTGATGATCGCCGTGACGGACGCGCTGTGGGGGCGGCGGAAGATGAAGGGAATCAGGGTTGATCTTCCCGATAAGCTGCGTTGGATCCAGAATCGCTTGGCCAAACTGGAATTGATTTTTCACACCACGGGGGCGGAAGCGTTCGATTTGCGCGCTGGCTTGGCTTTTCCGCCGGGCATGAATCCGGTCCACGAGGAATTGGCGATTCAATTGCCCGCGCAGCCCGGCAAACATTATGTCACCTGCGAATGCTCTCCTCTGCAGCGGGGGCTTTTTTTCATCGAAGGCTGTTTCTATGAAATCGCCTCGCCGTTCCGCCTTTGGAGCATTCGCGGAAGCAATCTCAAACCGGCGGAGGTGCGGGTTTATCCCAATCTCGAATCCGAACGCAAGCAGGTGGCGACAATTTTTCTGCGGACTCATCACAGCGGTTTGCAGCCGGTGCGGCAGGTCGGACAGGGCCGCGATTTTGAAAAGCTGCGCGAATATGTCCCGGGCGACGGTTACGACACGATTCATTGGAAAGCGACCGCGCGGCGAGGGCATCCCATCACGAAAGTGTACCAGATTGAGAAGACGCAGGAAATTTATGTGATTATGGACGCCTCCCGTCTATCGGCCCGCCTGCAAGAGCCTGGGAATCCTTCCCAGGGAACTCACCTCGACCGGTACATCGCGGCGACGCTGGTTCTCGGCCTGGCGGCGGAAAAACAGGGCGATCTTTTCGGATTGCTGACGTTCAGCAACAGCGTTCTGAGTTTTGTCCGGGCCCGCAACGGCAAGGCGCACTATGGAGCCTGCCGCGAGGCGTTGTACCGGCTTGAGCCTCAGACGGTGTCGCCCGATTTCGAGGAGGTGGCGTCATTTATTAGACTTCATTTGCGCCGCCGGGCGCTGCTGATTTTCATGACCAGCCTGGATGATCCCATCCTGATGGAATCGTTTCAGCGCGCCGCCGATGTCATGTGCCGGAAGCATTTGATGATGGTTCACATGCTTCAGCCGGGGAATATCCAGCCGGTTTTTTCCAATCCGAATGTGACTGTGGTCGACGAGGTATATCAGGATCTGGCCCAACACTTGGCCTGGCACGACTTGCGTCAGTTGGCCCTGGCCCTCCAGCAGCACGGAGTGACGCTTTTGCTTTGTTCGCAGGAGAAATTCAGCGCGGAGACTCTCTCGAATTACCTTCTGGTGAAACAGCGGCAACTTTTATGATTCTCGATCTGCAGCAGTTTATTCGCGTGGAGAGGCCCTTTTGGGATGAGCTGGCCGCCCTGTTGAAAAGAATCGAGGACGATCCCGATTTGCGTCTCGGGTTGGACGAGACCCGCCGTTTTCATTATCTCTACGACCGTGCCGCCGCCGATTTGCTGCGGATTTCCACGTTCGCCTCCTCTCCGGAAGTTTCGTATCATCTCGAGGCATTGGTGGCCCGCGCCTACGGCGAAATCCACGAAACACGCGCGCCGCGCCGCCATTTTTTCTTTCTGCACTGGTTTACGCGAGATTTTCCCCGCACGTTCCGGCGCCATTTACGCGCCTTTGGGTGTTCGCTGGGGCTGACGATATTGGGCGCGGCGTTCGGCGCGGGAGTCCTTTATATGGATCCGGACGCCAAAGAGACGCTGCTGCCGTTTCCCGAGTTGATGCAGAAACCGAGCGAGCGCGTCGCCCACGAGGAAAAAGAGAAAGGTAAGGAACTGGAGGGACACAAGGCGAGTTTCGCCGGCTTTCTCATGACGCATAACATCCGCGTGTCGATTTTCACGTTCGCGATGGGAATGACCTACGGCATCGGGACGGCGCTGATGCTTTTCTATAACGGCGTGATGATTGGGGCGATTTCGCTCGATTATATTCAGGATGGCCAGACGAGCTTTCTCATCGGATGGCTGCTTCCCCATGGATCGATCGAAATTCCCTCGATCTTAATCGCCGGGCAGGCGGGGTTCGTTTTGGCGTCGGCCCTCATCGGTTCGCGCAAGCGGCTCTCGCTGCTCAGGCGCCTCGAGGCGGTGCGGAGCGATCTGGTGACGCTGATCGGCGGTTTTTCCGTCCTGCTCGTCTGGGCGGGAACAGTGGAATCGTTTTTTTCGCAGTACCATGAGCCGGTTTTGCCTTACGGAGTGAAAATCGGTTTCGGAATGATCGAACTCATGCTTTTGATCACTTATCTCTCGTTCAGCGGGCGCAAAAAATATCCGGACGAGGTGGCTCCATGATCCTGAATTTTTCCGGACGGAAGGCGATGCAGATTCAGACTCCCGAGGGAGTCGTCTTCAATCTCGCCATGGCGGGGCTTTTCACCCGTTTTCTTGCCTGGTCGGTCGACGGCGCGGCGATCGCGGCGGCGAGCATAGCCATCGGGATAGTCACGCAAATCTTTGCGCTGATCAGCTCCGACTTCGCCTCGGCTCTCTATATTGTTTCCTATTCGGCAATATCGGTTGGTTATGGCATTTTCACCGAATGGAGATGGCGCGGCCAGTCGCTGGGGAAGAGAATTCTCCGCATCCGGGTGTTGGACGCGTCGGGCCTGAAACTGCAATTGAGCCAGATCGTCGTCCGTAATCTTCTCCGCCCGGTCGATCTGCTGCCCATCGGTTATATGTTGGGGGGACTCATCGCTTTTTTTACCCGGAGCGGACAACGGCTGGGAGATTTAGCTGCCAACACGGTGGTGGTGGTCATTCCGGAAAATTTTGTTCTCGATGTCCGGCAGATCCAGGAATCGAAGTACAATTCGTTCCGCGATTATCCTCATCTGGAGGCGCGCCTGCGCCAGCGGGTCAAACCGGCGGAAGCTGCCCTGGCGCTGGACGCGGTTCTGCGGCGCGATGAAATTACTCCCGAAGCCCGCCTGGAATTGTTCCGCCAAATCGCAGCCCATTTCCGTTCCCTGGTTCCATTCGAGGAAAAAATGGACGAAATGATCACCGACGAGCAATTTGTCCGCAACGCGGTTGCCAGCATCTACCGTCAAAGCGGCACGAAGCCGCCATAATCGTTTTTGCCGGTCTTGGCGCCGTCATCCGCCGCCCAGGCGGGATGCGCATTGGTGTTCGTGTATTGATCCGGACCGTCTCCGTTTTTTTGCAGGAGATCGCTCTGGCTTCGCCACGCGCCGACCCGGGTTAATTCCGGGTACTTGGTGATTTCGATGCGCCAGCCCTGGTCATCGGTCAAGTGCCAGTGAAACCGGTTCAACTTGTATAATGCCATTTCGACGAGAACTTTTTCGACCTCGGCCTTGGTGAAAAAATGGCGGCTTCATCGCATTGGATTTGAGTTTCGGCGGTTAGGACGAACGTCCAGGGCACAATTTCCACTTTTTGTGGCTGGGGAATGAGAGCCAGATCACCAGCCCGGGCCGTGAAAACCGATGCCGCCAGCATGGATAAAATGAGTCCGAAAATCATAATGAGAATCGGACAATCTCCAGTGGAAAAAATCGATCTCTGGCAAAGTAATTTACGCGATAGGAGCGTTCGCTTCTCTTTTCGCCGTTTTGACCAGCGACGCGATGATGGAAACCGCCAAAATCGCGGCGATAACGCAGAGTGAAACCTCCGTCGATACCGGCACGATTTCTTCGCCGATCATTTTTGCGCCGATGAAGATGAGGATACATCCCAATCCGGCGCGGAGCCAGACAAGATGCCTCACGGCGCGGGC
>Ga0335072_10015998_pt1 | contig 10639 bp, 5 predicted proteins | sample Lox_Sample_21_FD_206725 | JGI IMG/M metagenome (GOLD analysis project Ga0335072, IMG submission 206725) | Soil microbial communities from Loxahatchee National Wildlife Refuge, Florida, United States - Lox_Sample_2.1 | ecosystem: Environmental > Terrestrial > Soil > Wetlands | place: USA: Florida... | reverse complement strand
GTTCCGTAAGCTGGCAGATGCCTTCAGGATAGCCGCAGCAAATCGCTTCGACTCCCAGGCCGGACAGCACGCCGGTCAGGGTCGATATCGATTCCTCGTCCTTGGAAATCAGTAGCGCTTGAAACGTCATAGGCCGCTCAAAAACGGCGCCGAAATCAGCTACGGCCAGCGCGGCGAACTGCCGCGGGCCTTGCCGGAGGCGCTAGCTCCCGCCGCTGCGGCCTTGGTCTGCGGCTGCTCATCGACTTCGGCCAGCACCGCGGCGTCATCGTCCGTATCAGCCAGCAAGGGGGCCACTTCCCGCAGCTTGTCGGCCGCCTGTTGCAACATTTCAATCTCTTTTGTCAGCTGCGCGTACCTGGCCTGTTTGCGCCGCAGTACCTCGTGAATGTCCTTCATACAACCCCCTCTGGCGAATTTAAGGTCGGGTCTGGCGAGGGTCAATCGCATTTGCCGAAGGCCTGATTACGAGGGTAATACAGTATTTTCCGGGGCTTTCCGCCCGGCACAAAGTGGACTCGCGCGCCTGCCGTCTTTTTTCCTGCCTTTCCGAATTCCTGCGATTTAACCCGTTAGAGCCGGGTTAGAGCGCGGTTAGAGCGGCTCGGAAACTCGTGCCACCCTATGGCACGATCGTGGGATTTACCCTCAAGCGGAAAAATCTTATCTTGTCATTGAGCAGTTCTGGGGGAGGGCTGTTCGGGCGTCCCGCGACTCGAAAGAGTTCGGGGCGCTTCTCATTTTGGGCTGCCTTTACATCCGCCGCGCACTCGTGTTGTAGTTCTTCTTCGCCCACGGAGCCGGATTGAAGCCCAAAAACCTGCTAATTCTATTGCTCTTGACTCTGGGGGCGCTCCTCGTCCACGGCTACCATCCCTGGGCGGAAGATTCCGAGCTTTACGTGCCGGGAATTGAAAAGCTCTTGCAGCCCCAGCTTTTCCCCTATAACTCCAGATTTTTCGAAACCCACGCCGGCTCCACATTCTTTCCCAATTTTGTCGCGGCCATGGTTCGAATCAGCCATCAGCCCCTGAGCGTTGTGCTTTTTGCCCTGCACCTTGCTTCCATATTTCTTCTGCTGCTCGCCTGCTGGCAACTAATCTCGCAATGTTTCGAAAGCTCCGCAGCCCGCTGGGCCGGGGTTGCCATGATTGCGGCTCTGCTGACCCTGCCGGTAGCGGGCACGGCGCTTTACATCCTCGATCAATACGTCAATCCCAGAAATCTGGCGGCGTTTCTAGCCGTGTTCACGGTTGCCGGAACACTGCGCAAAAAATACTGGCAGGCGGGATTTTGTTTTCTGCTTACAGCCGCCTTTCATCCCCTGATGGCAGTTTTTGTTCTGGCTTTCTGCGTTTTGTATGCGGCTGCTCAGTATACGGATAGCCAACTCTCTCGGCTTGCCTGCCTGCTGCCGTTTGGGCTCACGTTTGACCCGCCATCCGCCGCCTATCATCAGGCAGCCCTGACGCACTCCTTTCATTATGTAACGCGCTGGTCGTGGTATGAGTGGCTCGGAATCATCGGACCCATACTGCTGCTTTACGGTTTGTGCCAGATCGCTCGCATAAGGCAATTGCCGCTGGTCGACCGCCTGTGCCGGGTGCTGATCGTCTATGAAGTCATTTTCATTCCGCCCGCGCTGGTGCTTTCGCTGGTGCCGCGCTTTGAGGCGCTGGCGCGCATTCAACCCATGCGCAGCCTCTACCTGCTCTACCTTTTAATGTTTCTGCTGATCGGAGGTTTTCTCGGCGAACTTGTGCTGAAGCATCACGTCTGGCGGTGGCTGGTGCTCTTCGTTCCCCTGTTCACGGGCATGTTCTTCGCACAGCGGTCACTGTTCCCGAACAGTGACCATCTCGAATTGCCAGGCGACGTCACCAGCAACCATTGGGCCGAGGCATTTGTCTGGGCAGGAGCCAACACGCCAAATGACGCGCTGTTTGCTCTTGACCCCGATTATCAAAAGCTTCCCGGCGATGACGAGCAGGGCTTTCGCGCCATTGCGCGGCGCAGCACGCTGGCCAATCGCGGCAGTGACGCTGGCGCCGTCTCCATGTTTCCCACCCTGGCCGAGGAATGGCTCCGCCAGGTGCAGGCGCAAGCTGGATGGAAGAATTTGCAATCGGGGGACTTTCAGCGTCTGCGGGACGGTTTCGGGGTCACCTGGGTGATCGTGCGGACCCCAGCGGTTGCAGGACTGGATTGCCCATACCGCAATGCGGCGGTCGCGGTCTGCCGTTTGTAGGGCAATTGTGCTCCATTTGCTTGTCCTGCTGAGCCAGCGCCTTTGCCTGGCGAAGGACCGGGTGACGCCGCACAATGGCTCGCGTTTGGCGCGCTGCCTCATTGCCCTGAATTGCAAAGCTCGCGCAACTCCCTGCGCGAAATTGGGTTCAACTTGATAGAATAAGCAGATCTAAAAGCGTAAACAGATTCAATGTCATCTTAATCGGGATGGTTCCCGGAGATGGCATTGTCGTTTTTGTAGGTGCCGTGGTCCCAGAGGTAGCTGCTAAACTTGAAAAGATTGCCAACATCATCAGGACGAATGGAACATATTGGGGATCCGCTCGATTCGACACGGCAATCCCAAAAGGATCCGAATTGATGTCCTGCGCGCAAACAGTAGAGGAAATTGTCCCCTTGTTCGACTACTGTAAGTGGAATTCACAACTGGCGGACCTCTCCAGGCAATACGCGGAAAACTCTCCGCTGCCCCATGTCTTTCTACAGGATTTTATCGAGTCCGATCTCGCCGCCGCTTTGGCCGAGGAGTTTCCCCGCACCGGCACTGAAGCCTGGACGCAGTACAAACACCACAACGAAAATAAGCTTGGAATGGCGAAGCGTGAACTCTTTCCGCCTCGCCTGAGACTGCTCACGGACGAGCTGAATTCGCCGCGCTTCGTCGACTGGCTCTGTCGCCTGACCGGCATCTCCAACCTGGTCGCCGATCCTGGCCTCGAAGGCGGCGGCTTGCATCAATCCAGCCGCGGCGGGTTTTTGAACCTGCACACCGACTTTTCTCACCACCACTATCACAAGAACTGGCGGCGCCGTCTGAATCTTATCCTTTATTTGAATGATGGCTGGCAACCGGCGTGGGGCGGAGACATCGAGTTCTGGGATTCCGGCATGAAACAGTGCCTGTCAAAATATCCGCCGCGCCTCAATCACGCCATGATCTTCAAAACCGACGAGCGCTGCTTTCATGGCTTTCCCGAGCCCCTTGCCTGTCCTGAGGGCGAGACCCGCAAGAGTCTTGCGCTTTACTACTACACCGTCGAAAGCGACCTCAAGACGCCAACCCGCTCCACCAACTACCGTGCACGGCCATCCGATGGCGCGATCGAATCAGCCATGATCTGGCTCGATAAGACGGCAGTCGATCTCTACTCCCGAGCCAAAGCCCGCTTCGGATTCTCTGACGAGTGGGCCAGCAAGGTGCTGGGCATGATTTCAAAAAAGAAATAAGACGGCGCGATCGCTGGCCTGTCTAATCGGCGTGGCTCGCCGCCGGTGACGCCGGTGGCAATGCTTCCTTGCGGCGCGGACGAAGCCGCAGCTTGTCCATATAAATGTAGACCACTGGCGTGGTGAAAAGAGTCAGCGCCTGGCTCACAATCAGTCCGCCGACGATCGTAATACCCAACGGCCGCCGCAGTTCCGAGCCGATGCCGGCGCCCAGGGCCAGGGGCAAACCGCCCAGCAGCGCCGCCATGGTCGTCATCATGATAGGGCGGAAGCGCAGCAGGCACGCTTCATGAATTGCATCGATCGAAGACTTTCCTTCTTTCCGCTCTGCATCCAGCGCAAAATCGATCATCATGATCGCGTTTTTCTTGACGATTCCAATCAGCAGAATAATTCCGATCAAGCCGATGACGTTCAACTCATTGTGTGTGAGTTTCAGCGCCAGCAAGGCGCCCACACCGGCGGAGGGAAGAGTGGAAAGAATTGTAATCGGGTGAATGTAGCTCTCGTACAAGATTCCCAGCACGATGTAAACCGCCAGCAGTGCGGTCAGAATCAAGATCGGCTCGCTCTCCAGTGAACTCTTGAATGCGGCCGCCGTTCCCTGAAAGCTTCCCTGGATGGTCGCGGGAAAGTTGATCGACCGCTTCGCGTTCTCAATCGCTGTGGTCGCCTGGCCGAGCGAAGCCCCCGGCGCCAGGTTGAAAGAGATGGTCACCGCCGGCCATTGCCCGAGATGGTTGACCGCTAATGACGTATTTGCCGGGCCGTAATGCGCAAACGCGGCCAGCGGGACCGTTGCCCCGGTCGAGGAACGCACATAGGTGTTTTCCAGCGTGTCGGTGCTCTGCTGGAACTGAGGCGCAACTTCCATCACCACGTGGTACTGATTCAGCGGTTCATAGATGGTCGAGACTTGCCGCTGCCCGAAGGCGTCGTAGAGTACGGCATCGATCGCCGCTGCCGAAACTCCCAGCCGCGAGGCTGTGTCGCGGTCGATGATCAGGTCTGCCGCCAGGCCTTTATCCTGCTGGTCGGTATTCACCTGTGTGATCACCGGAATCGCCCTCATTTTTTGCAGCAGTTGCGGCGCCCAGGTGTTCAGGTCGTTCAGGTCTTCACCCTGAAGCGTGTACTGGTATTGCGCCTGGGTCAAATGTCCGCCGATGCTCAGGTCTTGTGCCGCCTGCATGTAAAGCGTCGCTCCCGGCACCACAGAAAACCTTTTCGCGAGCTCGCCGATCACCTGATCGGCGCTGAGCTTACGCTTTTCCTTCAGGGTGATGTACATGCGGCCCTGGTTCATTGCCGTAGTGCCGCCGCAGAAACCAATCATGTGCTCGACGTTGGGGTCGGCCATGGCGATGTCTACGTAGCGCCGCATCTTCTTGCTCATGGCGTCGAAAGAAATGTCCTGCGCGGCTTGGATCGCGCCGATGATTCTGCCCGTATCCTGCTGCGGGAAGAATCCCTTGGGCACATTCACGTACATGTAAATGCTCAAACACGCGGTGGCAATGGTGATGAAAAGAGTGAGCGGCCGGTGGCGCAGCACCCAGCCCAGCGAAATCTCATACAGCCTCAGGACGGTATCAAAGACCTTCTGGCTCGCCCGAAACGCCCTGCCATGTTTTTCCTCGTGCAGCGGCTTGAGAAACTGCGCGCACATGGCAGGCGTGGTGGTAAGTGACACGATCAGCGAAACCCCAATCGCCGCGCTCAGAGTTACCGCAAACTCGCGGAACAAGCGGCCGACGATTCCACCCATCATCAGAATGGGGATGAACACCGCTACCAGCGAGGTGCTCATCGAAAGCACGGTGAAGCCAATCTCCCGCGCTCCACGGTAGGCGGCTTGCACCGGGCTCACGCCTTTTTCCAGATAACGCGTAACGTTCTCAAGCACCACGATGGCGTCATCGACCACGAAGCCAGTCGAGATCGCAAGCGCCATGAGCGACAGATTGTTCAAACTGAAATTCAGCAGATACATCACGCCGAATGTTCCGATCAGAGAAAGCGGGACCGCAATGCTGGGAATGATGGTCGCCCGAAAAGTCCGCAGGAACGCGAACACCACCAGGATGACCAGGATCACGGAGATGATCAGCGTGATTTCGATATCGCGCAGTGAGGCGCGCACGGTCGTCGTGCGGTCGGAAACCACCGTCACTTTGATAGCAGGGGAAATCGAGGCTTTGAGTTGCGGAAGCAGACTCAGCACGTTGTCTACCGTGTCGATGATGTTCGCGCCGGGCTGTCTGAAAATAATCAGCAGCACCGCCGGTTTGCCGTCTGAGAGTCCGTAGATGTGCGCGTCCTCGACCGAATCTTCCACCTGGCCCACATCTTCGAGCCGTACCGCCGCCCCATTTTGCTGGTTATAGGCCACGATCAGCGGGCGATACTCTTCTGCGTGCAGCATCTGGTCGTTATCGGCGATGGGCCAGCTGTGCGTTTCATTGCTGACCTCGCCTTTCGGCCGGTTGGCGTTTGCATTGGCCAGGGCCATGCGCACGGCTTCGAGCCCAATGCCAAACTTGTTTAGCAGGTTCGGATCGAGCTCTGCGCGCACCGCCGGATTTGCGCCGCCAGCCACGTAGACCTGCCCGATTCCGGGCACCTGGGCCAGCTTTTGAGAAAGAATCGAATTTGCCTGGTCGTAAATATCAGGCCGGCTGATGGTGTCAGAGGTCAGCGAAACAATCAGGATCGGCGCATCCGCCGGATTCACCTTGCGGTACCAGGGATTGCCGGGAAGATAAGAGGGAAGCTGGCTGCGCGCCGCGTTGATGGCAGCCTGCACATCTCGCGCCGCGGCATCGATGTTGCGGTTGAGATCGAATTGCAGAACGATGCCCGTCGAGCCAAGTTGGCTGACGGAGGTCATCTGGTTGATTCCGGAAATGCGCCCAAATTGCCGCTCCAGCGGCGTGGCCACCGCCGATGCCATGGTTTCAGGGCTGGCGCCGGGCAAGCCCGCTGACACCTGGATGACAGGGAACTCAACCTGGGGCAGCGGCGCGACTGGAAGGAAGCTGAATGCCAGCGCGCCAGACATGAGCAGCGCCAGCGTGAGCAGCGAAGTCCCGATGGGTCGCTTGATGAATGGGGCAGATACGTTCATGGCTAATCCCAGGCCACCGGCTCTTCCACCGGATTTGCGATTCCCAGGCCCTCGAACTTTCGCGCCAGCCGGTCGAACCACAGATAAACCACGGGGGTTGTATAAAGGGTCAGCGCCTGGCTCACCAGCAAACCGCCAACGATCGTGATCCCGAGCGGATGACGCAACTCAGACCCGGTGCCGCGGCCCAGCGCCAGCGGTAAACCGCCCAACAACGCAGCCATCGTTGTCATCATGATCGGCCGAAAGCGCAGCAGGCTGGCTTGGAAAATTGCCTCTTCCGGGGGCTTGTGCTCCACACGTTCCGCTTCGAGAGCAAAATCGATCATCATGATGGCGTTCTTTTTCACGATGCCGATCAGCAAAATGATTCCAATAATCGCCACCACCCCGAGGTCATTGCCCGTGATGAGCAGCGCAAGAATGGCCCCCACGCCCGCCGAAGGCAACGTGGAGAGGATCGTGATGGGGTGGATGTAGCTCTCGTAGAGCACCCCCAGCACGATGTACACGGTGATGATCGCCGCCACAATCAGCCAGGGTTCAGTCGAAAGCGAATTGCGAAAAGCGGCAGCGGTCCCCTGAAATGCCGTGTGCACGCTCGGCGGCATTCCAATTTCCTGCTCCGCCTGCTCAATCGCTTTGGTGGCGTCGCCCAGCGACTTTCCCGGCGCCAGGTTGAACGAAAGCGTGACGACAGGGAACTGCCCCTGATGGTTTACCGCGAGCGGCGTATTCGAAGTGTTGAGCTGGGTGAAGGTGGAAAGCGGAACCTGCGGCCCGCTGTTCGATTTCACGTACAGGTCTTTGAATGAGCCCGGATTCTGCTGGAATTGCGGCGCCACCTCGAGAATCACGTGATATTGATTGAGCTGCGTGAAAATCGTGGAAACCTGCCGCTGGCCGAAGGCGTCGTAAAGAGTGTTATCGATCTGTGCCGGCAGAATGCCGAGCCGCGAAGCCGTGTCGCGGTCGATTGTCAAATCGGCCTGTAACCCTCCGTTTTGCTCATCGCTCGCCACATCTCGCAGTTCAGGCAGGGTCTTGAGCTTCGCCACCAGAGTGGCGGAAAGCCCGGCCAGTTCTTTCGCGTCGGCGTCTTCCATCGTGTACTGGAACTGGGTGCGGCTCACTCGGTCTTCCACCGTCAGATCCTGCACCGGCTGCATGAACAAAGTGATGCCCTCAACCTGCGCCAGCTTGGGCTGCAGCCGCTCAATGATCTGGCTGGCGCTGGCGCTGCGTTCGTCGCGCGGTTTCAAATTGATCTGAATGCGGCCGCTGTTCGGCGTGAGGTTGGTACCGTCCACTCCGATAAATGACGACAAACTTTGCACATCCGGATCTTGCAGAATCACCTTCGACAGCGCCTGCTGATGTTGGGCCAAAGATTCGAATGACACGCTCTGCGGTGCGTCCGAGATGCCCAGAATTACGCCCGTATCCTGCACCGGGAAAAAGCCCTTCGGCACAATGATGTATAGAAAAATGGTCAGAACCAGCGTTCCAGCCGTCACCAGCAAGGTGGTCGGCTGGTGCTTCAAAACGAATTTCAGCGTTCGGCCGTAAAACTCGATGACCCGGTTATAAAAGTCCTCCGTGCTCTTGTAAAAGCGGCTTTCCTTGGCTTTATTCTTCGGCTTCAACAACTTGGCGCACATCATCGGGGTCAGGCTGAGCGAAACCGCGGCCGAAACCAGGATCGTCACCGCCAGCGTCACCGCGAATTCGCGGAAAAGCCGCCCAACGATATCTCCCATGAAGAGCAGGGGAATCAGTACCGCGATCAGCGAAACCGTAAGCGACACGATGGTAAAGCCGATTTGGCCAGCGCCTTTCAGCGCGGCCTCCAGCGGCGAATCGCCCTCTTCGAGAAAGCGGTCGATGTTTTCAATCATCACGATGGCGTCATCGACCACGAATCCCGTCGAGATCGTCAGCGCCATCAGGGTTAGGTTGTTCAGGCTGTAGCCGAGCAGATACATCACGCCGAAGGTGCCAACAATTGAGAGCGGCACAGTTACCGTAGGAATCGACGTCGCCCACAGGTTCCTCAGGAAAAGAAAAATCACCATCACCACCAGGGCGACGGTCAGCATCAGCTCAAACTGCACATCTCTTACCGACGCACGAATGGTTTCGGTCCGGTCGGTGAGAATGGTTACATTCACCGAAGCCGGCAGACCCGCCTGCAACTGCGGCAACAGCCGCTTGATCCGATCCACCGTCTCGATGATGTTTGCGCCCGGCTGGCGCTGAATGTTCATGATGACCGCAGGATCCAGGTTCATCCACGCCGCCTGCATGGTGTTTTCGATTCCATCGGTGACGGTGGCGATATCCGATAGCCGGACCGGCGAGCCATTGCGGTAGGCGATAATGATCGGCTTGTATTGATCACCCGAAAGCAACTGGTCATTCGCGGCGATGGTGAACGATTGCCGCGGTCCGTTGAGCGTTCCCTTGGCTTGATCGACGTTGGCGCTGGCCAGCGCGTTCCGCACATCTTCCAGGCTCAACCCATACGATGCCAGTGCCGTGGGATTGGCCTGAATCCGCACCGCCGGCTTTTGCCCGCCGCTCAACGAAACCAGCCCCACGCCCGTTACCTGCGAAATCTTTTGTGCCATCGCAGTATCGGCGAGGTCTTCGACCTTGGAGAGCGGCAAGCTCTTCGAAGTCAGCGCCAGGGTAAGGACCGGTGCGTCGGCTGGATTCACTTTGCTATAAATTGGCGGATTTGGCAGGTCGGAGGGAAGATACGTCGTCGCTGCATTAATCGCAGCCTGTACTTGCTGTTCTTCAACGTCGATGTTCTGATCGAGCCCGAATTGCAGCGTAATGACCGAGCTGCCGAACGAGCTGGTCGAGGTCATCTGGCTCAGGCCAGGGACCTGGCCGAATTGCCGCTCCAGCGGAGCTGTGACCGACGATGCCATCACATCCGGGTTCGCCCCCGGATAAAAGGTCATCACCTGAATCGTTGGATAGTCAACCTCGGGAAGCGCAGAAACTGGAAGCTGCTTATACGCGACGAGCCCCACCAGCATGATGGCCACCATGAGCAAGGCCGTGGCCACCGGCCGGAGAATAAAAATCCGCGACGGATTCATGACACTGGCGTTCCTGCGGCGGCTTTGCTTGCGGCCGGACTTGTGGGAGCCGACTGGCTGCCCGGGTGCGACTGCCGCACTTCCACTTTGCTGTCATTCTGCAGCTTGTCCTGGCCGTCGACCACCACAACATCGGAGGGTGAAATCCCGGAGGCGATGTTGGCCACATTGTCTTGAATAAATGAAACCGTCACCGGATGGATCTGGGCTTTGTTGTCCTGCACCACGAAGACGTACGTACCTTGCGGCCCCCGCTGAATGGCCGCCGCTGGAATCACCGTGCTGTTTTTCTTCAGCTCCAGCAGTAAACGCACATTCACAAACTGGTTCGGCCAAAGACCATTGCCCTTGTTGCTGAAGATCGCCTTCAGGCGCCCGGTTCCGGTGGTCTGGTCGATCTGGTTGTCGATCGTTTCCAGCGTCCCTGTATCCAGTTTGGTTTTGTCGTCGCGGTTGAACGCTTCCACTTGCAGCGGGCCTTTGGCCATGTGCTGCGAAACCGTCGGCAGGTCCTCTTCGGGCAGCGTGAACACCACCGCAATCGGCTGAAGCTGGGTGATGACAATCAGGGGATTTGTGTCCGTCGCATGCACCATGTTGCCGGGATCCACCAACCGCAAGCCCACGCGGCCGCTGATCGGCGAAGTAATGTGGCAATAGATGAGGTTCAACTTCGCGTTGTCGATCGCCGCCTGATCGTTGCGCACCGTTCCTTCGAGCTGATCGACGGTCGCTGCCTGCGTATCGACCTGCTGCTGTGACATGGCCCCGGAGACTTGCAGCAAATTCTTATAACGGTCGAGATTGAGCTTCGCATCACGCAGCAGGGCTTGGTCGCGAAACAGCGTGGCCTGCGCCTGGTCGAGCACCACCTGATACGGCCGTGGATCAATCACCGCCAGCAGTTCGCCCTTATTAACGA
>Ga0335072_10015997_pt1 | contig 10639 bp, 8 predicted proteins | sample Lox_Sample_21_FD_206725 | JGI IMG/M metagenome (GOLD analysis project Ga0335072, IMG submission 206725) | Soil microbial communities from Loxahatchee National Wildlife Refuge, Florida, United States - Lox_Sample_2.1 | ecosystem: Environmental > Terrestrial > Soil > Wetlands | place: USA: Florida... | reverse complement strand
CATGTGCGGCGTCTACCCCTACACGCCCGACGCCCTGATCGACGTGGACGTCGACGGCGGCCGTGTCTGGGTCCGCTTCGCTGACTGGTTCCGCCGGCCCCTGCGCCTGACCGCTGCCGAAGGGCTGGCCCTCGTGGCAGCTGCACGGGCCTCGCTCGCGGTGCCGGCGAACGGCGGCGAAGCGCTTGCCCGGGCCGCCTCGAAGCTCGAGACCGCCCTCGGTGGCGGAGGAGGCGAGGCGCTCGACATAGAGCTCGGTGAGGCCTCCCAGGAGGTGCTCCGCACGCTCCAGACGGCGGTGCAACGCAGGCGCAAGGTGCTCGTCGATTACTACTCGTTCGGGCGTGACGAAAGCGGCGAGCGGGTGCTGCAACCGTGGCGTGTATTTTCTTCCGAGGGCCATTGGTACGTGCTGGCATGGTGCGAAAGGGTCTCGGGGAAACGCCTTTTCCGGGTCGACCGGGCCCGGTCGGCTACTGCTCTCGATGAGGCTTTCGACCCTCCTCCAGAAGCCGCCGGCCAAGGGCCGGTGCCCACGTTCGAAAGCCGCCCGGAGGACCCGCTCGTCGTGCTGGACCTGTCGCCTGCGGCCCGCTGGGTCGCCGCCCAGTACCCGAACGAGGGCACAAGGGACCTCCCCGACGGCCACCTCGAGGTGACGCTCCGGGTGGGCTCCGCGGGGTGGCTCCAACGGGTCCTGCTCATCGCCGGTCCCGACGCGAGGGTCGTCGCCGGTGCCGAGGGCGTCCTCCAGGAGGCGGCAAGGCGGGTCCTGGCCGTCTATGAGGCCAAGGACCGGGCTCCCGCTTCGTGACTTTCGCCGCCCCGCGCCGCGGCCGCCTGGGTGGCGAAGGGTGCCGACGGGGCTCGGGCCGTACCGTCGCCAAGAGCGCAGTAGGCAAGAGCGAAATTGAGCGCGATTGCGCGCGAGGTGCCTGGTGGGGCGCGGTTTGGGCGGTATTAGGCCTCATTCACTGGCCCGCTTAGCTTAAAGTGCCAAAGAATACAAGACAAGGCCTTTGAGCAGCTTTTCAGTGCCACTTACGAAAGCACATAGTGAAAAATAAGTGCTTAAGCCTGGATTTAGCTATCCCGGGCCACTAACGTTTTGCTAACCAGGACGGGTATCTGTTGCTGGCAAGGGGGCCGGCAAAAGTGGGACTAAAGCCCCAGCAGCGAGGGTCAAGGGGCTGCAATCCCTCAGCAGTTTGTTCTGTTGGGCTAGGAAGATCGGAAATTGGACATCCTCGCGTCGGCTTTACTGGGTCGAGGCTCAAGGGGTTTGGCTGGACGCCGATATCACAGTCAGTAGGTCCGATATCACAGTCAGTAGTTCAGCTAGCCCGGGCAACGGCTCGGGAGTGACATAGAAGGAGTGCCCAGAGTGGCCACAGTAAGGGCGAGTTGCCCAAGTTGTGGAGACGTCGAGCTGACGACTCGGGAAGTCCAAGTGCAGGTCTGCTCGGCAACGGATGAGGGTACCTACTCCTTCCTTTGCCCAAGCTGCCGTCTGATCGTCAACAAGCCTGCCGAACAACGCGTCGTCGAGCTGCTGGTCTCGGCAGGCGTCAAGCTCGTCAATTGGGATCTCCCGGCGGAGATGTCAGAGCCCAAGTTCGGCCCACCCATTAGCTATGACGACTTGCTCGCTTTCCATTTCGAGCTCGAGTCCGAAGGCTGGCTCGAGCATGTGATCGCAGGCGGCGGCCAGCTCGGTTCGCGCTGAGACGTCGCTGTTGAGCTGGGACTGGGCGGGGCTGCTGGCGGTCGGCGCCGTTTCGGCGTCGATGTTTTTCTGGCTCGCAGCGGCATACCGCCGCGAGGTCGAGCGCCTCAAGGTGGCGAGGGCCGAGGTCGCAACTGTGCGCCGGCGGATCCCGCCCGGCTGAGCTCTGCCTCCCAGGGCGCGGGCTCCCCGTGCGGTACAAAGGGTGCCGTGCCAGGTAGCGCGGCGGCAACGGGCCCGGGGCGGTCCCATCCGAACGAGCTCCGGGACCGGTTTATCTCGGGCCTGGAGTTCGAGCTCGACCCCTTCCAGCTCGAGGCGATGGACGCCCTCGACGGGGGCCACAGTGTCGTCGTGGCGGCGCCGACAGGCTCGGGCAAGACCGTGGTGGCCGAGTACGCCGTCGCCCGCGCGCTCGCGGGCGGTGGGAAGGCCTTTTACACCACGCCCCTGAAGGCACTGTCCAACCAGAAGTTCGCCGATTTCTGCCGCGCCTACGGGCCCGCCAACGTCGGGCTCCTCACGGGCGACAACTCGATAAACGGCGAAGCCCCGGTGGTCGTGATGACGACCGAGGTGCTCCGCAACATGATCTACGCCGGCTCGGCGAGCCTTGCAGGGCTCCGTTACGTCGTCCTCGACGAGGTGCACTACCTCCAGGACCCCTACCGAGGGCCCGTCTGGGAAGAGGTGATCATCCACCTCGCCCCCGAAGTGGACCTCGTCTGCCTGTCCGCGACCGTGTCCAACGCCGAGGAGCTGGCCGACTGGGTCGCGACCGTCCGCGGGTCGACCAAGGCCGTCATCGAAGAACGCAGGCCGGTCCCACTCCACAACCTGTTCCTCCTCGGCGACAAGCGCAGCGAGAGCTTGCTCCTCATGCCGACTCTCGTCGACGGGCGCCCGAACCCCAAGGGCATCGCCATGACTACGCGTGCCGAGGGTGGTTGGAGGGCCTACCGGCGGGGGAGCCTCTTCGTCCCGCACCGCTCCGAGGTCGTCGAGCTGCTTGCCGGCCAGAGCCTGCTGCCCGCGATCTATTTCATCTTCAGCCGGGCCGGTTGCGACGAGGCGGTCCGCCAGTGCATGCGGGAGGGCCGCCGGCTCACGAGCCAGCAGGAGCGCCGCAGGGTGCGTGAGATCGCCGAAGAGGCCTCCTCGCACCTGAGCGACGCCGACCTGGAAGCCCTCGGCTACGGCAGCTGGCTCTCCTCGCTCGAAGCCGGCTTCGCCGCCCACCACGCCGGGATGGTCCCCCCCTTCAAAGAGGCGGTCGAACGGTGCTTCCTGGCCGGTCTCGTGAAGGTCGTCTTTTCGACCGAGACGCTCGCTCTCGGGATCAACATGCCGGCACGGTCGGTAGTGATAGAGAAGCTCTCAAAGTTCAGTGGCGAAAGGGTCGAGCCGCTCACGGCCGGCGAGTACACCCAGCTCACGGGCCGGGCCGGCCGGCGCGGGACCGACGAGGTGGGCTACGCCGTCGTCGTGTGGGCGCCCATGGTCACCTTCGACCAGGTCGCCTCCCTTGCGGGCGCCCGGAGCTACACCCTCACATCCAGCTTCCGCCCGACCTACAACATGGCGACAAACCTCGTCCGCCGCTGCTCGCCCGAACAAGCCCACCATCTCCTCAACCTCTCCTTCGCCCAGTACCGGGCTGATGCCGACATCGTGCGCCTGGAAAGTCATCTCGAGCACGCTCGTCATGAGCTCGGCCAAGTGCTCGACGAGGCGGCGTGCGAGGAGGGCGACGTTTTCGAGTACCGCCGCTTGGTTCTGGCCCACAGCCATGACGGGCGCAGCGGCGAGGACGAGCACGAGCGCCGCCCGGCCCGCCCCCGGGCCGAGATCTCGCGGGCACTGGAGAAGCTGAAGCCGGGCGACGTCGTGCTGATGCCGCCACGCAGGACAGGTGGCCCCGCCGCGCAAAAGGTGGCCGTGCTTTCGACCAGCCAGAGAAAAAATGGCGACTTCAACCTGAGGGCCATCACCTCGGCCCGCAAGCTGGTCTCGCTCAACGCGAGGGACTTCCACCGGCCTCCGAGGCCGCTCGGGCACCTGGACATGCCTGCGCCTTTCGCCCCCAAGAACCGCGATTTCCAGCGCCAGGTCGCCTCGTCGTTGTCTGCGAGCGAGGACGGCGTCCACAACGGCCAAAACGGCGGCGGCGACGGGCAGCGCAAAGGGCTCGCCGGCACGCCGGCGGGGGAGCACCCCGTCGCCTCCTGCCCGAAGGCGCGTTACCACCTGCGGGCGGCAGCTCGGGCCGAACGTCTCCGCCGCCAGGTAGAGCGGCTGGAGGACCAGGTCACCGGGCGGAGCGAACCTCTCGCCCGCCAGTTCGACAAGGTGCTCAAAGTGCTCGAGGGATGGGGCTACGTGCAGGGCTGGTCGCTCACGGCGGCGGGCGCACGTTTGGCCCGGATATACCACCCTCAGGACCTGCTGGTCGCCGAATGCAGCGAACGCGCTCTGCTGGACGGCCTGCGCCCGGCCGAAATGGCCGCAGTCGCTTCCTTTTTCACCTACGAGGCTCGCGGCCCGGCCTTCAGCGGCGAGGCGCCGCGCTTGCCCAACCGGAAGCTGGAGGAGCGCTTTCGCGCCGCCCTGGAGGTATCGCGTGAGCTGGCCGCTGTCGAGGAGCTCTCCGGCCTCCCTCTCACCCGCACCCCTGAGCCAGGGTTCGCTGCGCTCGCGTACGGCTGGGCATCGGGCAAGCCGCTCGGCTCGCTCCTCACCCGAACGAGCGCAGGCCGTGACAGGCCAGAAGACCCGGTGATCTCGCCCGGAGATTTCGTCCGCAACGTGAAGCAGCTGGTCGACCTGCTGCGCCAGCTAGGCGAGGTCTTACCTGACGAGGCTTCCTCCACCAGCGCCCGGCGCGCCGCCGACGACCTGTTCAGGGGGGTAGTGGCCGCCTCTTCTGTGGTCACTGCGGCCGGCCACGCCGCGGGTGCAGACCCGGGCGGGGCCTCCAGCGACCCAACTGGGTCAACCGGCTCACCGGTCCCAGCCAGCTCACCGCTCCCAGCCAGCTCACCGGTCCCAGCCGGCTCACCGGGGTCGCCCACCCTCGGCACCGCCCCTTAGGCTGGGCGGCCCATGCAGGCTTGGCTTTTGGAGGCATCGCCGGGCGAGTACCGGATGGGCGACGTGGAGCTCCCTGCTCCCGGGCCGCGCGAGGTCCGGGTCGACGTCGTGTCGAGCGCCCTCAACCACCTCGACCTCTGGATGCGCCAAGGCCTGCCCAAGCCACCGGTGTTCCCGATGGTGCCCGGCTGCGACGCCGCAGGGGTCGTCGGTGAGATCGGGGAGGAAGTGACCCGCTGGCGCCCCGGGGACGAGGTCGTGGTCAACCCGTCCTTCGCGTGCGGGCACTGCGACCGCTGCCTCTCGGACCGATCGGTCCAATGCGCCCAATGGGGGATCATGGGTGAGCACTTCTGGGGCGCACATGCGCGTTCGGTGCTGGTAGGGGAGGTCAACCTCGTGGCCAAGCCGCCCTCGCTCGACTGGGAACAAGCCGGCGCCTACGGCCTCTGCGGCCTCACCGCCTACCGCATGTTGCAGCGGGCAAGGCTCCGGGCGGGGGAGACGTTGCTGGTGGTCGGTGCCGGCGGAGGCGTCGGCTGCGCGGCCGTGACCATCGGTGCTCACATCGGCGCCCGGGTGGTCGCGACCTCGCGAGACGCCGCGAAACGCGAGCGGGCGCTCGCGCTCGGGGCCGAGGAGGCCTTCGACTCGGGCGGGAAACTGCCCGTCAAGGCGGACGTGGTGGTGGACAGCACCGGTGCCGCCACCTGGCAGATGGCGGTCGCCGCCCTCGGTCCCGGAGGCCGCTACGTGACCTGCGGGGGGACCGCAGGCGGCAGGGTGGAGCTGAGCCTGGCGAGGTTATTTTTTGGGCAGCTCGAGCTGATCGGCTCGACCATGGGCACCTTCCGCGAGTTCGACGAGCTAACCCGGCTCGTCGGCCAAGGCCTGCCGGTCGTAGTGGACAGCGTCTTCCCCTTCGAGGCCTACCCGCAAGCCCTGGACAGGTTGGAGGCCGGAGCGCAGTTCGGCAAAATCGTGCTGCGGGGCGCCGGGCGCTGAGCCGGCCTGCCCCAATGGGCCGCCCAGCGGCGACAATGGTGCGATGGACAACCAGTTGTGGGAAAAAGTGGACGACTACTTGGAGACCGCGCTCGACGGGCGAGACGACGTGCTCAGCGAAGTGCTCTTTTCCAGCCGGGAGGCCGGGCTCCCGGCGATCCAGGTATCGGCGATGCAGGGCAAGTTCCTGCACGTCCTGGCCCGCCTGATAGGTGCCAGGAGGGTCCTCGAAATAGGTGCCCTCGGCGGTTACAGCGCGATCTGGCTAGGCCGGGCGCTCCCGCCTGAGGGCAAGCTCGTCAGCCTCGAGGTCGACGCTCGCCATGCGGAGGTGGCCCGCGCCAACATCGATCGGGCGGGCCTCTCAGCGCTGGCCGAGGTCCGGGTCGGCCCCGCCCTCGCCGCCCTGCCTGGCCTCGTGGAGGAGTTCGGGGAAGGGAGCTTCGACCTCAGCTTCATCGATGCCGACAAGCGCAACAACCCTGCCTATTTCCGCTGGGCGCTCCGCCTCACGAGGCCGGGAGGGGCGATCGTCGTCGACAACGTGGTCAGGCAGGGCCGCGTGGCCGACCCCGCCCAATCAGGGCCCGACGAGGCCGGTACCCGGCAGCTCTTCGCCGAGATGGCTTCGGAACCCTCTGTCACCGCAGCCGCCCTCCAAACCGTCGGTTCCAAGGGGTATGACGGCTTCGCAATAGCGTTCGTGGGCATCCCCCAACCCTCGGAGGTGGCCTCCTAGGCTGACTGGTCGCATGCGCCCGCACGCTACTGATGTCCCTTACGCGCCAGAAGTTTGGACGAACGAGGAAGAGGACATCCTCAGGCGGTACTTCACCAACCTGGAGGGGCCGGTTTTCGCGCTCGTCAACCTGCCCGAGGTCGTGAAGGGTGCATTGTTCGCGAGGTATTCCCGTTCGTCCAAGAGCCTCCGCAGGCTGTTCCTCGACGAGTTCGTAGGCGACCTGGACGTGAGCGGCGACCAGGGCGTCGACGCGACCATCGGGCTGGCACGCGCCGAGCAGCTCTACGAGAAGGTTTTCTACGAGTACGGTGACGATTCGGTTGCCCAACTGGGCGGAGTGCACCTGGCTTGCGAGCAGGCTTCCAATTTGCTCACAAAAGTCCTCGAGCGCGGCCGCCTCATGTCCTATATGGAAAAGTCGACGCGTTACGTCGCCTACGACACGCGGTTGCCCAATGGGCGCTACCGTTATTACCGCAGCCCCGTGGTGCTCGCTTCGGGCCTCGGCGCCCGTTATGTCGGCGACATGGACCGGATGTTTGACACCTACGCAAAATTGCTGCCGGCGGTGTACGACTGGTTTTCCAAGCGGGTAGCCAAACAAAAGGGCGACAGCGACTTCGCGTACCGCCAGGCCCTGAAGGCCAAGGCCTTCGACACCTTGAGGGGCTTGCTGCCCGCGGCGGCGCTTTCCAACGTCGGGATATACGGTTCCGGGCAGGGCTACGAAAGCCTGCTGCTGCGCATGCGGGCGCACCCGCTGCCCGAGGCGAGGGACTACGCCGGCCTCGTGCTCACAGAATTGCGCAAGGTGATCCCTTCGTGGGTACGCCGGGTCGACGTCGAAGACAGAGGCCAGGCTTGGTCGGCCTACATGGAGACCAATGAGTCGGCAATGGCCGGCCTTGCACAAGACATTTTCGGCCCCCAAGACGGGGCACCCGCCGGTGACGGGCCGGGCACGCAGCCTTCGGTAACGCTCGTCGATTGGGACCCGGACGCCGAGGTAAAAGTTGCTGCCGCCATGCTCTACCCCTACACGCACCTGCCCGAGGCCGACGTTTATTCACGCGTCCTTTCGATGTCGGCGCAAGAGCGGCTCGAACTGATGGAGCGCTATGCCGGCGACAGGCTCAACCGGCGGCACCGTCCCGGCAGGGCACTCGAGCGCTGTGGCTACCTTTTCGACGTCGTTTCTGATTACGGTGCCTTCCGCGACCTCCAACGCCACCGCCTGCTCACGATCGAGTGGCAGGGGCTCACCCCTCACCACGGCTTCACGATGCCCGGGACCGTCACCGACTCCGGCGCCGAGAGCGCCTACGTCGAGGCAATGGACCGTTCGGCCGCGCTTTATGAAGCGTTAGAAGAGCAATTCGGCAGCACCGTTGCGGCTTATGCGGTCACCCTTGCTCACCGCACCCGTTACAGCGTCCAGATGAACGCCCGCGAGGCGATGCACGTCCTCGAGCTGCGTACCACCCCCCAGGGTCACCCCGAGTACCGCAGAGTTTGCCAGCAGATGCACCGGTTAATCGCCGAAAAAGCAGGCCACAAAGCGATCGCCGCCATGATGGGTTTCGTCGACCACTCGGCCGAGGACGACGACGGGCTCGGGCGGCTCCAGTCCGAACGGCGTGCGGCGCAGAAGCGGGGGAGCGGCCCCCGCTGACCCGGTTTGTGCAGCCTGCTGGCAGCACTTAGGCCGCCCGAAGGGGACATCGTTCGTCCCTTTCGCCTTGTGGACGAAAACACTCAGATATTTTCTACGTTTCTGAGCTGGTGCGTTGCACAAACGGGCTGCTCGTGGCCCGCCCGAAGCGCTTGCCGAGGCTGGCCGGCTTCGGCATCATGGTCCGGTAGCCAGTGGGGGTAAGCCCCCACGGCACCCGGCCAACAGGGTCTGGGGAGCGAAGTAGACAACGGCATGTGCATTGTCGTGGCCACCTCGTCACGCGTGCCTATGGCGGTACCAAAAGCTCCCCGGGCCGGCCGGGGAATGTCCCGCTTCAAGCGGTTGTTGGCCTGGGCGCGATAGCGCGCCTCCGTCCGACTGGTGATGGCGGCTCCGCTTCGCTTAACATGCCCGCGCCACTAAAGCGCGGTACGTGCCATCCTGTGTGCTTGAAATGCTTGCTGAAGGAACCAGACCAATGCCAGATGACGACGACTTCGAAGACGAGCTTGACGAAGAGCCGGCCCTCCCCGAAGACATCGACGAGGAGGACCTCGACCTCGAGGCGGACGACTTGGGCGACGACGAGCTCGAGGATGCCGACCTCGACGCTGAGGAGCCCGACGATGCCGAGGTCGGAGAGGCCGACGACGAAGGTGACGCCCTCCTAACCACCGACGAGGAAGAGGACTACGAGGAGGAGGAAGAGGAGGATGCCGACGACGTCGAGGCGAGCCTCGATGTCATCTTGAAGTCGCGCCTTGTCGTTTCGGAGGACGACGAGGAGGATGAGGAGGAGGAAGAAGAGGAGGAGGAGGCCGAGGGGGACGAGCGTGGCGAGGCGGCGACCCGGGTGCTGCCCAAGCAGCCCGGAGAGTTCGTCTGCCAGTCGTGCTTCCTCGTCAAGCACCAGAGCCAGCTCGCGGACCGGGAGCGTGAGCTGTGCCGCGACTGCGTCTGAGCCCGCCGGGCTATAGCTTGGCGCTATGAGCGACCAGGAGCAAAAGACTCCCGCCGAGGCGGTCCTCGACCTTGCGGTGTACGCGCCGCTCGGCCTTGTCATCACGGTTGCCGAAACGTTCCCCCAGCTCGTCCGCAAGGGTCGTTCGCGCCTTGGGCCACAGATAGCGTTGGCGAGGAGCGTCGGGCAGTTTGCCGTCCGCCAGGGTGCCCGCCAGTTGCGCGGGATGACCGGCGGGGGTCTGCCTTTCCCGTTCTCGTCGTTACCGTCGTTCGCCAACTTTCCTCCCTTCCCGTTCCGGCCCGGCGCGGGCCGCAGCCCGACCGGGCCGCACGCCACGGACGACGGCCCCGCTGCTGGTCAGGGCAATGGCGCCGCCCGCCCCAGAGCGGGCAACGTCGACCCCCGAGGAGGGACGGCAGGGGCGCCAGGTGTGCGCTCCGGTTCCGCTGGCACGGCTCCCGGTGGCTCCGGGCCCAGCGGCACGTCCGGGGGTTACCGCACAACGAGCTCGCCGTTTGGGGACCGGGGCAGCCCCGCCCACGACCCCTCAACGGACGCACACCTCGCGATACCCAGTTACGATTCGCTCTCGGCTTCTCAGGTCCTCCAGCGGCTCGCCGGCCTTTCGAGGGACGAAGTCGAGGCCGTGCGTGCCTACGAAGCTCGTACACGCGGCCGCCGCACGGTACTTGCCCGCGCCGACCAGCTCCTAGGTTGAGCCAGGCGCCGTCGGCCCCGGCACCTTCACCGACGGTACGCCCTGCCGCGAGGGGAGATGTCGGCCGCCTGGCGGACTTGTACAGGGCCGCTCGGGACGAGCTGGTGACTGCCCGTGGAGGGCGTGTGCTGCTCGGCCTCCAAGCACGCCACGAGCCGGTCGAGGACAGTTTTGGCGAGCAGCTGGGAGGGCGGGAGCAATTGGTCCTGGTCGGCGTCCTGGGGGGCGAGGTGGCCGGCTACGGGACCTGCAGGGCCGTCCCCCTTGCCGGAGGGGAGCTTCTCGGCTCGGTCGAGGAGCTCTTCGTCCTACCGGGCGCTCGGCGCAACGGCGTCGGCAGGGCGATGTCGGGTGCCCTGCTCGACTGGTGCAGGGCTCAGGGGTGCGCCGGCGTCGACGCCAAGGCCTTGCCCGGGAGCCGGGCGGTCAAGAGCTTTTTCGAGGCTGAGGGCTTTACGGCTCGGGTGCTCGTTATGCACCGGCCGTTGGGATAGCTGGCGGGGCCACGCCCTCGCGCGCAACCCCTCCTTCCTCCGAGCCGGACGCCATGTCGATCTCAGCCCCGGTGGCAATGGTCACGTTGTCTTCCTGGTCGGCCCCGTTGCCTGAGCCCTCGGCCACCCGGACCGCCTCCGTCTCGGTGACCATGTCCGGCTCAGCCCCGGTTGCGGGTGCCGGCTCGGCCTCAGCCACCGGCTCCGGCTCGGTCCCGATTACAC
>Ga0335072_10015996_pt1 | contig 10639 bp, 9 predicted proteins | sample Lox_Sample_21_FD_206725 | JGI IMG/M metagenome (GOLD analysis project Ga0335072, IMG submission 206725) | Soil microbial communities from Loxahatchee National Wildlife Refuge, Florida, United States - Lox_Sample_2.1 | ecosystem: Environmental > Terrestrial > Soil > Wetlands | place: USA: Florida... | reverse complement strand
CAACACCGGCCAGGAGCAGCGCGACCAGCACATCCAGTCCGCTGACTTCTTCGAGGTCGAGACCTACCCCACGATGACGTACAAGTCGACGGGCGTCCGTGTCGAGGACGGCGAGTACGTCCTTGATGGCGACCTCACGCTGAAGGGCGTGACCAAGAACGTGCCGCTGCGCCTCGAACTGCAGGGTTTCGGCGAGGACGCGTACGGCGGCTACCGGGCCGGCTTCACGGCGACCGGTGAGATCAACCGCAGCGACTTCAACGTTAGCTTCAACGCGCCGCTGCAGAACGGCGGCGTTGTCGTGGGCGAGAAGATCCAGCTGCAGCTAGAGATCGAGGCCGTCAAGGCCTGACCAGCAGTCAAGCCTGACCAGTCCTTCGGGCGGGGTCGCGGGGCCGGCAGCGAGATACCTGAGCGGGGTCTGCTGCCGGCCCCGAATAGTCGCAGCGCCCGGCAGAAACTGAACGCCTTGGGATAGCGCGGTCCGTCAGCGCGAGGCGGCTGCCCAGCGGGCCAGCAGTTCCGACTCTCGCTCGGCGGAGATGCCGACGCCAGGCCGGCCTGCGCCTAGAGCACGGGCCTCGGCGTGCATGTCGGCAATGGTCTGGCGGAGCGGCCGCGGCGTGAGGCCAGCGGAGATTGCGGCCGCCGGGTTCGCCGTCATCATGTTCGCGGCGCTGGCGTCGCCCTCACCCCATAGCGGCAGGGCTGAGCCATCCACGCCCGCACTGCGAAGGAAGTCACTGTCTGCCCAGGTCAGCCCTGTCCCCGCAGGCGCAACCTCGGCAGCGATCGCTGCCAGCATGTCGCCGAAGCCGAACGGCGGCACGGAGCCCACGGCGTGGAACGTGCCGGTGACTGATCGCTCCAGCAGCGAGACGATCCAGCTGCCCTGATCCCGCGCGTCGACGAGCTGGATCGGGTCAACCGGGTCGCCGGGGGCGAGGACTATGCCGCCCCGCGCGATCCGGTCCACCCACCAGGTGAAGCGGAACGACCGGTCGTACGGCCCGATCACGTACGTCGGCCGGATGATCGTGGTTTCCGGGCCGAACAGCTCAGTGCCCGCATGCTCGCACGCGACCTTCAGGCCGCCGTAGTTCGCATCGGTGACCTCAGCCGCGTCGGGGTCACCGACATCGGCCAGGGGCGCGCTCTCGTCGTAACCGGGCGGCACTGACGGGCTGTAAGCCGAGACGCTGGAGATGAACACGTACCGGCCGCCGCGCCCACGCAGTGCTGCGGCAAGCGAGCGCACCTGGCGCGGGAAATAAGCACACACGTCGATCGTGGCGTCCCAGGCCCCGGCGGACAGCGCTGACAGGTCGTTGTCGCGGTCGCCGCTGAGGTGAGTGGCCTGCGGGAACAAGTCTGTCCCGGTCTTCCCGCGGTGGAACAGCGTGAGTTCGTGGCCACGGTCGGCGGCCGCCTGCGCGATATGCCGGCCGACGAACGCGGTTCCGCCGATGATCAGAATGCGCATCAGCCGGCCTTGCCCAGTGCGGCGAGCTGGGCAGCGATGGTTTCTGCCGGAGGGAAGGTCAGGCCCACCAGCGTGACGTGCTTCCAGCGGAGGACGCCGCCGGAGTCGATGACGAAGACCGACCGTCGCAGCCCGGCGCCGGCCAGCGTGATGCCGTACTCGCGGCTGACGGCCAGGCCCTCGTCGGCTAGCAGCGGGAAGGCAAGGTCATACTTGCGGGCGAACTGCTCGTGGCTGGCCAGCCCCTGCGGGCTGATCGCCCAGACGGTGGCGCCAAAGCCAGTGAAGCTATCCAGGCCCGAGGTGTACGAGCACAGCTGCCGGGTGCAGACGGCGGTGTTGTCGCCGGGGTAGAACGCCAGCACAATCGGCTTGCCGCGCTGCTGGGAGAGCGCGTACTCGCCATGCCTGACCTCCTCGCCGGCGAGTTCGATGCCGGGCAGGGTGAAGTCGGGGGGGATCTGACCGGTCTGCGGTGTCTTGGCCACGCGGAGTCCTCCTGGCGTCTCACGACTGCCTGCGGCCCCTCTGGTAAGGCTATGCGGTAAATGTGGCACCGCGTCGGCGGCACACTGGGAGCAGCCCAGTGCCGATGGGCGATCATGGAAGCGTGACCGGTCCGGGGGATAGCTATCGCCTCTATGAGGAACTGGCCAGCTGGTGGCCGCTGATCTCGCCGCCCGCTGAATACGCAGCCGATGCCGAGTTGATCAGCGCGGTGTTCGACTCGGCGGGAGTTCCGGTGCGGACGGTGCTTGACCTGGGCAGCGGCGGCGGGCACGTGGCCCTGCACCTGAAGGCAGGCAGATCCATGACGCTGGTAGACGCGTCGGCCCAGATGCTGGCAGCGTCCCGGCTCCTGAACCCGGACTGCAGTCACGTCCAGCGCGACATGCGCACAGTGCGCCTCGGCCAGATGTTCGACGCCGTGCTGGTGCATGACGCGGTGGACTACGTCACCAGCACCGGCGATCTGCAGCTAGTCATCGAGACCGCGTTCGCGCATTGCCGGCCAGGAGGACTCGCGGTGTTCGCGCCGGACCATACCGCCGAGACGTTCCGGGCCAGTACCGGACGAGGAGGCGGCGGAGATGACGGTTCGGGCCGCCGAGCAAGCTTCCGGGAGCGGACCTGCGATCCAGACGCCGGCGATGACTGGATCCTGGCGGAGTACGAGTTCACCCTGCGCGAGGCGGACGGCACGGTGCGGGTGGTGCCGGAGACACATCGGCTCGGCTCGTTCAGCCGTGATACCTGGCTGCGGCTGCTGACGGCAGCCGGCTTCCGCCCGGAGAAGCAGGCCGGCGTAGCGGGCGGGTCCGGCGATCGCGCGTCGCGGGTAATCTTCGTCGGCCACCGGCCGCCCCGATAAGTACACGACGGAGCAGTTACTGGCGGAGCACTCGGCAATTTGCCGTGTCCGGTGCTTCATCTACGTGTTGCACAAGCTAGCCTGCAGCCCGATCCTCATCGGGCCCTCGCCGACCGACCCGGATAGCCAGGCGACGCTAGCCTCCGTGGTCGATGCCACAACGAGCAGCCATTCCCGCAGAATGGGCGCATCAGCCGTCACCGTGGCGTTCGCCTGGTAGGCGCGCGGGCTCGGTCAACTTCACGCTGAACGAGGGAGGCCGATCGCTCGCCTGAGTGTCGGCCAGAATCTCGGGGATTCCGCTGCCCACAGGGTGGCCGTGCGGAGGCCGATTACCAGCTCGCATCCCGTTGCCTCCGCGGTCACGGCGGGCAGGACGGCACGTGCGCCGTGGAAGCGCAACCGGTATGAGAGACCGAGATCGGCCGGGCAGTTGTAGATGCCCTTGGGCTGCTTCGGCAAGGCGCAGAGCTCGCGCTGAATCCTGCGCATCTTGGTGACGCTCCGGACGGTCCAGCGGTGAGCTGAGTGACGGGGGACGCTCGAGGGAATCGTGGCGCGCAGGGTGACCATGAGGCTGCGCAGCCTGATGCGGCTGGGTTGGCGGCCGTCGCACAACTGGCGTGCCTCATCACCTGCGGTGTGCTTGCCGGCGAGCTGGACCCTGGCTGTCTGATCAGTACCGACGAGCGTGCGGGTGCCGCTTGCGGGCATCGCCGTGCTGCAGCCAGCCGTCAGCACCGCAACGGCGGCGAGCGCGGCGCAGCAGGCACCCGCGCGGACGGCACGGGCGCGCGGCTTTGGAGAGCATGATTCGTTGTCGGTCATGAGCCGTCCCTTCCGCCTCGCACCGGCCGGTGCGGTTCGGCAGTTGGACGCTCGCGGCCGCGAAACGGTTTCAGCCGGCCGGATGGCGCCAGCCGGCGCAGGGCGAGTTGGATCGCGCTAAGGGATGGAGAAGCCGCGAGCGGGACGAGGGAGGCCGATCGCTCGCCTGAGTGCCGGCAGAAGTTCGGAGATCCGCTGCCACAGGGTGACCTTGCGAGGCCGGTTACCGGCTCGCATCCGGTTGCCTCCGCAGTCGCCGCTGGCAGGACGGCGCGTGCTGCCCTACGCCAGTTGACCTGAGCCATCCTGCAGGCGTTGACGTGCTGTGGCTCAAGCTAGATGGCAACGGAGCTCGAGGTTCGTGCCATTTAACTTGAGCCAGGTTCAGCCCTCATCCGGCCGGCACGGCGTCACCGGACTCCCGCCGGGCTCGAAAGGCCGCGGCCTTAACCCGGCTCTGGCACTGCGCCGAACAGAAGCGGCGGACGGCGTTGCGCGAGGCGTCCACGTAGACGCGGTCACAACTCGGCGCGACGCACACACCGAGTCGGCCTGCTAGCTCGCTGCCGATGGCGAGAGCTAGTGCCGTCGCGCAGCCTGCGGCCCAGCCGACCCCGTAGGTGTCGCTCGCGCCATGGAAGTGCACTTGCCAGGCCTCGCCGGGAGCTCGGTCCAGCTGCGGCCGTGCCCCGGTGTCGCCGAGCAGCTGGTTGACCATTGCAGCTGCGTCGTCGGCCAGATCGGCTTCCATCGCCTCGAACACCGTGCGCATCGCCCTGGCCGTACCCGCCAGATACTCGGCGCTGACAGCTGGCAGCTCCGCGGGAGCGGTCACCCGGCCGCCGGACGGCAGCGCCGCAGCCGCGGCCGTGGCCAGGGCGGCACCTGTCGGTGCGGTATAGGGCTTTCCGCGCCGCTCACCGTCGGTGAGCTCGTTGACCAGGGATACCGACGCGTCCAGCAACACCTGGATGTGACTATCGAAACGCACTTGACTGGTCACTCCGCCAAACTCTAAAGTCCGTGACTGACACTATCATTTTTGTTAGTCACGAGGTGCGGGTCATGGCGATCACGGCAGCCCGGCTGCATGGGGGAGTTCCGCGGCAGGTCCGGGTCCTGGCGGCCGCCCGGGCGGTCAATCAGCTGGGCGCCTTCTCACTGGCCTTCCTCACCGTCATGCTGTGTCGGGTTCTGGGCGCCAGCCTGGCGACCGCCGGTGCCGTATCTGCCTTGTTCGGTGTGGCGACTATCGCGAGCAGGTTGCTCGGCGGCCAACTCGCCGACCGGCTAGGTCGGCGCCGCACTATCCTCGTCGGCCTGACCGGATGCGCAGTAGCGCAGCTCGGCATCGCGGCCGCACCCGACCTCGCCGTCGCGGCGGTCTGCGCAGTTCTGCTCGGTCTCGCCTTCGAACTCTACGAACCGCCCAGCCAGGCGATGATCGCCGACGCCACCGAGCCCGACCAGCGTACGCACGCGTACGCCCTGCTGAGCACTGCGCTGGCCGTCGGCAATATGGGCGCCGGCCTGATCGCGGATGCTGTCGGGCACTCGGGCCTGCGCTGGCTCTTCGTCATCGACGGGGCGTCCTGTCTAGCCTGCGCGTTGATCGTCCGCCTGGCGCTGCCCGCTTCGGGTTGGCGTCCGACCAGAGTGTCGCGTCCGCTTGGTTCCGGTGACCGCCCAGCGATCATTGCAGCCGGGCGGCCCTGGCGGGACGCGGCGCTGCTCGCTATGACAGCGGCAGGCACGGTGTTCGCGCTCGTGTACATGCTGGTCCTCATCGCCCTGCCGTTGTCTCTCTCAGCGCGCGGCCTGAATCCCGCGAGCGCCGGGCTGGTCACGGCGACAGCCACCCGGACTGTCGTCGTGATCCGGCCGGCCCTGCGGATCCCGATGCTCGCCCGGCTGTCCGGTCCGGTCGCGTGCGGCGCCGGATTCGCTCTTATGGCGGCGGGCCTGGCCGGATACGCGACCGCGCAGTCGCTGGCCGGGCTACTCGCACCGACGGTGATCTGGAGCGCCGGCAACCTTCTGCTATCCGGGCGCGCGTTCGCAGTTGTGACCGCACTCGCGCCGCCGGGGGCCACTGCGCGCTATCTCGCTGTCTACGGACTCAGCTGGGGGATCGCGACGGTGGCCGCGCCGGTTCTCGCGACCGAGGTGATCGGATCCCTCGGCCCAGCTGCCCTGTGGTCCGGCTGTGCCGTACTGTGCGCCGCGATGAGCTGCGGGCAGCCAGCGCTGATGAGCGCCCTCACGCGCCGTCCGCAGGTCCTTGCCAGTGCGCCCGGGGACGTTCGAGGGAATCGTGGCGCGCAGAGTGACTGCGAGACCTCCCAGCCTGATACGGCCGGGCTCGGTATGACGCTAAGCCGTGTTGGGCGCTTCGAGGGGTAGCCAGACACGGAACCGGGTGTCGCCGGGCACTGATTCGACCCGCAGGTCGCCGTGATGGCGGCTGACGACGATCCGGTAGGAGATATCGAGCCCGAGCCCGGTGCCCTGGCCCACCGGCTTGGTGCTGAAGAACGGCTCGAAAATCCGGTCTCGGATCTCGGCCGGCACGCCGGGGCCAGTGTCGCCGAACTCGATCAGCAGCCGCTCCCTGTCGCGCGCGGTCCGGATGGTCAGAGTGCCCGAGCCATCCATGGCTGACACCGCATTGTCGACCAGGTTCGTCCAGACCTGATTCAGCTCCCCAGGGAATGCCGGAATCTTGGGCAGGCTACGGTCATATTCCCGGACGACGGTGATGTCGTCCCCGATCTTTGCGGCCAGCATGGCAAGTGTGCTGTCGAGCAGTTCGTGAACGTCGACAACTTGATAAGGTGCGCGGTCCAGCTGTGAGTACTGCTTCGCGGCCCCGACCAGAGACGAGATGCGCGTGACCGAGTCGGTGATCTCATTAAGCAGGAGCTCGGTCTCCACGGTGTCGGCGAGCCAGCGCAGGGCGCTGGCCAGGTCGGCGCCATCGCCGCTGCCGGCGCTTGCCACGGCAGCCGCGATCCGGTCGAGCTTGTCAGTGCCGATGTTGGCCGCGACGATTGCAGGCGCGAGTTGCCAGCTGTTGCCGACGCCGTGGTCGTCCAGCCAGTCAGTGACGGTGTCCTCTAGGTCCGCTGTCTCCAGCGGCCCGAGCTCGGGTGCGGTCGCGACCCGGTCCGCGGCGTCATCCAGCAGCTTGACCAGTAGCGCGAGCAGTGCGCCGTCGTGCCGGCCGCTGGCGATCGCCGGGAGCTTTTGCCGAAGCCTGAGCACGTGCTCACGCAATCCGGCAGTCGCGCGGACCGCGGCGGCAGCAGGGTTGTTCAGCTCGTGGGTCAGCCCGGCCGACAGGGCACCGAGCGCCAGCAGCCGCTCACGCTGGCCGATCGCCTCCTGGGTGTTCTTGACGCCGAAGAACAAGCCCTCCAGCAGGTGCACCGGCATCGGGAACCAGTCGTGCATCAGCTGGGCGAACTTGGCAGCGTCGAGCACGAAGAACCGCGAGGGCTCCGGCACTCTCATCGAGTTGTTGTAGACCTGCGGTACCCGGTTGCCGATGTAGGCGTAGAACGCGCCGCCGTAGACACCCGGAGTCGATGACCTCGTCGTCTCGACGTCGTCGGCTCCGATCCTGCGGTAGAGCACGACTGTTCCGGAAAGCAGCACATAGAAGTGCGTGGCCGGCTCCCCTTCGGCGTAGACCGGGCCAGGCTCGGCGACTACCACGCGTCCCTCGCGGCAGAGCCAGGCAAGCTGGTCGTCCGTGAGCTTCTCGAACAGGAACAGCCCGCGGAGTTCCGCGGTGCTGCACAATGCCGGTGCAGTTGGTGCAGGGTCCGTCGCGGTCACAGCTTCTCCAGGTAACGGTGCACGAGCATGACCGACATCGCGCCTTCACCAACCGCCGACGCGACTCGCTTGGCGGACTCGGCCCGCACGTCGCCGGCCACGAACACGCCAGGCACGCTGCTCTCGAGGTGGTACGGCGGCCGGTCGAGCGGCCAGCCGGGCGGCGGCTCCCCTTCGACCAGCAGGTCCGGCCCGGTCACGACGAAGCCGTGGTCGTCGCGGACCACCACGCCGTCGAGCCAGTCGGTCAGCGGCGCCGCGCCGATGAAGACGAACAGATACTGGGCTGGCACATCACGCGTCTCGCCCGTGTTGCTGTCGCGCAGTGTCAGGCGCTCCAGGTGGCACGAGCCGCGCGCCGCCGCGACTTCGGTGCAGGTGAGGACATTGATCGCGGGGTTGTTCGCCACTTGTTCGATGAGGTAGTGCGACATCGACTTCCGCAGCGAGTTGGCACGGACCAGGAGGTTGACTGATCGCGCACTCTTGGCGAGGTAGACCGCGGCCTGGCCGGCCGAGTTAGCCCCGCCGACGATGTAGATGTCCTCGTCGACGCAGCTAGTCGCCTCGGTGAGCGCCGATCCGTAGTAGACGCCCCGGCCGGTCAGCTCGGTCAGGCCCGGCGCCGTGAGCTGACGGTAGGCAACGCCGGTAGTCAGGATGACCGTGTGCGCGCTGATCGCTGTGCCGTCTGCGAAATGAACAGTTCGTGCCGAACCGGTCACCTCCAGACGGACGACCTCGCGGGCGGTCAGGACCTCCGCGCCGAACTTATGAGCCTGACGCCTGGCCCGGTCGGTCAGCTGGGCGCCAGAGACGCCGTCGGGAAAGCCCAGGTAGTTCTCGATCCGAGAGCTCTGCCCGGCCTGGCCGCCAGTGGCCGTGCGCTCCACGAGCACGGTCCGCAGGCCCTCGGATGCGCCGTAGACGGCGGCCCCCAGGCCGGCCGGCCCGCCGCCGATGACGATCAAGTCGTAAAAGTCCTTCGACGGGGTGGTGGCCAGGCCGACGTGACTGGCCAGATCCGGCTCGGACGGCTCGATGAGCACCGCGCCGTCGGCTGCGATCACTACGGGCAGCCGCTGATCGTCAGTCTGTGCGGCCTCCAGTAGCCGGCGTCCTTCCGGCTCGTCGATTGAGTACCAGTGGTACGGCACCTGATTGCGGGCGAGAAACTCGCGCACTGCGGACGAGTTGGCTGACCATCGGTGGCCGACCACTTTCGTCTCCGGCACATGCCGGCGCGCCGACGAAAGCCAAGAGTCAAGCAGGGAGTCCACTACCGGATAGAGCTTTTCTTCCGGCGGGTCCCACGGTTTGAGCAGGTAGTAGTCGACATCGACGACGTTGATCGCGTCGATAGCCGCGCCCGTATCGGCGTAGGCGGTCAGCAGTGCGCGGCGGGCGCCGGGGTAAATGTCCATGGCGCGCTCGAGGAACTCGATCCCGTTCAGTCCCGGCATCCGGTAGTCGGCAAGGATCGCCGCCACCAGGTCGCCACGCAGTTTCATCTGCCGCAGCGCGTCCAGCGCAGCCTCTCCCGACTCGGCCCGCACGATCCGGTGCTGCTCGCCATAGCGGCGGCGCAGGTCCCTGGCGACCGCGCGGGAGACCTCCGGATCGTCGTCGACAGTCAAGATCGCTGCGCGCGGCTTGGTCTCCGGGCGGGACACGGGCCTTCGAGTATCAGACACGGCGGCCGGTTCGTCATCCATCCGCCCATCGTAGAATCCCGCGACGCTTTCTCCGCGCGCAGGCAATGACCGCCTGCTCAGGACTAGGGCGTTCCCGCCTCGGTTCGCCGTAGGCGTACAAGCGGCCTCGTGAAAAGCCACGTATTACTCGAACCCGCCGTGCCGGTCATAGTCGTACAAAGGTGCAGCGCTAGCGGCGCGGGTGTCAGACGGGCAGGGCTACCCGCGCGGCCCCGTAGATCTCGGATGCTCGCCAGCAGTACCAGGCGACGACACTGCGGTACGGGTGGTATGGCTCGCCGCGTGCGTCTAGCTCCTTAGGCGTGGGGATCGGGATGCTCCAGGCCAAGCCAAAGCCGCGGCGCACGCCGAGGTCCCCGGTAGGCCAGATGTCGAGCCGCCTCAGCTGGAACATCAAGAACATGTCGGCTGTCCACTTACCGATGCCGCGGACGCTGCTCAGGCGGGCGGCGACCTCTTCGTCACTCTCACGCGCGAGCTGGCGCGGATTCAGGTGCACGGTCCCGTCGAGCACCTTGCCGGACAGGTCTCGCAATGAGGCGGTCTTGGCTGCCGACAATCCGGCGGCACGCAGTGCTTCGTCGGGCAGCGCGGCCAGTCGTTCAGCGGTGACTTCGCCGTCGAGAGCGGCAACCAGCCGGCCGTGAATCGCCCGCGCGGCAGCTCCGGCTAGCTGCTGATAGGTAATAGCCCGGACCAGGGTCTCGAAGTGCGTCTCCGTCGGTGCCGGGAAGTGCGGCAGGCCCGCATCCGCCACGAGCTTCGCCATGACCGGGTCGCGTTCCGCGAGCAGCTTGGCCGCCTGCCGGTGCGTCACCTTGCGAGCTGACGCCGATTCGCTGACCACCACTGCTGACTCCTTCCTAAGTGATCGAGACACCACCGTCCACCACGATGGTCTGGCCTGTCACGTATCCGCCAGCCGGGCTCACGAGCCAGATGAGTGTCGCCGCGCACTCCTCCAGTCGTCCCATCCGCGGGACCACCATGCGCGGGACCATGCTGTCCAGATATCCCGGCGCGTACTGGTCGGTCATCTCGGTCGGGAAATAGCCGGGGGCGATGGCGTTGACGCGGATGCCTTTCCGGCCGGTCCATTGTGCAGCCAGGTCACGGGTGAGGCCGATCAGCCCGGCCTTGCTGGCGCTGTAGGCGGCCTGCGGCAAGCCCGCTGTCGTCAGGGCGAGCACGCTGGAGATGTTCACGATGCTGCTGCCGGGCTGCATGTGCCGTCCGCAAGCTTGCGCCATCCAGTAGCTGCCGTTCAGGTTGACATCGATCACCGAGCGGAACTGCTCCGGCGTCTCCCGGCTTGCCGGATATGCGGTTCCGACCCCGGCGTTGTTGACCAGGATGTCGATCTGGCCGTATTCGGCCATCGCGGCCCCGGCAAGGCTCGTG
>Ga0335072_10015995_pt1 | contig 10639 bp, 14 predicted proteins | sample Lox_Sample_21_FD_206725 | JGI IMG/M metagenome (GOLD analysis project Ga0335072, IMG submission 206725) | Soil microbial communities from Loxahatchee National Wildlife Refuge, Florida, United States - Lox_Sample_2.1 | ecosystem: Environmental > Terrestrial > Soil > Wetlands | place: USA... | reverse complement strand
TTGCTTGATGCTATCTGTGTGTGTCCTCGCTATCTCTAATAGATGCTCCAAGGGACAGTTCTCGTGCCCATAAGGGGCTAGTGACCAATTGGCCCCACCACACTATGTACACCCTGTTTGCTGCGCCCAATAGAAAGGAAGCTACAAACCGCAAATGCAAGCATGATCTTCGGAGGAAGCTCAGAAAATAAACCAATTCTGTCTCACGTAGCTCTACGTATTACATGAGTGCCGACAACAGACATGCCGGTTCCTCAGCAGGACCAGCAAGCCGGCCACACCGAGCAGTCCTTCTGGCACGTAAAAGGGAGCCCATTTTCGAGGCGCTGTATGTTAGTTGAGGCCTATTGCAGTTGCGAGTCAAATATCAACTAGACGCATGGAGGGAACAGCGAAAGAGATCGTATCATGTTGCAGGGTTGCACCTCGGTCATTGGAGGAAAGACCTATCTGCCTTCAGCAAGTCCTCCCAGCCAGCAGTATCTTCTATTGTATAGGTCTTCCTCTCAGATATGTCACGACTGAGCAAGTCTCCGTATCTAAATCCGTGTCAGCCGGGAAATGCCGTGCGAGACGTCCACGGAAGCGCCGGTACATGTGTGGAAACACGCCGTGTGACCCTGACGGCTCCCATTTCATCTTAGGTTCGACATCCTTGACCACGATCTTCAGTAATGTTATCTGGAATCATGTCAATTCCTCGCCAGACCCATCATTTGAATCGTGCGATTACCTGCTTTATACTCTTGAAGAAACGGCCAACCGTCGCAGGGACTTGTTCTGCTGTTGACAAATGGATGAATCCATCGTTCTAATGCGTGTTAGCCGCAACAGCTACTACCGCCGACACATTACCAGACAGGCCGACGACCCAGCTTACTTTATCCAAGTCCGAGGCTGGAAGAGCTTCATCGCTCTTTAGACCCAAGGGAAAGCTATTGCCTATTTTGTAGACGTACTGAGGGGTCGCAGCTGCCATTTCGGACGTTCTTGGAAAGGCTCAGACACAGACGGTGTATTGGCGGAGAATTTACGAAGCCCAATACAGGGCGGAACCACTCGAGGACGCCATAACGCACCACTGTATGCCACCCAACATCCTAAGATTCTGCCAGCAAATTATTCATACCACCTCAACCGAAGAACTTAGGTTAGGATTAGTTGTCGTAGGTCGATGCTGCTGGGGCCCCCGCTGGGGGAGGCATAATCAAAGGCTCTCCGATCCAAATCGTGGGGAGCATGATCGGACCACAACAAAATCGTCATTATTCAAGATTGCCAGGTCTGACAGGTACATGCCACTTGCTTATGTACGTCACACTGACGTCTGCTGAACAGTATTAATCTGAGGGGTAGATGAAGAGATATCACTAGTGTTTCGATATGGTCGAACACAAGGCATGGCCGCCCTTCTGTGCACTTTTTCGTCTTTCAGAACCTTTCCTACCATTCCCAAAAATCCATTCTCTACCTACTCAAGATTCTTTTCGCCTAGGCTAGCAGTTTCTACATCTACTTTATCTTACCTAAGGTCAAACACCTCAGCAATGCCTCCCAAGAAAGAGCAACAGGATGTAGTACACTCAAAAGAGGTCAACACTGACACCGGCTACCGGTTCCAAGCCGGAAGCAGCGATGATGACGATTGGAAGCATAAGGAGCCTTACAGGATCCACACAAAAGACGAGGAGTTCGAGACAAAGTGGAGAGGCAGTTGCCACTGTGGTCGAGTGCAATATCAGCTGAGCAGAGAGGTACCGCTGGATGCAAAGTATTGCCATTGCACGACTTGTCAGCGGCTACACGGAGTATGTTCTTCCCTCAGCCCAGCCTGTTCTCGTCTTTGAAAATGACAATCCTCACCATTTTGCTTCACCCACAGGCGCCATTTCAATGGGCAGCAATCTTCCACAAATCCGACATCAACTTCACCAACGGTGTCCACGACCTCGGCTGGTACGACCCCTCCCAGAAATCTATCAGGCACACGCTCCCCTGTAAAGTCTCCTGCGCCTTTTGCCGCTCCCTGATCATGGACGAAGGCCGCAACATGATCCTTCTCTTCCCCACCCTCATCGAAGGCATCAACACACCCGAAGGCCGCAAGGCGTTCAAACCGGCTTGCCACATCTTCTACCCGCAGCGAGTGTGCGATATCAAGGACGGGGTGGACAAATGGGCTGGCTTAGACTTTATGAGTGATCAAATCAATGATGAGGGGGAGGTGGTTGAGAAATATCACGACAGCATGAAGGAAGATATGGAGGTGAAGAAAAGAAAGAGGCAGGAAGAGAACCAGCAGGAAGAGAACTAGCAGGGTGTGGAGAAGGAGCGGAGGAAGTGGGAGAAGGAGCAAAGGCCATCTGGGAATGCGACATGATTGTCTACCGGCTTTGGGTCGTCATGGGTACAAACGAGACGAGATCCTGTAGCAGGCGAATGTTTGCAATGTTCTGATCGAACGTGCTGCTGTTCCTCCCGTGGCTTATAACTTCTAACAATTTTGATTGAAGTCGTTTCCAGGTTCGCCCGATGACATTCTTGCAGATACAAACCATCTGCTTAGCGCAAGCCGTTCTTGCAGCATTGAATTTGGACACACCTTTCTAGCTGCTTGTCTGCATAGGTACTTGGCGGAGCGTGGACGACTCAAAGTACGTTGTGCGCTACGTAATTCACCAGTTCGCGCTCCTCTTGATCCTCTCGTTCTGGATGATCTCGATCCAATACCCGTCAGGGTCTAATACAAAAGCTAGGTTCTTCATTCTTCCCTCCGTCAACTTCTTCTTCCACGCAACACCCTTTGATTCCATGAATTTGCAAGCTTCATCGATATCGTCAACGGAGAGGCAAATATGGCCAAATCCCTTCGGTTTGTATTTGTCAGTATACGATGCAAGGACCACGGGGTACGGGCCCGTACCTGTGGCTCGGAATTGCCATCATGGTAGACCTTGCCCTGCTCTTTCTCCGTGCCATACTAAATTGCCCGTTAGTAGTTAATCTGCGAGGGGAAGTCCAAAAGTCACGGTTATAAACGGCACTACAAAGAAGGCCTCTTTGATAGGATATGACAAAAATTGTCATATCAGAGATGGTAATGGTGATTACATCGGCACTTACATTCCACGTGAGTTCCAAGATTCCTTCCTTGCCCGCCACTGGATTCACGCCGTTGGGAGAGTTCTTGTAGTCATAGTCTCCAGGATAGCCGAGGAAGTACAAATTGAAACCGTTGTCTTTGTTCTCTGAGGTCCGAAGCAAGGTCATGCCCATGACCTCCTGATAGAACTTCAGACTATCCTCGGCATTCTTGACGCGGATCATGGAATGGTTGAAGCGATATGAAGAAGTCTCTGTCGTCTCGATTTCCTTGGTCTCTTCTAGTGGTTTCTGTCCAATGATCTCCACCCAATACCCGTCTGGGTCTTTTGCAAAGGCGATATTGCGCATTCGCCCGTCTGTCAGTTTCTTCTGAAACGGATAGCCAGCATCTTCTATTCTTTGACAGGCGGCTTGTATGTTGTCAACGCTGATGCAAATATGTCCAAATCCTCTTCCGGGATCCGAGTTGCCGTTCGCGATCTTGTAGTTCGGACTTTTCATGCGGTGTGGTCAGCAGCAACGTTACAGAGCAATCGCTTCATTCCATATAGTTCGGGTTAGGCCATTCGAATGTGACGCCTCGGACCCTTAAGCGTCATTCTTGGCTTGGTTCACATGCACCACAGGAGGGACCTACTCAGATTCAGTGCCATAATTGTGGGTTAGCTCGAGCACGCCTTCTCGATCAGACCAGTGCGCCCCAGAATTTGCGGATTCTTTTCCGTCGTACGCTGGAGAGTGTCAGATGCATGGTGGATAAATGCAGGCATGGAGGTTGGACAGCTCGTCAAGGTCCCGGAGCGGCCCCTTCCAGTCTGCAAACCCACATACCCAAGAAGTAGAGATCAAACTTGCTGTCCGGGTTTGACATCTTGTTGATCTGGCTCAAGCCCAGGAACTTGTAGTATTCAAGTGACCTTTGAGGGTCTTTGACACGTAGCATGGTATGGTTGAACTTCCATTTTCCTTGATCAGTGGCCATTGTGACGAAAGGTACAGTACGATTGATCGACTTGAAGCTTGGTATGAATAATGGTTTCAGTATGTGATGGGCAAGCAGCATTTATAACTCTGCACTCTTCTAGGCCAAATCTCAACGAATGAAGCGGCCCTTTGATCATAATGACGTGGCCGATAAAAAGTACCTGTGAATTCCCCCCTCACTGCCTGCCGCGTCCGGTATGGCGTCGGACCCGAACTCACCTGCCAAGCCGGTCGTTCTGAGGGGACATTGAGCTCCTTCTCCAAACAGGTTGGGAGATCAAGTGGAGCAAGACGAGGGGATTGCCTCCATCGAGACTGACAAGGTTTGGAGGCCCCATCAAGAATCTTACTCTGCCTTACTGACGCACGTCCTCCTAGATTGACTTTTCCGTTAATCCGCCTGAGGCTGGCGCGATCAAAGAATTCCTTGTTAGGGAGGGTGATACGGTTACAGTAGGGCAGGATGTCGCAAAGATAGAACCTGGAGAAGGCGGAAGTGGCGGCAAGCGGCACGCCTGCAAAAGAGCCCGCCTCAGGCGAGCAGCCTACCACTTCAGGCCCAGAACCAAAGAAAGACGACACGCCAAAGCAGGAAGAACTGAAGGCAGCTCCAGCTCCTCCAAAACAAGAGAAGAAACCTGCTCCGCCACCGCCCAGCGAAGAGAAGCCTGTGTCGAAGAAGGATGAGAAGAAGCTAGAACCTTCAACCTTTGTTGCTGGAGGCCGCGGCGAGAACAGAGTATGCCCTGCTACTGACGTGCCGGAACAAGAGTGTCGGCTGGTACACCGCAGGTCAAAATGAATGGCATGCGATTGAGGATAGCCGAGGGTCTCAAGCAGTCACAAAGCACGGCTGCGTCTCTGACAACATTCAACGAGGTCGACATGAGCAGCATAATTGAAGTTAGGAAGCTGTACAATACAAAGACGATGTGCTAGAAAGACGGGCGTCAAATTGGGTTTCATGGGTGCATTTACCAGAACTTGCGTCCTGGCCATGAAAGATACCCCCACGGTCAACGCTTCCATCGAAGGGCCCGGTGGCGGTGATACGATAGTCTACCGAGACTACGTCGATATCAGCGTGGCCGTTGCGACGCCGAAAGGACTTGTCGCGGTCATGGTACGGAAAGCTGAATCCATATATGATTCAGATCGAACAAGCTATTACAGAACTTGGGAAGAAGGCTCGCGACAATAAGCTTACCATCGAGGACATGGCCGGCGGTACCATCACCATCAACAACGGCGGAGTTTTGGCTCGATGATGGGCGCTCCCTGTCATCAACCTTCCCCAAACCGCAGTCCTTGGAATGCACGCCACCAAGGAGAGACCGGTGGCATTCAATGGCAAAGTGGAGATCAGACCCGTAATGGACGACGCAATGCACATTCTACGTTTCCGAAGCGCTGACAATATTCTAGATGATGTACCATGCTCTAACATATGACCACCGCTTGCTCGACGGAAGAGAAGCGGTGCAGTTCCTTGTCAAGGTCAAAAAGTACATCGAGGATCCACGCCGCATACTAATTGCATAGATTGGAAGCCCAGGCACCGCAACTAAAATAGATTTTCTGTTCGTCCAAACTCGCCCTCTTACCCCCCCATTTGTCGGAAATTTGCCACACCATTTAGCAACAAACTGGCGGCTGGGATCAGAGAAAAGCACACTTGCTATACCAAAAGCCTTCGCTGGTGCAGTCTAGAAAGCTGTTTGTGACCAGCGTTGTTTCCTAGAACAGCCCTAGCTGTGGTCCTCTGTTTTGATTTTAGGCATGGCCAGTGTTGATGGTCTCACACTGTATATAGCCCCGACCACGACCCCCGAAAAGCATGTAGCATGAGAACATGGCTAAGTTTGATGTTGTGTCACCGCAAGCCCATGTTGAATCTTCTCTTGCTCCATCAAGGCGTCGTGCGCTCCCACTAACAGGTCTGCTACCGTTTGGACAGCATGGTCGTTCTGGTCCTGCTCTGCGTAGTCCTGAAGCCGATCAGCTGCCGCGGCTCGATTTTTGCCTAATTTCCTGTGTTTATGCTGTTCCATTTCCAGATCCGATGGCTTGACATGGAGCCACACTTCCTCCTGCCCCGCAGCAAGCATGTTCTTCCAAGCCCGGTGCCTTGTCTGCCCCTTGACTCGCTTCCACGTCTCATGCTTGATCCTGAGCCGGACGGCCATGTATTTCTCAGCCGGTTCGTGCTCCGTGGGCATTTCCTCGAGGCAGGGAAGGCCCAACAAGTCTTTGCCCCGCCTCAGGCGGTGAAACGGCATGTCCTTCAGCGGCAAGACCCTCGCCAGGAAGTCAAGCGAGGCATCGATGTTGAGGTCTATCGCACGCGTGTGCTCCAGAGTCGTCTTCAACACCATGTTGGCAGTATGTGGGTACAAAATGCAGAAGTCCGACTGGGAAATGTGCACCGTCCCACGGACCGTCAGGAGCCAGCACGGCGCCCCATTTTCGCGCACTTCCTCGCATATCGCTCTCACGACTTTGAAATTGTCGGGCCAGTACATGAATGCTTCAGAGTTGATCCCCAGCAGTGGTGCGCGGATTCCGTGGCCCGGCTGGAGGGTAGGAGGTGCGACAGCCATGCCCCAGATATCGTACATAATGCCTTGACTGACCCACTGAAAGCGATCTTGGTGACGGAGCACTTCGACAGCGGTCGCTGCTCCGAAGGAGTGGCCAATTATGGTCACTTCGGTCAGGTGGAAGCGGTCTTTCCAAGAGCTCCAGTCAATGCCTTTGAGGGCCTGGGAAGAGGCGCCTATTGCGCCCTGAAAGCGGAGGTTCTTCTCTGCTACGGCTTTACCATGTCCAGCACAGATCGTGGACATCGCAGCGTATGCCTCTTCTAACTCGGCTAGGCGCATCTCGGTCTGGGCTTGGCGAAGCTCTCTGTCGACTTGGTGGCCTGGCGAAGTGTCGTGCTTGTCTTCCTTGGCGAAGATATGGTCCACTACGTCGTACATATGTTTGTCGGCCCCTGGCTTATGCTTCAGTCCGCCGGTGCGTTCTCGCTCTTGGCGGCTGCTGAGACCTTCGGGCCTATGATTGACCAGAGTCCGAGCACAACTTCCGTCTCGATGCTCCACAGCGCACACCACGAAGCCGTAACTGGCGAACTCGCCGCACACGCTGCTGTATGCCGTTCTACTCCCGCCCATACCATGGCTAAACATGATCAGTGGGAAGATCGGCTTTTTAGGTCCGTCGGCTGGTGGCTGGCCGGGTGTGGATTGAACTTGTGGGCCACCCTGCCTGACATTCTTGTCGGATGGCCAGTGATCTGCTATATGGGCATTCCTGTAGCAGGGTAGCTTAGTGAACCATGTAGTAGCTATGAAGAAGCCCACCGCGGGCCACTCAGGGCAGTGGGAAAATTTGGCATATCCTCTGCTTGTTTTGCCTCTTGGCCGTGGAAGCCACGTTGGCCGTGACCATCGTTGACCTGAGGGGGGAGGTCCGCTTCCTGTATCAAGGTGGGTCGGATAGTAGACCGTAAACAGGACCGTCTCTAGAGCTAGAATGTGCGTATGCTGTCTTTTGATGTTGGAAAATGTGCGAGGCTTTATCGCCGGAATCTCTATGTCTATGATGGCGACTTTGTAAGGCCCAGAGTATTTAGGCAGCTTCCCATACAACGGAATCTTATCCCGCAACCCTTCTGGTGGCCGCGCCTTCGGCCTCTGTTTCGGAGCCGGTATATGGCCTTTGCGTTCATGTGCCTTGGGATGGCCAAGGACGGACTCAGGAAAGACTGACGAAAGAGGCATATTGTGACGAGATGCTCTAGTTGGGGCGCCATCAGGGGGAGAAGGGAGAATTTATTTGCAAACGCTTTAGGAAGCCAATTGAACGTATTTGAATTTCCTCTTTTCTCACTGTCTCGTGCTCTTGCTACAACATGATTCAGCTTTTTATCGGAAGCTTCGGCTGTGAGATGCCGAGTAAGCGACCTCACTTTGCACAACGGTTACACCTAAGCCTGATAAACGCTGCAGGTGTGCCAAAGTTAGCCCGTAGAACAGTTTAACGTAGATAGCAAAGGAATTCAATAAGGCGTTTAGCTTTTACGGTCAGGAGGGGACAGAATCCCAGAAGAAATATTACGTGTCCGAGACAAGAGCTAGGCACTCACACGCAAGCATAAAGTATGGCACGCCTTGCAAGTGACCAAGCCTCTGAAAATGTCAACCAGAAGTATGATCGGATGTAGTAGATATGCGAGTCTTGCTTCAATTAGAGTTTCGTCCTGTCATCTTCGACCGGAAGAATGCAATTCGTAATGTTCGCCCGCGGAATATTTTACTGTTGGAGGCCTCAGTCAAATGACATCACGCTCATAAACATCTCCAGGTACCTAGACAATATCTGTGACGTCGGACAGTGCCGTGCGGGGAAGACGGATTCTCAAACCTCGGTGTCTCAGGGATGCAATTGATTCGTCCGAGTATCGCACAGAAACGGCGAACTACTCCTGCTCTCGCTGGGCTGGAGAGAAGCGAGAATTGATGGATCTATTGAATCCTTTGAAGTTTGTCTCATATTCAACAATCGAGACCCAGAACTAAAGTTCCTAGATCTTCAGGCCTGGTCCTACCCCGCATGACTTTGCATTCTGCTGACTCGGACCACCCACTGCCGCACTTCTCTCCATCGAAACAATCCTGCACCTTCCAATTCCTTTTCACTCTATCTTGGGCTCGTCGCTTCATGAGGTGTCTGGGACATCCTCTGGGCCATCACAACTATGTCAGTTGCTCCTATCATCAGATTGGCGCGCTCAAAAGCGCAGCGCTCCACGTCTCTCCTCCGTGCGATACAATATACACATCCTCCAACTTGTCCGTGTCACTCGAATCCAAATCATCATCATGGCGCATCCATGTTTGGGGAAGCTCGAAGGCGCTTGGCCACACCAGTTGATCACTCCAGACAGAAAGAGTACGCTTTTGAAATGGCGGCAAGTGCCATTCGATTCGGACCAGGCTGCACAAAAGAAGTAGGAATGGACTTGAAGAACATGGGCGCACACAGAGTTTGTGTTGTGACAGACGGCAACGTGTCGAAGCTTGATGCAATGAAGCAAGTAATTGAAGGCTTGACAAGAGAAGGTGTGGAATTCACAGTCTATGACAAATGTCGAGTGGAGCCCAAGGACAGCTCGTAAGGTCATGTTCGCAGACTACGTGGAGAGTTGTACTGATGGACAATAGAATCAAAGATGCGATTGCCTTTGCCAAACCTTATCAGCCCGATGCTTTCCTTGCCGTTGGCGGAGGTTCTGTGATTGACACAGCCAAGCTCATGAATCTCTACACGTGCTTTCCAGATGCCGACTTTTTGGACTTTGTCAATGCTCCTTTAGGCAAAGGCCTACCGATTACCAAGGCTCTGAAACCACTCGTTGCAGTACCTACCACTGCTGGAACTGGCTCAGAGACCACTGGAACAGCTATATTCGACCTCGTAGCCAAAAAGGCGAAGACTGGGATAGCACATCGCGCTCTCAAACCCACGATTGGCATATGCGACCCACTCAACACACGGACCATGCCTTCTGCCGTACATGCATCCTCAGGCCTGGATGTACTTTGCCATTCTCTCGAATCCTGGACAGCGATTCCATTCTATGAAAGAACGCCACGTCCCACAAATCCTATAAATCGGCCGGCCTATCAAGGAGCAAATCCCATCTCAGATATCTTCTCATTGAAAGCATTACGGAGTACAGTGAAATACTTACCACGTGCGGCTAAGGACCCCGAAGATCACGAAGCACAGAGTGAAATGCTACTCGCTGCGACGTTAGCAGGCGTTGGATTCGGAAATGCTGGCGTTCATTTATGCCACGGCATGAGTTATCCAATTAGCGGACAGAATCCCGGCTACAAGCATCCAGGCTATGTTATAGATGATCCCATAATTCCACACGGCGTCAGCGTTGCCGTCACCGCTCCAGCTGTGTTCCGATTTACAGGCGCAAGCAATCCGGAGCGGCACTTAGCTGCAGCAGAGGTCTTTGGCAAGGATATCTCGAATTCCAAGAAGGAGAGTGCTGGAGAGATACTCAGCGAAGCTTTGGCAGAGTTTCTTGTGAAGCTTGGAGATCAGCCCCGAGGACTCAAAGAGTTAGGCTTCAAGGCCGAACACATTGACGAGCTAGTCGAAGGCACGGTTCCGCAAAGAAGAGTATTGATGCTCGCTCCAAATTTGAGCAACGAAATCAATGAGGAGAGGGAACAGCTCAGAGGTTTGTTTGAGGAAGCCATGGAATACTAATGGATATTCAGCACACGTCGGTAGTCTGGCGACTCCTATTTGACCATATCAGTGCGCTCAATAACCAAAATTGGATATCTTTTCTAGTTTTCGCCGCGGGGATATGCATTTACTGTGTCGAGGGGGACTCCTCGCATGGGTCTTCGAGGGCTTTCTCGGCAAATCGGGGGGCGTGGCGGGGCATCCGGACGTGCCTGGAAACGCATTGTCCCTCCCACAATCAAGGGATTGAGCCCCCACGTTTTTACCCCACACA
>Ga0335072_10015993_pt1 | contig 10640 bp, 6 predicted proteins | sample Lox_Sample_21_FD_206725 | JGI IMG/M metagenome (GOLD analysis project Ga0335072, IMG submission 206725) | Soil microbial communities from Loxahatchee National Wildlife Refuge, Florida, United States - Lox_Sample_2.1 | ecosystem: Environmental > Terrestrial > Soil > Wetlands | place: USA: Florida... | reverse complement strand
TGGTATGTGTCCATGGGCATGCAGGGCGAAACGATCCCCAAATTCGAGAACCACGTCCGCCTGAGCCCCGACCTTAAGGACCAGTGGGGCATCCCCCAACTGATCACCTCCGTAGGTTATGACGACGACGACGCAAAAATGGCTGCCGACTTCCTCGCACAAGGCGCCGAAATGCTGGAAGCAGGCGGCTGCAAAAATATCTCCGGCGCCGACGACCACCAGAACCCGGGCCTCGATATCCATGAGGTGGGCGGCTGCCGAATGGGCAACGATCCGAAGACCTCGATGCTCAATAAGTGGAATCAATTACATGCCTGCAAAAATGTCTTCGTCACCGATGGCGCCTGCATGACCTCCACCGGGAACCAGAACCCTTCTATTACCTTCATGGCGCTGACCGCCCGCGCCGCCAACTATGCCGTCGGGGAGCTGAAACGTCGGAATTTGTAATAGTTTCCTCCTACCCCGCCCTATCCCGTTTTGGGATCAAAACGCCCAATTCAGGAAATTAACAAGCATCGTCCTTGTCCGCAAGAGATTGATATTCCGCATTGGAATTTTTTGGGCTAATATTTGTCCTTTTGTTGTTATAATCCGAACCCCGTGCGTAAAAGCTACCCTAAACCGATCCTTTTTGCAGCCGTAATACTCCTGCGCTGCACTATTGCGATGGCGAATAATACAGCGATCGCATCCGGCAACTGGGAAAACCGCCTCAATTGGTCCGCCGGAACCGTCCCCCTCGCAACTGACGCCGTCGTTATCCCGGCAGGGATTACCATCACGGTAGCGGCAACCGGGGATGTCTGTGGAAGCCTGGACATCGCCGCCTCAGGCTCGCTCTCGATCAACAAGAACGAAAACCTCAGCATCGGAGGCAATTTTACGAATGCCGGCACCTTCGGCGCCAGTGCAGGTTCAACCGTAACCTTCAACGGAGCTGCCAATTCTGTCATCTCGGGCGGCGGAGTCTACCTGATAGTTGGAACGATCGTATTGGACATGGGATCGGCAGCCACTACACTCGATATCCAGGATGCCAATTTCATTAAAGGGATCAACGCGGGCAACTACTACTACTTTACGTTCATCCGGGGCACCTGGATCATGGATAATCCGGCCACATTGAATAATTGCTTAAACAGCGGCGCCACAAGATCATTGACAATTCCTTACGGCGTGGTGATAGAAGCGCCCAACGGGAAAATGAACCTTGCCATGTTCGGCTACACAGACAGCGTCATTCTTTCTGGTGAATTACTGCTGAATGGCGGCACTGTCACAGTCGAACTGGGACAAGCAGAAAATACCGGGGAAGACTTCCGCTATACCGTAAACGGCGGCACCCCCCAGCTGTATATTTCAAGCGGGACCCTGTATGTGGGGGCCGGATTTAATGCACTGAACACTACCGACTATATCGATTTTAATATGACCGGTGGAATGCTGATCCTTGCATACAACGGCTATTCGGACTGGATCACCTTTCAACTGGCAGACAATGTCGGTGGAAAGACATTTATGTCGGGCGGGACCATTATCCTGCAGGATGCCTGCAACGCAGCGATCGAAGACCTCGACATGGGCGGCGCTAACGTCGCTGCAACGCTGTATTCGGTTACCGGCGGGACCATACAACTGGGGTACATCAATACGCAATCCAGTTCCACCTACTTCGGGGTCGATGCGCAGCCGGCGACCAACTACCCCAATATCCAGTTCGAATCCGGTGTCGCCAAGAACGTATCAGCCTGGATCGGCGGTCAGATCAACATGTTGAGCCTTTATATCAACCAGAATATGACCTATGATGCGTCAGGCTTTTCCACCACAAATATCATCTCCACCAACGGGACATTTGCCTTTGACGACGAAGGTACCTACACGACGGGCAGCAATACGATGGAATTCTCCGGATCGGAAAATCAGCCTATCACCTCGACATTGCTGTCGAACGTTTCATTTTATAATTTGAATATCGCCAACACCAGCGGAAATGTGACCCTGGGTCTGAATGCTACCGTCAATAATCAACTGAGCTTTACCAGCGGGCTGCTGGACGCCTCTCAAAAAACGCTGACCCTCGCCAACGGCTCAGTGCCGATTACCGGAGCATCCTCAACCAGCTACGCGATCGTCGGAAATGGCGTTTCCACAACGGGAAACATGACGATCGATAATCTCCCGGCCGGCACAGCCACTGCTTTTCCAATCGGTACGGCGAGTGACTATCTCCCCGCATCGATCAACCCGGTAAACGCCAATACGAATTACTCCGCATACGTTTTCACCGGCGCAACGACAAACGGCAAATCCAACGGCACTCCTTTCAGCCCAGCACTTTTGTCAAATATGCTGAATGCGGTCTGGAACATCGGCCAAACCTCCGGTTCAGGCAGCGCTACCCTTACCCTGGATTGGACCCCGGCAGAGTCCTCGCTGGAAGGCACCGCTTTCGCGTTGTCCGGCACAGGCATCGGGATCATCCAGAACACCGGCGGCACCACGTGGTCCTCACCCCCCAGCGGGACCGGCAATGTCGCTACCACGTATGCAACCGCCTCTTTTAATAATTTTACTCAGTTTGCTATCACCGACGAGTTGTTCGTACTACCGGTTGCAGTCGCTGAATTTAATGCCGTGCTGAATAATAACAATACGGTCGGCTTATCCTGGTCGGCCTCCGATGAAATGGATATCAGCCGGTTTGAGGTGCAGCGGAGTACCGATGGAACCACCTATAGCCCGATCGGGACCGTACAAGCCAACAACATCCAAACCGGCTACTCGATCATCGACCCGCATCCCGCAGCCGTGAATTATTACCGCTTGCTTACCACAATCAACGACGGCTCGACGGCATACTCGCCGGTCAGGACGATTGACCTGTCCACCGCGGTAACTATGTCTGTCTATCCTGTTCCCGCTGCCACCACCGTGAATGTATCCGTGGGCAATGCCGCCGCCGGGATGTCCGTAAGACTCATCAACGCGTCAGGGCAGGTATTGCAGTCATCCGGTACGACGGGCGGCAGCCAGGTCATCTCTATAGACATCAGCAGCTATCCGGCCGGAACCTATTTCATTCAGGTGATCGGGGAAAATAAGATCATTCAAACAACCCCGCTGACAAAACTTTAACCAAAAAACCTTACTTTCATCTCATTATAATAAATAAGAGATGAGAATCTGCCTGCTCCTGGCCTCCCTGGTTTTATCACTGGCAGCCGACGCCCAGCAATACGGGAATAACCCCACTGCCGGACATTATTTAAACACCCGCGGATTTCACCTCTACTACGAATCTTACGGCCAGGGCGAACCGCTCCTGCTCTTCCACGGCAACGGCGGCTCTATCGCCAGCATGAGCAACCAGATCCCCTATTTTGCGGCCCACTACCATGTCATCGCCGTCGATACCCGCGCCCATGGCAAATCATCCGATCCCGGCGATTCCCTCAGCTTCGAGATGATCGTCGATGACTTCAACGCTCTCTGCGATTCCCTCGACATCGACAGCTGCTATGTGATCGGCTGGAGCGACGGCGGCATCGACGCGATCCTCTTTGCGATCCGCCATCCCTCGAAAGTCAGGAAAATGGCCTTCACCGGCGCCAACCTCTGGCCCGATACCACCGGTCTCACCCCCTTCGTATTCGGTCTCATTCAAAAGGAACACAACGCCCTGATCAGGAAGCCAAAGACCGCGGAGAACAGAAATGCCCTCAAGATCGTCGACCTCGACCTCTATCAACCGCATATCACCCTCGACCAGCTCCACCGGATCCACTGCCCGACCCTCGTCATCGGCGGCGACCACGACGCCATCCCGGTCCTCCACACCGTCCTGATCGCAGCCAATATCCCCAGGTCCTATCTCTGGATCGTCCCCAACTCCGGCCACTCCGTCCCGGTCTTTAAAAAGGACGCGTTCAATTCCCAGATCTATGATTTCTTCACCCACCCCTTCCGCAAGATCGAAGGCATAGCCACCTTTCAATAACTCCCATCACCACCCTCCCATCCTCACCACCCGGCACCACCTTCCGGCCCGCCGCCCGGTTCACCATCCGGCGCCATCCGCGCCCTGAACGCCGATGGGTTCTCCCCCACCAGCGCCTTAAAGATCTTATTGAAATAAGAAAGGCTCCCCAACCCCACCTCATAACAAGTCTCACTCACATAGCGGCCCTGCATCAGCAGGTTCTTCGCCCGCTCGATCCGGTACTGGTTGACAAAAGCGGTAAAAGTCATATTCGTCTGCCGCTTGAAATACCGGCAAAACGCCGCCGTCGTCAGATGGACCTTTCGTGCCACAACATTGACATCCGGATCTTTATCGAAATGCCCATCGATATACTCATACACCGCCCCCATCCTGATCTTATCCTTCAAAATAAATCGCTGCCCATCCAGATCACGGTTTAAATAGTACCCCTCGTCCGAAACCGCCAGCAACACAAATGCCTCCACCAATCGCAACAGCTGATCCGCCGGCGGTAACCCATCCAGTTGTCGAAGGATACCCGCTATCTCCTCCTTCGTCCTGCCACTAAACGAGATCCCGTATTGCGCGTCCCGGAAGAGCCTCGCCACATCCTTCAACTCCGGCGCCGTCACGATCGCAGTGCCCAGGAAATCTTTTCGCAGCTGGATAACGATCTGATGATACTCGCTCCGCAGCCGGTAATCGAAATTCAAATGCGGCACATTCCCCCCGATAAGCACCAGGTCACTTTTCGTATACGTCGAAATATGCCGCCCGACATGCCGGATACCCGCATCCGCTTCCACATACACCAGTTCCATCTCCGGATGATAATGCCAGAAGAACTTATTCCGCAGCCGCGGGGAAAATATCTTGAACGATTTTCCCGAATCGAACTTGATCTTCTCTAGTATGATCGATTCCATGACCACAAAACTATCAAAAAGGTCAATATAGAGCAAATGATGGTCAATGCGAAAAAAACCGAAAAAAACAATACCCCCTAGCTTTGTCTCGTAAAACAAACAACATGACAACTACACCCGCCACCGACGCCCAGGCCCCCGCCATCGACACCCCTGCCCCTGCCATCGACATCCTCGCCTCCGCAATCGACACCACCGCCCCCATCAATGCCCACAAGGAGATCCCGGGCAACCCCTCCACCGCCAAATCCAGCACCCTGCACCTCAACGATCGCAGCAACGGCGAACCCCTCCGCATCCTCACCGAAGAAGACTGGAACTTCTGGACCACCAACGGCTATATCATCATCAAGAACGCCGTCCCCAAAGAACAGGCTAAACGCCTCGCCGACTACCTCTGGGAATACGAAGCCAAAGACCCAAACGACAAAAGCACCTGGTACCGCAAACCCAACGTCGATATGCAAATGAAGGAGCTGGTCAACACCGGAATGGTCGAGATCTACAATCATCAATACATGTGGGACAACCGCCAATCCCCCAGGATCCATCAGGCCTTCGCCGATATCTGGGGCACGGAGAAGCTCTGGGTCACCATCGACCGCGCCAACCTCAATTTCCCCCTTGCCCCCGGATTCGAGCACAAAGGGTTTATCCATTGGGATTACGATCCCGAAACAAAGCCGCACAACGTCCAGGGAGTCCTCGCCCTCGCCGACCAGACCGACGAGAATATGGGCGGCTTTCAATGTATCCCCCAACTTTTCCGCACCTATGATACCTGGAAACTCACCCAGCCCGAAGACCGCGATCACTATAAACCCGATACCACCGGCTTCGAAATCGTCAAAGTCCCGCTTGAAACCGGCGACCTGCTGATCTTCAACAGCCTCCAGCCCCACGGCATCCGTCCCAACCGCACCGGCGAAAAGGTCCGCATCGCTCAGTATATCTCGATGATGCCCGCACAAGAATACAATGAAGACCTCCGCCAATGGCGCATCAACAGCTGGAAAAGCCGTAACCCGATGGAAGGATACGCCTTCCCCGGCGACCCGCTCCAACGCGAGAAACGCAACCCCGTGGCGATCCTTTCCCCCCTCGGCGAACGCCTCCTCGGCCTGACCCGCTGGTAACCCCTCCCCAGCCTGATCCGCTGGTAACCCCTCCTCGGCCTCACCCGCCGGTAACCACTCGCACCCCATCCGCACCCCTCACCGAACCAGGATCACAAAACCCTTCTTCTCAATCTTCTTACCCGTATAAGTCTCCGCCTCTGCGACCCAAACATAGGTCCCCGAGCTCTGCTGCACCCCTGATACTCTTCCGTCCCAACCCTGACCCATCTGCGAAGTACTGTAAACCAGTTCGCCATTACGATCATAGACCCGGAAATAATCCAACCGCGAGATCCCCACCGGGACCGGCCGGAACACCCCATTCGTACCCAACCCCGGAGTAAACGCATTCGGCACAAAAAGATCCGGCACGCTCCGGAACACCATCACCCGGATACTCGCCCCACCCACACAGCCAACCGAATCCGTCACTGTCACATAGTAACGGATAGAGTCGACATTCGATCCCAGCACCGCGATCGGATTCGCGATCCCCGGATCATTCAGGCCATCCGGCGGCGACCAAAGAAAAGCGTCCCCCGTCCCATCCAAGCTTAGGGCATCCAGCTGAAGCGGCTGACCGATGACCACGGCCGTATCATCCCCCGCGCTGACCCTGGGGAGTGCCTGGACGAAAACCGTCTGATACGCCGTATCCGAACAGCCATCCGTAGCCGTAAAGACATACCATAACGAGTCGGTACCCAACCCCGCAAGCCCCGGATTCAGCACCCCGCCTTCCGTAATACCCCTGCCCGAGTAAAACCCCGCCCCCGCAAGCCCCGTGAGCTCCGTCGCTTCCGTAATGTCCACCGTCGTATCCACGTCACACACCGCCGGGATGGCCGCGAACTGCACATGCGGACTGGGATTGACCGTGATACTTTGGTCCGTTTCATTCTGACAGGTGAGACCCGATGCAGCGATCACCCGGATCATATAGGCAGTCGCGGCCGAACTGACCGGATTGGGATAATTATGCGAATAGATCTTTCCGGAATAAGGCATCGAGTCCGTATAAGATACCCCCGCTGTATCCCCCCAGTAGATCTGTAAGGCGACCACGGACCCGAAATTCACACTGCTCTCATTACTAAATTCCACAACGGTATTGCTGCAAAGTTTTGTGGGATCGAGCACCTGGAAAGCAGCAACCGGATTGTCGCCGTTCACCGTAAAGATTTTCGAAGCGCTGTCGACACACCCCTCACTGTTGGTAACCGTTAGACTCATATTGTAGTTGGCCGCTGCGGTGTACCGGTGTGTCGGGTTTTGCAGCATAGAATAATCCGGATTACCCGGCGGCGAAGCATTCGGGTCGCCGAAATTCCAGTTGTAGGTAAACGGGAGCGTCTCGGCATCCCCCGTATAACTGCTGTCATAGAACTGCCCGACAGCGTCGTTCAGACAGATCTTCGGCATCGTAAAATTGACAGCCGGATTGGGGTACACTTTAACCGTCACACTGTCTATCGATGAGCAGCCGGGATTATTCCCAAAGGCCGTCCGGACATAATAGGTGTGCAGCGCAGAATCAGTCGTCGTATTGGAAAGATGCAGATAGGGCGCAGCCGAGCTGGTATCGCTCAGCCCGTTCGACGGTGACCACGAATAGGTATACGCAGGATTCGCCGGCCCCCCCAATTGAATAGTATCGTACGGACAAAAAGCCTGCCCCGGACCCGCATAAGAGGACGGCATCTCGGTATAGATGATCACATTCTTGATCGAATGGTTGTCGTTATAGCCCCCCGTACTCGCCGTAAAGCCCATATATCCCGTGAAGTTGAAGGCGTTTGGCTGATAGGAGGTAAGATACAAGGTGTCGTTCACATATACAGAAATAAACCCCGTATCATAGACGATCCTGGCCCGGTTGTAGTTGGGCCCGCGGATATACGAAAGTTCGCCACTGGTATTGGCCAGCGTCGGCTCAGTCGTAACACACTCCCCATAGATCGTGGAATCCATGATCTGCTCATTATAGCCCATTCCGTACCGGATCTCGATCTTTGGCATGTCCCAGTGGACAGTCCCTGTGTCATAGGCAATACAGTTGTTCCAGGTATCGAAACAAACCTTCAGCCCATTGGCACTGTCAGGGATACCCAACCCGCCCCCATTGACAAAACCGGCTGGCGGCACATCGAGGAAACAAAAGGCCAGCCCGTCGGCGCCCGTCCCGTCATACATCCGAAAATCAAATTTTGCAAAAGGCAAGATTGATCGGCTGCGCAAAAAAGGCCGCCCCGGTCAGGTTATTTATATCGCGGCAAACGATCAACTCCGAATCGGCACTCCCGATGACATTCCCGACATGCGCATCCCCCACCAGGTTCCACCCGGCAGTATTCATAGGGGTACCGGTAAGTTGCGCAAATACATAGTTTTGACAGTCTGCACTCCCCCGGACACCCATGATCAAATATCCCATCAGCAAGCATCGGACATAACGGTTCATCACCCCTAAATATACAATTTACCTCCCATATACGCCTTCCCCAACCCCCGATGGAGTTCCAGGTTCCCGGCTGTGATCTTTTTGCTAAATTGCATCCACCCGGTCATCGTCGCAAGGATCGCCACCGTCATCCTCGCCGATACCTGGCCGGCATACCCGCCGTCACCTCGCCAGTACCCCAGCCGTTACCCCCAGTACCCCCGCCGACTCCGGCCCTTTTCCGTGGTAAACTTTTTGCAGTCATAGACCAGCATTCACGGTTTATTTGCCCACGACAATCCACTAAATATTCGCCGGATATGCCCGACCACCCAACCTACTGGCTGACCGACCGCCCCACCTACTGGCTGACCCGCTTCCTCATCCTCCGCCTGCTTGGCATCGTCTACGCCGTGGCCTTTCTCGTCGCAATCAACCAAATCCTTCCCCTCATCGGCTCTCATGGCCTCACACCGGTCGATATCTTCCTGCAGCGCGTCGTAGCATCCCTGGGTAGCAAAAGCTCCGGCTTCTTTCACCTCCCTTCCATCTTCTGGTTTACCCACTCCGATACCGCCCTCCTGACCTATGCCTGGATCGGCTTGCTCCTCTCCTGCATCGTAACCGCGGGCTTCGCCAACGCCCCCATGCTTTTCATCCTCTGGTTCCTGTATATGTCATTTTGTAACGTCGGCCAGGAATGGTACGGTTATGGCTGGGAGATCCAATTGCTCGAAACCGGATTTCTCGCCATCTTCCTTTGCCCGCTCCTCGACCCGCGCCCCTTTCCCAAACGCGACCCGCCCCTTCCCATCATCATTCTCTTCCGCTGGCTCATCTGCCGCATCATGTTTGGCGCAGGATTGATCAAGCTCCGCGGCGATGAGGTCTGGCGTAACTCCACCGCCCTCTACTATCATTTCGAGACCCAACCCATGCCCGGTCCCCTCAGCCGCTGGTTCCATTTCCTGCCCCGCCTCCTGCTCCGCATGGGCGTCTGGTTCAACTGGTTGGCGGAACTCGTCGCACCACTCTTCGCCTTCGGCCCCCGCATCGCCCGCCATATCGCCGGCATCATCATGATCCTTCTCCAGATCATCCTCATCCTGAGCGGTAATCTCGCCTTTCTGAATTGGCTGACCATCATCCCGGCATTAGCCTGCTTCGACGACGCCTTCTGGTCCCGCATCCTCCCGCAGACCCTTACCCGCCGCGCCGAAGAAGCCGCCAAAGCCGCCGTCCCCTCCCGCCCTATGACCATCACCGCCTGGACCGTGACCGTCATCATTGGCCTGCTCAGCATCCAGCCCGTTCTCAATATGCTTTCGCCCAACCAGATCATGAACACCTCCTTCGACCCGCTAAATCTCGTCAATACCTATGGCGCCTTCGGCTCGGTTGGAAAGGAACGTTACAACATCGTCTTCGAAGGGACCTACGACAGCATCCCCACCGACTCCGCCACATGGAAAGAATATCCCTACAAAGGTCTCCCCATGAATGTCGATCAACGCCCCCCGCAAGTCGCTCCCTACCACCTCCGGTTCGACTGGCAAATGTGGTTCGCCGCTATGTCCACTCCCGATGAATACCCCTGGACACTCACCCTGATCTCTCAACTGCTTCATAACGACCCCGGCGCCCTCAGCCTCTTCGCCGCAAACCCTTTCCCAAACAAGCCTCCCCTCTATATCCGCGCCATCCTCTATCGCTATTCCTTCGCCCCGCCCGGCAACCCCGGCCACCACTACTGGACCCGCCAGCCCATCGGCGCCCCCTGGCTCCCCGCTATGGCAGCAGATGATCCCCGGCTCCGCGATTACCTCCGCACATCCGGCACAACACCCTAATGCTTTCCCGCCTTCCACGTCAAATACCGGTCCTCAAGGAACTTATAACCATCTTCCCGCCATTGCGGGGTCGCCACCGTAAAATGATCTCCCGGATAATAGGCAAAAATAAAAGGAGAACTCAACTTCCTCATCTCATCATCCAGCATATGCACCGCATAGTTCAACAAAAAATTATCCCCGTTCCCAACAGTTACCCGGACCTTCCCCTGTAAATCCTTTTGCAACGTCGCCCATTTTGTCCGCAGATACAACGAAATATCATAGGACTTCCAATGCTCGACACATTTCTTATCGATATCCCCCGTCACCGGATCA
>Ga0335072_10015990_pt1 | contig 10640 bp, 9 predicted proteins | sample Lox_Sample_21_FD_206725 | JGI IMG/M metagenome (GOLD analysis project Ga0335072, IMG submission 206725) | Soil microbial communities from Loxahatchee National Wildlife Refuge, Florida, United States - Lox_Sample_2.1 | ecosystem: Environmental > Terrestrial > Soil > Wetlands | place: USA: Florida... | reverse complement strand
CGATCCCCAGTCTGCTTGCTCTGGCTGCTGTGCACAATCTGCTGGTGCGTGAGGAGACCCGGACTTCCGTGGCCCTGATCGTGGAATCGGGGGAGCCGCGCGAAGTAATGCATTTCGCGCTACTCATCGGGTATGGCGCGAGTGCGGTGAATCCTTATCTCGCTCTCGAGGTGCTCGACGATCTGGCACGGCGCGGCTATTTCCCTGAGAACATCACAGCTCAAACCGCGACAAAGAACTTCACCAAGGCTATCAACAAAGGGCTCTTGAAGACGTTCTCGAAGATGGGGATCTCGACGCTGCAGAGTTATCGCGGAGCGCAGGTCTTCGAGGCGATCGGGCTGAGCAAGAAGTTGGTTGAGAAGTACTTTACCGGCACCACTTCGCAGATTGAAGGCGTTGGCCTCGACGTTCTGACGCGCGAAGCGTTAATGAAGCACGAGAATGCGCTTCGCAGGCTCGCCGACTCGGAACCGGAACTGCCTTCTGGGGGCAACTATCATTTTCGTACCGATGGTGAATACCACCTTCTTAATCCGCTGACGATTTCGAAATTGCAGCATTCCGTGGGACAAGGAAACTTCAAAACTTTTCAGGAGTACACCGACTTCGTCGACCAGCAGAATTCCAATCTTGCCACGCTGCGCAGTCTGATGAAGATCAGGAAGTCGGACAATCCGATTCCTCTCGACGAGGTTGAGCCCGCCAAAGAAATCGTGAAGCGATTCACGACCGGGGCCATGTCATTCGGTTCCATCAGCAAGGAAGCCCACGAGACACTTGCGATTGCCATGAATCGGATTGGTGGGAAGTCGAATACCGGCGAAGGAGGCGAAGATGAAAACAGGTTTCAGCCGGATTCGAACGGCGACTCTCGTCGATCTGCGATCAAGCAGGTTGCCTCCGCCCGTTTTGGCGTAACCGCGAATTACCTGGTCAACGCCGACGAACTGCAAATCAAGATGGCACAGGGCGCGAAACCGGGTGAGGGCGGTCAGCTTCCCGGCCACAAAGTAGATGAAGTGATCGCGCGCCTGCGGCATTCCACGCCGGGCGTCGGTCTGATTTCGCCGCCGCCGCATCACGATATCTATTCCATCGAAGATCTTGCACAACTGATCTACGACCTCAAAAACGTCAATCCCCGCGCCCGCGTCTCAGTGAAATTGGTATCGGAAGTCGGAGTGGGCACGGTTGCAGCCGGTGTTGCGAAAGCGCACGCCGATGTTGTGCTGATCAGCGGCGACAGCGGCGGAACGGGCGCATCGCCTTTGAGTTCGATCAAGCATGCAGGCACGCCATGGGAACTCGGACTCGCTGAAACGCAACAGGTTCTGCGGCTCAACGATCTTCGCGGCCGCATCCGCATTCAAACTGACGGCAAACTACAGACCGGCCGCGATGTCGTGATCGCTGCACTGCTGGGGGCAGAGGAATTTGGCTTCGCCACCACTCCACTTATCGCGATGGGTTGCGTCATGCTGCGCAAGTGCCACTTGAACACCTGTTCCGTGGGCATCGCGACGCAGGATCCAGAACTGCGCAAGAAGTTCACTGGACAACCCGAGCACGTCATCAATTTGTTTTTCTTCATTGCCGAGCAAGTGCGCGCTTATATGGCCGACATGGGGTTTCGCACCGTCAATGAATTGGTCGGCCGAACTGACATGCTTGACATGCAACCGCCTATCGATCACTGGAAGGCGCGCAGCATCGATCTATCGAACATTCTGTATAGTCCGCCCGTTCCTGCCCGGGTCGCACGCCGACAAGTGCACGCACAGGATCACGGCCTCGACCAGGCGCTCGACCATCAATTGATCGAAAAGGCGCAGCCCGCGCTCGACCGACGCGCGCCCGTGGAAATAAGTCTTCCCGTGCGCAACATTCACCGTTCGGTGGGCACGATGCTGGGCGGTGAAATTGCGCGCCGCTATGGCTCGACCGGATTGCCTGAAGACACGATTCGCGTGCAACTCGAAGGCTCGGCGGGACAGAGCCTCGGTGCATTCCTGACGTCAGGGATCACGCTCACACTCGAAGGCGAAGCCAACGACTACGTCGGCAAAGGACTTTCTGGTGGCCGCCTGGTTGTTTACCCTCCGCGGAAGTCGACTTTCGCGGCCGAAGAAAACATTCTAATTGGAAACGTCGCACTTTACGGCGCTACCGCCGGCGAGGCTTTCTTCCGCGGGATTGCCGGAGAGAGGTTCGCTGTACGCAATTCCGGTGCAACGGCCGTAGTGGAAGGTATCGGCGATCATGGCTGCGAATACATGACCCGCGGCGCGGTGCTTGTGCTCGGACCTTGTGGGCGCAATTTCGCGGCAGGTATGAGCGGCGGCATCGCTTTTGTTTTCGACGAGCGCATGGATTTCGCTGCCGAGCGCTGCAACCGGGCATCCGTCGATCTGGAACCTCTACTCGAAGACGAAGATGTGAAGCTGGTTCGCAATCTGATTCTTTGCCACGCCAAGCTTACGCTCAGCCGCCGCGCACAGATGATCTTAGATCATTGGTCCGAAATGCAGCCGCGCTTCATCAAAGTTTTCCCGCACGAATTGAAGCGAGTCTTAGGAATCGAAGCAACGCCGTGCGTGCCTGCTATGGCGACGATGGAGCTCGTACCGCAGGTGCAGCATGGGTAAACAGGCAGGGTTTCTGGAATTCACACGCGAATTGGCCCAGCGCCGCCCCGTCACCCAGCGCGTCAACGACTGGTTTGAAATCTATCACGACTTTCCCACCGAGAAGTCGCGCGAGCAGGCGAGCCGCTGCATGGATTGCGGCGTACCGTTCTGCCATACCGGATGCCCAATAAACAACGTCATCCCTGACTGGAACGATCTCGTTTACCGTGGACGTTGGAAAGAAGCGCTGCGCCAATTACACTCAACCAACAATTTTCCCGAGTTCACGGGCCGTATTTGTCCCGCTCCCTGTGAATCGGCATGCGTGCTCGGAATCAACAGCCCAGCCGTTACGATTCGTCAAATCGAAAAAGAAATCGTTGAGCGCGGATTCGCGGAAGGTTGGATTCGTCCGCAACCGCCAGTGGAGCACAGTGGCAAGAAAGTCGCGGTCGTAGGCTCGGGACCCTCCGGACTCGCGGCGGCTCAGCAGTTATGCCGCGCCGGTCACGCTGTCACCGTGTACGAGAAGTCCGATCGCATCGGCGGATTGCTTCGTTACGGCATTCCCAACTTCAAACTCGAAAAGCACATCCTGGATCGCCGGCTGCAGCAGATGTCTGCCGAGGGCGTGCAGTTTCTCACCCGAGCTCATGTCGGCGAGGACATTGCAGTCATGGAATTGCGTCGCACATGCGACGCCATCGTATTGGCTGGGGGTTCTGAGCAGCCTCGTGATCTGCCAGTGCTGGGTCGTGAACTCAAAGGCATTCATTTCGCCATGGAATTTCTCACGCAGCAGAACCGGCGCTGCCTCAACGACGATATTTCCGAAGGCGAGATTCTCGCGACGGGCAAGCATGTGGTCATCATCGGTGGCGGAGACACTGGTGCGGATTGCCTGGGAACTGTCCATCGCCAAAAAGCGCTCTCGGTACATCAGTTCGAAATTATGCCGATGCCTACGAAGGAACGAGCCGCACAGACTCCATGGCCATTGTGGCCTTTGCAACTGCGAAACGAAGGAGCTCATGAAGAAGGCGGCTTGCGCGATTGGAACATTGCCACTACCAGTTTCTCCGCGGACGATCAGGGCAACGTGAAGCGCCTGCATGCCGTGCGCGTCGGAGTTCCGCCTAAGTTCGAACCAATCCCCGGAACGGAATTCACGATCGAAGCCGATCTGGTCTTACTCGCGATGGGGTTCACCGGCCCGGTGCGCGGCGGAATGCTCGACCACTTGGGCGCCCAACTTGATTCACGCGGCAATGTGGTCACGAATGGCGAGCACATGACGTCCATTCCCGGCGTTTTCGCTGCGGGTGATATGCGGCGGGGACAATCGCTTGTTGTGTGGGCGATTGCGGAAGGCCGCAAAGCTGCGGCCTGCGTCGATCGATACTTGAAATCGCAAATTGCGACCTCAGACCCAGTGCCTCTCATGCAGCCGATGGCCACGTCCTGAGTTGGACGAAACCTCCGTTCGTTTTGTGCTAGCATTTCGCTAACGGCGATTCAGAGCATCAAGGTGAGCCGTTACGACGCCGCTCGAGATTAAACGTTCCAATTTGCCGGGTCAGCGACTGCCTGAGGCCGTGGAGTATTTCAGTTCCCTTAGCTGCCAAGACCTCTTAATATCGAAATATCCTGCAAAACCTACATACCCTGCACAACTTCTTCCGATTGTGCTTGTTGCAACTTGTAACAGTCTTCGCAAGAGGGTTCAGAAGTGAGCCACCGAGCAGTCACGGCTGAGGTTCTGGGCGTGAGACTGAGTAGCTTTATCGAATAACAGCCTGCGGGCGGCGTTAAAGAGTGGGTCGGCTGCTCGGTGGAAGACATCGGCTCGCTCGAAAGGGCCGACGCCATACAACCCTAAGGAGTTCCGCAAGATCGCCAGGATTTTAGTATAGGGTTGACATGTTTATCACATGAAAATATGTTTGTAACATGTCAAAGATGATACAACTTCGCAATGTGCCCGATGGCTTACATCGAAGCCTGAAGGCTCGTGCCGCCTTAGCGGGAATGTCGCTTTCGGATTATTTGTTGGCCGAAATAAAGGAAATCGCAGAAAAACCAACTCTTGCAGAACTGCGAGATCGCCTACACAAGCGCAAGCCGGTATCGGCACAGATCGATACCGCTCGACTCGTACGGCAAGAGCGCGAGGGGCGATGATCGTCCTAGATGCGTCCGCCGCAATTGACTGGCTTCTTCAGACACCAGCCGGAAAGCGCATCGAGATGAGAATTTATTCACGCAAAGAGACGCTGCACGCGCCGCATATCCTAGATCTTGAGGTCACGCAGGTGCTACGACGTCTCGTACAGCAAGGAGTCCTTACCGGACATCGTGCTGACGCGGCGGTCCGTGACCTGGTGGACCTCCGCGTGACACGGTATCCTCATCTCTTTCTGCTGCCGCGGATTTGGCAACTACGACATAAACTTTCTGTTTACGACGCTGCTTACGTCGTGCTTGCCGAGAAACTGGGTGCTGCCTTAGTCACGCGGGATAGTCGTCTTCTTTCCGCCACCAGTTACCCGCTCGTCGAGCTCCTTTGAGGGAAGCGCGACTTCCTGGTTTGAGGGCATCTGTTCGCACAGGGAGTCGATCGATGCGGACGTAAAAGGGTATTCCGGCGCAGCCGTTTCGAGGCACACTATCCGCACATCCGTGCCATAAACAAGCATTGCCTTTCGGTGTGTCGGATAAGGTGTCAATGACCGGCCCGTCCAGTGATGTCGTGTCCTCAGGCTTGCCAATCGTTCAATGACTTGCGAGATTGTGGATAATTGGCCGACAGTCGCTCTCGGACCTCAACCGCTGCTTTTTGCCTTCTCAGAGACAGTCTTGGTGAACAAGATATACGTTAGTGGCAGCCCGAGGAAGGTACTGCGGCGGAGGCGTTGATTGAGGTCGGGGGTCGATTACACAAGTTCGAAGCCAGGAAGTCGCCCTGCCTTTTGGTCGAAGGTCAGAGTGCGCGTGCACCCTGCCCGCGCTCCAAGCTCGGCGATCAGCGCGTCCGCAAACGATGCGCGTCCCTGTTTTAGTGCGACCATCGCAGTGAAGACCTGCTGCTCGTCTTCGATCACAAGAACCTCAACTTGCAGCAGGCGTTCGACCGCCGCGGCGATTTCCTCAGCTGTCAGGCCATAAGCGCGATCCAAGACCCACACTGCCTCGACGATTGCTACTACGCTGACAAAACCTGGATTCTTCGGTGTTAAACGGTGTTCGAGAATGTGGGTGGCTTTCGCTGACTGTAGCGGGTCATCCTGGGTGAGATAGCGTACTAGAACGTTGGTATCGAGCCCAATCATCGGTGCCGTCGCCGCGGATTTCGACTCAAAGCGCCCTCGGCAACGGCTCTGGTCATTTGCTCAGTGGTCACAGGCCGCGGATTCTGACATTTGACCATGCCGCGTACCGCTGAAGCGGAGACTTTCGGCAGCAAGACGACACTGCCGTCGGGGTGCACGAAGAATTTCACCCGATCACCCGGCTGCAGCCCAAGATGTTCGCGGATGGATTTCGGGATGGTGGCTTGGCCTTTGACGGTGATCGCGGATTCCATCTCTTCTCCATTACATATTGGTAAAAGTAATACCACGACTGGTGTCTGCGCGTCAAGGCGGCCAACTCGCTGTGAAGTGGAACGGATCCGGGCTGACCCGCATTCCAAGGACTATTCCCCTCCCCTATGACAATGACTACTATCACTCGGCTGCAGACATCCAGTTTGACATTTCCCCCGATGGCCACCGCGTCGTTTTCGAGACACAGCAGGTTCTGCAGGAAAACATTGGCATTATCGACAACCTGAATTAAGCGACAAGGCTCGGCAGAAGGTGGAGTACCCGCAAGGGAATCATCTCCGGTTGAGACTAAGGCGGCGTCAGTGAGACTTGCGCGTGAACTTCCACATATTGGAACGCCAGGCCAAAGCGCAAGCCATGACCTTGCCATCGGGCGTCCAGGACATGTGATGGAAGTCGCTGACGTAATCGAGCGGAATGCGCACTGATTTTCCGTCGGCCAGATCAAAAATAGCGGGTGGCCAGTACCAGGTCGGGCTGCTTTCCGGTGCCAGCAGCCTCCCGTTGCGGACGCTCTCATTGTCAATCCCATAGGCCAATCCCAGTGGCCCGACGGCAGAGATCTCTTGCTCAGGCCCGCCGTTCAGCGGAAACCGGACCAGTTTCGTAGTGGGAGCCTCTCTGATTTCAACCAGCAGGCTCTGGCCTCCAGGTTCCACACTCGCATAGTTGCCGGCACACAAGCGGTGGACGTCCCCCTGTGCGCCCACCGCCCAAATAGCGCCCGCAGCCGAAACGTAGAGGGTTTTGCCGTCCGCTGAAGAGGCCATCTCTTCGACGTGGCCCTTGTCGAATGGAATGCGCCGGGCGATCCGGCCATCGGTTAGCGCGGCTATTCCGATGGTGGGATGAGTCTCCGTATCAAGTACGAATGCGACGGCATCCGGGCCCACTGCGGTCAGCGGACCTGAAATCTCCTCTTTCGTGTTGACAAACGAAGCGGGATCTTTCCTCGACGCTCCGATCATCAGACGCCGATGCCCCGCGGAATATTCGGCCCAGACCACGCGCCCATCCGGAAGTGCCGCGAAAAAGTCTCCTACAGGTTTTGTCACGCTCGCGATCTGCTCAACGCGACCGCCCTCTGGAGCAAACCGTACGATCTCCATGGGGCGCTCCGACTGGTCCAGATAAATGTCGCCGTCGGCTGCAACGGAGAGGGATTGCACGTATCCGGTCACCGTGAACAGCTGCTGCGCCGACGCATGGCCATCGATGGGTACGCTCATCACCTGGGTAAGAGAACCATGCGTGCTGCCGAATAACGCGGTCTTGCCGTCGGGCGTGACCGCCGCCGGGGGCACGCCACCGCCAATCGCCAGATCGCCGTAATCAGCGTCAAGCATGTGCAGCTTGCTGGTCTCAAGGTCGACGACGTAAAAATGCGGTCGACCCTGTGTTGTTCGTTGTTCCGCGGCAATCCCGAAAACAATTGCGTGGCGGCCATCGGCAAAGGCGCGGACGGTGACCCATCCATAAAGAGAAGCGCTGGGCAGGATCACAGGAAGCACCTGAGACTTCCCGCTGTCGGGCCAGTAGCGATAGAGCTGCAGCTCATGCTGCGAGTTGATCTGGGTAATCAGAAGACTCCCGTCGGGGGGAGCTTCCGGAATTCCGGCAGTCTCCAAGATCATTTGTTCGTCGCCGCCGAGCGCCGGCACACTGTAAATACCCTTGAATTGGTCGTAATAACGGTCGTAGAAAATACGCGTGCCGTCCGCGGACCACGAACAGACGCTGACGAAGCCAATATCACGGCGGTGCGTGAGCATGACCCTGTTGCCCGACTCTGGGTTCATCACCCATACTTGCATCACGCCTTCGTTGTCCGTCGCCACAAATGCCAGCAGATGTCCGTCTGGCGACGGTCGTGGTATGGTGGCCAGTTCGGGCCCACCCAGGTAGGCGCCTTCCCAGACGCCGGGAGTTTCGGAGCGGCCTCGCCACCAACTTCCTGCAATCATGCCCAGCATCAACGCAGCTAAACACGCGGCAGCCAAAACCGGCCAAGGGGGACGCAATGTCTGCGCGAGCGGACGTGCCTGGCGTTGCTGATGCGGCGATTTCCGCATTCCCAGACAGCGCTTCGGAGATGAGAATCCTGGCATCGCCAATATCACGCAGCCGCAAACGAGGATCTTTCTGCAGGCAACGGCGCAACAAGTCGCGCACGCGCGGAACAGCCTCGTCGGGCAAGGCGCGCCAGTCCGGCTCGGAGTTGATGACCGAAGCAAGGATGTCGGTTACGGTCTCGCCGCCGAACGCCATTTTTCCGGTGAGACATTCAAAGAGAATGCAGCCGAATGCCCAGATGTCGGCGCGTTTATCCACCGGCTTGCCCCGCGCTTGCTCGGGCGACATATACGCCGCCGTTCCCAGGATCACTCCCGCACGCGTGTAAGCTGGAGAGGCAGCCGTCAGCGTGGGTGAGTTCAAGGCATCCTGAACACCTGATTTGTCGGCAGCCACATCCTTGGCCAAGCCAAAATCGAGTACCTTCACTTTGCCATCAGGTGTGATTTTGATGTTCGCGGGCTTCAAGTCGCGGTGCACGACACCCTTCTCGTGCGCGGCTTCCAGCGCTTCGGCAATCTGCTGCGAGATCTCCAGACTCTCCTCGACACTCAATGGGCCGCGGCGGAGTCGCTCGGCCAGGGTTTCACCCGGCACGTACTCCAGCACGAGGTAGCGAGCCCCGTTGTGTTCTTCCAGTTCGTAAATGGCGGCAATATTCGAGTGGTTGAGCGAGCCCAGGATTTGTGCTTCGCGTTGAAAGCGCGCCAAGGCATCGTCAGAGTTGGCAAAACCGTCTGGCAGTGCCTTGATGGCAACCTCGCGACCGAGGCGCGTATCGCGAGCCTTGTAGACTTCGCCCATGCCTCCAGCACCGAGGGGCGCGGTGATTTCGTAGTAGCCCAGCCGAGTTCCGGGAGTCAGAGGCATGGAGTGTTCGAACGATTGTACCGTGCGGCGGGTCGGAGATAGGATCAGGGATGGACGGGCAAACTAGAAGTTGACTTCGCAATTGCCGAAGATCCACTCGACAGTCGACTCAGCTTCCATCAGTCCGTTTCCGGACAATGTCAATACTGGCAACGACTAGCCCGACTACCGAGCCGCAATTACGCGGTTTGGGCAAGCTATAATCGCCCAACGAAGATGGCGCTGACTTTTGGAACGAAACTGGGGCGGTATGAGATCCAGACGCCTTTTAACCCATCCGCTGACTCATGTTCAGCAAGCAAACGCGTGGCTTCAGTTCGAAGATTCTCGTCGCTACCGCAGGCTCCCGCTAGGAACTCGGCTCGCCGTTCCGGGGGCTGTTGAAGCCTCGTAAGATGCGCGCAGAATGAAGTATCATCCTTGGATCGCAGGTCATTCAGAAAATTCCAAAGGAACATCAAGAATTTATGGCAGGACAGGGCATTCAGCGGCGGGAGGTTCTGCGCATTCTGGGAACGGCTGCGGCGGCCGCGAGTTTTCCCGGTTTTAGCAAATGGAGATTCGCCTGTGGTCACATCGGCAACGCCGTTTCGCAAATCAAGCCGGCACAATATACCCCGCATTTTTTTTCAGTCGCCGAATATGCGCTGGTGGAGCGCCTGACGGAACTCATCATTCCGAACGACGCGACGCCGGGAGCGAAGGAAGCTGGAGTCGCCGAATTCATCGACTTTATGGTTGCCAGCGATCCGGAGGCACAGTATCCGTTTCGCATGGGACTCGCCTGGCTCAATGCTCATAGCGAGAGCCACTACGCCAAGAAATTTATTGATCTCGACTCTGAGAAGCAGGGTTCTCTGCTCGAACCGCTCGCCTACAAGGGCAAAGAGCGTCCGGGCGAGGAGGACGGTCGCGAGTTTTTCAAGCTGATCCGCGAATACACCGTGACTGGTTACTACACGAGCGAAGTCGGATACAAGGAACTCGATAACCCGGCGCTGAAGTTTTATTCCGAATCACCGGAGTGTCCCCACAAAGGCGATCCGGAGCACTTGCATATTTCGCATTCCACTGAAACACGCGCAAACGGAAATCATGCCTGAAAAAATCTACGATGTCATCGTAATCGGAACCGGCGCCGGCGGCGGGATGGCGATCAAGACGTTGTGCGAAGCCGGGTTGAAAGTTTGTGCCCTCAACGCCGGGCGAAGGCTCGATCCGGAAAAAGATTTTCGCTATCACCGTATGCCCTGGGACATGAAGTATCGCGGCCTCGATGATCCTAAACGCCGCGCCGAGTCCTTCGGCTACATGGATAATGAATACACCAAGGCCGCATGGGATCACGAGATTCCGTTCACCGTTGCGCCGGGTTCGAGGTGGATGTGGCCGCGCTGCGACGCTGTGGGCGGTAAGACGAATTTCTGGGGACGCAGTTCGGCGCGTTTCGGCGAGATCGACC
>Ga0335072_10015988_pt1 | contig 10641 bp, 4 predicted proteins | sample Lox_Sample_21_FD_206725 | JGI IMG/M metagenome (GOLD analysis project Ga0335072, IMG submission 206725) | Soil microbial communities from Loxahatchee National Wildlife Refuge, Florida, United States - Lox_Sample_2.1 | ecosystem: Environmental > Terrestrial > Soil > Wetlands | place: USA: Florida... | reverse complement strand
CGAACTCGTCCGCACCAGCCAGCCTATCTCCCGCGCCGATCTGGCGCGCCGCTCCGGCCTTCAGCGCAGCACCGTCTCGCAGATTATCGAGCAGCTCATCCGCGAAAACTGGGTGCGCGAGGGCTCCGTCGCCTCAGCGCCCCGCGGCCGCCGTCCCACCCTGATCGGACTCAACGAGGACCTCGTCGCCATCGCCATCGACGTTCATCCCCGGCAGGCAATTGTCGCAGTTGTTGATCTCAATGGCCGCCTGCTCTCTCGCTCCCTCGTGCCTCTCACCTCCGATCCAGAAGCCTCCACGCGCCTCCTCATCGAATGCATGCAGCGCATGGAACGCATCGTGCCCCGCAAATCCATCGAGGGCATCGGCATCAGCCTGCCGGGCCGTGTCGATCCCGCCACACAGAAGCTCACCTTCGCACCGAACCTACACTGGCCCGACTTCGATATCAAGAAGGTCATGGAGGCGAAGATGAATCTGACCGTCAAGATGGAGAACGCTGCAACCGCAGCCCTGCTGGCCGAACTCACCTTCTCCCGCATGGACGGCACGCGCGATGCCGTCCTCGTCACCATCTCCGAAGGTGTCGGCACAGGCGTCTTCGCCAACGGACAACTCATTACCGGCACCCATGGCCTGGCCGGCGAATTCGGCCACATCCCGGTCGACCCCGGCGGCCCGCGCTGCGCCTGCGGGCAAAACGGGTGCTGGGAGACCTTCGCATCCTGCACTGCGGCACTGCGCTACTACCGCGAACTCCAGCCCAGGGCCCGTGTGATCGATTTTCCCGAGCTGCTCAACCTTTCCGAGGAAGCCAATCCGCACGCCGCTCAGGCTCTCGAAAAACAGGCTGCCTGGATCGGGCGCGGCCTTCGCATGATCATCGCCGCTCTCTCGCCCAGCACCATCCTCATCACCGGCGATATCTCCCCCGCCTGGCATCGCTTTGGCCCCATCATCGAGAGAGAAGCTGCCATCCTCACCCTGGCTGGAGAACCTCCCGTCATCCGCCCAGGCCACGAAGGCGAAGTCGCCCGGCTCCGCGGCGCCGCCGCTCTCGTCTTCCAGCGCATCGGCCCTCTCGAACAGGTGAGTGCCGGGGAAGCCACCCTGGCGGCCGGCTAGACACTTTCATCAACAGCCAGGCAAACCCCCTGCCTCTCCCTTCATTTCTCCATCCGGACCTTCGCAGGCTGGCGCTTGACAGGCGTGCAGTGCGCCTCCTATAGTTCGGGTCGCGTATTAACCCCCAGGCTCCGACAGATGGGTTCCTGACAACCCGTGCTGCATCGATCAGGCAGAGATCGCATTGTTGAATGTGCGGGCGATTTCACGCGTTGCCCACCACTCCGGCAATCGACCCTGCGAAGAAAACAACGACGCAGGAATGTCCGTCAACCCGGACTTCCGGAAAGTCAAATCGACACTTGGAGGCAACATGTTAGAGGCCGCAACAAATTCTCTGAAGGGCCGCGCAGCAGGAAAACGTTTCCTGCTTCCCGCTGCCCTCGCCGTACTCGCGCTCAGCTTCCTCTTCACCGCCACCAGCCTCTCAGCCCAGTTGCTCTACGGCGGCATTAACGGCACCCTCACCGACACCAGCGGCGCCGTCATCGCCGGGGCTCAGGTCACTGCCGTCAACAGTCAGACCGGCGTTTCCGCAAATACCGTCACCGACTCGGCCGGAATCTATCGCTTCGCCACACTTACACCCGGCACCTACAACGTCACCTTCGACGCCAAAGGTTTCGGCAAACAGCAAAAAAACGGCGTGCACGTCGCCGTCAACGAAATCGCCGAAGAGAACGCCCAACTGAGCGTCGGTACCGCCACCCAAAGCGTCACCGTCACCACGGCAGCCCCCATCCTCCAGACTGAAAAGGCCGACGTCCACACCGACATCTCGTCAACCGAGATTGAGAACCTGCCCATCCAGGGCAGCCAGGGCGGCAACCCGCAGGAGCTGCTCCGCGTCATCCCCGGCTCCGGCCTCCCCGACGAAACCAACTCGCTGGCCGGCAACCCGCAGCGTTCGATCAACTCCAACGTCAACGGCCAGTCCGAGCAGGGCATCAACTGGCGCATCGACGGCGTGCCCGATGCCTATCCATGGCTGCCGGCCAACACTGCCTATGTGCCTCCGCCCGACGCGGTTGCCGGGATGCACACCGTAACTGACGCCATGGATGCCGAACAGGGTAACGCGGGAGCGGCGGCCATCAATATCGAAGTGAAGTCCGGCTCCAACAAATTCCACGGCGGCGCCAACGAAAACTACACCAGCCAGGTCCTCCAGGCCCGCGATTACTTCCTCACTAACTCATCCCTCTACACCAAAAACGTCAATATCCAGCATTATTACGGCGCCAACGTCGGCGGCCCCATCCTGAAGGACAAGCTGTTCTTCTTTGCCGACTACGAACGTACGACCCAGCGGCAGAAGGCTGGCCCCGACGTCCGCACCCTGCCTACCCTCGCCATGACCCAGGGCAACTTCCAGGGTCTGCCCGGCAACCCCATCATCTACGATCCCGCTACCGGCAGCGCCACCGGTGCCGGCAAGACGCAAATCTCCTGCAATGGCCAGGCCAACGTCATCTGTCCGAACCGCATCGATCCCGCAGCCACGGCCGTCATCAACCTCCTCCAGAGCGACATCAAACAGGAAACCGCCGGCTCCCAGGATCAGAACAACTTCTCCGGCAGTGGAACCGCCTACTTCAACCGCGATGATGCCGACTTCAAGATCAACTACGATCCAACCCAGGCAACGACGGTCTTCGGACGCTACAGCTTCTCGAAAACTCTCGTCTTCGATCCACCCCTGCTCGGCGCCGCGGACGGCGACGCCACCAACGGCGGACAGCTGGGCAACGCTCCCGGCCTGGTGCAGAACATCGGCCTCGGCGTCACCCACACCTTTACTCCCAATCTTCTCGTCGACTGGAACTTCGGCTTCACGCGCCAGCGCCTGGGCTCAACCTTCGATCTCACCTCTGCCAAAGGCCTCAACGATCTCAAGATTCCCGGAACCAATAACGTCGGAGCCAACGGGGATCCCAGCCTGTACTACGGCCTGCCAGGATTCATCTTTCCCACGGGCGCGAATACCGCGGGCAGCACCAGCGGCGAAATCCTCGCCAGCATGGGGAATGCCCAGCCTGCCAACCCCTTCCTCTTTCGCGATCAGCAGTTCGTCACCGATGCCAACCTCAGCTGGAACCACGGCAAGCACTCCTTCCGCGGCGGCATCGAGTGGAATCATTCGCAGATCAACCACTTCCAGCCACAGGGCGGAACCTTCCAGCAGCCGCGTGGCTCCTTCGAGTTCAATGGCTTCGTTACCTCGCAGGCCGGCTCCACTCCAACTTGGTTTAACTCCTGGGCGGACTTCCTGCTCGGCCTGCCCAGCCAGACCGGCAAGGCCAGAGCCCTCTTCAACCCAACCGCGCTGCGCTGGTCGCAGTGGGCCTGGTACGTCGAGGACTCCTGGAAACTCACGCCCACCCTCACCATCACTCCAGGCATTCGCTGGGAATACTATCCCTTCGGTTACAGCGACAACGACAAGGGCCTCCGCGTCCTCGATCTCAATACCGGCAACGTGCTCCTCGGCGGCTACGGCGGCATTCCTAAAGATGACGGCATGGACGTGGGCGGCGGTCTCTGGCTGCCGCGCATTGGCGTCGCCTGGAGCCTCCGCCCAACGACTGTGGTACGCGCCGGCTATGGCATCAGCTCCGATCCCTACACCTGGCACGTCCTCCGCAACGCGTATCCCTCCGTCGTCCTCGACGACAACGTGCCCACCAGCTTTGCGAACTACGTCCCGGTCGCCAGCCTCACGGGCCTCAACGCCACCGGCCTCGGCTCCGGTTCATACACCGTTCCTGCGGGTCTCGTCCTCCAGCCCCTTCCCAATCTCACCACCGGCACCATTCCCCTGCCCAACAGCACCGGCACCACAACCTTCGCCAATCCCTTCCGCCGCGGCTACATCAATTCATTCAACCTGATGGTCCAGCAGCAGTGGGGCAATCTCTCCTTCCAGACCGGCTACGTCGGCGCACGCGGCATTCGGCCCGTCGTCAACCTCAATCCGAATGCATCTCTCCCCGGAACCGGCAGTGCCGGCGGCCTTCTCAGCCAGAAGTGGGGTCGCAACTACACCGCCGGCATCAGCGAACTGATTCCGTTCAAAAACAACTACTACGACTCGCTGCAGACCACAGTCAGTGAGCGCCTGCACGACGGTTCCAGCGCCAATTTCACCTGGACCTGGGGCAAGGCCATCAGCTACGCCGACAACGAAGACCTCGGAGGCGTCTCCTACCCCTATCCCACCTACTGGTACAAGAACCGCGGCCCCGCCAACTTCGACCGCACCCAGAACTTCGAAATCTACGGTGTCCTGAAAACCCCCTTCGGCAAAGGCGAGCCCTGGCTCAAGACCGGCCCCGCCGGCTGGATCCTCGGCGGCTGGATGATCGACCCCCTGGTCAGCTTCATGACCGGCCTGCCCTTCACCGTCAGCGCTAACGGCAGCCTCAACGCCAACGGCTCCGGGCAGACCGCCGATCTCATCGGGCATTTCCGCCGCGTCCACGGCAAGCCGCTGCGCAACCCGCTCGTCTGTGCTCTCGGCGACACCAGCTGCGAATTCTTCGACACCACAGCATTCGCTGCTCCATTCATCACCGGCAACGCCAACGCGCATTACGGCAACACCAACCGCAACGAGTTCCGTGGGCCCGACTACTTCAGCGGCCACCTCAGCCTGGTCCGCACCTTCCCGATCCGAGAAGACATCACTCTTTCCGTCCGCGGCAGCGCGGTCAACCTCACCAACACGCCTCACTTCGCCAACCCCAATGCCACCTGTCCCGGCAGCGCCAACGTTGCCGGATCGGCCCAGGGCGAAGGGCAAACCTGCAACACCGGCCCCTCGAACAACAACTTCGGTGTCATCACCGGCGGCTTGCAGCCGGGCGGATTCTTCGGCCCCGATCACGGCGCCCGCGTGATCTGGCTCGGTGCCAACGTCAACTTCTAACCCTCTCGCTGGTCAACTGCCTGGGCCGGGAACCTCGACCTCCCGGCCCCTTCTTTTGCCCCACCCCCACTCGCAGTCGAGAATCGCCTCGGCTGCGAGAGAATATCTGTTCGGCTCGGCTCGATCTCAATGGCCCATCGAATCGCGAATGTCCTGACGGTCCTCCTTTTCTTAGCCGCCGTCCTTCACGCCGAAGACGGCTCTCAGGCCTGGCTCCGCTACGCGCCGCCGGTGCGCAACGGCATCCCCGCCGGCTACGAGAAAATGCCCGCCACCCTGGTGAATCTCGACTCGTCACAGCAATCCGCCTTTGCGCATAACGAAATCCTCCACGGCGTCCGGTCCATGCTCAGCCGCACCCTCCGCATAGAATCCAACGTCCCGCCGAACGACGACGCCTGGGTCCTCGGCACAAGCTCAGAGGTCCGTGCCGCCTTTCCCGAATACCACGACGCAGCACCCGGTCCCGAAGGCTTCTCCATTTCGACGCTCACGAGTCACGGTCACCAATACTGGATCATCGCCGGTGCCGACCCGCGCGGTATCCTCTACGGCACATTCCACGTCCTCTCCGGCATCGCCCGCGGCATCCGCTTCACCGAACTCCAGGGCACCGAGTCCCCCGCAGCCCCCATCCGCTGGGTCAACCAATGGGACAACCTCAACGGCACCATCGAGCGCGGCTACGGCGGCCGCTCCATCTTCTTCGACAACGATCAGGTTCGCACCGACCTCACCCGCGCCGGCGACTACGCGCGCCTGCTCGCGTCCATCGGGATCAACGGCTGCACCATCAACAACGTCAACGCCAACCCAAAACTCCTCACGCCGGAAATGATTCACGAGGTCGCGCGCATCGCCGAGGTCTTCCGCCCCTGGGGCGTGCGCCTCTCCATCTCCGTCCCCATCGACGCCCCACAGCTCCTCGGTGGCCTCGACACCTTCGACCCCGGCGATCCCAAAGTCGCCGCATGGTGGCGCGCAAAGTTCGACGAGGTCTACGCCGCCATTCCCGACTTCGGCGGCGTCGAAGTCAAGGCCGACTCGGAAGGTCAGCCCGGTCCATCAAAGTACGGCCGCACTCCCGTCGATGCCGCCAACATGTTCGCCGCCGCCCTCAAGCCCCACGGCGGCATCGTCCTCTACCGCGCCTTCGTCTACAACCATCACCTCGACTGGAACGACATCAAAGCCGACCGCGCCCGCGCCGCATACGACATCTTCCATCCCCTCGACGGAAAATTCGCCGACAACGTCATCGTCCAGATCAAAAACGGCCCCATCGACTTCCAGGTCCGCGAGCCCGTCTCGCCCCTCTTCGCCGGCCTGCGCCAAACCAACGAAGCCATCGAGCTGCAGATCACACAGGAATACATGGGCCAGGCGCATCACCTCGTCTTCCTGCCCACGCAGTGGAAAGAAGCCCTCGACTTCGACCTCCACGCCGAGAACCGCTCGACACCCGTCAAAGAAATCATCGACGGAAAAACCTTCCATCGCCCGCTCGGCGGCTACGTCGGCGTTTCGAATGTCGGCCTCGATCCAAACTGGATGGGCCACCCCATGTCGATGGCCAACCTCTACGGCTTCGGCCGCCTCGCCTGGAACCCCAACACCACAGCAACAAGCATCGCCGAGGAATGGACCCACCTGACCTTCTCCAACGATCCCAAGGTCGTTTCCACCGTCACCCACATGCTCCTCACCTCGTGGCCCATCTACGAGCACTACACCGGCCCGCTCGGCCTCCAGACCCTCACCAACATCACCGGCCCCCACTACGGCCCCGCGCCGCAGTCGCAGGAACACAACGGCTGGGGCCAGTGGATCCGCGCCGGCGACGACGGCGTCGGCATGGACCGGACAAATAAAGGCACCGGCTACCTCGATCAGTACCCGCCGCAGGTCGCCGCCATGTATACCTCGCTCAAAACCTGCCCCGACGATCTGCTCCTCTTCATGCATCACGTGCCCTACACCTGGCGTCTCCACACCGGCAAAACCGTCATCCAGACCATCTACGACGATCACTACCGTGGCGCGCAGGAAGCCGCCGGCCTCGTCGTGCAATGGAAGTCGCTTGACGGCCTCATCGATCCCGAGCGCTACAGCAAGGTGCTCACTCTCCTCGACTACCAGGCCGGTCACGCCATCGTCTGGCGCGACGCAGTCGACCGCTGGTTCGCGAAGATGTCCGGCATCGACGACGACCAGCACCGCATCGACCACGATCCCAACCGCATCACCGCGTCCCAAATGCACCTCGACGGCTACACGCCCGTCGACGTCGATCCCTGGGAAACCGCTTCCAGCGGCAAGGCATACGCCTGCGAGAATCGCACCTCCTGCACCGCCTCGGCGAAACTCGACCGCCCCGCCGGTTGGTACAGTGTTGCCGTGCAGTATTTCGACTATCACCGCGGCGTTTCCACCTTCACGCTCGCGCTGAATCAGCAGACCATCGCCACCTGGACCGCCGACAACACCCCGCCCGGCAAAGCTCCCAACGGCGACACCTCCACCCGCTTCACGCTGCATGGCATCCCGCTGCGTCCCGGCGACGCGCTCACCCTCACCGGCCGTCCCGACGACAGCGAGCCCGCCCCCATCGACTACATCGAGATCACGCCCGAACCAGCTCCCGCCCTCCCCAAAGCCCGCGCCCCCTTGACGCGATGAACCGCTCCGTCCTCGCTCGCCTGCGATTGCATAACCAGCAGCTGATGCGCCCTTCCTTCAGCTCTCCCGCCGAAGTCGTGCGCTGGTTCGGCGCAGTCCAGTCGCAGGATCTGTCCGCCTCGCTCTGCGCCATCGGCCTGCGCATGTCGCACGCCACCGAAGCCCGGGTCGAGCAGGCCATCGCTGATCGCTCCATCGTCCGCAGCTGGCCCATGCGCCGCACCATCCACTGCATGGCCGCCGAAGACGCCCGCTGGATGATCCGTCTGCTTGCCCCGCGTGGCATCGCGCGCATGACGCCGTATCACCGCAAAATGGGCATCGACGATCGCGATCTGCGCCGCGCGGCAAATGTCTTCGAGAAAGCTCTCGCCGAAGACCGCCAGGTCACTCGCATCGAGCTCTATCAGAAGCTGAACGCTGCCGGCGTCCGCACCGATACGCCCGACGGGCAAACGCGTGGTCTGCACCTGCTTTGCCATTGGGCCCAGGCGGGACTGATCTGTATCGCCGGCCGCAGCGGCGGGCAAATCACCTTCGCGCTCCTTGAGGAATGGACGCCGCGGGGCCGCGATCTCCAGGACGATGAAGCTCTCGCCGAACTCGCCCTGCGTTATTTTCAAAGCCACGCGCCCGCAACCGCGAAGGACTTCGCCTGGTGGGCGGGCTTCACCCTGAAAGAGGCCAACCACGCCCTCGCTCTCCTGGCGGATCGTCTCCAGTCGCTTCCCACTGAGGGCGTCGAATACTGGTTCCTGCGCGACGCGCCCGCCCCGCTTGCACATCCCTCTCCGGTTCTTCTCCTGCCCGCTTTCGACGAATACACCGTCGCCTACGCTGACCGCACCGCCGCCGCCGATGAATCCGTCCTCCGTTCCACCAGCCACGGCCTCGCTGCCAACATTCTGATCAACGGCCGCATCGCCGGTACCTGGAAGCGCACCCTCATCGGCAGCGACAGGGTCGCTCTCACGCCCACACTTCTGCGTATCCTGAACAGGCGGGAAAACGCCGGGCTCGCGGGTGCATGCGAACGTTACGCCGCGTTCCTGGGCAGAACCCTCGCGGATGGCAACAGCAGGAAGCGCAAGCCGCGTGCAGGCATGCAAAAAGGAAAGAAACCACGATGAAGATCACGCGCGCCACCGTCAACATCTGCTCCCCCGGCCGCAACTTCGTCACGCTCAAAATCGAAACCGACGAAGGCATCTACGGCCTCGGCGACGCAACCCTCAACGGCCGCGAGCTCGCCGTCGCCAGCTACCTCACCGATCACGTCATCCCCTGCGTCATCGGCCGCGATCCCTTTCAGACCGAAGACATCTGGCAGTATCTCTATCGCGGAGCCTACTGGCGCCGCGGCCCCGTCACCATGTCCGCCATCGCCGCCGTCGACATGGCGCTCTGGGACATCAAGGGCAAAGCCCTCAACACCCCCGTTTACAACCTGCTCGGCGGACGCAGCCGCGACGCCGTCCTTGTCTATTGCCACGCGCACGGCAACGACATCGAAGAAGCACTCGACGACGTCGCGCGCCATCAGGAGATGGGCTATAAAGCCATCCGCGTGCAAAGCGGCATCCCCGGCCTTGACGCGACGTACGGCGTGCCCAAAGGCGCGCAGCCCTACGAACCCGCCGAGCGTGGCCTGCCTTCAGAAAGCCGCTGGTCCACCGAAAAATATCTCCTCCATGTCCCCAGGCTCTTCGCTCGCGTACGCGAAAAATTCGGTGACGACCTGCACCTGCTCCACGACTGCCACCACCGCCTCAGCCCCATCGAAGCGGCTCGCCTCGGCAAAGAGCTCGAGCCCTTCCACCTCTTCTGGATGGAAGATCCCGTCCCCGCCGAATTCCAGGAGGGCTTCCGCGTCATCCGCGAGCACACCGTCACGCCCATCGCAACAGGCGAAGTCCTCAACTCCGTCTGGGATGTCCACGACCTGATACGGAATCAATGGCTCGACTACGTTCGTCTCACCGTCACCCACGCCGGTGGCCTCACCGCGCTCAAAAAACTAGCCGACTTCGCCGCGCTCTATCACGTCCGCACCGGCTGCCACGGGCCTACGGATCTTTCACCCGTCTGCATGGCCGCCGCCCTGCACTTCGATCTCGCCATCCACAACTTCGGCATTCAGGAGCACATGCCGCACAACAAGGAAACCGACGAAGTCTTCTCCCACACCTATAAGTTCACCGACGGTTACATGTTTCCCGGCGACGGCCCCGGTCTCGGTGTCGACCTCGACGAAAAACTCGCCGCAAAATATCCGTACCAGCGCGCCTACCTCCCCATCCTCCGCAAACTCGATGGCACATTGTGGGACTGGTAGTGAGAAAACAAAACCGAGTGCCCCATTCTGATCGCCCGCATTTGGCGATCAGGGTGGGTATCGCGCAGAGCGCGATTCGTTGTTCCTGTCGTATGACCGATCCTTCCGAAGGAGTCACCCCGTGACCCAGCGCTCAACCCTGACTCTCTCCGCCATCCTTCTCCTATCCCTCATCCCCGCGCTCGCCCAGGCTCCATCCGATCGCAAAGACCAGCCCTGGTTCGACTCCTCCCAGCCCCTCGACAAGCGCGTCGACGCCCTCGTCCACGCCATGACCCTCGACGAAAAAGTCAACCAGATGGAGAACCACGCCGCCGCCATCCCGCGCCTCGGCGTCCCCGAATACGACTACTGGAGCGAAGGGCTCCACGGCATCGCCCGCTCCGGCTACGCCACGCTCTTTCCGCAGGCCATCGGCCTCGCCGCCACCTGGGACGTGCCGCTCCAGCACCAGGTCGCCGATGTCATCTCCATCGAAGCGCGCGCCAAATATGAGCAGGCCATGCGCGACAACTTCCACAACATCTTCTTCGGCCTCACTATCTGGTCGCCGAACATCAACATCTTTCGCGA
>Ga0335072_10015985_pt1 | contig 10642 bp, 10 predicted proteins | sample Lox_Sample_21_FD_206725 | JGI IMG/M metagenome (GOLD analysis project Ga0335072, IMG submission 206725) | Soil microbial communities from Loxahatchee National Wildlife Refuge, Florida, United States - Lox_Sample_2.1 | ecosystem: Environmental > Terrestrial > Soil > Wetlands | place: USA... | reverse complement strand
TCACGCCCTCGCGCAAACGCCCAGGTCATTGGCGGAGGCTCGGGGATTTGAACCCCGGATGGGCGCGAACCCAAACCGCATTAGCAGTGCGGCGCCATAGACCGGACTAGGCGAAGCCTCCTGGTAGCCCTACCGGGCCGGCCCCTAGGGTACCGGTACCGCCCGCCGGTGAGCAAAGGAAGGTAGGGCGATCTGGCCAGCGGCCTGATCAGCCTACCTCGATGATCTCGTAGTCGCCTCTCGCGTACGCCTCGCGCATCCGCGTCTTGGCGAACTTGCCGACACTGGTCTTCGGCACCTCGGTTATGAAGGACCACCGCTCAGGCAGCTGCCAGCGCGGGACCTGGTCGCCCAGGAAAGCCCGGAGCTCAGCCACCGTAGCCGTCGCTCCGGGCGCTAGGACTACGGCCGCTAGCGGGCGCTCGCCCCACTTTTCGTCTGCCACGCCGATGACAGCCGCCTCGGCCACGGCCGGATGGCCCATCAGGATGTTTTCCAGCTCCATGGAGGAGATCCATTCGCCCCCGGACTTGATGACGTCCTTCGCCCGGTCGGTCAGCGTCACGTAGCCAAGCGGGTCGATCGTGCCGACGTCTCCGGTCCGGAGCCAGCCGTCCCGGAACTTAGCCGGGTCGTCGTCCTTGTAGTAGGAGCCGGTGATCCATGGGCCGCGCACCTCGATCTCACCGACGGCTTCGCCGTCGCAGGGCAGCTCGACGCCGCCCTCGCCAATCAGCCGGTACTCGACCTGGCACATCAGCCGACCCGCGGTGTCGCGGTACCGCCACGCCTCGTCCTCGGGCAGGCCCGCTGGCGGATGCGCGACGCTGCCGAGCGGAGAGGTCTCAGTCATTCCCCAGGCCTGCAGGATCCTGACACCCAGTTCCTTCTCGTAAGCCTCTTGGAGAGCGTGCGGCACTGCTGAGCCTCCGCACGGCACCAGCCGGAGCGACGACAGGTCCCCGCCATTCGAGCGGACATGCTGCAGCAGCCCATTCCAGATCGTCGGAACAGCACCCGCGAGAGTCGGCCGCTCCGCCTCGATCAGCCTGATGAGCGGTTCGGGCTGCAGGAAGCGATCGGGCATGATCAGGGATGCCCCGGCCAGCATTGCCGCATACGGCAGCCCCCAGGCGTTGGCGTGGAACATCGGCACCACTGGAAGCACGCGGTCGGCGTCCGACAGACCGAAGACGCCGTTCATGCAGACGGCCATCGAGTGCAAGTGCATGGACCGGTGGCTGTACACAACGCCTTTGGGGTGGCCTGTGGTGCCGCTGGTGTAGCACATGGCCGCGGCCGATCGCTCATCCACCTCGGGCCAGTCGAACGTCGCCGGCTGCCCAGCAAGCAACGCCTCGTAAGAGTGCACGGGGCGTCCGGCCGCGAGCAGCTCAGCTGGCGGCACGAACTCGGCCTGATTCTCGGCCGCGGAGACGATCACATGCCTGATCGCGGGTGCGTGCGGTAGTACCTGCGCGAGCAGAGGCACAAGAGTCGCGTCGACGATGACGACGTCGTCTCCGGCGTGGTCGGCAATGTAACCGATGACCTGCGGGTCCAGCCGAAGGTTCAGCGTGTGCAAGACCGCGCCCATGCAGGGAATGGCAAGGTAGGCCTCGAGGTGCTCGGCGTTGTTCCACATCAGCGTGGCTACCCGCTGATCTCCGTCGACACCGAGCGACCTCAGGGCATTAGCGAGCCTGGCGGCGCGCGCGCCGGTCTCCGCGAACGTCTGCCGTCGGCTATCCGTTCTGGTGGCGCTGACGACCTCGGCGTCGGCATAGGCAATGGTGCCGTGGCGCATGATCGCCGTCACGGTCAGCGGAACGTCCATCATCGTGCTGCGCACGGCCAACCCCCTGCGACATACGTGGGCCGACATCGCCCGAGCTGGGGTGCCGGTAACCGACTTCCGTGTAGTTACCTCACGGTAGCGGCAAAACGTCGGCTCTGTCAGCAGGCAGCTTCCGGCGGCACCCGACCTCAATCCGGCTGAAGATCGGCGTCAATTCGCAGCTTGGCCATGGCGCGCGAGACGGTGCTCTTGACCGTGCCGAGGCTTACGCCGAGAACTTCGGCAACCTCGGCCTCCGTCATGTCCTCGTAGTAACGCAGCATGACCGCGTCCCGCATCCGTTGCGGCAGGCGGGCGATGGCTCGCCGCAGCGACTCCTGCATTTCGCTGCCAGCCGAATGATCGGCCACCGCCTGATCCGGGATCTCGTCGGTCGGGAACTCCTCTACCCGCCGTCTGCGCCACCACGAGATGTGCGTGTTGACCATGGCACGGCGGACGTAACCGTCGAGCGCGGCGCGGTCCTCGATCCGGTCCCAGGCCAGATACGTCTTGGCGAGTGCCGCCTGAACGAGATCCTCGGCATCTGCACGGTTTCCGGTAAGCAGGTAGGCGGCCCGCAGGAGCGCCCTGCTGCGGGCCCGAACGTACTCGCGGAAGTCGTGGTCATCGCGCACAGCCGGGTTCTGCCCGAGGTCCCCATCGCTGACCGTCCGCGCTGATGGAACCTGGGGACGATAGTCCGCCAGGCCGTCGTCCTCGCTGGTTCGGCAGTCCTCGTCCGCGCCACTATCCGCGACTCGCGGCCCTACGCCGGACGCGCTCGCGTATGTGCTGGTAGTGCAGTGATCGCCCCCGACGTTCACACACCAACCGTACCCACCACACCGCGAGTACATTCAGTTACCTCGGGTGACGGCGAGTCCTTGGGCGCGGATGCTAGCAGAACGGGTCGCGAAGCCAATCTGGCCGCCCGATACCTTATCTGTGACTGATGGCTGGAAAGATCACCAAACCGCTTGACGGCGGCGGCAAGCGGTACGCATGGTCGTGAAGTTAGTCCTACAGCATGGAGGAGATGCAGATGCCCGTCGGGCCCGTCGGCGTCGCCTGCTGTAGTCGCTGCGCCAGCCGGATAGGCCGTAGCTGGGGTGGCGACGCGTCCAGCGCTCCCCGCGACAACGCATCAATCACGGCGGCCGCGGCACCAATAGCCCGGCGACGGCTTCTCAAGGCTGCCGTCTTCGCTCAGCAGGCGGATCACGCGCCACGCAGCCGCACAGCCGCCGCCCATCCCGCCGGGCACCTCCAGCCTGAGGCTGTCGATCTGGAAGCTGGCGCCGCGGATGTCCGGGCGGGTTTCGGTGACATCTCCGAGCTGCCTCGGACCATCGTCGGTACTGTTCTCGACGTCAGCCCGCACGTGCTGGTCCTGGGCGATGGTGGACGCGAGCAGCGCTTTACGATCACAGCTGACGCCGTCGCCTGGCGCGGTACGCAGTTAGAGCCAGCCGCGCTTCGACAGCAGGACCGCGTGGTGGTCCGGCTGAATCCATCTGGCCGCAACGTCGCGGACCGGATCTGGGCCAACATCGGCCGCGTAACCGGCGTCATCACCGAGCGATCAGGTGATCAGTTGCTCGTGGACGAGGGCGCGACCCGCGGTGCCCAGGTCATCACACTCCAGCAGCGCGCGGCCGGCCGCATCCAGGTCAGGTTCCCCAACCTCGAGCCCGGTTATCTGGTGGACATCATCGGCCTGAGGCGCGACAGCGAGCTCATCGGGGTAATCCCAGCCACGTCCCAGCCGGCCTACCCGGCCTTCCGGCTGCCGCCGCCGTTAGTCAGCGGCCACGTGACGGACTTTGTCAGCGGCCACGTGACTGGTTTCGTCAGCGGGTCGGCGACCTGGCACGAGCCCAGGGACGAGCCGCCGGTAACGCTCGGCGTAGCCTATCCGGCGCTCGACCCAGATACTGGCTGCGCCGAGGAACTGGCCGGAGCCCCGCGGCAGAGCTACGCTCGCATGCCGTACCTGGCGATCGGCAGCATGCTGCGGATTAGCAACACCTGCACCGGCGCTGACTGCCTGGTGCCGGTAACTAGCTGCGCAACGATTGCACGACTGTTCAATGACCGGTGCGTTACCTGTGGAACGTCGCCTCGCGGCCGGATCGCTGACCTCACGATGGCCAGCTTCATCGCGCTTGGCGGCGAACTCGAACGTGGCTGTTTCAATGCCACCATCACGATTGGCGAGTGAAAGTGCTGCAGGCCATAGGCGACGCCCAGATACCGCTGCTAGCGGCGCTGCTGCTGCTCGGCTGCGGCGCCAAGCTAAGGCGGGTGCTGCGGACCGGCTCGATCGACGAGGGCCTCGGCCCCACTGCCCTGCTCCCGATGCGCCTGCGAAGGCCACTGGCGATCATTGTGTGCGCACTCGAGGGCGGGCTCGGGCTAGGGCTCATCCTGACTGCCGGGCACTGCCACTGGCACGGCGGGCTAGCGACTACTGTCCGGGCCGGGACCGGCCTGCTCTTCCTGATCGCCACCGCCGCGCTGATTGAGCTAAGGCAAGCGCGCCCGGATGTTGGCTGTGGCTGCTTTGGCGACTTCAGCACAGCACCGGTCAGCGGCCGGACGCTGGCTAGGTCCGCGCTGCTCACGGTCGCGGCACTGGCGACGATCGGCCTGCCGCCGATCACCGCTCTCCCGACCGGGCGGGACGCACTCGTAGCGCTGGGTGTCTTCTGCCTCGAGTTGCTGCTGATCGCCGCGCTCTCGCCGGAGGTAGGCGAGGCACTGATCCGGCTCGGCTACTCCGAGCCATGCGAGGTCCGGACGGTGCCGACCGCGCGGACCATCACCATGTTGCGGCGGAGCAAGTCGTGGCGCCGCTACGGCGACCTGATCACCGCGGAACTGCCGGTCGACGTCTGGCGGGAGCTCTGCTGGCGGTACGTGGTCTATCCGGCAAGTTATCTCGGAGAGCCTGCGGAGATCGTATTCGCGGTATTCCTGCAGCAGCGGCGCCCGGCGGTGCACGCCGCGCTAGTCGACGGCGTTACCGGCCTGCCGGTGCCCTGGCCGTCTGCCCGGACGCGATCGGGCCGATCCCTGCTCACCCCTTGGCGCATCTCGCTTCGCCTGTCGCCCGCGATCGCCGCGACCAGCGTCCCGGCGCCACAGCCAGATCTGCCGTTCTCTAGCGATCTCTAGGCTGATTGGTAGACAGCCCAAGAATTAGCCATAACAGCCGCGCGGCTGGCCCCGATAGCCCGGCCACGTGCCGTCCGCCTGGGCTGATGGGGCGCCAGGGTGGATCTGCCGCCCCTGTATAGGCCGTACATCCACCCTCACGCCCCATCACGACCATCGGCGGCCCCGAAGCGCGTGCGTGACGAATTGACCATAAGTGTGACAATAGACGGATCTGTACCCTTAAGCGGGCTGAGTACGAAGGAACCGGCCGAAATGCGGAACCGTGAACGCGATCAGCCCGCGTTCTGAGCTGTAGATCAGGCCTTTCTTGATCAGGTTGTCCCTGGCCGGCGAGACGCTCGACGGCTTGCGGCCCAGCTCATCCGCGACCTGCGCGGTCTGGACCGGGTCGTCGCCGAGCATTGCCATCGCCCGCATGTACTCGCGTTCGGCCGGGGTCGCCCGCTCGTACCGGCTGCCGAAGAAGCCGATCGCTAGCTCACCGGCAGCGACCGGCCCGGCCACGCTCACGTCATGTGCCGTCACCGGGCTTGAGGCCGCGACGTCCCAGGTCACTTTGCCGTAGGCCTGCACAAAATAGGGGTAGCCGTCAGCTGCGGCGTACAGCGCGTCAAGCGCGGCCATCTCGAAATCGGCACCTTCACGCCGGGCTGGCGCCAGCAGGGCGATGTCAGCAGACTCGCGATCCAGCCGGTCGATCGCCACGTACCGGAACAGCCGCTCCGAGTAGCTCTTGCTCGCCGAGAGGACCGACGGCAGGTGCGGCAGGCCCGCTCCGACGACGATCAGCGGCCCGCTGCTCTGCGACAGCTCGTGGCAGGCGGCGCACAGCGCCGAGATGTCGGGCGCCGGGATGTCCTGCATCTCATCAACGAACAGCGCGATGCCCACGCCAAGATCAGCGGCCACGGAAGCAGCGTCGGCGAACAACTCAGTGAGGTCGACCTCAAGGTCACCCGAGTCGGCCCGGCCGCGCACAGCCGGAGCATCGATGCCGAGCTGGGTAACGATCGAGCCTTTAGGCGCCTTGCTGTCCCTGGCGGCAAAAGCCTTGAGAACGCCGAGGAAGTGGTCGATCCGGTCAGGCGCGCGGTGCCGCGGTGCCAGCTCGCGCACCGCCATGTGCAACGCACTGGCGACCGGGCGCCGGATCGACTGATCCGGCCTGGCTTCGAGCTTCCCGGTGCCCCAGAGTCGCTGCATCGCCATCGACCGGAATGAGTTGAGCAGGACGGTCTTCCCGACACCGCGCAGCCCGGTGAGTACCATGCTCCGCTCCGGCCGCGCGCGGGCCACGCGCTCAAGCACCACTTCGAACTGGCCGATCTCGCGGTCGCGCCCGGCCAACTCGGGCGGCCGCTGCCCGGCTCCGGGTGCGTACGGATTCCGCACAGGGTCCATACGCAGGAGAGTATGAGCCGATCTAGCACATTCCTTAGATTGGCGTAGAAACCGCTGCCGGCGTGTCGCGCTGAAATCCGCTGCCGAGCCAGGTGACTGGGTAGATGCCGCCGGGCGAGACGGCGAACGGGGCCATTAGTTCGCCGCCGTCGCCCGGCGGACGGTGCCCCGCGCCTACGGGTGCGGCCACGGCACGGTGCTTGCCCATTGGCACGCGCCCAGGCTGCCCGGGGTTCAACCCAAGGCCAAAATACATTGGGGGAACGAAGCCGCTTGCGCAGATGCCGTCCGCAACTGGGCCGCCAGAACCGCGAGGGTCATCCAGTCCCGGCAGGCGGTTGCTGGTTTAGCCGCGCGAGGTAGGCATTGTATGCGGCCAGGTGCTCGTCGTCGTCGATGCCGCCGCGGACCTCGGCTGCCGGCTGCGCACCTGGGCCTACCCCGGCCGGAGCGGTCAAGGTGGCGAGATTCGCCTGCCTGGCTCGCTCGAAGAACCCGTGGCCGCTGACCGCGGCCCGCTCATCGCGGCTCCACATCAAGAACACGAGCATCATGAGGGCGAACATGATCGCGTCGCCGCCGATCCACATGACAGCGCCACCCAGGTGCAGATCCGAGACCGGCGAAGGCGCCCACGCGGGCCGGGGACCGGTCGGCACGCCAGGTGAGGAGGCACTGCCGTAGCCGAGCTCCAGGCCGGTGAAGGTGTCTATGGGCATCAGCAGGACCAGCACCACGAACCGCACCGGGTATGACAGCCGCCAGCGGATCGGTTCCCTGCCGAGGATCGGCAGGAAGAACAGGTAACCCACAATCACGAAGAGCCCGTGCTCGGCGTTGTGCGCTGTCTGGTTCCGCTCGACGTAGCTGGCGAGGCTCGTGAGATGGGCTGCCATCACGGCCACGGCGTACAAGACCGTGCCAAAGACCGGCCAGGTCAGGAAGCTCGCCACGCGTGACCTCAGGACCCGCTTGGTCCAGCGGTGCAGCGGGTTGCGGCTAGCATGCAGCAGCAGGGTCAGCGGCTGGCCGGCGATGATGAGCGGCGGCGCGACCATCAGCAGCATCAGGTGCTGGATCATGTGGTCGTAGAACAGCAGGTCGTCATAGACGCCGATGCCGCTCTGGGTAGCCAGCACCAGGACCAGCATCCCGCCGAGGAACATGCACGTCCGCCACACCGGCCACGGCCGCGCCGGATGCCGCCGCGCTACCCGGATGACTCCCCAGCTGTACAAGCCAGTGGCGACGATCACAATGGCGGTCACGATCGGAGCGAACTGCCATTGCGTCGCTGCCGCGGACAGGCTGAACTGCGGGAGCATGCCCTCTCCTTTCACGGGCGAGCTTACTCGCGAGCCGGCCTCGCGCTCCGTGAGGCCAGGCACCGCTATCGTTGTCCGCGGAGGGTTCGCCTAGTGGCCGAGGGCGACGGTCTTGAAAATCGTTGTGGCGTGCAAGCGTCACCGTGGGTTCGAATCCCACACCCTCCGCTCTGTGATGTCGCAAGACATCGAGGACACCCCGAGCAGTTCGCCGGCCGACCCGGCCGCCCGGACAGGCCCCCAATGTGCATTAGGGAGCCAACGCCGGCAGACTAGGGAGTATGAGCGAGCAGACCAACGGTGAAGTCCACGACAGTCCGCGGATTGTCGTCGTCGGTCCCGACGGCGTGGCGACAGAATCCAACATGGAGGAAGCCTCGCGCGAGCGGCCGGTAACCGAGATGATCGAGCAGCCCGCGAAGGTCATGCGGGTCGGCAACATGATCCGGCAGCTGCTCGAGGAGGTCAGGGCAGCCCCGCTGGATGAGAAGAGCAGGGCCCGGCTGAAAGAAATCCATGCCAGCTCGATCAAGGAGCTCGAGGATGGGCTGGCGCCCGAGCTAATCGATGAACTGGAACGACTGTCGTTGCCGTTTGCGGACGACGAGATTCCCAGCGAGGCAGAGCTGCGGATCGCGCAGGCGCAGCTCGTCGGCTGGCTCGAGGGGCTCTTCCATGGCATCCAGACCACGCTATTTGCGCAGCAGATGGCGGCCAGGGCCCAGCTTGAGCAGATGCGCCGCGCGCTTCCGCCGGGAATGATGCCCCAGCCTGGCGCTGAAGGCGAGGATCCGTCACAGCACCTGCGGACCTCCGGGCCCTACCTCTAACCGAGGCCGGACCGGATCCTGGCCAGCCATTCGGCCGCGTCGATGAACTCCGCGTCCGATTTGTCCTCCTGCCGCGCGGTCGGCCTCGGACCGGCGACCGGGCCAGCGGCTGTCCCGCCCGCGCTGGCCGGGTCGGCCTCGGGGTAGCTGCCGAGGAAGCGCACCGCGCTGCAGACCCGGCGCAGGCCCATGAGCGCCTCGCCCACCCGCGCCTGCGCTACGTGTCCCTCACAGTCGATGAAGAAGCAATACCTGCCGATGCCGTCGCCGGTTGGCCGGGACTCGATCCTGGTCAGGTTGACGCCGCGGATGGCGAACTGGCCGAGTATGTCCATCAGCGCTCCCGGATGGTCATCCGTCAGGAACGCCACCACGGAGGTCTTGTCAACGCCGCTAGGCTCCAGGAGCTCGCCTGGCAGCCGGACTGCGACGAACCTCGTCACGGCGTCATCCCGGTCATGCACCCCGGTGGCCAGCGCCGTGAGGCCGTACAGCTCAGCCGCGAACACCCCGGCCAGAGCCGCGTCAAGGTCGCCCTCCTGCACCTGCCGGGCAGCGTCGGAGTTCGACGCGGCAGGCAGCCAGCGCGCGTGCGGCAGGTTCGCGGCGAGCCAGCTACGGCACTGCGGCTGCGCTACCGGATGACCGCCGACCCGCCGCACGTCCTCGAGCCGGGTACCCGGCCTGGCCAGCAGTGCGAACTCGACCGGGATAAGCACTTCGGCGCAGATCACCAGCTCGGTGCCGACCGCGAGCTCGTCCAGCGTCGCGGTGACGGCGCCTTCTACTGAGCTCTCGATTGGCACTACACCGAGTTCCGCCTGGCCGCTGCGCACAGCGTCCAGCGTTGCCTGAATTGATGGGCAGGACAGCGCATCGGGTTCCGCGACGCGGGCCAGCGCCCTGACCGCGGCCTCAGTGAACGTGCCGCGCGGGCCGAGATACGAGTACCGGTGGCTCACCGCTTCTTGATCCTTACCGCAAGCGCCCTAGTGACGTCGGCGAGTTGATGCAGGCGGTGCAGCTGACTGCGCCAGTCCTTGCCGGTCGCCCGGTGCGACAGCGGCACCTCCACCTCGGTTATGCGCATGCCCTTGCGCAGCAAGTCGATGGTCATCCCGGTCTCCACGCCCCAGCCGGGCGCCAGCGGGAGTGCCGCAGTGAAAGCGGCTCGCGTCAGGCACCGCTGCCCGTTGAGCGGCTGGGCCGGGCGCCAGCCGGTGGCGCGTTCGATCCCTGCGCCCGCAGTCGTCGTGACAATGCCGAATCCGCCGTTACGGATCCTTGTCCTGAAGACGGCAACGGTCATGTCCGCCGTTCCGGCGCGCACCGGATCCACGAGCGGGCCCGCCTCGGCCGCACTGTCTGCCAGGTCAGCGTCCAGGAATAGCAGGTGCCTGGGACCTGAGGTGCCGTGGCCAGCCTCGATCAGCCTGACGGCCTCGGCGCCGGTTTCGAGTGCGGCGGCCTTGCCGCGATTGCGCGCGTGCCGGATCACCTGAGCCCCGGCTGACGCGGCCAGTTCAGCGGTGCTGTCGGTCGATCCGTCGTCCACGACCACGATGATGTCGGCCCCAGCGAGCTTGCTCGCGGCGGCGACGGTCGCGGCGATACGGTCGGCCTCGTTCCTGGCCGGGATGACGACAGCTAGATCTGGCGGCGGCATGGCTGCGATCCTAGTGCCGGACTCGAATTTCGCCGTCGCGCGCAGCCTCTGCCCTGATCGATACCGGCCCTACTGACCGGTTACCTGGACCGGATTGTCAAGGACGGTAAACACCGCCTCCAGGCCGGTTACCTGCAGGACCTTCCTGGTCGCGGATCCCGGCCCGGCAAGCTGGAGCTCCCCGCCGCGCTCCCTGGCCTGCCGGTGTGCGGCAAGCAGCACGTTGATGCCCGTCGAGTCGCAGAACTCCACGGCTGACATGTCCACGATCAGCCGGGCCGGATTCCTGCTCAGGGCTGCGGTCAGCTCCGATTGCAGTCTGGGCGCCGTGTACAGGTCGATCTCGCCCGCCACGGAGACGACGGTGTGATCGCCTTGCGACCTGCTCGTGACCTTTAGC
>Ga0335072_10015983_pt1 | contig 10642 bp, 6 predicted proteins | sample Lox_Sample_21_FD_206725 | JGI IMG/M metagenome (GOLD analysis project Ga0335072, IMG submission 206725) | Soil microbial communities from Loxahatchee National Wildlife Refuge, Florida, United States - Lox_Sample_2.1 | ecosystem: Environmental > Terrestrial > Soil > Wetlands | place: USA: Florida... | reverse complement strand
TGTGCCGAAAATACCCCGGAATGCATGAGCAAATTGTGAAGCGCGTAAAAGAAGGCCGATGGGAAATGGTTGGCGGCATGTGGGTCGAGCCGGACTTAAACATGCCGGACGGGGAATCGCTGGTGCGCCAACTGCTGGTTGGCAAGCGATACTTCAAGGAGAAATTTGGAACCGACGTCCGCATCGGATGGAATCCCGATTCCTTCGGGTATAACTGGCAATTGCCCCAGATCTACAAAAAGTCCGGAGTCGATTACTTCGTCACGCAGAAAATGGCCTGGAACGATACCAATCAACTTCCATTGAAGATCTTCTGGTGGCAATCCCCAGACGGAAGCCGCGTGCTCACTTACTTTCCACACGACTACGGAAATGACATCGAGCCGCTGCGCATGGCAAGAGATATTGCTGCCGCACAAGCGCTCAATCCCGGATCCCCGGAGATGATGCATCTTTTCGGAGTTGGCGATCACGGTGGCGGACCGACTCGCGCGATGCTCGACGAAGGGATGCGCTGGGTTAGGTCCGACGTCGTCTATCCTAAAACGACTTTCGGCATAGCTCAGGGCTTTTTTTCTGACATCGAGGGCAAAGCTGACAGTGATCATGCGCCGGTTTGGAATTACAAAACGCTGGCGGACGGGAACACGAAATTGCCGCAGCCCGCAGCCGGCAAGTTCAGCCTGCCGGTCTGGAACGATGAACTGTACTTTGAATACCACCGTGGCGTTTTCACGACCCAAGCCAAGCACAAAAAGAATATGCGGGACAGCGAAGAGCAGATGCTGAATGCCGAGAAATTTTCTTCTCTGGCCTGGCTTTTAGGAGGTCAGTATCCAGGCACGGAACTCACTGAAGAATGGAAGAAAGTGCTCTTCAACCAGTTTCACGACCTGGCGGCAGGGTCGGGAATTGGCGAAATCTATAAGGACTCGCAACGCGACTACGATTCCGTTCGCCTGCTGACGGATCATGTGAGCGCTCAGGCATGGCACACCATCGATACTGAGATCAACACTCGAGGGCCGGCAGGTAGTGTGCCTTTCATTGTTATAAATCCACTGGCATGGGAGAGAACAGATGTTGTACCGGTCGAGATTCAGATGCCCGAGCGCGCCCTGGGGACGATCTCGATCGTGAATTCGAAAGGGGAGCCTCAGCCATTTCAGGTGCTTTCCTCTGATCCAACTCTGAATACTTATCAAGTACTCGTCGAAGCAAACAAAGTACCCTCGCTGGGATATCGGATGCTATACGCGATTCCAGGCACGGCAGCCGGGAAGAGCGACCTGCAAGTGCGTGGACTGACCCTGGAAAACTCGTGGCTGAAAATGACTGTGGATGCCAAGAACGGTTGCATTACGAGCCTTTATAACAAGAGGAGTCAGTTTGAATCGATTGCTGCCAATGGATGTGGCAACGAATTGATAGCGTTTAAGGATACTCCGAAAGATTACGATGCATGGAATATCGATAGTGATTTTGAGGATCAGTTTACGAAATTGGATATGGTCGATTCGGTCAATGTTGTTGAGCAGGGCCCATTACGGGCGACTGTCCGCGTAGTGCGGACGTGGCAGGGGTCCAAATTCGTTCAAGATCTCTCGATGTATGCCAACTTGGATCGTGTGGACGTTCATAACGAAATCGACTGGCACGCCAATCACATTCTTCTGAAAGCTGCATTTCCACTGGCTGCCTCGAGTGATAAGGCCACTTTCGAGATTCCGTATGGCACAATCGAACGTCCCACGACGCGCAAAAATCGGGTGCAAAAAGCAAAGTTCGAGGTGCCAGCCCTCCGATGGGCAGATTTGGGAAATGGAAACGAAGGGTTCAGCCTTATTAATGAATCAAAGTACGGGTACGACGCGAAAGGGAATCTTTTGCGGCTTTCATTGCTGCGTTCTCCCACCTGGCCCGATCCCGAGGCAGATCGTGGACATCACAGTTTCAGTTATTCTTTGTATCCGCATGCCGGTGACTGGAGGCAGGCCCTTACCGTCCGGCGAGGCTACGACTTCAATTACAAGCTGAGTGGGGAACAGGTGCAATCGCACGCAGGAAGTCTCCCGGCTGAGCACTCGTTTGTGAAAGTACAGCAGGATCATGTCGTCCTAACCGCGGTGAAGAAGGCCGAGGACGTCAATGCTCTCCTGCTCCGATTTTACGAGTGGTCAGGAAAGAGCGGCGATGTTGAGCTTTCAGTTCCGCCGGGAGCAATTTCGGCCCAACTTACAAATCTAATGGAGGAGCCAGAAGGTTCACCTTTACCAATCACGGCAGGCAATCACATCACCGTCCCCGTGCATGCGTATGAGATTGTGTCGGTTCGGGTCACTTATCCGGCCAAACCGTAATGTCCTCACCAGTTTGCTAATCGTCCATACGGCCAAGGTCGTCCGGATGACGGAACTAAAGTGGGGACCCCAAAAAACGGCGAGAGAAACCTCAAACGGGTTTCCGGTGGGGCAAAACAACCTCCAACGGTAATGGATTAGGGCACAACATGCGTGACAGCGCTAAAGCCGAACTACGTGTTTCCTGCTGAACTTGGGTCAGCTTCGCCTGCATACGAGTTGCCGGACCAGAAACGCTCAGCCCCGCAATTGCGCGCCCGGCCTGATCGAATATGGGAGCAGCCACGCAAATCACTCCATTTAAGTTCTCTTCCAGGTCGAGGGCCACGGCCCGTTCCCGTACGGAGGCAAGGTGCTCAAGCAAGTGCGCTTTCCGCGTGATGGTTCTTTGCGTTCGTCTAATGAGCGGATTATGTTCAAGGATGGCATCGATTTCATCTTGTGGCAGAAATGCAAGCATCGCTTTGCCTAACGCTGTGCAGTGTATCGGATTCAGTTCGCCTGGGACTGCGGCAATCCGCAGGGCATTTGGGCTTTGCAATACGTCTATGTACACAACTCGACCATCCTCAAGAACTCCCAGATTGACGGTCTCGCCAAAGCGGAGCATCAGACTCTGCATCACACTTTTCGAAAGCGATTCCAATCGCCGGAAATGCGATACGGGTCCGGTGAGTTCGAAGAATTTCGACGACAACTGATAATGGGATCGTACGTCCTTCTCAACGTAGCCTAGTTTTTCCAGCGAGTACAGGATGCGATGAACCGTGGTACGGGCGAACGGCACCGATCGCACTAGATCAGCAAATGGGACCGACCTGCGACTGCCTCTTGTCTCCACCATGTGCTCCAAAACGGCAAAAATTTTACCCATCACTTCGATGTAGTTTTTGTCGATCTGGAGACGCTGCGGCTTAATGGTACGTTTCCCTGACACTTCAATGCTCCTGCAACCCGGAGAAGTATCATACCTGTTCGCAGCCTGCTTGTCAGTCCCGGATAACGGACCACGTTCCACATTGACTTATCGCGAGTGTGACCTTATCATCCGGCGAACCGGAATTAGGATAGCGAAGACGATTAGCCATGCCAAAGAACGCGAATCTAGAAAAAAAGCCGGAACCTGAATCGCCAGCGCGGCACGCGATTGTGACCGGCGCGGCGCATGGGTTAGGCCTTGCGATCGCTCGCCGCCTGGCTCAGGACCGGGCTCACCTACTGCTCGTGGATAGTGACATTACGGTTTTGTCCAGACTCAAGGAACATCCTTTTACTTCGGGACACACCTTTGCAGTGGTCAAAGACTTGTCGGAGGAAGATGCCGGTACCTTCGTATTTGTTGAGGCGGCCAAGACGCTCGGACTTGTCGATACACTCATTAATAACGCCGCCTGGAGCTTTCATAAGCCCATGCTGGAGGTCACTGTCACCGAGTTTAACCGCGTCGTGGGTGTGAATCAGCGAGCCCCTTTTTTTTTAGTTCAGGAATTTTTGCGTCAGATCTCACGAGCACAAGAACGGCCGCGCGACCCTGTCATCGTAAATATTGCTTCGGTGAATGCGCTAGCTGGCAATCCTAATCTGGTGCCTTATGCGGGCACCAAGGGCGCGATAGTGGCGATGACTCGGGCTATGGCGGTCGAGATGAAGGATCTAAAGATCCGGGTCAATGCCATCAGCCCTGCCGCGGTGGAGACGTACGTTACAAAGAACTTGATCGCCTCTGGGGTTATCGATCCTCCAAAGCTGCTGGAAAATTACCTCGTCAAGCGCTTCGCCAGTTGTGAAGAGATTGCTGAATTGGTTGTCTATTTATGCAGCGCATCGGCGACGTATGTCAATGGCGTGAACTGGGTTATAGACGGCGGATATACGGCGCAGTAACTGGTTACGTAGCGGTCCATCCGGCCAAGATCGTTCAGTCTGAAAGGTGAAGGTGACGGGAAATGAAAGTTAGCGATGTCCATGTGTTCCTTATCGGAGCGGCGTGGCGTAATTATGTCTTCGTGAAAATTCAAACTGATTCCGGGCTTGTGGGTTGGGGTGAAGGAACTTTAGGGTGGAAGGAGACTGCTGTCCGGGAACTTGTACTGGATTATGCACGCCGTTATGTCATTGGACAGAACCCCTTCGACATTGAAGATCTGTGGTTTCGTCTTTATCAGATTGAGCACAACTCAGGTCCGGTCATGTTCTCCGCTATGGCCGGCATCGAGATGGCTCTCTGGGACATCGTCGGTAAAGCGTGCGGGCAGCCAGTGTACAACCTGGTTGGAGGAAAGGTCCGTTCCCAAGTGAAAGCGTATGCAAATGGCTGGTACAGCAGCATCGCAGATATGGGAGAAGTATCGGACAAAGCGCACCAGGTTGTGTCGAGAGGCTACAAGGCGCTGAAGTTCGATCCGTTCGGTCCCGGTGGGCGTGAGATCTCCCGGGCCGAGTTGACCAGAGCTTGCCAAACGGTAGAAGTCGTAAGAATGGCTGTTGGCGAGGACGTTGATATCCTGCTTGAGTTCCATGGACGGTTTAGCCCGATCATGGCATTAGAGGCGATCCGCGCCATGGTGCCATACCGCCCGGCCTGGTGCGAGGAACCAATCCCCGCGAACAATAATGAATCCATGGCCCAAGTAGTTGCAGGTGCTGCAATTCGAGTCGCGACCGGAGAGCATATTTACAGCCGCTATGGATTTCACGATCTTCTACAGCGAAAGGGCGCACATGTAATCCAGCCTGATATCACTTACTCGGGTGGCTTTCTAGAAACGAAGAAGATTGCTGCGCTTGCAGAGGCGTATTACATCAGCGTCGCTCCGCATAACTGTGACGGCCCGCTGAAAACAATCGCCGGCATTCACCTGGCGGCGAACATACCGAACTTCCTTATCCTGGAAACTTTCCAGGACTATGACGTCACCTGGCGCGAGCAACTGACTTCAGGAACTCCGAAGGTCAAAGATGGATACTATGATGTGCCGACCAAGCCGGGATGGGGAATAGAAGTCGACGAATCGGTTATTGCAGCGCACCCAGAAGATCCCGACGCAAAGTTGAATATGTTCGCGGAAGACTGGGAACAACGTATGTGCCGTTAGGAACGTATTATTCAGCCAGTTACGCACGAGCTTTGTCGATCATCGCGGCCCACACGCCTTTGGACTTGAGAATGAGTTCAACGGCCTCGCGGATCGCGCCGTGGCCTGCGAGCGCTTTCGTGGTGTAGTGCGCGATTGTTTTTACTTCTGGGACCGCGTCGCCCACAGCAACGGCCAGGCCGGCGCGGCGCAATAACGGAATATCGGGAAGATCATCGCCAATGAATGCGACGGAAGAATCCGAAACGCCGGCTTTTCGAAGGATCTCTTCATAGGCAGGCATTTTCACGGGTTGTTTCATGTAGATAAACTCCATCTTCATTTCGGTTGCGCGGCGCCGGAGTGCGGCGCTTTCGCGTCCAGTAATGCAGCCCGTCCGAAGACCGGCGGTCTGGGCCAATGTGAGCCCCTGGCCGTCGTGCGCATCAAAGGTCTTGATCTCAAGCGCCGTACCATCTAGTTGCGAAAGCAAAGTAACGCCGCCATCGGTCATGGTGCCGTCGACATCCATTAGGAGCACTTCGATTCGCGCCGCGCGTTTCCTGAGTGCAAGAGAGATCTTGGGTAAGCTGGCCAAACGAGCCTCCAATCAAACCTAAGAGAATGCTTCAGGGTAAAGGCTAAATCGCTCGCTCGCAACCCACACGAGGGTCGGCGTTTCGCAGACCGAATCGCGACCTTTCACGATCTGGCGGCCGGTCGTCCCGCACAAATCGGTTCGGCCCGGGGGAATATGCAGCCGTACACCCGGAGTTGCATGCATACAGGCTGTGATTGCTGTCACTATCCGCTGTGCTTGCAACCCCGGTGAGTTTTCTCCAAAAGGGCTACGTTTTCAATAAGAGAATTAGGAGTGAGCGGCTCTTCGGGAGAAGTGTCTATGCAAACGCTCTCGCCTGGAATTCTTCCCAGCGAAGAACAACTATTCATCGACAAGGTGATTAGCAGCCGTAGAGGACGTCCTGGAGCCTTGCTCGGCATCCTCGAAGCCGCGCAGGAAAGAAGTCGCTACAAGTATCTTCCCCTCGAAACCCTGCGCTACATCGCAGCCAAGACGGATGTGCCCTTGGCACGGATCTACAGCATCGCTACCTTCTACGCCTTGTTCAACCTGGAACCCCAAGGCGAGAACACGATCTGTATTTGTCGAGGCACGGCTTGTCACACCCGCGGTTCGCGCAACCTGTTGGAGGCCGCCCGCCTCGACCTTGGACTAGGTATCGAGGACACCGAGAGCGACGGCAACAAAGCGGACAAGCTGCTGCTGACGACGTCGGATCGTCAGTTCACCGTACGCACCGTGGCTTGTTTTGGACAATGCGCGATGGCGCCCGTGGTCGAGGTCAACCACCGCATCTGCGGACATGCAACCGAGCGCACCCTGCAGCGCGAGATTCAGACCATTCGAGCAGGAGAGTAGCGATGCCTCGAATTCAGGACATTGGAGCGTTCAATACGGTGCGAGAGACGGGACTGGCCAAGCTGGTTTCGGCTGTTCCGCGGTTGGCGGTCGGAATGGGAACATGTGGGCGCGGAAACGGCGCGGAGGGAATTTATCACGCGTTTGCGCAAGCGATTGAGCGAGACGGAGACGATTTCATCCTGGCTCCGGTGGGGTGTTTTGGAGCTTGCTCCCAGGAGCCGTTGGTCAATGTCCGTTTGCCGGGAAGTCCTCTAGTGATTTTGCGTGGGGTGCAGGCCAACGACGCCGGCCGCCTCTTGCATGATTTGAGACAGCGTACGCTGACGCCCGATCTCATCTACTGCAAGATCGAAGAATGGGATCACATCACCGGCCATGTCCGTTACGGCCAGGGTTATCCCGAGGTGCCATCCTGGAATGACGTAACTTTCTTCAAGGGTCAAAAGAAAACCGTTCTGCGCAATTGCGGGATCATTAACCCCGATGACATTGAGGAATATATCGCAGTCGGCGGCTACCAGGCACTCTACAAAGTCTTGATCGATGCCAACCCAGGCGCCGTGATTGAGCAAATCAAGACCGCGAAGCTGCGTGGCCGCGGCGGCGCCGGATTCCTTACCGGCAACAAATGGGAATTCATGGCCAAGGCGAAGGCCGAGCCCAAGTACATCATCTGCAACGCCGACGAGGGCGATCCCGGCGCCTACATGAATCGCAACGAGATTGAGAGCGATCCCCACTCCTTGCTCGAAGGGATGATTATCGGTGGCTATGTCATGGGTGCGGCCGAAGGAATCATCTATGTGCGCGCCGAGTATCCGCTGGCGATTCATCGTTTGAATCGTGCGCTGGAACAGGCACGCGAATACGGCTTGCTGGGAGAGAACATCCTCGGCCGCGGATTCAACTTCAATATCGAGATCGTGGAAGGAGCCGGAGCCTTCGTTTGCGGCGAAGAGACGGCGCTCATCGCGTCGTTGGAAGGAGAAGCCGGGCGGCCGCGGCCGCGTCCGCCGTTCCCGGCGCAGAAAGGGCTGTGGGGCAAACCCACCAACATCAACAATGTTGAGACCTGGTACAACATCGCGCCCATCGTGATGCGTGGGCCGGCATGGTTCACCGAGACGGGAAGCCCGAAAAGTGCAGGCACGAAAGTCTTTTCGTTAGTCGGAAAAATAAAAAATACAGGGCTTGTCGAAATGCCCCTCGGAACCTCGCTCAAAACCTTTATCTACGACATCGGAGAAGGCGGAGCGGAAGGGCGACAAATCAAGGCGGTTCAGACCGGGGGGCCCTCCGGAGGGTGCATTCCGCAGGAAATGTTCGACACGGCAGTGGATTACGAAAATCTGGCGCAACTGGGCTCGATCATGGGATCGGGCGGCATGGTCGTGATGGATGAAGATAATTGCATGGTCGACGTTGCCCGCTACTTCATCGAGTTCACGCACTCGGAGTCGTGCGGGAAATGCATTCCATGTCGCGTTGGCCTGAACAAATGCCTGCGCATTCTGAACCGGATCACAGAAGGGGCGGCCAATCCGCATCATCTTGAAATCCTCGATGAGCTGAGCCGTTACATCCGCGACTGTTCGTTGTGCGGTTTAGGACAGACCGCTCCGAATCCGGTGCTGACCACTCTTCGCCACTTCCGCAACGAATTCGAAGATCACATCCTCGTCCAGCGTTGTACTGCGGGAGTCTGCCAGGAACTCGCGTTGTCTCCCTGTGAGAACAGTTGCCCACTGCACATGAACATTCCGCGGTTCCTGCAGCTTTACAAAGAGAACCGAGTTGACGAAGCGTTTCTTTCCGTGATTCTCGATAATCCCCTGCCGTCGACAACCGGGCGAGTGTGCCAGCATCCCTGTGACAGCCGCTGCCGGAGGCAAACTCTCGATCAGGCCGTGAACATGCGCGAGGTGCACCGTTTCATTGCCGATTCGATTTATGAGTCCGAGAAATACGAACCGATGGTGCAGGCGATTTCGACGCTCAAACTGGATGCCACCGGGCGCAAGATCGCGGTCGTCGGCGCAGGGCCAGCGGGGCTTAGTGCCGCGTTTTATCTCGCCATGCTCGGCCACGATGTGACCGTGTATGACAGCAAATCAGAAGCGGGCGGAATGCTGCGCTTTGTGTTGCCTGAGTACCGGCTGCCGAAGTCAATCTTGCGTCGCGAAATCGAACTAATCGAACGCTTGGGAGTAAATTTCGTGTTTAACACACGAGTCGGAGTCGACGTAGCCTTGAACGATCTCGACGAACACTTCGACGCGATTTTTCTATCGATCGGCACCTGGAAGGAGTCGTGGGTCTATCAATCCGGAACGGAACTGAAGGGCGTATATCCGGCTCTGATCTTCCTGGAGTCGGTGGCTGCGGGGCAGGAAGTGAATTTAGGAAGGCGGGTAGCAATTATCGGTGGAGGGAATGCCGCTATCGATTCCGCTCGCACGGCTCTGCGCAAGGGCTGCGAAGTGACCGTTTTCTACCGGCGCGAGCGAAAAGATATGCCGGCGATCGAAGAAGAAACACACGCTGCCCGGGAAGAGGGAGCCAAGTTCGTATTCCTGGCCGCACCCCATCGCGTGATCGGCGATGCCAAGGGCAACGTGCGGGCAATCGAAATTGTAAAAACGCGACTCGGCGAATATGACTCGTCAGGACGGCGAAAACCGGTTGCGACGGACGAAATTCAGCGCTTCGAATGCGATTCCGTGATCTTTGCCGTTGGCGAGACGGTGGATTTGGATTTCGCCAAAGCCTCGGGCCTGGTGCTCAAAGAAAACGGAACCGTCGAGGTGAACCGATTCACGCTAGAAACGAGCCGTCCGCGATTTTTTGCCGGAGGCGACCTGGTGACCGGCGCCTCGAACGTCTCGAACGCAATGGCTTTCGGGAAGCAGGCGGCTCGCAGTATCGATCTGCAATTGATGGAGATGGATCGCTGGCAGCGGGTTTACCCTGCATTCGAGTACGATCGGACTCCGCCGGAGGAGCCGAGTCCAAACCCGCGCCATTCCGGACATCCTCTCGCAGCGTCGACTCGGGTGCGCTCATACGACGAAGTGGTGGCTGGCCTGAGTCCAGAAGAGACTCTGGATGAAACCTGCCGCTGCCTGCGCTGCGATGTGAAAGCAGTCAACGCGAGCTGAGGAACTGCGCCGAAAGGAGAGAATTTTGCCGCAAAAGAAGCTATCAATCCGGATCGACGGAGAGCTGATCAGCGCGCTGGAAGGCCAGAGCATCCTGCAAGCGGCCCGGGCCAACAATAAGTACATTCCAACGCTTTGCGCACTGGACGGCCTCACGGCGGTCGGCGCGTGTCGCATTTGCTTGGTCGAAGTCTCGGGCAGCGAGCGTCTGTTTCCTGCCTGCACCACTCCCATCCAGGAAGGGATGTCGGTCACGACGAATTCGCAGAAGCTGACTCGATACCGGCGAATCTCACTCGAATTGCTGCTGATCGAACGCAATCACGTTTGTGCCGTGTGCGTTTCCAATGGACATTGCGAGCTTCAGGCGATGGCTACAGCTCTCGGCATCAGCACTGTGGGACTGGCCTACAACTTTCCCAAGCTCTCGATTGACATGTCGCACCAGAGATTCGTGCTCGATCATAATCGCTGCATCTTGTGCACGCGTTGCGTCCGCGTCTGCGCAGAACTCGAAGGTGCTCACGTCTGGGAGTTGAGTTCGCGTGGGATTCACGCCCGCATTGTCAGCGAACTCTCCGAAAAATGGGGCAAAGCTACCAGTTG
>Ga0335072_10015982_pt1 | contig 10642 bp, 6 predicted proteins | sample Lox_Sample_21_FD_206725 | JGI IMG/M metagenome (GOLD analysis project Ga0335072, IMG submission 206725) | Soil microbial communities from Loxahatchee National Wildlife Refuge, Florida, United States - Lox_Sample_2.1 | ecosystem: Environmental > Terrestrial > Soil > Wetlands | place: USA: Florida... | reverse complement strand
CACGCGCGCGTCACCGACGTGTTTCTCGGCGGCCGCACGGACCCGGTCCCGGTCGAAGCTCATCGAGGACCTAGAGGTCGACGCCCGCCATCCCGGCCTCGTCGTAGCGCTCGCCGGCGACGTCGGGGAGCTCGGCGTCGATCCGCGCCAGGTCCTCGGCGGTCAGCTCGACGTCGACCGCGCCGGCGTTCTGCTCCAGGTACTCGCGCCGCTTGGTGCCCGGGATCGGCACCACGTCCTCGCCCTGGACCAGCACCCACGCGAGCGCGAGCTGGGCCGGCGTAATCCCCTTCTCAGCCGCGATCTCCGCCACCTTGGCCGCCAGCTTCAGGTTCGCGTCGAGGTTCGCGCCCGTGAACCGCGGCCCGCTCCGCCGGAAATCGCCGGGATCGAGATCGTCGGGCGAGGTGAATCGACCCGACAGGAACCCGCGGCCGAGCGGCGAGTAGGGCACGAACCCGATCCCGAGCTCACGGCAGGTCGGGAGCACCCCGTTCTCGGGATCGCGTGACCACATCGAGTACTCGGTCTGCACCGCGGTGATCGGATGGACCGCGTGTCCCCGGCGGATCGTGTCCGGGGCCGCCTCGCTCAGGCCGATGTGAAGAACCTTCCCCTCCTTGACGAGCTCGGCCATCGCCCCGACGGTCTCCTCGATCTCCACGTTCGGGTCGACGCGGTGCTGGTAGAAGAGATCGACGTGATCGGTTCCGAGGCGCTCGAGCGAGCCCTCGATCGAGCTGCGCACATGCTCGGCGGAGCCGTCGACGCCGTGGACATGTCACCGGCGGTCGCGCCGTCCATCCTCCGAGCGAACTTGGTCGCGATCACGTACTCGTCGCGGTGGCCCTTGACCGCACGCCCGACCAGCTCCTCGTTGGTCAGCGGGCCGTACAGCTGCGCGGTGTCGAGGAAGTTGATCCCGAGCTCGAGCGCGCGCTGGATGGTCGCGGTCGCCTCGCCTTCATCGGCGGATCCGTAGAAGGCCGACATCCCCATGCATCCGAGCCCGAGCGCCGAGACCTCGAGCGATCCAAGCTTGCGCGTCTTCATCTGATGCTCCAGTCGTTCGCGTTGAAAACTGCGTCGCTTTCACCTTACGACGCCCCGGCGGCGAGCGAAAAACCCCGCTCAGCGCCGGCGGACCACGAACCGCAGACCGCCCTTCGGACCGAGCGTCGGCGTGGTAACGATCCGCGGATCGGCCGCCGACACCGGCTCCAACCGCACCCGGCTCAGCAGCACGCTGGCGAGCGCGCGCAGCTCGTACTCGCCGAAGCGTTTGCCGAGGCACATGCGCGAGCCGCCGCCGAACGGGATGTACGCGCCCCGTGGCAGCGCGGCCTCGCGCTCGGGCAGGAACCGGTCGGGGTCGAACCGGAACGGGTCCGGATACAGCTGCGGCAGGTGGTGCGTCGCCCACGAGGAGTACTGCACCCCGATCTCCGACGGCACCGGCACGCCGGCGAGCGTCACGTCGCGAGTCGTCCGGCGCGGCCCGACCCACGCCGCCGGATAGCAGCGCAGCGTCTCCTTCAAAGTTCTTTCGAGCACCGGCAGTTTCTGACCGTCGAGGTCTTCTGGGACCGGGTCGCGCCCGCAGAGCACCTGCTCGATCTCCTCCTCGACCGCATCGCGCGCCCGCGCGGTTCGCCCGAGCTCGTGCAGGAGGAAAGTGAACGTCGTGGTCGTCGTGTCGTGCCCGGCGAACAGCAACGTCACCGCCTGGTCGCGGACCACGCCGGCGGGGAGCGGCGATCCGCCTTCGTCGGTGGCGGCGAGCAGCAGCCCGAGGACGCCGCGCCCGGGATCTCCCCGGCGCCGGCGCTCGTCGATCTCGGCGCGTACGTGCGCGTCGAGCCGCTTGCGGGCGGCGATCGCGCGGGCGAGCGGCGTCCCCGGCGCCGGCAGCAGCTGGAGCAGGACCGGCTCCCCGTGAATCGCGAGCGACTCCTCGAACGCCCGCGCGATCGGCTGCTCGCGCCCGCCCGTGATGTCCAGACCGAGCAGGCCGCGCAGCGCGATCCGGAGCGCCAGCTCCCGGGTCCAGTGGTAGGCCTCGAGCTCCTGCCCCTCGACGAGCGATTCGCTCGCCGCCACCGCCTCCTCGATCATCGTCTCCGCCACGCCCGCGACGTATTCGCGATGGAACGCCGGCAGCATCAGCATCCGGAAGTCGCGGTGATAGGCGCCGTCGATGTTCAGCATCCCGTCGCCGAGCAGCGGCCACAGATCCGCGAACCGGCCGTCGCGCCACGAGAACGCGTCGAAGTCGCTGACGAGGATCTGGTGGTTGACCTCGGCTCCGATCGCCCACACGATCGGCTCGTGCAGTAGCCGGATCGTGAACACGGGACCGAACCGCTGCTCGTGTTCGAGCAGAAGTCCGAGCGGGTCGGAGATGATCCTGCGCGTGTTCGCGAGGCTCGGGGCGGTGCTCCCCGCGGGGAGCGACGCCCGGCGGCGGACGCGCCGTTCGCGCCGGACGTCGTCGGCGATGCGCTGCACCAGCCGCATCTCCATCGGCGCCGGCGTCGACGCGCCGATCTTGCGCGTCGGGGTGAGGACCTGGACATCGGCCATCGCTCCGTACGCTACCGCGCGCACGGCGGCCGTCGGTCAGTCAGAGTCGGTCAGCGGCGGACGACGACTACCCGCACCCGGCCGGTCATCGACCCGGGCAGCTCGACGCTGGCCTGCGCCCCCAGAGCGACGAGGGCCGTGCAGCGGGGCGGAGCGCCACCCGGCGCGCCGGCAACCGCACACACCCACGCGGTGACGTGGCCGCGGACCCCGCGAGCCCGATCCAGCGACAGCACGCGGGGCCCCGCTTGCGCCGGGGCGGCGTCGGCGCTCGGCGCCACGGTGCTGATCCGCACGAACGCCAGCGCGGCGCCGCGGGAGTTCCGCACCGCGCTGTGACCGCCGGACAGGACGGCGGCGGCCGACGAGACCGACACGACCGGGCCGATCGCCGCGGCCGACCAGACCACCGCGCTCCCGGCACGGTTCCGAGCGATCTCCCTGACCCGGAGGACCGAACCAACGTCCCCGGGGGTGATCGTGTAGCTGGTCGGGTTCGACCGGCCGACGGCGACACACACGTTCGTGCACCGCATGACCTGGAGCAGCTTGCTTCGGGGCGATCCGGCCCACCGGGCGGGCACGATCTTGAGCGTGTCCCCGACGTGTCCCGAACCGACGGAGATCCGCGGCCGCGCTGTCGACCGCGGCCCGCCGGGCGCCATCGAAGAGTCGAAGCCGGCGACGACGGGGCCGACCGCGGCGCTGGCCACCGTCGCCTGCCCGTACGCGTTCGCGGCCGTCACCACCAGGCGGAGCTGATCGCCACCATCGCCCGCGCCGACCGTGTAGGCGCCGGCGTTCGCGGCGCCGATGTTGGTCCAGTTCGCGCCGTTACTCGAACGCTGCCACTGGTACGTGAGCGAGTTGCCGGCCGGCGTCCACGCACCCGGATTCGCGGTCAGTGTGTGCCCGGTCATCGTCGAGCCCCCGATCGACGGGAGCACCGTGTTGACCGGGGCGGGCTCCGTGGCGAGCTGAGAGTCATAGCCGTACATGACTCCGCGGCTGTTCTGCGCCACCAGCCGGTAGTGGTAGACCGTGCCGGGAGCGAGGCCGGACAGCGCGCCGGTTACGGCGACGGGCGCCTGACCCGCTCCGATGTCGAGCGCCCCGGTCTGTGCGCCGTACGAGGTGGTGGTTCCGTACTGCCAGTAATAGGTGGTGTCGAGCCCGTTCGGGTATACGCCGCCGCTCAGCGCCGCCGTCGTCGCGCCGACGCTCTCGGTGTAAGTGTCGCCGTACGTAGGCCCGCCGATCCCGGGCGCGCCGGCGACCACCGCGCCGGAGATCGAGCCGATTCCGGTCGGGCCGTCGTAGCCGGGCCCGGCGTCGCAGATGTAGATGATGTTCGGCGGACAGTCGCCGCTCGAGCCGCTCGCGGGGTCGTTCAGCAGGGCGGCGTCGGTGTAGGCCCACTGCGGGGTCGCGCCGCTCACGCCGGTGACCGCCTCGTACGCCGCGATCAGCGGGGTCGCGAGGCTGGTCCCGCCGTACTGCCACCAGTTCCCGTCGTCGTAGATCATCAGGCCCGTATCCGGGTCGGCGTCGGCAGACAGATCCGAGTACGAGCGCCCGGTGCAGCCCGAGTCGAGCTGATAGGCGGGCTTTTGCTCGTTCAGGTCGCAACCGGAAGTGGCACCCCAGCCGTCGAACAGCGACCACGCGGACTCGCTGAATCCGCGCGCGCTCTGCCCGGCGGTCGCGACCGCGAGGCTGGTGCCGCCCGCGGCGGTCACGCCGGGGAAGGCAGCCGGGTAGGCGTCCGTGCCGCCGCCCATGTACCCGCTGTCACCGGTCGCCGCGATCACCGCGACCCCGGGGAACGTGTACTGCCCCTGGATCGGCGTTCCCGAGGCCTCGCTCCAGCTGTTCGAGATCTGGTTGGCGTGCAGGTACGCCGCCTCGACCACGGCCTTGTCGAGGTCGCTGACGCTGGCGGTGGAGGCCTCCACGAGCAGGATGTGGCAGTTCGGGCACAGCGCCGAGACCGCGTCGAGGTCGAGCGACTCCTCGGGCTCCCAGGCGGGATCCGGGGCCGGTAGCGACGACGTGCCCCCGGTCTCGTTGACCTTCTCGAAGCAACCGCTCGCGGACGAGCACGCCGGCAGCCCATACGTGCTGCGGAACACGGCGAGGTCGGACTCGGCGGTCGGGTCGTCGCCGACGTCGACGACCGCCACCGTGTCGCCGGTCCCGCCCGTCTGCGACAGGTACGTCAGGTCGTAGGCCTGCTGGAGCCATGCCGGCGTGTCGGGCTCGGGCGCGGTTGCCGCCGCTCCGGCCGGACGCACCGAGGCGATCGCCGCCCGGCGGGCGGGGAACACCTGGGTGAAGGTCGGGCCGCCGTGGACGTGCGGGCGGACGCGGGCGTGGTTCGAGCTGAGCACGAGCGCCTGCGCGTCGCACTGAGCGAAGCCGGGCCGTGCCTGTGCGCATGCGGCCTCGGAGGTCACCTGCGACGGGGTCAGGCCGGTCGCCTGCGAGAGCACGCCGGCGATCGCCTGAGCGCTCGCAGATTCCGCGCGGACGCCGCCCGCGTAGCGGACACCGGCCAGCGCCGGTGAAGCGAGGATGGAAGCCGCGAGTAACGGCAGCAGGCATATGACCGCGCGCCTGAGCGCGCGGCTCGGCGCGCCCCCTGTCGAGCGACGCATACTCCCGTATTGGCCGCCCTACACGCGCGTACGCGCGATTGCCGTAAATATGGACGGATGTCGGGCGAAACGTGCTCTGCTGGCCGCTCCGGCGCGACCTTCTGGTATACGGTCGTCCCGCACGCTCCGGCCGTTGGGTGGGTCTCCCGCCCGCGCGACCGTTGCCCTGCCGGCGATGGGTGCCCTGCCGGCGATGGGTGCCCTGCCGGCGACGTGTGCCCTGCCGGCGGATCAGCCGGTATCAGTGACGGCGCGGAGAGAGCCCAGCCCCGTCGGCTGCAGCGACGGAACCAGGCCCTCCCAGGCGCGTGGCGTGCCCCCGGCCACGTGACCCCCAGCCACATCTACCACCGGCGACCGAGGTACCTGGCCTCGGCCACGTACCGACCCGAACGCCGAGCCGCTCGCTCCTCGGCCTGGAGTCGCTGGATCACCTCGAGGCGCTCTTCTCGCGTGAGGCGTGGTCTACGGCTGACCGGCGCGGGCCGCGAGGGCCATCGCCGACCAGGCAGCACGGCGAGCAGGCGGGAGCTGACCGCCTGCGGATTCCCTCTCATGGGAGGTCTCCTTTTGGTTGGTTTGGTTACTGCGGACGCCCGTTTTCGGGCAGCCCGCTATGTCGCGCACGTGTCACACGAGCGCAGGTCATCGAGTTGCCACTCACCAGTGTCACCTGACCGTGAGTGGGCAATAAAAAAGGCGACCCGTTGGGCCGCCCTCGCGATCTGGGTTTGTATGTCGCGCCTGGTCTAGCGCGCATGCCCTTCCGCGAGGGTGACATTTCCGTCCGGCGTGGCGACGTCGATACCCAGCACCTGGGTAGCGTGCGAGACCCGGTTGACGAAGAATGAATATGTCGCGTTGAGCATGGTCATGAGACTCTTCTCCTTGCTGCAAAGCCAGGGTAACTCAGCGTTCGGACAATTTCAAGAGGCACGGGATGAAAAACCTGTAACTCCGGTGTCGACCCTGGTCGGCGGGACGACGAGGAGCGGTTCGAGGACGCGTTGAGATATCAGAAGCCCCGAATGACGCGGGCCGAACGGAGCATCCGTCCCCGGTAGCGCGCCTGGCGCGGTGACGCTGTTGTGACGGCTTCCCGTGTAAAAGCAGGCTGATGACGGCGTTGACCCGCCAGCCTCCGCAACACCGCAACGGCGGTGAGACACGGGGCCCGCCGCCCAAGCCGACGACCCGAGTTGCGGGCCGGACGCGATCGGGCCTGGCGCCATCACGGGTGATGCTGCGTCGCGCGTCCCCGCCGTCGCCGGCCCCACGCACCAGGTGGGAGACCCTGACGCTCCAGGTCCTCACCGGCGAGAGCGCCGGGCCGGAGGCCGTTCAAACCAAGCTGCGCGTCGGTGGGATCGGCGATGCCCAAGAGCGTGAGGCCGACACCGTCGCGGACGCGTTCATGCTCGGCAAGGAGGCGCCGTGCATGTGCGGAGGCACGTGCCCTCACTGCCGCGACGAACAGCCCGCGCTTCGGCGGGCCGCGCCGACCGGGGGTCGAAGCGCCCCGCGCGTGGCGGCGCCGGCGCGTGCCCTCGGCCGCGGGCAGCCGCTGGAGGCAGGGCTCCGGCGGCAGATGGAGGGCTTCTTGGGCGCCGACCTCGGGCCGGTACGGGTGCACACCGGCGAGCAGGCCGCGGCATCGGCGGGCGCGCTCGACGCGCTCGCCTACACGGTCGGCGACGACATCGTCTTCGGCGCCGGGCAGTCACCGCAGGACGGCCGGCTGCTCGCGCACGAGCTGGCACACGTCGTCCAGCAGCGCGGCGCCCACACCGTTGTTCGCCGCAAGGACCGTGCGCCGCCGGCGAAGGCGCTCGCGGTCACGCGCGTGCTCTTGTCGTGCGCGGATAAGGCAATAGTGTTCGAGACGGTGGGCGGCAGGCGCAGCTACCGGCTGTCGCAGTGCGACCTGACCGAGGGCGAGTACGCGGCGACCGTCAGCGTGACGGACAGCAAAGTCGAGTTCCACCTGGGCGAGGACGTGCCCGAAGGCGTCCGGTTTCGCTTCGCGTTCGAGATCGCCGCGGGCCAGCCGAATCCGGCGACGCTGTTCGCGGGACAACGGACGGTGCCCGTGGTGGCCACCAACCAGCCGCTCTCCCTCGTCTCGCGCCAGCCGGAGGAGGTCAGCGAGGCTCCGGAGCGGGCACCTGAGCATGAGCGTTTCAAACGGCTCGTCCGCAACGCGGGCAAGGCGCGCATGGCCGCCAACCGCCAAGCGCTGGAGCAGTGGAGGTTGTTCCTGCAGCAGCGGCTGACTGCGGCGCAGGTCGAGAATCAGGTGGTCGCTGCCGACGCCCGCGAGCTGCTGCTCACCGCCGAGCACAAGGGCACGCTCGCCGAGTTCGACCAGTACGCGCGCACCCAGAGCCCGAACATGCGCGACTACCAGCGCGGGATCATTACCCGCGAGCACTGCCCGAGCTGCCACGCGATCCTGCGCGCCGGCGAAGCGGACAGGGCAACGCCCGATTACGAGAAGCGCGGCAAGGACTGGATCGCGCCGGCGGCACGGCTAGCCGCGATCGCCGACGAGGAATCCCGCAAGCCGTCGCCGCGGCCCTCGTTCCTGACCAAGGACCAGGAGGAGCGCTCGCTGCCCGCCGCCGCGCGGCTCAACTCGCCGCTGTACTCGTCCGCCACGTCGGTCTCGACGTCACTCGAGCGTATCCGGCCGTTCCTGCACCCGCTGGGGCCGATGGGCTACCAGGTGCTGCCCCAGGGCGTGCTCGAGAGTCGAAAGAGCGGGCCCGAGCTACTCGCCGAGATCGCTCGCCACATCCAGCGCCGGCAGGCCGACTACCTGGAGTTCAGCCGGCGCATCGACGAGCCGGGCTTCGACTACCTCGTGCTGCGCCCGATCGTGGGCGACCTGTTGCCGCTCGCGTCCGAGTACGTCCGGAGCCGCGTGCAGATGGACATTGACGCCGCCGAACAGTGGGAGACACTCAAATCGATCCTGGTGGGAGTCGCGACGATCGGCGCACTGCTGCTCACGGTGTTCCCGCCGACAAGCGCGCTGGGGGTCGCCGGGCTCGGCGCGCTCGAAGTCGGCCTTGGCGCCTACGGTGTGTACTCCGGGGTGAGCGCGTTCGGGGAGGGTCAGACACTGTCGCTCGCGGCCGGGGCCGGCGACGTCGTCGACCCCGAGCAGGTCGAGGCGGCCAACACGATGATGGCGATGGGCGCGCTCAACGTCGCCCTCGGCGGACTGGGGATCGCCGGCGGCACGCTGCGGGTGGTGAGCATCACGCGCGCGCCCGCCGCAGTCAGCGCCGCGGGCACCGGCGGCGTGGGCGCGTCGCGTGCGGCGATCGCGCGCGTGCAATCGATCGAGGGCGAAATCGGTGCCCAACGCGTGACGGTGTCGGGGCTCGACACACCGAACCCGGAGGTCCGGCTGACCGGCGCAAACGGGAACGTGATCAAGGAGGGCCCGCTCGAGACGATCGCGACCAAACGCGCGACGACCGGCGACCCCGCTATCGACGCTGACATCGACAAGGCCTTCTCGGAGCTCGAGGCCGGCGGAGGCGGGCAGAGCGAGCTCGGCGTCCGCGTGCCGGTGCGCAAGGGCGGCGAGCCAGCGCAGGTGGCCGAGCTCGGCGCCGGGCCGCGCAAGGTCGACCTCGGGATCCCGCCGGAGCGCGAGCTCGTCGCCGTGACGCGCACGGACATCTCCCCGGCCGGAGCCCCGGACGAGATCCTCAACGCCGAGCTGCCGCTGCCGCCGAAGCTGCACGGCAAGTTCGACACGATGATCATCAACAACCCGTATGGCTACAACCCGAACATCGCGGAGCTCAGCAAAGGCTTGAGTCCCAATGGGAAGATCATCCTGCAGGGCAACTGGAACGCGAACAAGTTCTTCCGCAACACCGCCAAGGTGGAGGTGCCAGGGATGCGCGTGACGGTCGAGCGGGGAGTGCAGCCGCTCGGAAAGGGCTTCTCGTACACGAACCCGGCCAGGCCAGGCGCACCCGTACCGGACTCACGCATTACCTTCGAGTTCGTCAAACACTGAAGCCACGAGCCATCCGCCGCGCGACGGGAACCATCGCCAAACTCCGTCGCTTTCAGCTGACGGGCGCCGCGTCGAGGATCTCGCGCCCGGCGTGGAAGGCGTAGAGCTCACGCCGGGTGAATGCGGGGGAGCCGAGACGCCCACTTGGGCCATCGGTCCATCTGCGGTCCGTATATCTGCGTCCACGCGCCGGGAGTCGCGACCGGGGCCACCGAGATGTAGCCCTGCGGCGCCAGCTGCCAGGCGCTTGAGACGCTGTCTCGGAAGCTATATGGCGGGGAGGAGGGCTGCATCGTCCACCACGACGGCAGGCAAAAGTCCGCCACCTTGATACCGGTGGTCCGGCCCTCCGGGGCCCCAACGTCATAGTCGTTCCCCTGTACCGCGTCGCAGACCTCGACGATGTACACCTGCTGGGTGTCTGCACGCTCCTGCGTCTTGACCTCATTCACGTTGGGGTCGACCAGCATCTCGAGCGCCTCGTGCGAGGCGACCGCCGATACCGTCGATCCATCGGCCACGGCATCGGCCGCAAACACCTCGGCGTACGGGATGCTCGTGCCGCTCTGATCCACGTGATAACCCAGTGCGCCCTGCTGGTCGGAGTGGTCCATCAGGATCAGGTTCCAGGCGCCGCCCGGAGGTGCAGCGCCCTCCGGCAGCGAGACCAGATGCCCGTGTGGCGCCTGTCCGCTGGTCACCCAGGCCGATCGACCGTAGTGGAACAGCACCTGGTAGTTCACCGCCCACACGAGATTGAAGAGGTCGGCGGGCGACAACTCAGTCGATTGATTCTCGACGGTAATCAACTGGGACTGCATCTCAGCCATATCGACCCCTTCCTCGCTGCTTGGAGGACGCCGCGGGCTTCACCTCAACGGCAGTCCGTTGCACCAGCTCTCGTACCGTGACCCCGGCCAGCTCGCGCGAGCGCCTCGCGGGTCCTGGTCGCGTCGTCTGAGCCACAACCTGATCAAGCTCGTAATGCCGTTCGGCTGTCGCCAATGACCCGACCTATTGATGATGCAGCGCGCCGGGACGTCAACGCAGGCGCAGATATTCCGCGATCCTGAACGTCGCGCCACACCCCGTAACTCCCCTTATGTCCTCACGATCCGTCCGCTTTCATCCGAAAAAGCGAACCCGCTCCCACAATCTCGCCGTCAAGTTCCGACGGGAGTCATCCGGAGAGCCTCTTTGCGCTGTGATCATATCCGGGATCTCTACACAGCGGGAACTTTTCCGCCAGTGGGTTGCGACGAGTCGAGCTCTCTTTCCGAGCAACGGCTCCGCCGTTCTAGAATCGGGCGAGATCGATGGCGCTGTCGCAGTTGTCGCCTCAGCGGCGCCGACCCCAATCAGC